>Ga0302314_10016010_pt1 | contig 12702 bp, 12 predicted proteins | sample III_Palsa_N2_3_FD_200533 | JGI IMG/M metagenome (GOLD analysis project Ga0302314, IMG submission 200533) | Peat permafrost microbial communities from Stordalen Mire near Abisko, Sweden - III_Palsa_N2_3 | ecosystem: Environmental > Terrestrial > Soil > Palsa > Peat permafrost | place: Sweden...
GGACGCCGAGCGGCGGCTCCACGAGGAGGGCATCGCCGGTGACGTCTACCTGTTCAAGAACAACACCGACTCGGCCGGGAACTCCTACGGCTGCCACGAGAACTACCTGGTGGCCCGGCACGGCGAGTTCTCGCGGCTGTCGGACATCCTGATCCCGTTCCTGGTGACCCGTCAGCTGATCTGCGGGGCGGGCAAGGTGCTGCAGACCCCGCGCGGCGCGGTCTTCTGCGTCAGCCAGCGGGCGGAGCACATCTGGGAGGGCGTCAGCTCGGCGACCACCCGCTCCCGTCCGATCATCAACACCCGTGACGAACCCCACGCCGATGCCGAGCGCTACCGCAGGCTGCACGTCATCGTCGGCGACTCCAACATGTCGGAGACGACCACGCTGCTGAAAGTGGGCGCGACCGACCTGGTGCTGCGGCTGATCGAGGCCGGCGTGGTGCTGCGGGACCTGACCCTGGAGAACCCGATCCGGGCGATCCGCGAGGTCAGCCATGACCTCACGGGCTCCCGCCAGGTGCGCCTGGCGAACGGCCGCGAGGCCAGCGCCCTGGAGATCCAGGAGGAGTACTTCACCAAGGCCAGCGACTTCGTGGACGCCCGCGGCATCCGCACCGGCACCATCGCCAAGGTGCTGGAGCTGTGGGGCCGGACGCTGGAGGCGATCCGCACCGAGAACCTCTCCACGGTGGAACGGGAGATCGACTGGGTGATGAAGTACCAGCTGATCGAGCGCTACCGCGAGAAGCACGGCATGAGCATGTCCCACCCCAGGGTCGCCCAGATCGACCTCGCCTACCACGACATCCACCGCCGGCGCGGCCTGTTCTACCTGCTGCAGAACCGCGGCCAGGCCGAGCGGGTCACCAACGACCTCAAGATCTTCGAGGCCAAGTCCGTTCCTCCGCAGACCACGCGGGCCCGCCTGCGCGGCGACTTCATCCGCAGGGCGCAGGAGCAGCGCCGTGACTTCACCGTCGACTGGGTGCATCTGAAGCTCAACGACCAGGCGCAGCGCACGGTCCTGTGCAAGGATCCGTTCCGTTCCGTGGACGAACGGGTGGAGAAGCTCATCGCCGGAATGTAGGGCGTGGGGGCTCTTCCGCCGCGGGCTGTGAAAAGTCTGTGCATTATGTACCACTCTCGGCCCTCGTGTCCTGATTGTGACGGGATGGGGGGCCGAGTTGTGTGTTCGGTAAGGGGAGTGGCGTCGTAGAGTGGCGCGAACCGATCGAGGCTTTACCCCTTCCCTTCCCTCCCTTCCCTAAGGACGACCGTGCGCCGAACCACTGCTGCTGCTGCGCTGTTTCTCGTGCCCGCGTTGCTGCTGACCGGGTGCGGCAGCAGCACCAAGTCCCAGGCCGCTTCGACACCGACGGTCGGGGGGAGCTTCGGCAAGTCCGCGACGCTGACTCTGCCCGCTGTGGCGGGCGCCAGCAAGCAGCAGGTCGTGACCACGGTGTCGCAGGGCAGCGGCGCCGCGGTGACCAGCTCGGACGTGGTGGTCGCGCAGCTGCTGGTCAAGGACTGGACCACCGGCAAGACGATCAGTGACACCTTCTCGACCAAGGCCGCGTTCGTCGGCGCGACGGGCAGCATGCTGCCGGCGCTGAAGAGCGCGATGGTCGGCCACAAGGTCGGCAGCCGCGTGCTGGTGGTGGCGCCTCCGGCGGACGCTGCCTCGCAGATCGCCGCGGAGCAGGCGCAGGCGGCCTCGCAGGCGGCGCAGGAGGGCCAGCAGGCCCCCACCAGCCTCGGGGTGGCGGCGACGGACACGCTGGCGATGGTGGTGGACATCCAGAACGCCGTGTCGAGCCAGGGCCAGGCGTCGGGTGCGGCACAGTCGCCGGTCGCCGGCATGCCGACGGTGGACGCGTCGGCGGCCAAGGCCGCGACCATCACCATTCCCAAGGGTGCGAAGGCGCCGACCGCGCTGCAGACCGCGGTGCTGGTGAAGGGCACGGGCCCCAAGGTCACCGCGGGTCAGACGATCGTCGCCCAGTACACGGGTGTGACCTGGGCGACCGGCAAGGTCTTCGACTCCTCGTGGAACGACTCGGGCGCGGCGTCCTTCCAGATCGGCGTGGGCGCGGTCGTGAAGGGCTGGGACGAGTCGCTGGTGGGCCAGACCGTGGGCAGCAGGGTCGAGGTCGTGATCCCGCCGGCGCTGGGCTACGGCGCGACCGCGCAGGGCTCCATCCCGGCCAACTCGACGCTGGTGTTCGTCGTGGACATCCTGGCCGCAGCGTAATCTGGGCCCCTACGGCCGCTGATCCGCGTGCCGCACCGACCGAGGAGATCAAGACCTTGAGCATCGAGAAGCCGGAGATCGAATTCCCGGGTGGCGAACCGCCGACCGAGCTGCAGATCCGGGACATCTGGGTGGGCGACGGCGAGGAGGCCAAGCCCGGTCAGACCGTCAGCGTCCACTACGTGGGTGTCGCGTTCAGCACCGGTGAGGAGTTCGACGCCAGCTGGAACCGTGGTTCGGCGTTCCGCTTCCCGCTGGGCGGCGGCCGGGTCATCGCCGGCTGGGACCAGGGTGTCGCGGGGATGAAGGTCGGCGGTCGGCGCGAGCTGATCATTCCGGCGCACCTCGGTTACGGCGACCGCGGCGCCGGTGGCGCCATCAAGCCGGGTGAGACGTTGATCTTCGTGGTCGACCTCCTGGGCGTCTGACGCAGATCGTCGCGACGCGGCCCCGCCCTACCAACTGGTAGGGCGGGGCCGCGCTTTTGCCGCTGGGCGCGCTACCGGTACGGTCGGGTTCGCCGGGCACACAGAGTGTTCGCGCGCAGGGAAGGGTGAGCGATGCCCATCGCCAAGTCCGAGCGGTTGATGAACCTCGCGCTGTGCCTGATGAACACCAGGCGCCCGCTGAGCAAGCGGGAGCTGCGGGATTCCATCGAGGCGTACCAGGAGGGTGGCGATACCGGCCACGACGACTCCTTCAACCGCATGTTCGAGCGGGACAAGGACGACCTGCGCGAGCTCGGCCTGGTCATCGACGTGGAGGAGAACCCCCTCGACGGTGAGGCCGGCTACCTGGCCCGGCGTGACCGCAACCGCCTGCCGGAGATCTCCCTGGACGCGGAGGAGGCCGCCGCGCTGAGCCTGGCGGCAGGGGTCTGGCGGCAGGCCCGGCTGGCCGGGGCCGCCAGTGGCGCGCTGCACAAGCTGCGGGCCGCCGGGGTGCTCGTGGAGGATGCCGCGTCGGCGGAGCACCGCTCCGCGCTGGAGCCGAGGATCCCGGCCCGCGAGGCCGCGTTCGAGCCGCTGCTGGCCGCCGCCCGCGACCACCGTCCGGTGACCTTCGGCTACCGCAAGTCCGGTGCCTCCGCCGCCGAGCCGCGCAGCGTCGAGCCGTGGGCGCTGGAGTGCTGGCACGGTCACTGGTACCTGGCGGCCTGGGACCGCGACCGCAAGGACGTGCGGGTGTTCCGGCTGAGCCGGATCACCGACCGGGTCAAGGCCCGCGGCGGCGCGTTCACCGCCGAGGTCCCCGACCATGTGGACGTCCGTCAGCATGTCGCCCGTTTCGCCGGGGAGGGCGCGACCGCGACCGCCCGGCTGCGGATGCGCCGGGGCGCGGCGTTTCCGCTGCGCACCAAGGCGGTGCGGGTGGAGGCCGTGGACGGAGACTGGGACGAGTTGGAGGTCCCCTACGGGCACGGCCTCGCCGCCGACCTCACCGAGTTCGGCGCAGCGGTCCAGGTCCTGGCGCCGGCGGAGCTGCGCGCCGATGTCATCGCCCGGCTGCGCGCGGTCGCCGCCGGTATCCCCGGGGGAGCAGCACTGTGAGCAATGCCATCGACCAGACCCGACGGATGCTGTCGCTGGTCACCTATCTGCGCGAGCGCCCGGGTGCTCGCGTCGGTGACGTGGCGCGTGCGTTCGGCATCTCCGAGCGGGAGCTCATCGGGGACCTGAACGTCCTGCCGATGTGCGGGACCAGTTTCCGCGGCGGGGACCTGCTGGACATCGACACCGACGGTGAGTGCATCTGGTGGCACAACCCCGACGATGTCGCCCAGCCGCTGCGGCTGTCCTCGGACGAGGCGATCTCGCTACTGGTGGCGGCGCGCGCGGTGGCGGGGCTGCCGGGGCTGCGGGAGCGCGACCGGCAGGCGCTGACGCGCGCGGTGGCCAAGCTGGAGGCGGCTGCCGGTGACGCCGCCGAGGGCAGTGCCCGGGTCGGGGTGACGTTCGAGGCGGAGGGCAGTGTCTTCGCGGACGTGGACCGTGCGCTGACCGAGCGCCGCCGGCTGTGGATCCGGTACTACTCCTCGGGCCGGGGGGAGATGACCGAGCGCGAGGTCGATCCGATCCGTCTGGTCACCGAGGGCCACACCTATGTGGAGGGCTGGTGCCGGCTGTCCGAGGGCCGGCGGATCTTCCGGCTGGACCGGATCGCGGACATCAGGGTGCTGGACGTCCCCTCGGCCCCGCCGCCGCTGGAGCTGCGCGACCTCTCCGACGGGCTGGTGCGGCCCGCGGCCGATGACCCGCAGGTGGTCCTGGAGGTGGGTCCGGCCGGTCGCTGGGTCACCGAGTACTACACCTATGAGCAGGCGGTGGAGCTTCCGGACGGGGGGTTGCGGATCACGCTGCGCACCCCGGATCCGGCGGGTCTGCTGCGGCTGGCGCTGCGGCTCGGCGCGGACGGGCGGATCACCGCCCCGGCGGAGCTGGCGGAGCAGGCCAGGGCCGCGGCGGCGGAGGCGCTGGCGCTGTACGGGGCGGTCGAGGAGTGAGTGTGCCCCCGCAGGTGCCGCCGCAGGTCCCGACGCGGTTCCGGGCGTCGTGCACGGACTGCCGCGCGACCATGGAGCTCGATGTGGAGGCGTTCCGGCTGACCGTCGGCCGCAGCCGCGAGCGGACCTTCTACACCTTCACCTGTCCCGACTGCGGCACCGCGGTGCGCAAGCGGGCGGGGGACCGGATCGTCGAGGCGCTCACGGGTGCGGGTGTGCGCACCATGCGCCTGCACCTGGGGGACCGGCCGTCCTGACCCGTCGGCATCGGGAGCGGCTGCCGGTGCCGTAGGCTCGGCACCATGCCTTGGGTGATCGTTTCCGTTGTCGGCCTGGCCACCGCCGGACTGCTGGTCCTGGGTTGGCTGGCGGTCCGGGTGTACGTCGAAGTGGCCCGGCTCTCCCGCGAGCTCGACGCCGGGGCGCGGAGGATCGCGCAGGCCGCGAGCGCCCTGGAGCGGGCGGCGGAGCCCGTGGCCCGCAGGGCCGGTGCGCTGGGCCACAGTGAACCGGAACCCACGTAAGGCCAAACATTCGCTGTTATCCCAAGATCTGCCCCCGGCTCTGGACTCTTCTCACGCCGGGGTGCGTATCATCAGCGCAGAGACCAGAGACGAAGAGGGATTCCCATGCTCGAGAACCGCGGACTTGAAATCATCATCCTGGCGGTCGTTCTGCTGCTCCTCTTCGGAGCCAAGCGACTGCCCGACTCGGCACGCGCGCTCGGCAAGTCGCTCCGCATCCTCAAGTCCGAGGTCGGCGCGATGAAGTCGGACGACAAGGCCCAGACCACGGCCGCCCCGACGGAGCCGACGGTCATCGCCGCGAAGACGATCCAGGCGGCGCCCGGCGAGTCCGACACCGCCCGCCCGGTCGCCGACGCGCAGCCCCAGCAGCGCGCGTAGCCGTGTGCCCGGGGCCACGGCCGCCGGGGCAGGCGTCATCCATCCACTTTTCACGCAGGGACTGAAAGCCGCACGGTGAGCAGCGACACCCAGAGAACTGCGGGCCGGCCTGCCGGTAGGCAGAAGCAGTCGAAGAACGACGAAGGCCGGATGCCGCTCGGAGATCATCTCCGCGAGCTGCGCAACCGGCTGGTGATCGCAGTCCTCGCACTGCTCGTCGGCACGGTCATCGGGTTCGTGCTGCACAACCAGGCGTACCACTTGATGACCAAGCCGGTCTGCGACATCAAGGGTGTCCCGGGCCTGGCCCGCCCCACCAAGGCCTGCCCCAACGGGCTGTTGGTGGTGGACGGCCCGTTGGGCGGTCTGTCGTTGAGCTTCGACATCTCCATGATGCTGGGCGTGATCATCTCCTGCCCGGTGTGGTCGTACCAGCTGTGGGCCTTCATCGCCCCCGGTCTCTACAAGAAGGAACGCCGGTACGGGATCGGCTTCGTCAGCGCCGCCGTGCCGCTCTTCCTGTGCGGCGCAGCCATCGCCTACTGGGTGTTCGCCAAGGCGATGAAGATCCTTCTCAGCTTCGTCCCCGAGGGCTCGGCGGCGGTGCTGCAGGGCACCGACTTCCTGACCTTCTTCATCCGCATGATCCTGGTCTTCGGGCTCTCCTTCGAGGTCCCGTTGCTACTGGTGGGGCTGAACTTCGCCGGCATCCTCAGCGCGGCCAAGCTCCGCAGCTGGTGGCGGGCGATCGTGTTCATCATCTTCGTGTTCGCGGCCGTGGCCACCCCCACCGGTGACCCGCTCACCATGACGGTGCTGGCCGTGCCGATCTGCCTGCTGTTCTTCATCGCCCTGGGCGTGGCCACCTTCAACGACCGGCTCAAGGCGAGGCGCCGCGCGGTCGAGGACCCGGACAGCCTGCTGGACGACGATGTGGCCTCCTCACTGGACCTGACGCCGTCCACGCTGCCGGGGCAGTCCACGGGCGGGGTCGAGCGGGTCACCGCCTCCGAGCTGGCCGAGTCCGAGCCGACGAGCTACGACTCGGACGACGTCACCTGACCCGACCCGGGCGGGAAGAAAATCTTGGGTGGAGTGTCGGTCCTGGCGGGTAGCCTCTGGTTGAGATGCACATCGAAGACACCGAAGATCCGCGCGCCGCACAAGGCACCGTCCCAGGCACCGCTCACCGCGCTCCCGTGCGCCCGAACCGGGAGGATGGTGCCGCGATGACCTCCGCCGCCCCCCAGAACGCCGCTTCCCCCGACGCCCAGCCGCAGCAGCTCGACGGGGCCGAGGAGCTCAGCCCCTCCGAGCGCTACGCGGCCTCGCGGCGGCTCGCCAAGGAGCAGGCCACCCAGCTGTACGCGTTCCGTGAGCTGTACGACTTCCCGCTCGATCCGTTCCAGATCGAGGCCTGCGAGGCGCTGGAGGGCGGCGAGGGCGTCCTGGTGGCCGCGCCGACCGGCTCGGGCAAGACCATCGTCGGCGAGTTCGCCGTGCACCTGGCGCTCGCCGAGGGCCGCAAGTGCTTCTACACCACACCGATCAAGGCGCTGTCCAACCAGAAGTTCGCGGACCTGGTGAAACGGTACGGCGCTGAGAAGGTCGGGCTGCTGACCGGTGACAACACCGTCAACAGCGAGGCCCCGGTGGTGGTGATGACCACCGAGGTGCTGCGCAACATGCTCTACGCGGGCTCGCAGACCCTCTCCGGGCTCGGCTACGTGGTCATGGACGAGGTGCACTACCTGGCCGACCGCTTCCGCGGCGCGGTCTGGGAGGAGGTCATCATCCACCTCCCCGAGTCGGTCACCCTGGTCTCGCTCTCGGCGACGGTCTCCAACGCCGAGGAGTTCGGCGACTGGCTGGACACCGTCCGCGGCGGCACCAAGGTCATCGTCTCCGAGCACCGCCCGGTCCCGCTGTGGCAGCACGTGCTGGCCGGGCACCGGATGTACGACCTGTTCACCACACGCGTGGCGGAGGAGCGGGCCTCGGGGCGCAAGCGCGACAGCGGGTCGCGCGGCGGCGAGGCCGACGTCAACCCGGAGCTGGTGCGGCTGGCCCGCGCCGAGCAGGACCGGCGCGGCGGCGGCGACCGCTTCGAGCGGCGGGGCAGGGGCCGCAGCATGCCCAGCGGGCGGCCCGGCCGTGCCTGGACTCCGGGGCGGGCCGAGGTCATCGGCCGACTGGACGACGAGGGCCTGCTGCCGGCGATCACGTTCATCTTCAGCCGGGCCGGCTGCGAGGCCGCCGTCCAGCAGTGCCTGCACTCGGGGCTGCGGCTGAACAGCGAGTCCGAGCGGGCCGAGGTCCGCGCCCTGGTCGAGGCCCGCACCACCTCCATCCCCGACGAGGACCTGCACGTCCTCGGCTACTACGAGTGGGTGGACGCGCTGGAGCGCGGCGTCGCCGCCCACCACGCCGGGATGCTGCCGACCTTCAAGGAGATCGTCGAGGAGCTCTTCCTGCGCGGCCTGGTCAAGGCCGTCTTCGCCACCGAGACCCTGGCGCTGGGCATCAACATGCCGGCCCGCTCGGTGGTCATGGAGAAGCTGGTCAAGTGGAACGGCGAGACCCACGCCGATGTCACCCCCGGCGAGTACACCCAGCTCACCGGCCGCGCCGGACGGCGCGGCATCGACATCGAGGGCCATGCGGTGGTGCTGTGGCAGCCGGGCCTGGACCCGACCGCCCTGGCCGGGCTGGCGGGCACCCGCACCTATCCGCTGCGGTCCTCGTTCAAGCCCTCCTACAACATGGCCGTCAACCTGGTCTCCCAGTTCGGTCGGCACAAGTCCCGCGAGCTGCTGGAGACCTCCTTCGCGCAGTTCCAGGCGGACCGCTCGGTCGTCGGCATCGCCCGGCAGGTCCAGCGCAACGAGGAGGGCCTGGAGGGCTACCGCGAGGCCATCACCTGCCACCTCGGCGACTTCCAGGAGTACGCGCACCTGCGCCGCGACCTCAAGGACCGGGAGAACCAGCTCGCCCGCGAGGGCGCCAACCAGCGCCGCGCCAGTGCCGCCGACTCCCTGGAGAAGCTGCGGCCCGGGGACGTCATCCACGTCCCGACCGGGCGCTTCGCCGGGCTCGCCCTGGTGCTGGACCCGGGCCTGCCGGCGGTCGGCCGGCACAGCCACCGGCAGGAGTACAGCGAGGGCCCGCGGCCGGTGGTGCTCACCGCCGAACGGCAGGTCAAGCGGCTGGCGATGATCGACTTCCCGGTGCCGGTGGAGGCCATCGAACGGGTGCGCATCCCGCGCAGCTTCAACCCGCGCAGCCCCCAGTCGCGACGGGACCTGGCGTCCGCGCTGCGCACCAAGGCCGGGCACATCGAGCCCAACCGGCAGCGCAAGGGCCGCGCCGCCGCGGCGGACGACCCGGAGATCGCCCGGCTGCGCTCGGCCCTGCGGCAGCACCCCTGCCACGGCTGCGACGAGCGCGAGGACCACGCCCGCTGGGCCGAGCGCTATGACCGGCTCAACCGCGACACCCGGCAGCTCGAACAGCGGATGAAGTCCCGCACCCACACCATCGCCCGCACCTTCGACCGGGTGTGCGCGCTGCTGACCGACCTCAACTACCTGGTCGGGGACACCGTCACCGACGACGGGCGGCGACTGGCGAGGCTCTACGGCGAGCTGGACCTGCTGGCCTCCGAGTGCCTGCGCGAGGAGGTCTGGGAGGGTCTGACCCCGGCCGAGCTGGCTGCCTGCGCCTCGGCCCTGGTCTACGAGTCGCGGCGGGCCGACGACGAGGGCGGCGCGCCCAAGCTGCCCGAGGGCGCGGCCAAGGAGGCGCTCGGCGAGATGGTGCGGCTGTGGGGCCACCTCAACGCCCTGGAGGAGCAGCACAAGCTCTCCACCATGGACAACTGGGGTCAGCGCGAGCCCGACCTGGGCTTCGCCTGGACCGCCTTCCGCTGGGCCTCGGGCCACCAGCTGGACGCGGTGCTGCGCGAGGTGGACATGCCGGCCGGTGACTTCGTCCGCTGGACCAGGCAGCTGATCGACGTCCTGGGGCAGATCGCCAACGCCGCCCCGGAGGACGGCACGGTCCGGGCGACCGCCCGCAAGGCGGTCGACGGGCTGCGGCGCGGCATCATCGCGTACTCGTCGGTGAACTGACACCCCACCTGACACCCCGTCCCACCTGCGCAGGGCCCGCTCCGGACGAGTTCGGGGGCGGGCCTTGCGTGTTCTTGTATCGCGATATAACGTGTTCACGGAAGCAATACCTCTCTCCGTATACTCGTCTACGGATAGGTGGAGTCGGTCTGGAGGCGTCATGGCCAAGCGGAAGATGAGCAACCCGCTCGCCCTGGCCGTGCTCGTCCATGTCGCCGAGCAGCCCCGGCACCCCTACGAGATCGCCCAGGTCCTGCGCTCACGGGGCAAGGACCAAAGCATCAAGATCAACTATGGTTCGCTCTACACCGTGGTGCAGAGCCTCGAACGCCACGGCCTGATCGAGGCGTCCGGGACCGAGCGCGACGGCCGCAGGCCCGAGCGCACGGTCTACAGCGCCACCGAGGCGGGTCGCGCCGAGATGCACGACTGGCTCGGCGAGCTGCTGGGCACCCCCGCGAAGGAGTACCCGCGGTTCGAGTCGGCGCTGTCGCTGATGGGCGCGCTGCACCCGGACGAGGCCAGGTCCCTGCTGGAGCAGCGGGCCGTCACGCTGGAGGCCTCCATCGCGACCCGGCGGGAGCTGATGGAGCAGTACGCCACCGTCCTGCCGAGGATCTTCCTGATCGAGGGCGAGTACAGCCTCGCCATGGCCGTCGCCGAGGCCCGGTGGACCGGGCGGTTGCTGCAGGACATGGCCGACGGCTCGCTGACCGGCGTCGACGGCTGGCGGCAGTTCCACGACACCGGTCAGGCCCCGCAGGAGTGGCTCGACCTCGAAGCCCGCATGGAGGCCTTCCCGGAGGAGTAGCGACGACAGAAGGCCCCGCCCGGTGCGTCAACACCGGACGGGGCCAGGAACCTCACCACCGGCCTGCGCGAACAGGGTTCGGGGCGTCACGAGGAACATGCACGACCATCGTAGCCCGAACCCCGAGGCGTGGATCGGATTCAAACGATCAACGACCGAAGGGACAGCATCACCATGACCAGCCCCAGCAGCGGAGGCTCGCTGCGCACGGCGGCCTCCGCGCCGCCCGACCCAACCGCCCGGCCCGCCATCGAGGCCCGCGACCTGGTCAAGACCTACGAGGTCAAGGGACGCTCCGAGGCTGTCCGCGCGCTCGACGGCCTCAGCATCACCGTCGAGCCCGGCATCATCTTCGGGCTGCTCGGCCCCAACGGCGCGGGCAAGTCCACCACCGTCAAGATCCTCACCACGCTGGCCGCCGCCGACAGCGGCAGCGCCACCGTCGCCGGGCTCGACGTCACCACCGATCCGGCGGCGGTGCGCCGCGCCATCGGCGTGGTCGCCCAGCGCTCCGGCGCCGACCCGGTGGCCACCGGCCGGGAGAACCTGCTGCTCCAGGGCCGCCTCTACGGCATGCGCGGCGCGGAGCTGAACCGGCGCGCCGACGAGCTGCTCGACCGCTTCGACCTGGCGGACGCCGCGAAGCGCCAGGTCAAGACCTACTCCGGGGGCATGCAGCGCCGGTTGGACGTGGCCATCGGCCTGGTCCACCGCCCGCAGGTGCTGTTCCTGGACGAGCCGACCACCGGTCTCGACCCGGAGGCCCGCACCGCCATGTGGGAGGAGGTCGGCCGGCTCTCCGGTGAGGAGGGCCTGACCATCCTGCTCACCACGCACTACCTGGAGGAGGCCGACCGGCTGGCCACGCGCCTCGCCATCGTCGACAAGGGCCGGGTCGTGGTCGAGGGCACCCCCGACTCGCTCAAGGGCGAACTGCACGGCGATGCCGTCCACGTCGAACTGCGCGAGTCCGCCACCGCGGACGCTCTCTCCGTCTACGCGGCGCTGGGCCGCCTGCCCGGCATCCGAGAGATCACCGTGGACGGGCGGCGCGTCAGCGCCCGCGCGGACGACGGCGCCGCCGCCGTTCCGGCCGTCCTCGCCACCCTGGACCAGGCCGGTCATCCGGTGGCCACCGTCACCGTCGCCCGCCCGTCCCTGGACGACGTCTACCTGCGCCATGCCGGCCGCAGCTTCGCCGACGCCGAAGCCCCCGAAGGAGTGAACCGATGAGCACCGCCACCCTCACCCGCACGGCCGGCCCGGTGCCGGCCCCGCCCCGGCTCACCGAGGGTCTCGCGCAGACCTGGTACATGACGCAGCGTCAGTTCATGGCTTTCGCCCGGCAGCCCGCCTACCTGATCATCACCCTGATCCAGCCGGTGATCTGGCTGTTCCTCTTCGGCGGGCTGTTCCACAAGGTGGTCGACCTGCCGGGCTTCGGCGGCGGCTCCTACCTGGACTTCCTGGTGCCGGGCGTGATCGTGATGAGCGCGGTCTCCGCCAACATGTGGGCCGGGATGGGCACCCTGGAGGAGATCGAGCGGGGCACCCTCAACCGCTTCCTGATCACCCCGGTCCGCCGCAGCGCCATCATGAACGCCAACGTGGTCGCGCAGTCCGTGACCACCGCGCTCCAGTCGCTGATCATCATCGCCCTCGGCTGGGCCGGCGGCGCGCACTACCCCGGCGGCGCGCTGGGCCTGCTGGTCCTGGTCGTGCTCTCCTCGGCGCTCGGCACCATCTTCGGCGCCTTCTCCAACGCCCTGGGCATGCTGGTGCGGGAGCGCGAGTCCATCATCGGGATCAACACCTTCCTGCTGCTCCCGCTGACCTTCCTGTCCTCGGCATTCATGGCACCGGCCCTGATGCCCCACTGGATGCAGGTCGTGGCCCGCTTCAACCCCGTCAACTGGACCCTGGAGGCGGGCCGCGCCGCCACGGCCTCCAACCCCGACTGGTGGTCCGTCCTCAGCCACGGCGGCTGGACCGTGCTCCTCGCCGCCTTCGCCGTCTGGCTCTCGATGCGCACCTTCCGCTCGTACCAGAAGTCCGTCTGACCCGTCCCCGGCCGTGGGTCCGCCCCGCTGCGCAGCGGG
>Ga0302314_10016012_pt1 | contig 12702 bp, 8 predicted proteins | sample III_Palsa_N2_3_FD_200533 | JGI IMG/M metagenome (GOLD analysis project Ga0302314, IMG submission 200533) | Peat permafrost microbial communities from Stordalen Mire near Abisko, Sweden - III_Palsa_N2_3 | ecosystem: Environmental > Terrestrial > Soil > Palsa > Peat permafrost | place: Sweden...
CTCGAAACGCTCCCATGCGCCGCCGGCTTACTTCCACGATCCGCAGTGACTCAAGGATAAAGACTCCGCCCCCCGTTCATCCCATCCGTAACTCGCTGAAAGCGAGTCGGGCTGCTCAGGATGACAGATTTGTGGAACTGTGAGCTTCAGACGCAAACAGCTAACTCTTCGGCACCACGTTGACGGTGAGGTAGACGCTTTTGCTGACCACGGTGTCGTCGATATAGGCAGCTGCCGTGATCTTGAGCGTGGCTACGCCCAGCGGCGTGCCGGGGCCGGACACCAGGTTGAAGGTATTGCAGCCGATTCCTGCGCCGCCCAAGCCGATGAGGAGCGCCAGCAGGATGCAGAAGCGGCGCGCGGACCGTGACGAGAAGATGCGCGCGCGGCGGCCAAACGGAATCAGGAAGAAGCCGAGCACGGCCAGCGCGGTGCCTCCGGCCGCACCAGGCCACAGCGGTCCGCGATGATTTCGCGCAGAGGACGGCGGCGTGGTGCCTGTCGAATAAGTCTGCACCACAAACGTGACCGTAGCGGTGGGGATGACCTGCTGCGGGCTGGCAGTGCAGGTCATGTCTTCAGGCTGCTCGGTGGCGCAGACCACCTGTACTTCGTTGTTGAATCCGCCCTGGCCGGTAATGATGAACGACGCCGAACCCGAGGAGCCCTTCACGATCGTGAGATTGGTGAGTGGGTTGCCGGGAGCCGGCGTGATGGTAAAGTTCTGCACGTTGACGGTGACGGAGTTGGACGTAGCCGAGCGGTAGGTGGTGTCGCCCGCATAGACGGCGGCGATGGTGTTCTGCCCGCCGGGCAGCGTGGCGATGACCAGCGTGGCGACGGAAGTATCGTCGACACCGGGCACCAGAGGCGCGGTGCCGAGGACGGTCGTGCCCTCGTAGAAAATCACGTTGCCGGCCGGGTTCTGCTCGCTGCCGGCGGGCGGAGTGGTGGTGGGCGTAACGGTCGCAGTAAGAGTGACCACCTGGCCAGGAGCGAAGTTGCTGCCATTTGCGGTGAGCGTCACGGTATCGGAGAGCGTGGCCGTCACAAGCGTGAGCGCATTTGAGGTGCTGGCGGCCCAGTTGGCGTCCCCGGAGTAGACCGCGGTGATGGAGTGCGAGGCCGTGGCCGAGAGCGTGACGGCGGGCAACGTGGCTTTGTCTGCCGCGACGGCGACTGTGCCCAGCAGCGTTGTGCCGTCATAGAACTTGACCGAGCCGGTGATGGGCGTGGTGCTGGCGCCGCTGGCCGGCGCAATGGTGGCGGTAAACGTCTCAGGCACGCCCGCCGAGAGCACCGCGGGCGATGCGGTGAGCGTGGTGAGGGTGGCGTTGGCACTGGATGTGCCCGCCGTGACGGCGACCGCGGACGAGGTAGAGGTGACGTAGTTGGCGTCGCCGGAGTAGATGGCCTGCAGCGTGTGGTTGCCAGTCGCGGACACGGTCACCGGGAAGACGGCCTCGGGAGTGCCCTTCACGATGGTGACGTTCATGGTGGCGTAGGATTTGCCATCGACCTGCAGCTGGATGGTGCCGGTGGGGGGCGCGTTGCCGGGGAAGTTGGTGACCGTGATGGCCGCGGTGACGTTGAACGGAACGTTCACAGCCGGCGAATAAGTGGATGGCGTAACGGCAAGGCTGGTGTCGCCGGCGGTCACGTAGAAATCGACGATGCCGGAGGTGTTGGCCGGATAGTTGGAATCTCCCGAGTACTTGGCCACGATGTTGTTGTTGCCAAGGGCAAAGCCACCTTCGATGGAGACGTAGGCGGTGCCGTTTGACTCAACGATGGAGGGCGTGTTGGAGAGGTTCTTGCCGGTGGTGGTGTCGTAAAAGAGCACCGTGCCAGTGGGCTGCGCGCCGCCCGAGGTCGATGTGACTAGCGCATCGATGGTGATGAGCGCGGTGGGATTAATCGTGGTGCCGGGCGTGGTGATGGTGACCGAGTCAGTGGAGGCCGCTGCGGTGACGGTGACGGCCGGCGAGGTGGACGTGACGTAGTTGCTGTCGCCGGCGTAGATGGCCTGCAGGGTGTGGCCGCCCGCGGAGGGAATGACGACGGAAAACGTGGCCAGAGACATGCTGCTGGCGGTCTTGACCGGCTGCGTGGAGGAGGGCTTGCCATCGAGCTGCAGTTGAATATTTCCGGTGGGCGGGTCGTTGCCCGGGAAATTATTGACGGTAATAGTGGCCGTTGCGGTGATGGTGGCGCCCACTCCGGGCGAGTAAGTTGACGGCACGACTGCGAGGCTCGTTGTGCCCTTGGTGACGTAAATGTCGGCCGTGGACGAAGTGTTGGCCTCATAGGTGGCGTCGCCCGAGTATTTGGCCTCGATGGCGTTATGGCCCAGCTGGAAGCCGCCCTCGATGCTGAGCGAGGCGGTTCCGTCGGGTTCGACTGTGGAGGCGGTGTTGGTGAGATTCTTGCCGCTGGTGGTGTCGTAAAAGAGCACCGTGCCGGTGGGCGTGGCGCCGCCGGTGTCCGACGTGACCTGCGCGGTGATGGTGGTGAGGGCGGTGGGGTTGATGGTCTGTCCGCCGTTGATGATGGTGACGGTGTCTTTGCCCTTGCCGACTTCGGGCGCGGCATCCCAGCGAGTGACCAGGGCGTGCGCATCCACCATGCCGAGGCCTGTGGCGAGGTCGTAGCCCGCGGCTGCAGCAAAGCCGATCTTGCCGCTGTCGTCGCAGTCGGGGCTGCCGGGAGCGCATGGCAGTATGGCGCTGCCGTGCTGAACGTCGGTAAAGATGCCGCTCTGACGGCTAAGCGCGTAGAGTTGCGGCGCGAGATTGCCCTGGGGCCCGTGGGTTTCCGCGACCAGTGCGGCGACGCCTGCGAATAGTGCCGCTGCCGCCGAGCTGCCGCCGCTGCGCTCAAGCGTGCAGCCGGCAGCTGGAGACGCGCCGGAGAAGCAGAAGGCCACGCCGCGGTTGAGGGCGGTATCGATGGCAGTGGGGAGGGCGAGATCGGGAAGCAGCCGATGCTGTTGGCCTTGCTGCTGAAGATCGAGGGCGGGCAGCGGCTGCCAAGTGGGCGCGGCGTGGAACGCGCTGCGGCCTCCGCCGCTGGCGTAAGAGGGATCGCCCTCATTGACTGGCGACCAGGCTGCAAGCACGGAACTGTCCGCCGCGCTGAATGCGGCGACGCCAACGGCTGTATTCCAGGGGGTGGAAGCGAGGGCGTTCACGCTGAGGCCCGTAGACACAAGTGCGTCGCTGCCGGGCGCGTGGCAGGCTGCTGCGCCGCTGTCGCCTGCGGCGGCGATCACCGCCATGCCCTGCGCAGAGGCCTGGCGATAGAGCGCGGCATAGAAGCCGCGGTGCGCCTCGCTGAGCGCGGATTCGCAGGCCGTGAAGCCGATGGCGACAGTCTGCGCCAACTCCTCGTCAATGATGTCCGCGAGCGAGAGATCGAGGCCATCCGTGGCGCTGGTGGTGGCGGCCGGCGCCAGAACAATGCGTGCCTCAGGTGCGGCTGCGCCAGCCCACGAAGCGGCGAGCAGGGCGGCGGCCTCGTCCTCATTGCGGCCGGGATCTGCGCCACGCGTCTTCACTTCGAGCGGGTTTGCGGGTAGTCCGAAGGCGGCGCGGAAGGCGGCCACATCCTCGCTGCGCACATTGCTGCGCGCCGCGATGGCGATCGATTCGCCGGCTCCGGAGATGCCCGCGGCACGGAGCGCGTCGAGATGCAGCAGAGTGGCAGCCAGCTGCGGTGTGAGCGCTTCGGCATTTGCGATGGACGTCTCCGCGGCAAGCTCGGCAGCGGTGGCCTTTACGGGCGCGGATGCAGCCATCGCAGGCGCGGCCAGCACGCCGTCGAGAGAGGCAAATCCTTCGACCAGCGGCTTCAGCTCGGCGGGCAGGCTGAGATCGCCGAGCAGCACGGCACGCTCGCCGGCAGGCCTCTGAAGAGTGTGAATCGACGCTTGGAAGGCCTGCTCAACCTGCGCAACGGTGCCGGAGAACTCGATCCATTGGCGGCCGGCGGGCGGCGCGGCCACATCGAAGCCCTGGCTGCGCAGCCACGCGGTCACCGCGGCGACTTCCTGGGGCGAGCGGGAGTATCTGTCGGCAAAGGCCTGCGGCGTGAGCCAGCGGCGGTACTCGGGCGAAGCGGGATCCTGCTGGGCTTCGAGCTCGGCGTCAAGCGCCTGGCGCTGCTCGGGCGACGGCTTCAGCAGCAGGATCATGCGCTCCAGGCGCGTGGATGGAGGCGCCGCACGGAGGTCCGTGGAGGCCTGCGCGCCGCGCGCCGACGCCGGGCTCTGCGCCGCGGCCACACCAGGCAGCACGGCCGGGGTGCTGAATGCGAAAAGGACTGCGAGCGCCAGACCGAAGCTCTTGTGTGTCATGTTCCTCTTTGAGCACGAGCCGTGAAAACTGCCGGTCTGTGCCCGGTCGGATGGAAAGATCGACATCTTAAGTCTCCGCCATGAACGATTTCCACGCTCTCCCACTTTTGGGGCGAGGGCGTGGGCCATACGTTGCGCTTGGCCAGATTGTATAGCGGGCGAAGGTAGTGAGGGAGCAGATATTTAGGCGGATGTGGAGAAGTGGACCGTTACTGCGCGGGGACGGCCGAAGAGCGGGGTCCGAGGTATCCCACCCCTGCCGTAAAGTTCACGGCAAGGATGGAATGGCCATTTTTTCTGGGGAGGACGGCGCGTTTACCGGATACCGAGGTCGGACAGCACCTTGGGCTTGGCTTCATCCACCACCAGCAGGTTGTGGCAGGCCGAGCAGTCGTTGGTGATGGCCGCGCCGCCCTTGGCCGTGTGGCTGCCGTCGTGGCATCGGAAGCAGCCGGGATAATCCATGTGGCCGATGTGGTTGGGATGCGTGCCCCAGGTCACCTTCATCCCGGGAAACACGTTCTGGTTATAGAGCGTGGCGAGCTGTTCTCCCGCCGCCTTGACCAGGGCAGCCTTGGCCGGCAGAACCTCCGGATGCTGGCTGCGGTAGAAAGCCTCAAGCTGTGCGGGAATCTGCACGCTGGCCTCGTCGCCGCTCTTGTAGTCGGCCTTGAGCAACTGCAGGCCTTCCTTGTGCACCCAGGGCAGATCGGGGCTGACCGCGCCCTCGGCCATGGCCCGGTTGAGCGCGTCCTCCGCGGTGACGAAGGTATGCGCCGCGCGGTTGTGGCAGTCCACGCAGTCCATCACGCGGCGCTCGCCCTTGGGCGGATTGCCGCCCGCGTCGGAAGTGGCAAACTCGGTGACCGAGCCGTCGTCGTTGCGCTTCTGCACCCACGGAATGGTGGTGCGGGTGGGGTCGGTGGCCACGTATTCAATGTGACCGAGGTGCACGCCGTGGATGCCGGTGAGATGGGAGAACGAATCGCGCCCGCCCAGGTGCAGAACCAGCACGGTCTGTGTCTCGGAGTTCTTCTCGTCGTCGCCAAAACTCGACTTGACCAGCAGCTTGTCGCCGATGAAGCGCGCGGGCGTGTGGCACGCCTCGCAGATCTCGCGCGCCGGGCGCAGGTTCTGCACCGGCGAGGGAATGGGCTCGGGATAGTCGGGAATGAGGCGCGGAGAAAAGTGCGCAATGGGGTGAAACGTGACCTCGACAAGCTGCTTGGTGCCGTTCACCTTGGCTTTGAAATAGGACTCGGCGCCGGAGCCGATGTGGCACTCAGCGCAGGCCACGTGGGAGTGCGCGGATATCTTGTAGGCCGTGTACTCGGGATGCATCACATGGCAGGTCTGCCCGCAAAACTGCGGCGAATCCATGTATGCGGCGCCGCGATAGCTGGCGATCGCGACCACCAGCAGATTGACGATGGTGGCCACCAGCACGATGTCGACGCCGTGGCGAAAGACCTTGTTGTTGAAATCGACCTTGGGAAATACAGACGGGACCAATCCCGCCGTGAGCAGCGCCTTGCGGCGGAAATACACGCCCACAGGGATGAGCAGGAGGCCCAGCACAAACAGCGCAGGCAGCAGCAAAAAGAAAATGATGCCGAGATACGGGTTGTCGTAAGGCCGGCCGAAGACCTGCTCCAGCCAGAAGCCCACCATGGTAGCGCCGGCCGCGCTGGTAATCGCTCCGCCGGCAAGACTGATGGGATTGTTGCCGAAAAACAGCGCCGGCCGCACCCAGTTTTCACGAAATTTTTCGAGCAGAGACACCGCAGAACCCCCAGAACCGCAAGAATTGCTTGCACGCTTAAAAGAAAAGCCCGCCGCGAACGGCGGGCTTTGCCGTCGTTACTTCAGGCCTCGGTAGTACGACACCGCATCCTTGATCTCCGCATCGGTCAGCTTCCCCTTGAACGGCTGCATCTTGCCCTTGCCGTTGGTGACCGAGGCAATCGCCTGATCGAGGGTCAGCTTCTGGATGTCGGGGTCGGAAACTGGCTTGACACCCATCATCTTGGCCAGCGCCGGGCTGGGTGTTCCTGTGGCCCCATGACAGCTCTGGCACTTGGCCTTGTACGTCGCTTCGCCCGCTCCCTGGGCAAAGCTCACGGCACTGGCCATTGAAAATACCAGTGCCAATACCACCTGGGATCGAATCGTCTTCGTCATTGTTGAAACTCCTTCATTGATTGCACGCAAGAGTGAAATGCGCCGCCGCGCCCGTCATTTGAGTGTTGCTTCGGGGCCGGCAGCGGCCGGCGCCAAAACCTGGTTGAGCCGGAGTTAATTTTCCCAAATTACTTCAGGGTCCGGAAGTAAGCCGCTACATCCTTGATTTCCTGGTCGCTGAGCTTGTCCTTGAATGGCTGCATCTTCATCTTGCCGTTCTTGATCACGGCCACCATGTCGTCCGCGCTCATGCCCTTGACCACCGGATCGCTGACCGGCAGCGTTTTGGTCGCCTTGCCCGCCCCGGTGTCAGCCGCGCCCGTGGCGCCGTGGCACATCTGGCACTTGGCCTTGTACGTCGCCTCGCCTGAAGACTGCGCGAAGCCCGAGGCACTGGCAAACATTACAACTGCAGCCAATGCTACCTTGAACCGGATTTTCCTGCACATGTGAAGCTCTCCTTCAATGATGTCGCGGCCAGCGTGAACTCAGACGCCGCAGGCCGCGCAAGGCTTCTTTGGGAAGAGCATACTGCGTCTTCCCCGCCGGCAAACCTTCCGGCGATTTCCCCTCAAATCAAGGGGACCGGTGAAGCCAGTGAACCCGGTCTGGCCCGGCATTTTTCACACCGACAATGTCGCGGTCAGAACTCATAGTGCATCCCAAGGGTGACGTTATTGGCATGGAAGTTGCGGGGCGCGCTCAAGCCCGCGGACGATTCGGTCAGGCCGGTCGGTCCGGCCAAGGAACTCGAGTTGCACGGAACAACAGGCGCCGGAGCCGTCGGCGTGGGATTCGACGCGCTGCAGTAGGGCGCGCCGGACGGTCCGCCCTCGCCGTAGCCGAAGTAGTTGTATTCCGCTTTCCAGATCCAGCCGGAATGCACCGTCCAGGCGACGCTCGCAAACGGCGACTGATAGTTGGAATGTAGCGAGCCGTTGACTGCCTGCGCGTTGTTGAAGAACTGATTGCCGGTGACCTTGCTGAGGCGGTAACCGAGGTTGGAGTGGATGGTTTTGACCGGAGACAAGGTAAGAGCCGCCGAACCGAACTGGGTTGGAGCATCCATGAAGTCCTTGACCGGGCCGAATTCGTAGTAGGAATCTCCCCGGACGGAGGCGCCGGGGCAGGCCGTACCGCTGGGAGACGCCGCACCGGGCAGAGCCGGGGTGGCGGCAGCGTCGTAGCAGATGTTGGTCGACGCGTACACGTCGCTGTAGGCGTAATCGAAATCGAACCCATAGTGCTCATTGGGCGACAGAACCCCACCCACGCTCACAATCCGGCTGTGATCCACGTGACCGATGGGGCCGGCGTAGACCACATCGCCCGCCGCAACAGCGGCCTGATTGTTGTTGGTGTTGTTATGGCGCTCCTGATCGTTGAAGGCCCCCGACAGCGTGGCCCAGGGCCTGAGCCTATACATGGTATGCACCCGATAGTGCTTGCTTTGGCGCGGGCCGACCGGGGTAAATGCGTTGTCGGCATACAACATCTCAAAGGATCCGTTGAGGCTCCAGTCTTTTGACGGACGCAGGGCAGCGCCAAAGATGCCGCCATTTTCGTTGATGGTGACGGTTCCGCCGGTATCGGCGCCGACGGGCAGGGGAATGTTATCGGGGATTCCTTCGGCGATCTTGTGAGTACGGTAGCGCCAGGTGAGCGAGAGCGTGGCGCGCGAAGAAGCATCCCACGTGCCGGTGAGGTTGTTGGTCAGGAACTTCTGGCCAAAGTAGTCGGGTGCCGGAACGCCGTTGGGGCTGCCGTCCACACTGACCGGCTTTCCCGCGGTCAGCGGACCTGTGTAGTTGACGGTGTCCATGCCGGCGGCCACCGCGGCCGCGGGGATCACCGCCGTGGCCCCCGCGGATATGTTGGCGGTGCCCGGCTGGTGAACATTGGAGTAGTCAATCTGCTCGGAGAGGCTGAAGTTCTTCATCGCCTGCCAGACCAGGCCGTAGTCCGCGGAGACTACCTCCCGTTTGGCCGATGCGCTGCCGGTAAATGTCGTCGAGCGAACCGCGCCATCGAGGCCTTGAAAGACCTCGTAATAGTTGGGCAGGTTCATATTCGCGCTTGTGTAGCGGAAATCGCCGTTCGTGGAGATGCTGCGGATGCTGGAGCTTTGGAAGCGGAAGATCTCGGTAGGATAAAGGATGCGAGTAGGCTGCGAGCGCAGATAGCTTATGGCGACGTCGCAGGCCGGATCGATGATAGGCCGCCCGCCGGAGGGGTTCGGATAGAGGACGGTGGTGGGGTTGATCATGCTGGACTTGTTGCAGTTGCTCAGCCCATAGGGGGCCGCTGTGCTGTCCCAGTTGCCGAGGTAGGCCGGCGTGCCGTCGGCCTCCTGAGCCAGAAAGCCCGCGGGGTTGAGCGTGAAGTAGGAGTCCGCCTTGAAGTGGTCCACCTGCTCCTCAAAAGTCAGCCTGGTCTCGCGAAGGGGCTTCCAATCGATCGCCCCGGTGAAGTCGTCGGTGCTGTTGCGCTGAAACTGCTCGAGCAGGGCGTCGTTGGCGCCGACCGAAGCGTCGTAGAAATTGCTGCCCGCATCGGGACTCAGGCTGGGACCCTGAAAGATATTCTGCGAGTAAGCCGCGCGGAAGGTCACCTTCGAAATGGGATAAAGAGTCAGGCTGGTGTCGGTCATGCGGCGCACGGTGTTGAACAACACCGGCGATTGATTGACCTGCGGCCACGCGAGTGAACCCGTGGGCGCGCCGGCGGGCCCGATGGGGACGGTTAGCCCGGGGGGAATATTGGGATTGCCCAGCAGGTCGTAGTCGAAGTATTGGCGGTCGCGGCGGAACAATCCCGAGAAGTCGTAGATCCGGCCCTTGGAGATGTCCAGCCTGGAGAAGTTGTTGGGATCGCCTCCGAATCCGTTGCTGACGGCGCTTAGCGAGTCGACCAGGGTGTGCTTCTTGCCGGGCAGCGCATGCATCTCGAAGGTCTCGCCCAGCACCCGCGGTCCAGACTGAATATTGACCAGGGTACTGTACATGGCGTCACTGCCGGAGACGCTGGAAATGTGCCCTCCGAGGTCCGCGGTCTGGTGGATGGCATACCCGTCCGGGACCACTGTCTGGGCGGGGGCAGCCGCGGGTGCGACCTGCGCCGGGCTTTGCGCGGCGGCGATGCAGGTGGCGGCGGCTAAAATGGCGGCTCCTGTGGCCCCGGCGATGTGCCGGAAGCCTGCGAGAGCGGGCTGTTGGTTCAACAGCCGAAAAAACCAGCCTATGTTCTTCATTTGAGGCCTCGATCGAGCGAACACGGTTGCTGACATCGAATCCTTGAACTCAACTCCCAACTTGGGCGCCGAAACCGAACTGCCGGAATCCATCACTTGAGGAATGCCGCATTCAGGTTTGACCCGTGGATCATGGTGTGGCAGTTGATGCAAGGCGTCACCTCCGAAGATCCCGCGTTCATCCCGTGCACCGTGCCGCCAGACACCGGGCTATGGCACTGGTTGCACAACGTATTGATCTGAGGCATGTTCAACAGCCGGGCGTTTTGTGAGCCATGGGGCGTGTGGCAGGCCATGCAGCCCTCGGCTTTGACCGCGGCATGCTCATACACAAACGGCCCGCGCGTCTCGGTGTGGCACTTGGTGCAGATGGCGTTCTGATCGGCCGTGGCCTTCAGGTTGTTGTTGCCAAATGTGCCGTGAGGGTCGTGGCAGTCGCTGCACTTGACCAGGCCTTCATTGACCCGGTGGTGGAACGGCATCGCGAACGCCGGCTTCACGTCGTTGTGGCACTGAAAGCACAGCGTGGGCTGCGGCGCCTTGAGCAGCGCCTCCTCCTTGCTTCCGTGAATGTCGTGGCAGGCGATGCAGCCGACCTGGGCCTTGGCATGAGGGGAGCGCTCGAAGTTGGGGTGCGCTCCGGCGTGGCAGCCCAGGCAGGTGGCGTCCACTTCCTTGGTCGACGCCTTGGCGGGATTGAAGATCTTGCTGATGTCGCCGCCGCCAGCTACGTGGGCGCCGCCCGGCCCATGGCAGCCCTCGCAGTTGACGCCGGCAGCGCCATGCTGCGCCGCCAGCCGCGTGTGCGGATTGTCCGCGAATTTCTTGGCCACCTCTTCATGGCAGGTGGCGCAGACGTCTCCGCCCACATAGGAGTTGGGAGCCGCGGCGTCAGCAGGAGCGGCAGTGGCTTTGGCTCCGGGGGCCTGAGCGCCGAGAGCGGCGGCGCAAATGACCACAGCGCCCAGAATCGACATCCAGCAGGCTCGCAGTCCCGGTTTCCAGGCCGGGGCCGCACCAAACGGCAATCGTGATTGAGGTCCGAATTCTTGCATCGAAAGATCCCGCCTTTTGAAATCTCGTTGTCTTCCTGCACCAGGAGGGTTCTCTGCCCCGCATGGCAGCGGCAACTGCCGTTGCATGAGCGGGGCGAGCCTCCGATACGGAAGTGGCTATCCGTGCGGAGCATCACCTTATCTCGTGAATCCTACGGTCTCCCAGGCTTGGAAGCGGTGATACTCGTCACTTGGAATCGGAAGGCCGATTCCAATTTGGTGTCCAATACCGAATGCGGAACGTGTTCGAATCGCGATCTGCCCGAGCGATCGCTCATCGGCCGCGGCATCGATGCGCCTGTGCAACCTGGGCTGCGCATCTCTGTCCGCAGCACAACACACTGCGGGTCGCTGACGCTGTCCAAAACAGCACAAACCGCTGCCCACCGCCCTGATTTCCGGCAGATATCAGCCCTGCTGGGCGAGAGAGACGCAGGCGTCGCCCCTTCATGCGTGAGGACGATCACATCGGGGGTGTTCGAAGATCGGGCAAACTGGCAGGGTGCAGATGCCTGTGCCGATGTGCTGACGCTCCGCCTGTGCAACCGCGGCATGGCCGCATTCTGGCGCGCGGGGCCATGATGGCGCCGCATGGGCCGCTGATGAGGCAAGACCATGATAGAAGCTGACAGTTCGGCAACGGCGCTGGCGCGGCAGAGACATGCCGTGCGGCAGAGCCCGGTAGGGTGCGCGGCCTGTTCCAACCGCCGGCCAGGATGGTTCTGCTCACTGGGCAGCGCGGTGCTGGCCGATCTGGAGCTTGCCACCAGCACGGTTTCACTGCCGGCGCAGGCGCGCCTCTTCACGCAGAGCGAGGATGCGCGCTGCCTCTACCTGATCTGCAGCGGGTATCTCAAGCTGACGGCGGGCCGCAGCGACGACCGGCAGATGATTGTGCGGGTGGCCGGGCCGGGCTCGATGCTGGGTCTTTATGCTGTGCTTTCGCATGGGGTCTACGAGGTCTCCGCGGAGACGCTGACCAACGCCCAGTTGCGCCCGGTGGAGCGCGCGCGGTTCCACGACTTCCTGCGCATCCACAAGGAAGCGCAGATGCGGACGGTGCAGTGCATCTGCCAGGAATATCGCTTTGCGCTGCAGGATGCCTGCCGCATCGCGCTCTCCGAGACGGTGGCCGGACGGCTGGGACGCCTGCTGGTGGAGCTGGCCCTGCAGATCGGCGAGGACCTCAACGGCGGCGGCTACCGGTTCCCGCTGCTGCTCACCCACGAAGAGATGGCTTCGATGACGTGCACCACGCGCGAAACCGTGACCCGTACCCTGGGGCAATTCCGCAAGGATGGGTGGATCTCGATCGAGGAATCGATGGTGACGCTGCACGACCCCGAGCACCTTCAGACGCTGGCATAGCCTGCGCCGGGCAGGCCCGCGGTGCACCGGCTGACGCTCGCGTTCGCCCCCTCGCCGAGTCCAAGAGCTATCATTAAATGAGAGGGAGTTCATCTTTGCTTATGGCTCGTCTTGCAGTTTTGTTTTCTGCTCTTTTGGTTTCCTGCTCCGTAGTTTTCGCCCAGGACCCAGCCCCTGCTGCTGCCGCTTCGGCGGTCACCACCACTGTTTCGCCCGAGATCGTTCAATTCCAAAAAATTGAGGACAACTGGTCCAGTGCCGTCAACCAGCGCGATCAATACTCCATCGAGCTGGTTCTTTCCCCTTTGTTCGTTGACGTCTCTGCCGTGGGCGACATCACCACCCGCAACCAGCAGGTGGCCACTCTGATCACGGGAGAGGACAAGACCCTGCACCTGGAGCAGAGGGTAATTACCGTGCGGATGCTGGGTGATATCGCAGTGGCCAATGGCACCTATGTGCTGCATCACAAGGCAAATTCGGCTCAAGTGGAT
>Ga0302314_10016013_pt1 | contig 12701 bp, 15 predicted proteins | sample III_Palsa_N2_3_FD_200533 | JGI IMG/M metagenome (GOLD analysis project Ga0302314, IMG submission 200533) | Peat permafrost microbial communities from Stordalen Mire near Abisko, Sweden - III_Palsa_N2_3 | ecosystem: Environmental > Terrestrial > Soil > Palsa > Peat permafrost | place: Sweden...
CGCAGCTCCGCGTTTCGGCGGCGCTCCAGCCGGCAGCGGATTCAGCAGGTCGCGCGGCGGCGGCGGATCGTCCCACGAACGACGTTAAGATCAGCTAAGAGACGAGCCGATTCCACCGGGATCGGCTCGTCTTTTCGTTATTTGGGTATACCTAGAGTCGAAAAAAGGGAGAACAGTACTTATGCAACGTCTTTATAAAATCGCCGGAGCGCTCACCCTCGCGATCGCGATGGTCGCCGCGATGCCGGCACCATCGTTCGCGGCATTCTTCGTTGGAATCTCGGTGAACTTCGGTCCGCCGGCACTACCCGTTTACGTTCAGCCTCCGTGTCCGGCACCAGATCTCGTTTGGACCCCGGGCTATTGGGGTTACGGTCCGTACGGCTATTACTGGGTTCCGGGAGCCTGGGTCCCCGCGCCGCAGGTCGGCGTTTACTGGACGCCCGGATACTGGGGCTATGTCAACGACGCGTACCTCTGGCACGGCGGCTATTGGGGCCCGCAGGTCGGGTTCTACGGCGGCATTAACTACGGCTACGGCTATTTCGGAAACGGCTACCAAGGCGGCGGCTGGTACGGCGGCCACTTCCGCTACAACACGTTCGTCACGAACGTCAACACGACGATCGTTCGCAATGTGTACGTGAACCGGTTCGCCGTGCAAAACAACTATGCGGCGGCCAATCGGGTTGCGTACAACGGCGGTCCCCACGGAATCTACGCACGACCGAGCGCGAGCCAAATCGCTTACGGGCAACAGCATCATTTCGCCGCAACGAGCGTGCAACTGCAAAACGAGCACGTCGCGGCGACGAATAGAAACTACCTCGCAAGCGTGAACCACGGCCGTCCGGCGAGCGTCGCGTTCAGCCGGCCGCTCAGCGCGCAAAATCGGCCACCGCACTTCGCGCCGATCTCGGGAGCCCGTGGTGCGACCGCGACCTATCGTAGACCGGCGACAACCACGTACCGCGCGCCCGCAACCACGTATCACCGGCCGGCGGCAACCACGTACCACGCGCCGTCTGCGGCCACGTATCACCGCCCGGCGGCCACCACGTACCACGCGCCGGCGGCGGCCACGTATCATCGGCCGGCGGCCACCACGTACCACGCGCCCGCGGCGGCCACGTATCGCCGGCAGGCGGCAACGGCGTACCACGCGCCGGCTGCGGCCACGTATCATCGGCCGGCGGCCACCACGTACCGCGCGGCGCCACACGGCGGGGCCCCGCACGCTGCATCCGCACCGCATGGTGGATCTGCACCGCACGGTTCGGGCGACGATAAGCACCCGCACTAGTACCTCCGGCAGCTCGGAACAGAAAGCCGCAGTCCGCAAGACTGCGGCTTTCTCAGCTTCGTCAAAACACTTCGCCGGGTGCGTTCTCGTTACGAGCCGAGTTCAACCGAACCGGCTCGTTTTTTTTGCAAATGGGCGCCTTAAAGCGCGTACTAGCTCGCAAGCGCTTTGGTGGATGGGCGTTCGAGGACGAGCGTGGGGCGGAGCTCGAGTTCGGGCGGAAGTTCGGCAAAGGCGTAGACGTCGATGCGAAGCGCGAAGCGGCGCAAGAAGTCGGCCAGCGCCGGGCGCAGCGATCCGGTGCACACGAGCGCGGCACGTTCGCGCGGGACGCGGGCGAGGTAGCCGGCGACGACTGCTCGGACGTGCAGAGCGGTTTCGGGGTGGGGCGCTAGCGCGCCCTCGACGAGCCACGCCTGGAGTTCGGTCTCGAACTCGGGTTCGACGATCAGCGGTTCCAAGATCGGCGACGGCCGGCGCCGCACGTGCGCGGGAACGAGACGGCGCCGTACCGCTTCGATCAGATCGCGCGGGTCGCGCGTCGTTTGGGCGGCGTCGATCAGCGCTTCGAGGGTTGCGACGGCGTCGCGGGGCCAGACGCGGTCGCGCAGCAATGCTTCGAAGACGCGGTGCACCGTCGCGAGCGGCAAGGCGTCGTTGCCGAGTTCCTTAACGAGCGACGGCACCAAGGCGCGCAGGTGCTCGAGTAACGTGTGAAGCTCTTGGCGGCCGAGCAGCTCGGCCGCATGCGAGCGCGCGATCTCCGACAAGTGCGAGCCGAGGATCGAAATCGGATCGAAGACGAGCGCGCCGTTGGCCGCGGCGAAGTCGCGCTGATCGGCCGAAATCCAGGTCGCGGCCATGCCGTAGACAGGCTCGCGCACGCGCTCGCCGGCAAAGCGCTCGAGAATCTCCTCGCCGGCCACGGCCAGCAGCTTGTCGAGCCGCAGGCGTCCTTCCCCCGCGAGCGTATCGCGAACGCGGATGGCATAGGTCGCGGGATCGCGCGACAGATCGTCGCGCAAGCGCACGCCCGGCATCACGAGCCCGATGTCGCCCGCTACCGCACGGCGCACTTCACCGATCCGGTCGAGCAGCGCGTCGGCAAGCGGGGGCAGCAGAAGTGCCCCGAGATCGAGCCCGACGTCGATCGAGAGCGCATCGACCCCAACCAAACCGAGCGCCATCTCCGGACGCCGGATGGCTGCGCGGCGCGCCGCATCCTGCGCGGACTGGTGCGCTTCGCGACGCGCGCGTTGCTGTTTGCGTCCGAGCTGCGCGCAGCAGAACAGCAGCGCCCCGATCGCCGCGAACGGCGCGTGCGGCAACGCTGGAACGAGCGCGAGCACGAGCGCGAACGCGCCGGCAGCGCGGAGCACGTCCGGGCGTTCGAAAATCTGCGAGGCAATGTCGACCCCGAGCGAACCGTTGCCGGCTACCCGGGTTACCATCAAGCCCATCGAGATCGAGAGCAAGAATGCGGGCAGCGTCGTCACGAGCGCGTTGCCGATCGAGAGGATCGCGAACGTATTGAGGGCGTCGAGCGGGTTCATCTCGTGATAGGCGACCCCGACCACGACGCCGCCGATCAGGTTGAGTACGACGATCACGAGCGCCGCGATCGCGTCGCCCTTGACGAATTTTCCGGCACCGTCCATCGCGCCGTAGAAGTCCGCTTCCTTTTGCACGTAGGCGCGTTTGCGCCGTGCGCCTTCGGCGTCGAGTACGCCGGCGTGCACCTCGGCATCGATCGCCATTTGCTTTCCCGGCATCGCGTCGAGCGTGAACCGGGCCGCGACTTCGGCGACGCGTTGCGAACCCGACGCGATGACGATGAACTGGATCGTGACGAGGATCGCGAAGACGATCAAGCCGACGACGAGGCTGCCGTGCACGACGAGCGTGCCGAAAGCCGGGATGATCTCGCCGACGCCGCCCTCGACGTGGCCTTGGGTCAGGATCAAGCGCGTCGCCGAGACGTCGAGCGAGAGGCGGAAGAGCGTCGCAATCAAGAGCGCGGGCGCGAACGCGGCGAACTCCAGCGGCTCGCCGACCGTGATTGCGAGCAGCAGCACGATCCCCGACCCGATGATGTTACACGCGAGCAGCGCGTCGAGCACGAACGGCGGCAGCGGCACGACCAGGATGCCGACGATCGAGAGAACGATGCCGGCGAACGCGTAGGTGATCGTTTTGTGCGTCACGCGATCGCCTTGGATTTCGCGAGGCCGGCGACGATCGCGGCGACCGCGCCGTACGTGTCGGCGGGGATGTAATCGCCGGCATCGGTCGCGGCCAGCAGCGCGCGCGCGAGGACCGCGTTTTCGACGATCGGAACGCCGAGCGCGGTCGCCCGCCGCTTGACTTCGCGGGCGCCCTCGTCGATTGCGCGCACGAGAACCTGCGGCACGGGGATCGCGGGCGGTTCGTACGCGAGTGCGATCGCGACGTGGGTCGGATTACAGACGACGAAGGCAGCCTCTTTGAGCCGTTCGATCGAGCCGCGCACGAGTGCGTGATGAGCCCGGCGGCGGCGCCCGCGCATGACCGGATCTCCCTCGCTCTGCTTGTGTTCGCGGCGTAATTCGTCGAAGGTCATGCGCAGGCGGCGCCTCCACTTGACGCGCTCCAACACGAGGTCGATGCAACCGAAAGCGGCTGCGACCCCGAGCGCCGCCCAGAGGATCTCGCCGAACGCGCGGACCACAAGCGCTCCAAGCTGCGCCGGAATCCCGACCCCGCCGGCTGCCGCGAATGCGCCATACAGCGCCGGAAGCATCACGCCCGCGACGGCCGCGGAGACGAGAAGCGCCTTTGCGCCGCCAATCGCCGCGTCGCGCGAGACCATCCGGCGCAAACCCGCGCCGGGATCGAGCCGGCTAAATTTCGGCGCGGGGAAGCGGAATGCAAAGCGCCCGTTTTGGAGATACGTACAGAGCAGGGCGGCGACGAGCGCACCACACGAGACGGCCAGCGCCCCCGCGGCAAGCGCGACGAACGGCCACGGCGATGCGCTTCGCTCGGCAACGGCACCGCTGAACGCAAGACGCGCCGCACCCGCGAGCGGACCCAAAACGGCAAAGAGCGCAAGCGCTCCGCCGGCGAGCGACGCGGCGACGCAAAACGAGGCAGACGTCGCTACGTCCCCTTCACGTTTCGCGCGCGCGAGCCGCGTTGCGGTCGGTTCGAACGGCTTCTCTTCCGCCACCGCTAGCGGGCTCGCACGGGCGCGAGGTCCCACCACGGCGCCGCTGCGGCTTGCAGGACGATCGCAAGCGCCGCCATCGTCGCAAGCATCACGCACCCGAACGCGATCGGAAACGCCAACGTGAAGGTCGAAAAGCGCGGAACGACGCGAGCCACGACGGCGAGCCCGAACTGCGCCGTCAGCGCGATCGCGATCGCGGGGCCGGCAACGAACAATGCCGCGCGCAACAGCGTCTGCGGCAGCGCGAGCGCGAACGTCTGGATGTTTGCGGACGCGACCAGCGCTCCCGGCGGAAGCGTCTCAAACGTGCCGGCGAAGCCGCCGAGGGCGACCCGGTAGCCGCCCAGCACGAAAAATCCCGCCGCAAACGCGAGCGACCACAGCCGTCCGAAGCCCGCGCCGGCCGCAACGTTCGCGCTCGGGACGCTCGCGCGGATGCCGACGTAGTCGTCGAGCGCGCGGCCGCCGGCGTAGGCGCCGTCGTAGAGCATCGAGGCCGCGATGCCGATCGCCGCGCCGACGAGCGTCTCGCTCGCGAGCGCGAACAAAAATCCATCGGCCGGGCGCGCGGTACGTGCGTACGCCTGGGAAAGTCCGAGCGAAAGCACGTAGGCGAAACCCGCCCGGACCGGCGGCGGCACGTCGGGATGCGAGAAGCCGGGCGCGCGAAACACGAAGCCGGCGCAGCGCGCGAACACGAGCAACTGCGCGTCGTCCATCCGCCTAGACGCCGCGCACGATGCGCGGCAGGTTCGCGACGGCGCCGGTAAAGAGCGAACCGCACAGCCCGAGCGCGAACCCGCCGAACAATGCGACCATCGCGCCGACGGCGAGCATCTTCGGCAGCAAGGTCAGCGTTTGTTCCTGCACTTGCGTTGCGGCTTGAAGGACCGCAACCGCCGTCCCGACTGCGGTCGCGACGAGCAGCACGGGAAAACACAAAACCGCTGCGACGATCAGCGCTTCACGAATCGTTCCGGCGAGGGCCTCCATGGCCCGAGCCTAGCGCCGCGACGTTACGGGGTTGCTGCGGCCAGGTTACGGACGGCTTGCGTTGCGATCAGGGCCGAGACGACGGCGCGCGTCGCGGGCGAGCGGTTCAGCGTATAGAAGTGCAGCCCCGGCGCGCCGCGCGCGAGCAAGTCGTTGCACTGCAGCGCCGTAAACGCGACGCCGAGTTCGGCGACGGCTTCGGGCTGGTCCGAGCGGGCCTCGAGTTCGGCGAGCAGGCGCTGCGGAATGCGCGCTCCGCTCATCGCGGTCATCCGCGCGATCGACTCGTAGTTCGTGATCGGCATGATGCCCGGAACGATCGGAACACTTACGCCGGCCGCGCGCATCCGCTCGACGTACGCGAAATATGCGTCGTTGTCGAAAAACAGCTGCGTGACGAGGAACTCGGCACCGGCCCGCACTTTGCGCACGGCGTTCTCGACGTCGGCTTCGAAACTCGCAGCTTCGAGGTGTTTCTCCGGATAGCCGGCCGCACCGATCGAAAACGAGAACTCGCGCGCGAGCATTGCGATGAGATCGCTCGCATAGCGGAAGCCGCCCTCGGCGGCGACGAAGCGTGTTTCGCCCTTCGGCGGATCGCCGCGCAGGGCCATGACGTTCTCGATGCCGGCGCGTTCGAGTTCCTCGAACAGGCCCCGCAGTTCGCCCTGCCCGTGGCCGACGCAGGTGACGTGCGCCATCGATTCGATCTCGAGCTCGGTCTTGATCCGCTTGGTGACTTCGACGGTCCGGGCGCGGCTCGAGCCGCCCGCGCCGTAGGTCACCGAGACGAACCCCGGGTTGAGAATCCGCAGCGCCTTCACGGTCGCCATCAGCTTCGCGACGCCCTCGTCCGTTTGCGGAGGAAAGAACTCGAACGAGATGCACGGCCGCTTGTGCCGCAAGAGGTCACCGATGCGCATTGTTGCAGGTTCGCCGCAGGCGGGTCTTTTTGCTTCCTGCAACGCCTTGTCACGTTGACAATGCCATTGCCTAGCGGAACGTCGACATTATTCCGCCGCAGACGAGCGCCCAACCGTCGACCATCACGAACAGCAGGAGCTTGCACGGCAGCGAGACGATCGGCGGGCTGAGCATGAACATCCCCAGACCCATCAAGATCGATGCGACGGCGAGATCGATCGCGACGAAGGGCAGATAGAGCGCGAACCCGATCGCAAAGGCGCTGCGCAGTTCGCCGACGACGAACGCGGGCAACAGGACGGCCGGCGCGGCCTTCTCGGAGCGCGCCTGTGGTTCGTGGGCGAGTCGCGCGAACAACTCGAGATCTTTGCCGTGGGCCTGGCGCAGCATGAAGGCGCGCAACGGGTCGTACGCGCGGGCAAGCATTTGGGGTTGCGTAATCTTCCCACGGGAGTACGGCTCGAGCGCGTCGTGCGAGATGCGCTCGATCGTCGGCGTCATGACGACGAACGAAAGCACGAGCGCAAGGCCGGTGAGCACCGCGTTCGGCGGCAGCGCCGATGCGCCGATCGCCGAGCGCACGAGGGAGAGGACGACGACGATTCGCACGAACGAGGTCGTCATCACGAGCACGAACGGGGCGACGGCAAGCAGCGTGAGGGTGACGAGCACGTCGAGCGGGAGTGCCGGGCGTGCGCCGTGCGCGAACACCTGATCCACCTTATCCTCGGACGTTCTTGCGCGCGACGACCTCGGTGATCCGAACGCCGAAACGATCGTCGACCGCAACGATTTCGCCGCGCGCGACCAAGCGGTTGTTGACGAGCACGTCGATCGGTCCGCCGGCGAGCCGGTCGAGTTCGACGACCGAGCCTTTCCCGAGCTTGAGGACGTCGCTGACGCGCATCGTGCAGCGCCCCAGTTCTGCGCTGACGCCGAGCGCGACGTTCATCAAGAGGTCGATGTTCCGTCCGTCGTCGATCACGCGGCGCCCCGTTCGAGATCGCTTTCGCACACGAACGCGTTGCGGCCGGTGTGTACGCCGCAGTTCCCGCGCGTGAAGTGAACGTCGCCGAAGCGCAGGACCCCGTCCCCTCCGAGCGGTGTGTCGAGCGCGAGCGTCACCCCGCATGCAAGGCGCGAGAACGCCGGAACGCCGAGCGTGCCGCGGCCGAATTCAACCGTCCCCTCGAGTTCGACGTCGGCCAAATCTTCGAGGGTAATCCGTTCCCCGATCTCTTCGCCGGGATCGCGGCTCAGTCCGAAACCGAGCGTCACGCGCACGCTGCCCGTGGTCCGGACCTCGAAATACGTCGAAAGATCGCACGCGGCGCGCTCGGCGAGTTCGCGGGTGACGGGTCCCAGGGTTCCGCACAGCGTGTTGCAGAGCGGGACGAGAGCGCTTGCGATCCGATCTAAGGTCGCGCTTTCGATCCCGGAGAGCGGCGCGCGCTCGCTGCGCTCCTCCTCTGCGAACGCGAGGGCGACCAGCCGCTGCGCGTCGGCCGGCCGTAGGATGACGAACCCGTCGCACAGCCGCCCGCGGACGCGCAGGATCGTCGCGCCGTCGAGCAGGATGCGCCGTTCGCCGGCGTCCGGAATTGCCGGCTCGATGAGATCGACCTCAAACTCGGCGGCGAGCAGCCGCGAGAGCGTTTCGCGGACACCGTTGGCAACGAGGCACGCCGCCGAGAGCGGCAGCGTCGAACGCGACGCGAAGGCAATGCGCCGCAGCACTCGGGCGCCGGCACCTTGGGGCGCCCCGAACGTGAGTGACGCGATCACTTGACAAGATCCAAAGCGGTTTTTTCGGTCGCGCCGCGTGCGCGATGGGCCGCGCGCAGCACGTCGAACGAGTCGTAGGCTTCTTTCATCTTCTCGAGACCGGCGATGATGTCGACGCCGCCGAGATCGCGCGCGTGCGGAACGAGCGCCGAAAAGTTTCCGTCGGCGGGTACGCCGATCTGCGCTTTCACGCCGGGCGGCGGCGCGACGTGCACGGCGTCGATGCGAACCGGCTGCGTCCCGGCCGGAAAGCGCGCGACCGCGAGCTTGCCGACCGTCACCCGCTCGACGCGGCGCTCGCCGCTGCGCGGATCGACCGACGTGCGGACGTACCCCAACGTCCCGCCCGCATCGATGCTCGCATTGTGAGCGCCCCCGAGCGCGCGATCGTAGGGGTCGATACGCAGCGGTGTGAGCGCGTTGCGGTTCCCCGGTGCGAACCCGAGCACGGCACGGCCGTCGGGACCGCGCAGTTCGCCATCGACGATGTGGAAGGCGCCGTCGCGCGAAAACGCGATCTTGCCGTTTTGATCCGCGTTGAGGAAATATGCCCCCGGCGGGGCCGCGACGCTTAGCGGATCGGGCGTTGCAATCGCGCGCGGCGCGTGCGCCACGTCGTTCGATTCGGGCACGAACCCAGGGCGGTAGGCGTTGGCGACGTCGCGTTCGCGCGCTGCGATCCGCGCGAGCGCGGCCGAGGTTCCTGCGTCGATCATGCAACTACCCCTCGCTCGACCGTCTCGACGCTCGCACAAATCGCCTCGCCGCGCGCCCGTAGGTGCAGGTCCGCGCTCGCCAGGGCGCGGCGCACGATCTCCGCGACTTCGGGACGGCAGAGCGCAACGACGTGCAACGTCCCGCCTTGCCGCCGCAACAACAGCGCGACGCGCTCGCCGTCCACCCCAAAGGTCAGCGACGTGCGGAACGGCGCGTAGCTGCGCGCCCGCGCGAACGTCTCGCGCGCGACGGCGGTTCGCCTCGAGCTCGCATGCGGCGCGTCGAGTCCCGTCGACGGGCGCCCCGCGCGTTCGGGCGCGAGCATTTTGACGCGTGCGTCCCCGAGCGCCGTGTCGCGCCCCGCGGCGCTCGCCCCAGGCTGTGGCCGCCCGCGCGCAGGCAGCGTGGCGGCGGCGCGGCGCTCGGGAGGTTTGGGTGCGAGTGGACCGTCCGAAGCGAGATGCAGCGCCGAGAACCACGCTTCGGAAAGCGCTCGGCGGTCGACATACGGCAGGCGCGTCGCAATGACGGCGATCTTTTCGTTATTTGCGGTCATGGCGCCAACGATAACCGCAAAACGCGAACGTCACGTTAGCGTGGTGTTGCGCCTTCGTTGCTGGGTGACGGTGACCGTCGACGCCGACAGGGCGGGTGCGCGCCAAGTCGAACGACGATGGCCTTCGGGGCTTAAGAAAAGAGCGCAGACGATGCACTGGCCTCTTGAACGACAGGGCTCTACCGGCGAGAACGTTCGCAGCGTGCAGTACCTGCTCGACGCGCACGGCGCAAGCCTAGCCGTCGATGGTATCTTCGGCCCGCTGACCGCCGCCGCCGTCAGCGCCTTCCAGAACGCGAACGGCTTGTTAGCCGACGGGATCGTCGGAGGCCAAACCTGGCCCGCGCTCGTTGTTGATGTCGCAGCGCCGAGCTCGGGCGATGCCGTTCGGGCGGTGCAGAGTCAGATCGAAGCCCGAAGCGGCTGGCTGACCGTCAGCGGCGCGTACGACGCCGCGACCGAGAGCGCGGTGAAGTTCTTTCAAGGTGACATCGGGCTCACCGTCGACGGCATCGTGGGCCTTCACACGTGGCACGCGCTCGTCTCCGGATACCTGACGAGTCAGGGCGATCGAGCCGGCCAAGACTTTTACGACGCCTGGACGCACGACGACCGCCATGCTGCCGCTAAGAACGGGACGCCGCAAGCGGTCGCCGCGCTCTTCGCGCGGCAGTGGCATTCGAGCGACGGTTGGACGTTCACGGGGTCCGGCGTCGCCGCCGGCTCGTTCTACTGCGCCTGGACGCGGCCCGGTGAAACGCTCACACTGCACGGAAACGACGACACCGGCGAGCCGTTCTATTTTATTTTGGGCGTCGCGTTTGGGGCTTGACTTCTACGGTGTTTCCTCGTCCACGCCCCGCTCGGCGTCGCGGTGATCGTCCGCGTTTGGTTCGTAGGAATTGTCGCCGTACACGGCTTGGCCGGGGAGCATGCCCGCCACGGCGGCCTCCTCTCGCGAGAGGGGCGGCTCGTCGTCAGCGACGGTGTGAAGTTCGTCCGGTTCGTCATCGCGGGACATAGCAAATACCCTCCGGCCAGTTGTTTCCCCGGAGACTGAAAAAGCAAACGCCACGGCGCGAGTTCATCATACCGGCTTTCCGGGATGAAGCCATTCATCGATGTTGTCCGCGTAGGTGCGGCTGGACCGGTGCTCCGACCCGTCGGAGAGTTTTACGATGAACTCGCGGTTTTCGATGCTACGTAGTTCGACGATGCGCTCCGCTCGGACGATCCGCGAGCGGTGTATCCTTAGGAATTTCGCGGGATCCAGTTTGCGTTCGAGAGAGTTCAATGTCTCGCGCAATAAATGCGAACGGCCGCCCGCGTGAATCTCCGCGTAGTCCCCGGCCGCGGCGATCCACTCCGTATCCTCGACCAGCACCACCTGGACGCGCGATCCGGTCCGCAGCACGAATCGCGAAAGATACGGGTGGGAGTTCGATCCCAGCATTTCGAGGACGCGCTCCGCCGTTCGTATTTTTGACGTCGATTCCAGACGTTTCTTCGCGCGATGAACGGCAGCTGCAAACCGCTCGTCGTCCACGGGCTTCAGCAAGTAGTCCAGGGCATGAACTTCGAATGCGCGCAGCGCGTGCTCCTCGTGTGCGGTGAGAAAGATCACGTCGGGCAGATCGGCGCCCGACAGCGAACGAAGTACCTCGAAACCGTCCATGCCGGGCATCTGTACGTCGAGGAAAACGACGTCGGGCGAAAGCTCGCGAATTTTACGTACGGCCGTCGTTCCATCGGCACACTCGCCGACGATCTCGATGTCCGCAAACTCGCGAAGTCGCAGGGCGACGCCGCGCCTCGAAAGCGGTTCGTCGTCGACGATCAGGACGCGCACTCAAACCCGCTCGGGTTCGGCGGAGACGGAGCGAAAAGGAATCTCGACGCTTGTTTGACAGCCGGCCGCCCCATCGCGCTCGAGCGTGAGCGCGCAATCGTCGCCGTACAGCGTCTTTAAACGGGCTGCGGTGTTGCTGATTCCGATGCCGCCGTTCGTTCCGCTCGATGGCGCCCGGGCTTGCTCGCCGAACGTGTTCCAGATGCAGATCCTTAGCCTCGAGTTGCGGATCTCACTCGAGATGCGGATCGTTCCTCCTTCGACGAGCGGCGCGATGCCGTGCCGCACGGCATTTTCAACGAGCGGTTGCAAGAGCATCGTCGGGACGAACGCTCCGAGGGTGCCCGGAGCAAACGACGTTTCGACCCGTAACCGGTTCCCCAGCCGAGTTTGCTCGATGGCAAGGTACTTCTCGGTCCATGCGATCTCTCGAGCCAGCGGAGTCTCGGGCAGCGCTTCGTCGTCGAGGATCGTTCGCAGAAAGTCGGCGATCTGAGATAACATTCGCGTCGCTGCGAGCGAATCTCCGTCGAGCACCAGCGTTGAGGCCGCATTGAGGGAATTGAAAAGAAAATGTGGATTGAGTTGAAACCGCAGCGCGCTTAGTCGCGCCTCGCGCACTTCGGATTCCGCCCGCAGGAGGCGCGCTTGCTCTCGTATCGATTGTTGCCAGAGCTTGATGCTGTAGTACAGACTACACCACACGAAGAGCGTGAAGGATGCTTGGACGGAATAGCCGATCCAGTCGCCCCAGTTGAACGGATGCGGATCGATTGCGAGCTCGCTCGCGAAGCCGACAGGTATTCCGGCCGGCACGCACCAGGCAAACGCTCTGAACTCGAGTGCGACCCAAGACAACGACCGGCGCATGAGCGACCGGCACACGAAACGCAGCAAACAGCTCATGACAAACAACGCGACCGTGAAGACGCTGGTCTGCCACAGGGCCAGCGCCTTCAGATCGGGCAGGTTGACGACGATCCCAGAGAGATACATGCCGGTCCACGCGACGAGCTGAACTTGCCAAAACGTTGGGAAGGCGTCGTTTTCGTGACCCGGTCTGGCGTCCAGAAGCTTCGGTTCACCGCGAAATGCGCTCTGGTTATTGAAAAGCTGCAACGCCTTCCACCTCCACTTGCTATCATATCGGTACAGTCAACCCATGAAGCGGAGGTTCACGATTCGCTTGCGATCGCATTCGGTTGCCATGATGGCCCGGCTCGAAGATGAATCTAGCGGATGTGCGTGCGAGCGGCATACGAGTGACGGCCGCGGCTGGTCGGGCGTCTCTGCGCGCATTGCGGACGTTTCGAGCGGCCGCTCGCAGACGCCGCCACGCGAACGCCATTGCGTCACGACGCTCGTC
>Ga0302314_10016015_pt1 | contig 12700 bp, 17 predicted proteins | sample III_Palsa_N2_3_FD_200533 | JGI IMG/M metagenome (GOLD analysis project Ga0302314, IMG submission 200533) | Peat permafrost microbial communities from Stordalen Mire near Abisko, Sweden - III_Palsa_N2_3 | ecosystem: Environmental > Terrestrial > Soil > Palsa > Peat permafrost | place: Sweden...
GACGCGGACGACAAGAAGCCAGTGCGCGTCCTCGTCAACGAGTTCCAGGTCAGGTTCGACGATCAAGGCGAGTCGATCTACCAACACAGCGCCTTCCGCATCCAGTCGCCTGCAAAGTCGGCCTATCGACTGCGTCGGCCGACGATATCGAGAAGAAACTGCGGGATTACTGGACCTCGCAATACCCCTGGATCGAGATCAAGAGCGTCGGCGCAAGCTTTGATGACGCGAGCGGCGAAGAGCGCTGGGTCATGGATGGCGTCGCCTCCATGTCTTGGAACCGCAATACGGCGTTCAAGGCTCGCGAGTACGAGGCGGACGGAAGCAGCCTGGGCGGCGCCACCGACCTGAAACGCGATCCTGGGCCGCACGCCGACGCGCCCTATGCGGTCGCGTTTCCGAGCTTCTTCAAATCGAGCGAGACGATCGTCCTGCCCCAGGGCGGCAAGGGGTTCACGGTCGCTGGCGAGGACGTCGACAAGACCGTCGGCGGGGTCGAGTACAAGCGCGTCAGCCGTATCGATGCCGGCGTCTTCACCATGGACGCCAGCGCCCGCTCCGTGGCGCCCGAATTTCCGGCTGCGGACGCCACGGCGGTCAAGGTCAGCCTCAACGAAATCTCCGATGTCGTGGTCCATGTCCGCGCGCCGCAGGGCTACACGCAAAGCGATCACGAGCTGCAGCTTAGACTGAGCCGCGCGCCGACGCTGGCCAGCGAATTCATCGACCGCGCCAGCGCGCGCGTCCTGAAAGCCGACTACGACGACGCGATTCAGGACTACGACGCGGCGCTGAAGCTGAAGCCCGACGATGCCGAGCTGTTGAATTCACGATGTTTCGCCCGCGGCATCGCCAATCGCGCGCTCGACCTCGCCCTGGCCGACTGCACCGCCGCGATCGACCAGAAGCCTCACAACGCCGCCTATCTCGATAGCCGGGGTTTCGTCTATTTCCGCATGGGCGTGCTGGACAAGGCGATCAGCGACTTCAATGCCGCGCTCGACGTCGCTCCCGATCTGGCGCCGACGCTTTATGTGCGCGGGCTGATAGAGCGCCGCCGTGGCGATGCCGCCCACGGTGACGCCGACATCGCTGCGGCAAAATCCCTCGATCCCACTATCGCAGCAACCTACGCCGGCTACGGCGTGAAGCCTTGATCGGCGGGTCCTCGCGGACCCGCGGCCACCCTGAAACTTGAAGTCACTGATTTCATGGTGGGTGCAGTAGGGCTCGAACCTACGACCCGCTGATTAAGAGTCAGCTGCTCTACCAACTGAGCTATGCACCCGCCGCGCTGGCGGCTCCAATGGGGCCCCGGCGAAGGGCGCGGACCATACTCAAATATCGCCGCCGCGCAAGGCGGGGTTCGGGCGGCTCGGTACTCCGGGCGGCCGCGGTGGTCCGCGAACCGCGTCACCTTGCTCGCCCATCGCGCCTCGCCTCCGACCCCGCCATCGTCTAATCAAGGGCGGGCGGGGCAACGAGGGAGCCGGATGTGGCGCGGCGCGACATCAAGGGCGTGGTCGATTTCGCCTATCTCGAAGGCTTCGCCGCTGGCGACGACGACCTGATCGACGAGGTGCTGGCCATCTTCCAGGAGCAGTCCGAGATCTGGGGCGCGATGCTGTCGGCGAGCCATGAGGGATGGCGCGACGGCGTGCATACGCTGAAGGGCGCCGGGCGCGGGATCGGCGCGCTCCAGCTCGGCGACGCCTGCGAGGCCTGCGAGGCGGCAGGCGCCGGCGCCTTGCCGTCGGTGCGCGATGCGCTGGACGCGGCCCTCGCCGACATCGCCGCCTATGTGCACGAGCGCGCGCTGCAATCACTGAAGGCGCCGGGACGGCCGGCTTGACGCGGGTTCTGCTGATCAAGACCTCGTCGCTGGGCGACGTCATCCACTGCCTGCCGGCGGTGTCGGACATGGCGCGCGCGACCCCGGACCTGGTGCTGGACTGGGTGATCGAGGAGCAGCTGGCGGAGATCGCGCGGCTGCATCCCGCGGTGGACCGCGCCATTCCGGTGCGGCTGAGGCGCTGGCGCCGACGGCCGCTGGCGAACGATACCTGGGCCGAGTTCGGCGTGTTCCACCAAGCCGTCCGCCAGCAGCGCTACGACCGAATCATCGACGCCCAGGGCTTGATCCGCAGCGCCCTCCTGGCCCGCTTGGCGCGCGGCCCGCACTGCGGCTACGACCGCCAAAGCGTGCGCGAGCCGCCCGCCAGCCTCTTCTACGACCGCAAGTTCACCGCCAGCGTCACCATCCACGCCGCCGAACGCATGCGCCAACTGGCGGCGCAGGCCATGGGCTATGAGACGCCCGTCGAGCTCGACTATGGCCTGCGCATCGCCGCCGCGGGTCCCGAGTGGCTCGGCGGCCGGCGATATCTGGTGGGACTTCATGCCACCGCGCGGGCGGACAAGACCTGGTCGGAAGACGCTTGGCGCGATCTTGTGGCGCGCGCGGCCGCCAAGGGGCTCGAAGTCGTGCTGCCGTGGGGCAGCGAGCCGGAGCGGCAGCGGTCGAAGCGGATCGCGGCCGCCGGCCCGGGAGGCGTTGTGCCGCCGGCGCTGGGATTTCGCGACATCGCCTCGCTGCTGGCCGGCGCCGAGGCGGTGGTCGGGGTCGACACCGGGCTCACCCATCTGGCCTCGGCGGTCGGCGCGCCGGTGGTGGCGATCTATGCGGCGAGCTGGCCGGAGTTCAACGGCGTCATCGGGCCGAGCTTCGTCGCCAACCTCGGCGGCCCTGGCGCGCCACCGAGCGCGGACGAGGTATGGGCAAGTACGCTTGAGGCGGTCAGCGCCGGCCAGAAGGCTGGGTCGTGGGCGGCCAGCGCCGCCGAGCCGGCGCCGGACCTGGCGGGGCGGCGGCGATTCCGGCCGTCAAATGCCCGCGCCGTTGTCCATCGCCGCTAGCGCCGCCTCGTGCGCCGTCGCCTCGGCGCTGATCCAGGCGACGAAGGCCTTTACCTGCGGCAGCCGGCCCTTCGCCTTGGGGTGGACGAGGTAGTAGGCGAAGTCGACAGCGGTGGCGATCTGCAGCGGCGCGACGAGGCGGCCGGCGTCGAGGTCGTCCTGGGCGAGGGTGCGTTTGGCCAGGGCGATGCCGCGGCCGCCGGCGGCCGCCTCGATTACCAGGCTGGATTGGTTGAATCTCGGCCCGCGCGTGCCGTCGACGCCCTTCACCCCCCGTGCGGCCAGCCACATCGACCAGTCCGGACAGCTCTCGTCGGCGTCGGGCGAGCCGTCGTGCAGCAAGATGTGGTGAGCGAGATCTTCGAGGCGCTGGAGCGGATGTTCCTCGATCAAGGCGGGGCTGGCGACCAGCAGCACGGTCTCGGTGAGCAGGCGCTGCAGCTCGAGTCCCGGATAGCGGCCGGCGCCGTAGCGGATGGCCAGGTCGATCTCGCCGGCGGCGAAATCGACGATGTCCATGTCGGCCGAGAGCCAGACGTCCACCTGCGGATAGACCTCCTCAAACCGCTTCAGACGCGGCACCAGCCACTTGGCGGCGAAGGAGGGCGGGGCGGTGAGGGTGAGGCGGCGGCCGTCGACGGCGGCGGTGAGCAGGGAGGAGGCCTCGGCAAGCCGGTCGAAGGCGTCGCGCAGGGCGGGGAGGGCGGTCTGTGCCGCGTCGGTGAGCAACAGCCCCTTCGGCGTGCGCTTGAAGAGGGAAACCCCGACGTAGTCCTCCAGGTTCTGGATCTGCTGGGAGACCGCGCCCGGCGTCACCGAAAGTTCGTCGGCGGCGCGGCTGAAATTGAGGTGCCTGGCCGCGGCCTCGAAGGCGCGCAAGGCGTTGAGCGGTGGGAGCCGCCGCCGTGTTTCCATGAGATTTACTGATACCCCCGGCAGAAGACTTCAGTTGCGAAATGGGAGCCGGCAGACCATTTTGCAATCACCCGAAGGCGCATCGGCCCTTTCGCCCGCGGGTGACAGCGGGGCGGACCGAAAGGCCCGCCCCGCGATGTCATTTGAATAACTGTTAGAAGAGCTAATAGGGCTGCGTGAGGATCATGGCCAGGGCGCCGACATCCAAGAGGCCAAGCCAGCTTGTGGTGCTGCGCGGCGACGCCGACGCGCGGGCGCCCGGCGAGGTGTGGCTGGTCGGCGCGGGACCCGGCGATCCGGAACTATTGACCCTGAAGGCGCTGAAGGCGCTGAGCCGCGCCGACGTGGTGGTGCACGACGGACTGGTGAGCGCGGCGATCCGCGATCTGGCGCCGCCGAACGCGCGGCGGCTGTCGGTGGCCAAGCGCAAGTCGCGGCACTCCTATGCGCAGGATGAGATCAACCGGCTGCTGGTCGCCTTCGCCCGCGAAGGGCTGACGGTGGTGCGGCTGAAGGGCGGCGATCCGTTCATTTTCGGGCGTGGCGGCGAGGAACTCGAGGCCTGCCGCGCGGCGGGCGTGGTCTGCCACGTCGTGCCGGGCGTCACCGCGGCGCTGGCGTCGGCGGCCGCGGCCGGCGCGCCGCTCACCCATCGCGGCCTGGCCCAGGCGGTGACCTTCGTCACCGGCCACGCGGCCGCCGGCGGCGAGCCGGACCTCGACTGGGCGAGCCTGGCCAAGACCAACCAGACGGTGGTGATCTACATGGGCGTCTCGACCGCCCCGGCGATCGCCGCGCGGCTGATTGGCGCCGGACGCGCCGGTGCGACGCCGGCGCTGATCGTCGCGGATGCGAGTTTGCCGAGCGAGCGGCGGATCACGGCGACCCTGAGCGGCCTCGCGGCCGCCGCGGAGGGGATCGAGGGCGCGGCGCTGCTGATCGTCGGCGAGGCGATGGCGCTCGCCGCGACTGACACCCCTCATCCGACCGCTTCGCGGCCACCTTCTCCCGCAAGGGGAGAAGGAAGGGTTGGGAGGGGCGCATGAAGGCGCTTACCGCCAATCGGCTTGCGGACGGCGTGGTGGTGTTCCTGTCGAAGGGACGCTGGGTGGAGCGGTTCGCCGAGGCGGATCTGTTCGACGACGACGCGGCGGCGCTGGCCGCCGAGGCGCATGCGAAGACTGAGATCACGCAGCTGATCGAGCCCTATCTGATCGAGGTCGCGCCCGTCGAAGGCGGTGTCGCGCCGGTCAGCTATCGCGAGCGGCTGCGGGCGCTCGGCCCCACCAACGAGCCCACCCACGGCAAGCAGGCCGAGGGCGGGGCGGCGATCGATGTCCTGCTGCACGCCACCGGCGCGGCCCGCTCCAAGGGCCGGGTCGATCTGATCAGACGCAAGTAGGGAGGCGCCGAGATGTACGGGTACGACGCCATCGACAAGGAGATGCTGGCCGACCGGGTCGCGGAGTTCCGCGAGCAGGCCGAGCGGCGGCTCGCCGGCGAACTCAACGAGGACCAGTTCAAGACGCTGCGGCTGATGAACGGTCTCTATCTGCAGCTGCACGCCTACATGCTGCGCGTGGCGATCCCCTATGGGAGCCTGAACCCGGCGCAGATGCGCCGCCTGGCCGAGGTCGCGCGCGCCTACGACAAGGGCTACGGCCACCTGACCACGCGCACCAACATTCAGTTCCACTGGATCAAGCTGCGCGATGCGGCGGATATCCTGGAGCGCCTGGCCGAGGTCGGGATGCACGCCATCCAGACCAGCGGCAACTGCATCCGCAACATCACCGCCGACCCCTACGCCGGCGCGGCGGCCGACGAGATCGATGATCCGCGCGTCTGGGCCGAGGCGATGCGGCAGTGGTCGACGTTCCACCCCGAGTTTTCCTACCTGCCGCGGAAGTTCAAGATCGCGGTCAACGCCACGCCGAGCGCCGACCGGGTGGCGACACGGGTGCATGACATCGGGCTTTATCTGGCGCGAGACGCCGACGGAGCACTGGGCTTCAAGGTGTTCGTCGGCGGCGGCCTCGGCCGCACGCCGTTCGTCGGGCCGCTGATCCGCGAGTTCCTGCCGGCGCCCCGGCTGTTCTCGTACCTGCAGGCGATCCTGCGCGTCTACAATCGCCACGGCCGGCGCGACAACCCGACCAAGGCGCGGATCAAGATCCTGGTCTCGAGCCTGGGCGCGGAAGAGTTCACCCGCCAGGTCGAGGCCGAGTGGGAGAAGATCGGGACATCGAGCGATCTGCCCGACACCGAGCTCGCCCGCATCCGCGGCGCCTTCGCCCCGGTGGCGTTCGAGAGCCTGCCGGTGCGGTCGATCGCGTTCGAGACCGCCAAGGCGACCAATCCCGCCTTCGCCCGCTTCGCCCGCAACAACCTGCGTCCGCACAAGAAGGCCGGCTACACGGTGGTCGAGGTGGCGCTGAAGGCGATCGGCGAGACGCCTGGCGACATCAGCGCCGATCAGATGGAGGCGGTGGCCGACATCGCCGAGCGCTGGGGCCTGTCCGACATCCGGGTGACCCACGAGCAGAACCTGGTTTTGCCGCACGTGAAGCTGGACGACGTGTCCGCCGTCCACGCCGCGTTGGCGGCGGCGGGGCTGGCGACAGCCAACTCGAACCTGATCACCGACATCATCGCCTGCCCGGGGCTGGACTACTGCGCCCTGGCCAACGCCCGCGCGATCCCGATCGCCCAACAGATCGCCGAGACCTTCGCCGATCAGGACCGGGCCGAGGCGATCGGTGAGCTGAAGATCAAGATCAGCGGCTGCATCAACGCCTGCGGCCACCACCACGTCGGCCACATCGGCATCCTGGGCGTCGATAAGAAGGGTGAGGAGTTCTACCAGCTCACCCTGGGCGGCTCTGGCGCCGAGGACGCCGAGGTGGGCAAGATCCTGGGCCCGGCGCTGCCGGCGCCGCGCGTCGCCAGCGCCATCGACGACCTGGTCGAGGTCTATCTGCGCGACCGCGCGCCGGGCGAACGCTTCCTCGACACCTACCGCAGGATCGGCCTCGCGCCGTTCAAGGAGGCCGTCTATGCCGACGCTCATTAGGTGGCGTGACGGCCGCGCCGAGCTGGCCGAGGACGCCTTCACCCCCGTCGCCGACGAGACCGGCATTCCCCAGGGCGACGTGATCGTCTCGTTGGCGCGCTTCCAGCAGGACGGCGAGCGGCTCCTCGGCGAAGGCCGCAGCGTCGGGGTGCGCATCGAGGCCAATGAGGCGGTGGAGGACCTTGCCTACGACCTGCCCCGCATCGCCGTGGTGGCGCTGGTGTTCCCCAAGTACCGCCAGGGCCAAGCCTATTCGTCGGCCACGCTGCTGCGCGAGCGCTACGGCTTCAAGGGCGAGATCAGGGCGGTGGGCGAGGTGTTGCGCGAACAGGCCCGCTTCATGGTCCGCTGCGGCTTCGACGCCTTCGAGCCGGCGGACGCTTCGACGCCCGAGCAGTGGGCCCACAAGGTGGGCGAGTTCCGCCACGTCTATCAGCGCGCCGCCGATGAGGCAGCGCCAGCTTTCGAGGAGCGCGAGGCATGAGCATCGCGGAAAACATCGATCCCGCCACCTCGCTCGCCCAGCGGCTGGACGCGCAGCTGCGGCACGCCCACCCGCTGGAGATCATCCGCGCCGCAGTGGAGACCTATGGCGACGAGCTGGCGCTGGTCTCTTCGTTCGGGGCCGAGTCGGCGGTGCTGCTGCACCTGGCCTCGCGGGTGAAGCCGGACATCCCGGTGTTGTTCCTCGACACCGGCATGCTGTTCGGCCAGACGCTCGACTATCGCCGCCAGCTCGCGGCCAGGCTCGGCCTCACCGACGTGCGCGACCTTCGTCCCCGGTTCGAGGACCTGGCGATGGGCGATCCGAACGCCGACCTCTGGAAGACGGATACCGACGCCTGCTGCCACATCCGCAAGGTGATCCCGCTCGACGCGGCGCTGGATGGATTTGCTGGCTGGCTCACCGGCCGCAAGCGCTTCCACGGCGGCGACCGGATGCGGCTGCCGGTGGTCGAGGAAGCCGACGGCAAGCTGAAGTTCAACCCGCTCGCCAACTGGTCCAAGACCGATCTCGACGCCTACGCGGCCGAGCACGATCTGCCCGATCATCCGCTGGTGGCGTTCGGCTATCCCTCGATCGGCTGCTGGCCCTGCACCAGCCCGGTGGAGGAGGGGGGCGACGTTAGGTCCGGGCGCTGGGCGGGTTCGCAAAAGACCGAGTGTGGCATACATACCGCCCGCGCCCCCGGCGCCGCGCCCAATGTGGGCGGCGATATCTAGTCAAGGCTCCGCAAGGTATTCGATGACCGACACCACCGTCACGCCCGCGCCGGCGAAGGCCTCCGGGGCCTTCTATGTGGAGCGCGTGACCCACGTCCATCACTGGACGGACGAGCTCTTCACCCTGCGCACCACCCGCGACCCGGCGCTGCGCTTCGCCAGCGGCCAGTTCGTGATGCTGGGGTTGATGAACGACGCCAAGCCGCTGGTGCGCGCCTATTCGGTGGTCAGCCCCTACTATGCGGACGAACTCGAGTTCTTCTCGATCAAGGTGCAGGACGGGCCGCTGACCAGCCGCCTGCAGCACGTGCAGGTGGGCGACGAGGTGCTGGTGGGCAAGAAGCCAACCGGGACCCTGGTGCTCGACGGCCTGCGCCCCGGCAAGAACCTCTATCTGATGGGCACCGGCACCGGCCTCGCGCCCTTCCTGTCGCTGGTCCGCGATCCCGACACCTACGAGCGCTACGAGAAGGTGGTGGTCACCCACACCGTGCGCCGCACCGTCGACCTCGCCTACAGGCACTTCCTCGAAGAAGGCCTGCCGGGCGATCCCGACCTCGGCGAGATGGTCGCCCCGAAGCTGATCTACTACCCCTCGGTGACCCGCGACCCCTTCGTCCACCAGGGCCGCATCACCGACCTGATCGCCTCCGGCCAGCTCTTCCGCGACATCGGCCTGCCCGCCTTCGACCCGGCCCGCGACCGTGTGATGCTCTGCGGCGGCCCGTCGGTCCTGGCGGACCTGAAGACCCTGCTGATCGAGCGCGGGTACGAAGAGGGCAGCATCGCCAGCCCGGGCGACTTCGTGCTGGAACGGGCGTTCGTGGAGACGTGAGGCTTAGGCGGCCTCGGGTTTTGCCCACTTTAGACCTGAAAACCGCGCGAAATCGCGATCCAGGGAAATCCACTCGCAGCCGTGCTCGATGGCGAGGGCGGCGTACCAGGCGTCGGTGACGCGAGGGCCGTTGATGTCAGCCTCGGCGCACAGGCGCCGGAAGATGGGCCAGTGACGGGCGCCGGGCTCGATCAGCTGACAGTTGGACTGACCCATCAGATCTTCGCAGAATCCGAACGCCTCGTCATGTGTGCTTGGCTGGGGAAACGAGCGGGCGTTGGTGGTGATCCGAATGAGCGCGCTCAGGGCCAACGGCGAGACGCCGAACTGTGCTTCGCCTTCAATTGTCCGCGCAAGCCACGCGCTGCAAAGGTCGTAGAAGGGGGACTCGATCCGAAAAGCGTAGATCAGGACGTTGACGTCCGGCAGGACCATCAGAGCCGCCGAAGGCGTTCGACATACTCAATGTCTTCCAGTTCTTCGGCGTGTTTCAGATCGCGGATTTCCGGTGCGAGCCACCCCCTGGCCTGACTGACGCGCGGCATGACCCGCGGCGACCGCGCCTCGGGCTTGGCCGAAACGACATGCCGCAGACCCTCCTCAATCAGCGAGGTCAGCGTGCGTCCTTCCTCGGCCGCCTTGCGCATGGCCTGGGCCTTGAGCTCGACGGGGAGCCGGACAGTGGTGCGGTCGTTCATGCCGTGAAGGTGTGGATGGTATGTCAGTATGTCAAGCCACGATGGCGCGCGGCCCCTCGGTGGGTCGCGCGCTTTTTTGCACGATTGACTTAGCTACTATGTTAATTAACATATCGATCAAATGAATGCTCTCGACCACACCTTCGGCGCGCTTGCCGATCCCACCCGCCGGGCGATCCTGGCGCGGCTGGCGATGGGGGAGGCGACGGTGGGGGAGTTGGCGGCGCCGTTCGAGATCTCGCTGCCGGCGATCTCGCGGCACCTGAAGGTGCTGGAGGCGGCCGAGCTGATCACCAATGAGCGCGACGGCAAGCATCGCCGCTGCGCGCTGCGGCCCCAGGCCTTGGAGCGCGCCTCCGAGTGGCTGGATTTCCACCGGCGGTTCTGGAGCGGAAGCTTCGATCGCCTCGACGAACGCCTGAAGCAGAACGCCAAGACGAAGGAGCCGAAGCCATGACCACCCTCACCGAAGACGAGACCACCCTGGTGCTGACTAGAGCCTTCGCCGCGCCGCCCGAGGCGGTGTTCGACGCCTGGCTGGTGCGCGAAGAGTGGCAGGCCTGGATCGGGCCGGAGGGGATGCAATGCGAGGTGCCGGAGATGGAGCCGCGCGTCGGCGGTCGCTACCGGATCCTGATGCGGATGAGCGACGGTCGCACCGTGCCGGTGGCCGGTGTGTTCGAGACAATCGAGCGGCCGACGCGCTTCGCCTTCACCTGGGGTTGGGAAAACGATCCCGACCGCCAGAGCCTGATCACAGTGACGCTTGCGCCGACGGCGGACGGCACGCAATTGACCCTGCGCCAGGCAGGACTCGGCACGATCCAGAACCGAGACGACCATGGGCGCGGCTGGGGCAGCGCGCTCGGCAAGCTGGAGCGGTATCTGGCGGGATAGGCGCCGGAGTGGCTTATCGCAGCCGATCGCGCAGCCGCATCCAGATATCCGCCAAGATCACGCCGGGGATGGTGCGGCTGTCGGGGCGGACCTTGTGGGTCAGGGGGCGGTCGCCGGTGGCGAGGAGGGCGCGGCGGGCGGGGGCGTGCTGTTCGAACTTGGCCGCGCAGGCCCGCGCCACCAGCGCCCAATGGTCGGCCGTGCCAACTTGGATCAGCGCGTCGTCGTAGCGGATCAGGTCTGAGCTGGGCGCCGCGGCGCCGGCGTCCTTGGCCGCCACGCCGTCGAGTGCGGCGAGGCGGCGGCGGTCGGCCTCGGCCTCGAACTTCAGGCCCTGCCAGAAGCCCTCGACACTGGCGTAGGGGCGGCCGTCGAGCTCGAACGGGGTGGCGGCGAAGTTGGAGATCAGCCGCAGGGCGCCGGGCGCGCGGGAGGTGATGTTGATCGGCGTGCGCAGCGCCGCGTCGCGGGGGCCGAGGTCGTGCAGCGCCGCGCCGCGGCCGCCCGGCGCCAGATGGAAGACGTGGTCGCCGCTGGCGGCGTCGAGCGCCTGCAAGGCGTCATGGTCGGCGGTGTCCTCAGGGGCGAGGATGATCAGACCGGGCTTGAGGATGACCTTCATGGCCGCCTGAGAAGCCTCGGTTCCGTAGCGGGATCAACTGGCTGCGGCGTCCTCCAGCGCGGCGATGTCGAGTTTCCGCATCCGCAGCATGGCCTGGATGGCGCGGTTGGCGCGCTCGCGGTCCGGGTCGCCGAGCAGGCGGGGGAGGGCCTTGGGGACGATCTGCCAGGAGAGACCGAAGCGGTCCTTCAGCCAGCCGCACTGGCTTTCGGCCCCGCCCTCGGTCAGGGCGGTCCAGTAGCGGTCGACCTCGGCCTGATCGTCGCACATCACCGAGAACGAGAAGGCCTCGGTGAAGTGATAGTGGCGCGGGCCGCCGTTGAGGGCGGTGACGGGGAGGCCGTCGAGCTCGAACTGCACGGTCATGGGGGTGACGGCGATGATCCGCGAATTCGGGAAGATGCCGACGTAGAGATTGGCGGCCTCTTCGGCCTGGTCGTCGAACCAGAGAAAGGGCGAGATCTTCAGCATGGGGTGCTCCGGTCAGCTCTGCGCCAAGGACGAAGGCGGCAAGCGCGGGCCGACAGGATAGCCGCCTGCTGACAGATATTCTCCCATCGAGGGGTAGGGTGGCGCCTGTGATGATCCCGGGAGCCTGACCCATGCCGAAGCTCGATCTGGCCGCCATTCCGGTGGATGGCGACTGCAACTACCCGACGCCGTTCGACCAGCCCTGCCTCGGAGCGGTCACCCAGCGGCTGGGACGCGCGGCGGGGCTGACCACCATCGGGGTGAACCTGTCGCGCCTGCCGCCAGGGACCTGGTCCAGCCAGCGGCATTGGCACAGCCACGAGGATGAACTGGTCTATGTGATGGAAGGCGAGCTGATTCTGGTGACCGACGACGGCGAAGAGCCCTTGAGGGCCGGCGACTATGCCGCGTTCAAGGCGGGCGTCCCCAACGGCCACCATCTGATCAACCGGTCGGGGCGCGATGCGGTGGTGCTGGAGATGGGCACGCGCGATTTCGACAACGACATCTGCGACTATCCGGATATCGACATGCGGGCGATCGACGCCGACCCGCCCTACGTCCACCGCGACGGCGCGCCCTATCCGGTCCGCGCCACCTCGACCTGGCTGATCGGGCAGGAGCCGTAGCGGCCGGCGATCGCGGTTGTTATCTGTGACCTTCGGCGGAGTCCGGCGCCGGGGTTGAGGTAGAGGCCGCCCGCCGATGACCGCCCGCGCCCTCTGCGACCGAACCGCGGCGCTCGCCGGTCCCGGCCGTTCCGCGCTGCGCCCGGGCCTGGTGCTGGCGGCAACCATCCTGGCCTCCAGCCTCGACTACATCGACGGATCGGTGGTCAACGTCGGGCTGCCGGCGATCGGCCGCAGCCTGCACGGCGACGCGGCCCAGTTGCAGTGGGCGGTCAACGCCTATCTGCTGCCGCTCAGCGCCCTGCTGCTGCTGGGCGGCGCGCTCGGCGACCGCTTCGGACGGCGGCGCATCCTGGTCATGGGGGTTCTCGCGTTCGGATTCGGCTCGGCCGCCTGCGCCCTAGCGCCAAACCTGGACGC
>Ga0302314_10016016_pt1 | contig 12700 bp, 9 predicted proteins | sample III_Palsa_N2_3_FD_200533 | JGI IMG/M metagenome (GOLD analysis project Ga0302314, IMG submission 200533) | Peat permafrost microbial communities from Stordalen Mire near Abisko, Sweden - III_Palsa_N2_3 | ecosystem: Environmental > Terrestrial > Soil > Palsa > Peat permafrost | place: Sweden...
CCTTCATTGCCCCGGAGACGCCTCTATATCTCTCCACGTCGCCTACAATATCGAACACCCGCGACAGCATCACGCCGACACTATAAGTAGTGTTCGGATCAAGATTTCAAAGGGCTTGGCGTTTTGTCGCCCTTCGCTAGCGACCCTTCCATCGATTATTCACGCATCACGAGATATTGCGACACCATTCGCGCGACAACTAGAGGAAACACCACCGGCTTGCTGTCGTCGGAAGGCGGATTGGAGACCCTTGTTCACTTAGCGCGGCGTTTCTGGTTAATTTCGAGTTACCTCAAGAACTTGATTGGTGCGTCTACCACAAGCTGTTCGTGTCACGCCAGCGCGAAAATCGTCTTTCAAGCACGGACCACACTCCGATACCGGCGCGCGCAGGACGGGCATTGGATGAGATGACGGCATCGCGACGCGCTTTAAGCAGCTCGGCCCGGGATCGACCGCCCCGCGCCGACGCCGGTCGCCGAAAACGACACGGCCTCCGCAGGTTGCCCTGCGGAGGCCGCTTCGCATCGGGGACTGCCGCCGGCCGGTCCCGTTTCCGGGGTCCTTACAGCGCGTCTCCCCTGTCCGAACGACGGGCGTCAGCGCCCGCTTCACCCGGAGATTTCAGACGTCAGGCGAGGTGATCCTCGCAAACGTCGGCGATCCCGGGCGCGGCCACCGCCGCCGGCAGTTCTTGCGACGTTGTCACAGGGTCACCTCCTTTCAATCGTTAACGACGCTTTCACCCTACGCCACCGGCCCGCCGGCGCGCAAGTCTTGCTACACATTCCCGCTCGTACCCGCGGGTCGTTGGCACCCTTGTTCAGCGAGGCTGATCCATGAAGCGCTGGACCAGCCAGGAGGCTGCCGGTCCGGGCGGCTGATCCGTGCGGTGCATGGCATGGAAGGGGTAGACGCCGCTCCGGGCCTCAGGCAGTTCCAGCCGCACGAGCCGACCGGCGGCTAGATCCGCCGCCACGTTCGGTTCCGGCATGTTGCCCCAGCCGACCCCGGCCAGAAGCAGAGCGTGCTTGGCGCCGAGATCGGCCAGCCGCCAGGTTCCGGCCGAGAAGATGCCGACATCAGGCCCCTCCGAGAACGGCGTGCGCACCGTCAGGATCAACTGCCGGTGATAGCGCGCGGCGCCCGGCGCGATCGGGCCGCGCGCCAGCGGATGATGGGGTGCCGCCACCGGGATCATCTCCACCTCGCCGACATGAATCATGTCCAACTCCGGCTCGACATCGAGCAGCCCGCCCCCGACGCCGATCATGGCCCCGCCCTGGCGCACCAGTTGCGAGACGGCGCTCAGCGCCTCCACGTACAGCCGCAGCGTCACGGTCGGGAATGTTGCCTCGAAGGCCTGCACGGCGTCGACCAGGCGTGCGCTCGGCAGCATGACGTCGACCACGAGCGTCACTTCCGCCTCGACGCCCTTCAGCAGCGAACGCGCGCTCGCGCGCAGATCGTCGACCCCGATCGCCACGACTTTCGCCTTGGCAAGGATGGCAGCACCCGCCTCGGTGAGTTTCGGCGTGCGCGTCTGGCCCCGGTCGAACAGCGAGACGCCGAGCTGCTGCTCGAGATTGGCGATGGTGTAGCTCACGGCCGAGACCGCCCGGCCCAGCCGCTTGGCCGCCGCCGTGAAACTGCCCGTTTCGACGACGGACAGGAACACCCTGAGCTGATCGATGCTGGGGAAGCCGGGCTCCGACACTTCAAATATCCTGAACGATACCTCCGGTACTTTACGAGTTTTCTGACGGATAGGAAGGTCTATCTTTGCTCTCAGAGGTTGGGCAGGCGCTGCAGACCTCGATCGCAACCAGGCCGCACGGCACAGATGATCCGACGGCCAAGCTCAAGGATCAGTCCCATGACCAAGCAAACCGACACCATCGCCCTGATCGGGCGGCTTCTCCTCGCCGTGCTGTTCGTCCTGAGCGGCTTCGGCAAGCTCGCGGCCCCCGCCGCCACTCAAGCCTATATCGCGGCGATGGGGCTTCCGGCACCGGCGCTCGCTTATTTCGGCGCGACCGCCGTGGAACTGATCGGCGGCGTGATGCTGGTCGCGGGATTTCGGGTCCGCGCCGTCGCGATCGGCCTGGCCGGCTTCACGCTGCTGACGGCGGTGTTCTTCCACAACAATTTCGGCGACCAGAACCAGATGATCCACTTCATGAAGAACCTCGCCATCATGGGCGGGCTGCTGCAGATCGCGGCCTTCGGCGCCGGCCGGTTCGCGCTCGATCGCCGCTTCGGCCGGACGGAAGCACCCTCGAACGCCGCCCGCCTCGTCGTGGAGTGATCCACAGCCTCATACGGTCCGCCGGGCGCGGCCCAACCGCGCCCGGCCCGTCTTTCCGTCCATTCCTTAGTGGAGCATCGCCATGTCCATCGCCGCAGTCCTTGCGCCCCAACATACCCGCACCATCCTTCACCGCTCCCGCGGTTTGAGCCACGGCTTCATCACCCGCCTGATGAGCCCGAGCGATCTGGGCGGAATCCTAAAGCCCTTCGTCTTCCTGGATCTCTTCGACAACCGGGGCGAGACCTTCCCGAGTTTCGGCCTGCACCCGCACTCGGGACTCGCGACCCTGACCTATATTGCCGAAGGCAGCGTCAGCTACGAAGACACCAACGGTGCCACCGGCATCCTCCGCGCCGGGGGGATCGAATGGATGCGCGCCGGCAAGGGCGTCTGGCATGCCGGCGGCGCCGGCGATCCGGGCCGGACGCGCGGCTTCCAGCTCTGGGTGGCACTGCCGCCGAATCTGGAACTCGGGCCCTCGGAGAGCGTCTACCAGGGTGCCGCCGACCTTCCCAAGACCGGCCCGGCGCGGGTGCTGCTGGGCGAATACAATGGTGCCAGGAGTGCCATCGCGGCGCCCTCGCCCATCAACTACCTGGCGGTTACGCTGAAGGCGGGCGAGCACTGGCGCTACCAGCCGCCCGAGGGGCATTCGGTGCTTTGGCTGGCCATGGGCAAGGGGCGGCTCGGGGCGCCTGAGGCCCTGCAACATGGCGAGATCGTCGTCTTCGCGTCCGGGGATGCTGCCGTGGATTTCGTGGCAGTGGCGGAGTCGGAATTCGTCATCGGCTCGGCCGTTCCCCATCCGCATGATCTGGTGCTGGGATACTACTCCGTTCACACCTCGGCGCAGGCTCTGCGGGCCGGCGAAGCCCAGATCCGGTCCATCCGTCATCGCCTTGTCGAGCAGGGGCGCCTTTGAGCGCCCCTCATCCGGGAGAGACTTCCATGCAATTCGTCACCGCGGGCGGCGCCACAATTCCAGCACTCGGGTTTGGCACCTACGGCATGGCGCGGCCGAACATGCTGCGCATGATCCCGGCGGCGCTGAAGGCGGGCTTCCGCCATATCGACACGGCGCAGATCTATCGAAACGAGGCGGAAGTCGGCGAATGCGTCGCGGCGTCCGGCCTCCGGCGGGAAGAAGTGTTCCTCACCACGAAAATCTGGGTCGCCAACTATCCCGAGCGCCTCTTCGCCCAATCCGTGGACGACAGCCTGCGCAAGCTGCGCACCGACTATATCGACCTCCTGCTGCTGCACTGGCCGAGCGCGGCCGTACCGCTCGCCGAGCAGATCGCGGGGCTCAACGCCGCCGTCCAGGCCGGCAAGGTCCGCCATATCGGTGTCAGCAACTTCAATCGGGCGCTGATGGCCGAGGCGGTGAAACTGTCGGCAGCACCAATCGTCACCAACCAGTTCGAGTACCACCCCTACTTGAACCAAGGACCGCTGATCGACGCGTGCCGCCGTCTTAGCGTTGCGGTGACAGCCTATTGCGGCATGGCGGTCGGCCGGGTGTTCGACGAGAAACTGCTCAAGGACATCGCCGCTTCCCATCGCAAGACGGTGGCGCAGATCGTGCTTCGCTGGCTCCTGCAGCAGGACGGCGTGATCGCCCTGTCGCGCAGCGTCGATCCGGATCGGATTGCCAGCAATCTGCAGGTGTTCGATTTCGCGCTATCGGTTGCCGAGATGGCGGCCATCCACGATCTGGCGCAGGACGGCAGCCGTATTGTCGATCCGCCGGGCCTCGCCCCCGCCTGGGACTCGACTCCTGCGGAGAGCCTTGTCGCCTAGCAGCCTGATTTCGGGTGACCCGACCCGAGGGGCAGCGTCCGCAAAATCATCTTGCTCTAGCCGTGCCGCGCGAAGGGTGACATGCTCAAGGCTCTTCCTCGAATGCGCGTTCGGGAGGCGACGAATCTTGGGCTGGTCGACGTGCCGCCGCGGCTGTTGGCATGGGATCGCGCTGCGATGCCTGCTGGCCGCGCTGTGCGTCCTGGCCAGTGCCTCCGGACGCGCCGATCCGGCCCCGGCCGAGGATCAGGTCTCACTGCGGATCATCGTCTTCCCGCTCGAGGGCACAGTGCGGGCAGCGTATCGGCTCGGCCGCCCGACCACGCATTTCCGCTTCGCCCAGGCGCTGGACGCGATCCGCTCCAAAACCTGGATCATGAAGACACCGGGATTGACGCTCGATCATGACATGGTCAGCGCCGATAACGGCTCGCCCTTCCGGGAGTTCATGATCGCAATCAAGCCGGACGAGACCGCCTCCGACCGCGTCTATCCGGCGCTGTTCAAGATCGGGCCGGACGGGCTCGCCCTCTATACGCCGTATCTCGCCGGCGACCCGGCCGCCTATGAGAGCTTCGTCGAGCCGAAACTGCCCTCGACTTCCGTCGTCCTCGCCGGCGCGCAGCGGGAGATCGGTGTTTTCGGCATGCTCGGCGTCGATCGCTATGTCTATCTCGGGCCGCCCGATTATGTGCGCGAGCGCGGGGCCATCTTCGTGGTTCCGCCGGATCTGCCGCGCTGGATCGACGAAGCGACCGAATCGCGCTTCAACGGCATATTGAAGCTCTATGAGAGCCGGCTCGCCTGGCCGCTGCCGGTGGCGCCGACCGTGTTCATGGCCTATGCCGACACGCCGGGGCCGAGCCGCTACCGCGGCGACGTCTCGCCGGGCTGGATCATGGCGTTGCGCTTCCGTGGCCATGCCTGGCAGCAGCGCGGCACCGACGACACCTATGACATCGTGCATCTGATCGCCCATGAGAGCTTCCATCTGTGGAACGGCATGCTGTTCAACTCGCGCCAGGTCGGCGAACAGCCCTGGCTCCATGAGGGCAGCGCCGAATATGCCGCCCTCCTGACGCTGCGGACGCTCGGCGAGTTGTCCGACGAGGATTTCCGCGACGATCTCGAAGATCGCATCAACCGCTGCCACGCCGATCTCGGTGCTGTCCCCCTGGCTCAGGCGGCGGGGCGGCTCGACAATGCCGCCTATGATTGCGGCGTCGCCATCCAGTGGATCGCCGATGTCGCAACCCGCCGGAAGTTCGGTCAAAGCCGGGATTTCTTCTCGATCTGGCACGATCTCTTCGTGGCGGCCGCCGGTCAGCAGAATATCTACGGCGTCGAAGAGTTCGAGCAGGCGGTGCCGCCCGAGGCGCTTCCGGCCATCAAGCTGATCCTCGAGGCGACTGGCACCGAGCGCTGGCGGGCCCTGCCCGACCGTCTCAAACCGCTGGGCATCGACCTGACACCGCCCGGCGAGGTCGCCACCGACGAAGCGCTGCGCCATCGCGCCGTGCTGCATCTGCTGATCCAGGCCTGTGGTGCGGACCGGCACGGCTTCGTCACCGAGCCCGGTTTCCTGCAGCTCGACACCGGCCCGGGCTGCGGCTCGCTGGCCGGCGACCCGGCCATCGCCTCGGCCGAGGGCCACGACCTGTTCCACGACATGCCCGGCGCCTTCGCCGCCATGGCCAAGAAATGCGGTTCGGCCGACCCGGTCGTGCTCGGCAGCGAGCTGCGCGGCCAGAGCTATCTGGTCGCCTGCCCGAAACCCTTCCCGAGCGAACCGCGCTATGTCCTGGGCGGCATCGGTTTGCCCTGAGGGCGCCTACACAACATCGCACTGGAGAATATTTCTGCTATACAATCAAATGATGCAGAAATATCGGGGAATGGCGTATGCGGCGAGTGCGACGGGTCGGTAATGTCGGCAAATGAGCGGCAACAAGCCCGGCATATGATACGCTCGCGATTCGGCCTCGCCCTCGCCGCCCTGCTGGGCACTCTGTCCGGCACGGCTCTGGCTGCGGGCGAGCCGGCCCCCGGTACGCCGGAACGGCCGCTGATCGTCGCCCAGGGCGATTCGCTGGGGAGCCTCTCCGGACCGGAACTGGATGACCGGCAACATGGGCTCAGCATCGACTCGCTGAACGCCATCGCCGCGCGGGCCGGCATCATCATCCGGCGCGAGACATGGCCCTGGTCGCGGGCGCAGGTCATGGTCCAGCAGGGTGCTGCCGACATGTTCGTCACGGTCCCGACCGCGGAACGCCAAGCCTATGCGCTGTTCGCCCGGCAGCCGATGTTCCATGCCGACACGGTCGTGCTCTATGGCAAGGCCGGGCCGCAGGCCGAGCGGATCGCGGCGGCGCGCACGCTCGACGATCTCAAGGGCATCGTTTTCGCCGCTTATCTCGGCAGCGGCTGGACCTTGGAAGAGCTGCATGACCAGCAGGTCACCTGGGTCAACGATCGGCCGACCGTGCTGTCGATGCTGGCCGCCGGCCATGCCGACGCGACGCTCAGCGACAGCCTGCTGTCCCATTCGATCGTCGCCGCCGAGGGGCTGGAAGCCAAGATCGCGACGCATCGGATCGAGACGCCGCATCCGCATTACTATTATGCCGGCATCCGGCGCAGCCTGCCCGAAGCCGAATCGCTGATAGCCCGCTTCGATGCTGCGACCGAAGTGGCCGAGGCGGACGGCACCTTGGCGGCGATCCTCCAGCGCTACTACGATACCGACAAGCCGATGCCCTGAGGCTGAGCGCCACTGCGGGACCTCAATGCGCCTCTTCCCAGTTCCGCGCCCAGCCGGTTTCGACCACCAGCGGCACCGAGAGCGTGACCATCGGCACGGCGGCGTTTTCCATGACCTCGCGGATCAGCGGCGCCACCAGCGGCGCCTCGGCCTCGGGCACTTCGAAGACCAGCTCGTCATGGACCTGCAGCAGCATGCGCGCCTGGAAGCCTTCGGCCTTGAGCCGGCCCGGCAGGCGGTTCATGGCGCGCTTGATGATGTCGGCCGCAGCGCCCTGCAGCGGCGCGTTGATCGCGGCGCGCTCGCTGAAGGCGCGGCGGGCTGGGTTGCTGTCCTTGATGCCGGGCAAATGGCATTTGCGGCCGAAGATGGTCTCGACATAGCCATGTTCGCGGCAGAACGCCTTGGTCCGCTCCATATAGTCCTTGATGCCGGGGAAGCGGGCGAAATAGGCCTTGATGTAATCCGACGCCTCGCCTTGCGGGATCGACAGCTGATTGGCCAGGCCGAAGGCGCTGATGCCGTAGATGATGCCGAAATTGATCGCCTTGGCGCGTCGGCGAACCTCCTTGTCCATGCCCTCGACCGGCACGCCGAAGACCTCGCTCGCGGTCATGGCATGGATGTCCTTGCCGTCGCGGAACGCCTCTTTCAGGGCGGCGATATCGGCGACATGCGCAGCCAGCCTGAGCTCGATCTGCGAGTAATCGGCCGAGAGCAGCAGATTTCCCGGCTCGGCCACAAAGGCGCGGCGGATCTTGCGGCCTTCCTCGGTGCGGATCGGGATGTTCTGGACATTGGGATCGGTCGAGGCGAGCCGGCCGGTCGCCGCCCCGACCAACGAGTATGAGGTGTGGACGCGTCCCGTCTTCGGGTTGATCTGCTCGACCAGCGCATCGGCATAGGTCGATTTGAGCTTTGCCAGCTGCCGCCAATCGAGCACCCGGCGCGGCAGATCATGGGTATAGGCGAGCTGCTCCAGGAGTGACGCTTCGGTGCCGTAGGCGCCATTCTTGCCCTTCTTGCCGCCGGGCAGCGAGAGCTTGTCGAACAGCACCTCGCCCAGCTGCTTGGGCGATCCGACATTGAACGGGCCGCCGGCGAGCGCGTGGATCTGCTTTTCCAGCTCACCCATGCGTTGGCCGAAATCGACCGAGAGGCGGCTGAGTTCGGCGCGATCGACCTTGATGCCGTTGCGCTCCATGGCCGCGATCACCGGCATCAGCGGCCGCTCGATGGTTTCGTAGAAGGCAACCCGCCGCGCCGCGATCAGCCGCGGCTTCAGAATAGCGTGCAGGCGCAGGCAGATATCGGCATCCTCGGCGGCATAGTCGCGCGCCTGGTCCAGCGCCACCGCGGCGAAGCCCTTGAAATTCTTGCCGCTGCCGGCGACGTCCTTGAACTTGACGGTATCGTGGTCGAGATGCAGCAGCGCCAGCTCGTCGAGCCCCATGCCGTGCAGCCCGGCATCGAGCACGAAGCTCAGCAGCATGGTGCAATCGACCGGCGCTACGGTGACGCCATAACCGGTCAGGATCTGGATGTCGTATTTGATATTGTGCCCGATCTTGAGCACCGACGGGTCTTCGAGCAGCGGCTTCAGCTTGGCCAGCACCAGCTCGAGCGGTAGCTGTCTCGGCTTCTCCGTCTGGCCCAGGTCCAGTTGGCCGTCATGGCCGGCGACATGGCCGACCGGGATGTAGCAGGCCCGGCCCGGAGCGGTCGCAATCGACAGCCCGACCAGCTCGGCCGCGACAGCATCGAGCGAGGTCGTTTCGGTATCGAAACCGATCATGCCGGCCGTGTGCGATGCAGCGATCCAGCGGTCGAGCGCGGCCTCGTCCTGGACCAGCTCGTAGCTTTGTGTCGGCTTCTCCGGTGCCGCGGGGGCGGCTGGTGCCAAGCCGGCGGCAGGGATCGCCACGTCGCCGTGCACCTGACGCGCCTGGATGCGGCCGAGCAATTGCCGGAAGCCCTGCTCGCGCAGGAATGCGATCAGCTTGTCGTGATCTGGCTTGCGCAGCACCAGGTCGCCGAGCGGGCACGGCACCGGCACATCCGCCCTGAGTTCGACCAGCGCCCGTGACACCCGCGCCTGCTCGGCGAAATCGATCAGCGATTGCCGGCGCTTGGGCTGCTTGATTTCCCCGGCCTTGGCCAGCAGCGTTTCCAGATCGCCATAGGTATTGATCAGCTCAGCCGCGGTCTTGACGCCGATGCCCGGCACACCCGGCACGTTGTCGACTGAATCGCCGCACAGCGCCTGGACATCGACGACCTTGTCGGGGCCGACGCCAAATTTCTCGCGGACTTCGTCGGGGCCGATACTCCGCTGCTTCAGCGGGTCGTACATGGTGACACCAGGCCGGACCAGCTGCATCAAATCCTTGTCCGACGACACGATGGTGACCGTAGCGCCCTGATCGAGCGCCAGCTGGGTATATGTAGCGATCAGATCATCGGCCTCGTAATCGGCCATCTCGACCTGGGCGACGTTGAAAGCCTCGGTCGCCTCGCGCACCAGCTTGAATTGCGGGATCAGCTCGGGCGGCGCCTCCGGCCGATGCGCCTTATAGGCGTCGTAGATCTGGTTGCGGAACGTCAGCCGGCCGGCATCGAAGATGACCGCGATGTGGTCGGCATCGGTCTCGTCGATCAGCTTCAGCAGGATATTGGAGAAGCCCAGCACGGCATTGACCGGCGTGCCATCGGCCCGGTTCAAGGGCGGCAGTGCATGGAAGGCGCGGAAGATGAAGCCCGAGCCATCCATCAGGTAGACGTGGCGCGGCGCCACCACCGGGGAGTCGCTCACAATCAGGCGTGCGAATCGGCAGGAGCGCGGCTCGCTGTGCCCTCCAGCACATAGAGCCGCGAGCAATAGGGGCATTCGACCTGATGGTTCGGCCCCAGATTCAGATAGACCGCGGGATGGCCGAGCGCGCCGCCGCCGCCATTGCAGGCGACCACGCGGGTGTCGACGGTGATGGTTTCGAAAGGCTGCATAATGGGCGGGATCCTGGATGGGGAGCCCGCGACTTTAGGCGAAGCCGACGCGGATGGCGAGACCGGCGTGGCAGTGATCGGGCATGCGACAGCGCCGGGCCGAACGAAGCCTCTCCAAGGCATAAAGCTCACGGACAGTTCGTCCCGCCGCCGCCGACGCAAAGCAGATGGGCCTGGAAATACTGGCCGAAACCATCCGTCGGCGTGCCGCTGGTATCCTTGATCAGATCGTCGTCGGAGCCACCCCAAGGGTCCCAGGTCCAGCCGAGATAGGATACGCCGTTGCTGTCGGCCCAGGGCAGCACGATCGAATCGAAGGGTGAGCCGATTGTGCCGTTGGCGCTGTGGTCGCCGGTCTCGGTAATCACGACCGGGACCACGGCGGCGATACCCTGGACATAGGTGTACTGGATCACCCCGGCGGTCGGAATGATCGCATTTGGGTCGCCGACCGTGTCCGAGGATGGATAGGCGTGCCAGGACGCGGCCAGTTGGTTCAGCGGATCCGCCGGCATGTTGGCCAGCCAGTTCTGCATGTCGCCGCACCAGTCGACGCCGCCGGTGATCACGACATTAGTGGCGCCGGTGGCGCGGACGGCGTTGAGCAGCTGCTGCATACCCGCCGCCTGCCAGTTATAGACGATCTGGTAGTTGGGCTGGTCCTCGCCGGTCACATATTGCGTAATCGTGCCGCCATTGATCAGCACGCCCCATTCGGTCTCGCTGTCGGTGATCCAGTAGAAATAGGGCTCGTTGTAGAGTTCGAAGGCGACGGCGGGATTGCCCTTGAAGGTATTGGCGACCGAGGTCCAGAACGCCAGGGAATGATCGACATCGGCCATCGGGTTCTGGCCACCATTGGCCTCGAACGGGGTCTGCGGCACCGGTGCCGCCTGGCCCGTCACCATTACGTTCGGGCCGCTCCAATGCAGGTCGAGGATGACGTAGAGGCCGGCAGCGGTTGCGTCCTTCACCGATTTGATGACCGTCGCCTGGTAATCCTGGCCCGGATCGGCCTGGACCGTGCTGCCGTCGTGGTTATAGGTGGTGAGCGCCAGCCACGACGCCTCGTTGAGCGGCAGGCGCACGACATTGATGTCCCAGGCCTTGATCAGGTTCCAGGGCGGCTCGCCGGAGAAGCCGCTGTCGCCCCAGGGGTTGGACGGATCCCAGCCCTGGATGGCGGTGGATTCGAGCCCGCTGACATTGGCGCCGCGCAACTGGACTGTATGGCCGGCGCCGTCGACCAGCTTGTTGCCTGAGACCGCCAGCGCAAATCCGGCTGCTGCGTTGACCGTCAATGTCGCCGTCCCGTTGCCGGTACCACCGGCGCCGGTGCAGCTGAGCGCATAGGCGTAGGCGCCGATGGCGGCGGGCGATACGCTGAGGCTGCCGCCGGGTGTCTGGGCACCGCTCCACGCACCGCTCGCCGTGCAGGCTGTCGCATTCGTGCTCGACCAGCTCAGCAGGGCACTGCCGCCCAAGGTCACGGTGGCCGGGTTGAGTGCCACCGTCACCACCGGCTTGGAGGCAACCCCCGTACCGCTCAGCGTCACCGTGGCCGGGCTGCCGGCGGCATTGCTGACGATCGTGATCACGCCGGTCGCGACACCCGTTCCGGTCGGCGAGAAGGTGACACCGAGGCTGCATTGGCCGCCGGCGGCCAGCGAGGCCGGACAGGTCGAGCTCACGCCGTAGCCGGTCGCCGCCGTGATCGATGTCAGGTTCAAGGCGGCCGTTCCGGTATTGCCGAGGGTGACGCCCTGGGCAGCACTGGTCGTCCCGACGGACTGGTCGCCGAAGCTGAGCGAGGACGGGTTGAGACTCAGGACCGGCTTGCCGGCGACAGGCGCCGTCACCGTGAAGAGCCGCGTGGCATAGGCGAGCCGCTTGGGGTTGACCACGGCCAGACGATCGGCTCCGACGGGCGCGTTCGCCGGCACCGTCACCTGGATTTCGCTGCCGCTCACCACCTTGACCGTTGCATCATGCGCGGCACCGATCCAAGCCGCATCGGCACCGCCGAAGCCCTTGCCGGTGACGGTGATGACCGTGCCGGCCGGACCGGTGGCAGGCGAAAACCCGCCGATTACCGGCTGCGGATAGAGGGTCGATGCAGCGGCCGGCAGGACCGCCGACAGCAAGCACAGCACCATGATCGCGCTGCAAAATTGAATAAGATGCCGGTTCCGCGAGGTGCTCATGGCAATCCCCTCAGCCCTTCGTCCACGCCGTGTCCCGATACAATACGCCTGGACGCTGAAACGCATTCTGAAATCATCTCAAATTAAATGGCGGCCGGCCTGGTGGCGCGAGCTCGTGTGCAATTTGGGACAGCCGAGCCGCGCCCTCACGCTCGTCAGCCGTGCGACAATGCCGGACCAGGCCTGTCGGGGCGCATCATCAATCTCCCGGGAGGTCGCGGCGCCCGACCAGCCGGGCGCCGCTGGCGGCGTTACTCCGCGAGCATTTCCTGCATCAGCGCGAAGTCGTTCGGCAGCCGGGCGAGATCAACCAATTCGCCATCCTTGTGCAGCCTGAAACCCGTGGTGAGCGGCGCCGACTGGCCAACCGGCAGCTGAAACAATTGCCCCTGCTCGAGCCGGTAGGTCTGGGTCCGGGTCAGCATGATCGTGCCGGTGGCGAAGAAACCGGGCGGCGGCGGCTGCACGAGGGTGAACAGCCGGCCCGTGCCGAAATCCTGTGCCGGGCCCCACCCGTGCGGCTGCCTGACGAAGGCGTGCGCGGCATCAGCCAGCAGAACGTCGCCGACGGCGTAGCCGGCCGGATCGGGCAGCCGGGGCGGTGGCCCAGCGGGGACG
>Ga0302314_10016018_pt1 | contig 12697 bp, 8 predicted proteins | sample III_Palsa_N2_3_FD_200533 | JGI IMG/M metagenome (GOLD analysis project Ga0302314, IMG submission 200533) | Peat permafrost microbial communities from Stordalen Mire near Abisko, Sweden - III_Palsa_N2_3 | ecosystem: Environmental > Terrestrial > Soil > Palsa > Peat permafrost | place: Sweden...
CATAGCCGAGAATTCCCAGCTAGCGGGCCGTCTTCGCAGGTGGTGGCAGGTGTTGGGTTCGAACCAACGTAGGCTGAGCCGACGGTTTTACAGCACGCTCCTCCTGCCCGAGTCCTATGCCACTGACCTGGGGTTATGTGTTCCGAGGCGGGATTCGGGGCCGCCGCCGTCCGCTATGCGTCCGTGGGCACCGGGTTTCGGGGGCCGAGCGGTCCGCCGACCGTGGCGGTACTGGCCACGGACGGGCGCGGACCAGCCCACGGACGGCCACGGACCAATCCACGGACGGAGGCGGAAAAGGCCACGGACGGGACCGGCAGGAGCGGTTATGCAGACCGATTCCAACCGGATTCCCGCCCTGACCTGCCATTTCAGGATGCCTGCTCGATCTCGCCGTCGCCTTGGTCACCGGGGTCTTCCTCGGCGTCCTGGATGCTGAGGGCGTCGGCGATGCGCTGGTTGGCTTCGGTCGCCTGGCCGTCGATGCAGTGGGCGTAGATCTTCAGCAGGACCGCGACGCCGTGCCCGGCACGGCGGGCGACCTCGGTCGCGGGCACCGGAGTTCAGCCATAGCGACACCGCCGCGTGCCGCAGGTCGTAAGGGCGGCGGCCGAGCGGTGACCTGTACTGGGCGGGGGTGAGCGCTTCCTTGCGGGCCTGGTCCCAGACCTCGTTGTAGCCGGAGTCCTGCAGGATGCCGCCCCGGGCGGTCTGGAAGTTCCGCCCGTCGGGGGTCGTGCCGTACCGCTTGATGTGGGCGCGCAGCCGCCGGACCAGGACCGGCGGGATGGGGATCGTGCGGGTCTCGTTGTCGGCGCGGTGCTTCAGGCCGCGTTCCTGGCGGGCGGTGCCCTCGTCGGTCCAGGCCCGCCCGGCCCGCGACGCCGAGGCCGCAAGGACGATCCGTCCCCACCCAGCCTTCAGCAGGTGCAGGTCGGCCTCGCGGAGCATGACCGCCTCCGATGGGCGCAGCGCCGCGTAGTAAAGGACGGCGAAGAACGTCTCCAGGTGCTCTCCCCGCTGCCCCAGCCGCCCGGCGGCGGTCAGGAGCGTGGCGGCCTGGGCGGGGCTGACGACGACCCGCCGGTCTACGCTGGCCGCGACGGCGGGGGCGGTCCACTGGATCCGGTCGACCGGGTTGGAGCCGAGGTGGCCGAGTTCGACGGCGTAGCCGAGGGCGTTGTAGAACACCGACCGCTTACGTCGCTGGGTCGACCCGGCGGCCGGCTTCCCGGCCAGGGTCTTGGCGCAGGCGCCCAGCGCCAGCCGCACGGTTGCGGTGTCTTCCAGGTCGGTGACCGGGAGGGATGCGCGCCCGGCCCAGTCGAGGGCGGCGGCGATGTGCGGAGGCGGGGTGGTGTCGCGGGTGGCGGGGTTGAACGCCCAGCTGAACAGCGCCTGCCGCAGCACGCCCGGGTCGGGGGCGCCCGCTCCTTCTTGCTGAGGGCGATCGTGACGGTGACCAGGGCCTCGGCGACCGACCGGCGCGAGGCCGGGGCCAGGTTCGCCCATTTGACCTCGGTGTAGGCGCTGGAATGCTGGTACCAGGTGATCACCTCGTCTTCGATGACCTCGACGTCGGGCAGGCCGGTGCGGGGGTTGAAAGGCCTTCGGTCGCGGACCGCGTCCTTCAGCTCGGTGAGGAACCCGTCGGCCAGCGGGCGGGCCTTGAACGACCTGCAGTGCTCACGGCCGTCGACCGCCCACCGAACCCGGAACCGTGCCCCGGTGCCGCTGCCGAGCTTCTTGATGTCCCAGAACCTGATGTCGTAGCTGTCCATCTGCTCCTTGCTCCTATCCTTCTGACTTGCTGACTTCCAGGCGGCGCAGCCACGCCGTGAGCGCGCTGCGCCGGACCCGCACCCCGCCGCCCGGCAGCCGCACCACCGCCGGGCCGGCTCCCTGCCGGCGCCAGCGGTAGAACACCGCCCGCGACACCCGCAGCTCGGCGATCACCTCATCGATCGTCAGCAGCGGGTCATCCGCCGTACCGGTTGCTCCGTCCGGGGTCGCGGGGGCCGACCGGGAGCGGTTGGCGTTCCCGGGGGCGGCCCGTCCGTGGGCCCGCGACCACGGACGCTCCGCTCCGCCCGCCGCGTCAAGTCCGGCCCCCGACCGGCCGACGACGGCGGCCGGCCACCCGGGGCTGCTGGCTCGGGGAGAGGAAAGAGGAGGAAAGGCCGCACGGGCGGCCCGGCGAGGGCATGCCTGACTGAGGGCAGCGCGCTGCGCTGCCAGAGGGATCTGTCATGGGCGGGCTAGCCCCGCCTGCCGCCGCATTGTCCGCTTACTTACTAGAGAAATCGGGTTTTCAGGGCCTTTTTTCACGCGCTCCGGAAAATCGGTTCGGGCGAGATAGGGACACAGGCCACGCAGGCTGCCCAGAGGTGACAGCGAGGGCCATGCCCGGGTTCGAAGTAGAGAAGAGTGCGCGTGCAGGCTGCGTGGTGGTCGTGCTGACACGGGGAACTCGACGTGTGCACTGCCGCAGACGCCTTGAGCCCGCTCACCGCCCTGGCCGCTGCCAGGGCGTGGATAATCGTTGACCTAGCGAAGCTGGCCTTCATTAGGGCGCCCTCGGCAGCTTAAGGAGGTCGCCGCGCCTGACCGAGGCGAAGGTGCTCGCCGGACGGCATGATCCGCGTCGGTAGGCGCGGCTCATCAAGGATGGCCGCGCTTACCGCGCGGGCCGGGGTCCGGGACGGGGCTGCCTGGTGCCGGGGCGGCTGGATCGCGCGCTGCCGCTGGCGGGGCCGGTTATGGCCTGGGTGCCGTCGACGAAGGCGCGGGCCAGATCGGACAGGCGCAGGTTGCGGTTGCGGGCCTGTTCGCGCAGCAAGGTGAACGCCGTGTCGACGTCGATGCCTAGGCGCTCGGCGAGCTTGCCCTTGGCCTGCTCGATGATGACCCGGCTGTTCAGCGCGGTCTGGAGCTGCTCGTTGAGAGTATCGGAGCGGCGTACGCTGCGCTCGTTCAGCAGGCTGATGGTGGCCACGTCGGCCAGCGCCTGGCCGACAGGCACGGTGTCGGCGGCGAAGGGGCCGGCGGTGGCGCGGAAGAGGTTGAGCGCGCCGATGACCTGGTCGCGCAGCCGCATCGGCAAGGCCTGCACGGCGGAGAAGCCGGCCTGCTGGGCCGCGGCGGCGAACTGGGGCCAGCGCTGGTCAGCGCTCAGGTCGGTAGATGCGATTGGCTTGCTGGACCGGAAGCAGTCCAGGCAGGGTCCATGGTCGCTTTGCAGCTGGAACAGCTCGAGCAGCCGGGCGGCCTCGCTGGAGGCGGCCACTACGCGCAGCTCTCCGCGCGGGTCGGCCAGCAGCAGCCCGGCGGCGGAAACGTTTAGCAGCTCGACGCTGCGGCTCGTCAGCACGTGCAGGAAGTCGATGATGTCGAAGTCGTCGACCATAGTGTCGGTGAGTTCGACAAAAGTCGCCGATAGCAGGTTTCCGTCCATCCGTTCACTCTCTCCACGAAAACAGCGCGGCCCGCTGCGCGGACCGCAGCAGTGGCGCACGCTTCAGCGCTTGCTTCACGTCTCGTCTCTCAGGGACAGATCAGGATCGGGAAACAGCCGCAGGCGGCGCGCTACGATGTCGCGGGCGACACCGGCTAGCTGGAGGTCGTTGGCATAAGCATAGGCGCGCAGCCGAACGAACGCGTCGGTGACGCTGACGCCAAGCTGCTCGGTGAGCATCCCGGTGGCCTGGTCGATCTCCGCCCGGTGGGAGGCCAGGCCTGCAGGCTGGCCGCCGGGGCCAGCCCCTGGCCCGACGGCCCCCGCGGCTGGATCCTGGGCGTCTAGCAGCAGCATGGTGGCGGTATCGGCGAAGACCAGCGCGTCCCCTAGCTGGAAGTCGCTCAGCGGGCCGGGCCGGTCCCGGTACAGGCCAAGCACTCCGGCCCGGATCGCCCCGACCACCAGGGGGAACGCGAAGAGCGCCGCCGCCCCGGCCCGGCATGCCGCCGTCGCGAACGCCGGCCAGCGGACCCCCGATTCCGCGTCGGCCAGGTCCGAGGCCAGCACCGGGCCGCCGAAGGCAGACGCATCGAGCAGGGGCCCCTCTCCGAGGGCCAGCTGCAGTTCGGCGAGCTGCCTGCTGACCTCGTCGGTCACCTGCATCAGGTGGCCCGCCTGCGCGTCCGGCGCGGCGCTGAGCCAGGCGCCGGTGACCTGGACCCCGGGAACTACCGCGGCGCAGACGTCCGCGGCCGACACCCGCCCGCCCCGCCGGGCCGCCTGCTCCGCAACCAGTTCCCAGACCCGGGCCCGTCGCTCGATATAGGTCACCCGCGCCGCCAGCCGCGCGGCGGCACCCAGCCCGCGTGCGATGGCGTCGCCGGGCCCGGAGAGCCGGCGAACCCAAGGCCTCTCCGCGCCGGGTGCGCCACCGCCCGCTTCGTCCTCGTCATCATTTGGCACCTCCTGGCGAACCCTGAAACCTGCTACGCCGACCTCGGCCCCGAGACTGGCACGCCCGCCGATCCAGCCGCGAGAAGAAAGATCCGGGGGCACATCCGTCAGCTCCAGGCCCTTGGCCTCGACGTCAGCCTTACCCCGGCCGCCGCCAAAACCCGAAAGCACCTTCACCCGGCCCGCAGCCCACCCCGCCACGGGCCTTTAAACCACGCCGGCGTTTGGTTCGTGATTCTCACGGTCAGCAAGGGCGTCAGTTACTGCTCGGAGGGATCACGGCTTCTTCGCGTGAGTCTCCGGATGATCGATGTCCACCGCGGAAAGCTCGCCGATCTCGTGCTTGGTCAGGGCGACCTGCACCACGTCGCTGACCCGGGTGATCGAGCGGATCGGGATGGCGACGTCCTTCTTGCCCCAGAAGTGCCCCTCCTGCAACAGGACGTGAGTGACCTGACCCCCGGGGGTCCCGATGACAAGTCCGGCCACCTTCCCGATGTCGCCGTTGGTGGCATGCACGGGGTCGCCCCGGCGTACTGTCACCTCTCCAGCCGGGATAGATTCGTAATTAACTTGCTGAGGTCCCCGCCCGTACCCGTACCCGTATCCGCCATAGCCGTAATAGGGCCAGAATCGAACGTCGTCATACCCGTACCCGTAGCCGCGGGCGTAGCCCCCGTAGTAGGAACCGTAGGGGTTGTCCATCGGAAAGTAGTCGGTCTCTTGCGATGCATTGAGCGCGTCGAACTCTTGCTGCGTGCAGGCCAGGTCGATCTGGTCGGGCGAGCTGTGGTCGACGAGCTTGAGCGGCACCAGATGCCCCATCCCTCCGTGCCGCGGTTCGACGACCAGGTGCGTGAGCGTCCGCTTAACCGGGTCGATGACCACCCGGGTTAGCTTGCCGCAGGGGCCGCTCTTGCAACTCACCTGAGCGCCCGTGGTGAACTGGGTTGTCTCGTTCGTGCCTGCTCCTGCTGTAGCGGTGGTCATGTGCGCTCCCTCTGCGGTCCTGACGGGCCGCGCTGGCGGGGCTCTGGTTCGTACTAGTTCGCACCTGGCTGCCTCAGGCGAGAATCCGGGCTTTTTCCTGCTGGAACTCCTCGGCAGTGATGACATCGCGGTCCCGGAGACTGGCCAGCTTCTCCAGCTGGTCTGCCCTGCTCGGCGGCGCGCCTGCGGCTGCGGGCGGGAAATCACCGCTGGCACCGAACGATCTCGGCTGCAACTGCCAGACCGACCTGTGGTGCATGGACCCGCCGCGGACGACCAGGTACACAATCACGCCGATCAGCGGGAAGATCAATACGAACAGGAACCACAGCGCCTTGGTGCTGCCGGACAGGTCATGACTGCGGAAGATGTCGATGAATACCGTAATCAGGGTCCAGATCCAGATTCCCCAGATGAAAATCTCAAAAATCGTCCAGAAAACGTTCAGCAGCGAATAAGACGATGATGCTGGATAAATTTTGCCTCCGTGCGATCGAGCCGTGACGTCTATGCGTCGCCGACTTCAGATTTCCGGCCGGAGTACATGTACGAAAAAGCTCCGGATCCCGCTTCGCGGCGATTACTGAGGCGAAATTACCTAGGTCCGGAGCAACATTGCTGACTGTACTCTACTTTTCGATTTTCTGCCGTTTGCGCAGGACGCGGGGGGTGCGGAACGATCGCAGGGGCCCCGCATTCCGCTGCTCGCCAGGGAGAGTTCGCCTCACGCCGGGCGGCGTACGGGCCGGCTATGGTGCCGGCGGTCGCCGCCGCCCCGCGGGTCACCGATCCGCGCTGGTCACGGCAACGGTACCGCGGGAGCCAACGCTGCCAGGCCTGCTCGGTTGCCGTTGCCACCCACGGATCCAGAACGACGAGGGCCGTGCCTGGACTACTTCCGCTCCGGGCAGCGGTCATTGTCAGAGATATACGCTCGGGCCCGCCGCGGCCCGGTGGCCGAAGTTCGCCGCGGCCGCGGGAGGTGGGCTACGCCGGAGGTGCACGCCATCCCATGCGGGTGCGGGAGCAGGTCATCGGGACGCTAACCTGCCGGAGCGGCTCCGATCCCCGACGAGACCTTTATCATGCTGCGCCACTACGCCGCCGACCACAACCACCCGCTGACCGAGCTAGCCGACGACGTCGTCCGCGGCACGGCCCGCATCACCAACAGCAGGGAGGCGTGACCCGCCCAGTCGTAAGCACTGCCCGTGCTGGCCAGCATGGTGGGGGAGCGCTAACGGCAGGACGCCCGCGTCGCCCGGCCACGGGACGGCGATCCGGGAGATCCCGCCGAAGTCGACCGAAGCGGACCGCGTGCCGCGCGGCCCCTCCGCCAAGGTGATCACCAGATCGTGGTCTGCGTCCAGCGGTGCCAGGGCCTGGCTCTGACGGCCACGGCGACGTTCTTCTCCTGCGTCTCCGCGTGCAGGCCGGGTCTTTTGCACCCGGACCGGTGCGAGCTGTTCGGCGAGATCCCGTTCACCGGAGCTGGACCTTCGCCTGGTCCGGTCGTACGGTGGGGCCGTGGCGAACCTCGCGGGAACACATGAGCTCGGCTCAGGCTCCCGCAGGGTCCGCGTCAAGACCGGGCGTGCAGGACTGGTCGCCGGGGCAGGCCACGACCCCGGCTCTCCCACGGTCCGCGTGGGCACCCTCACCCTCAACGATGCTTCCCGGCCGAGTCGGCTTGAGGTCACCATCAAGGAGATCCCGAGCGGAAGCGTGTGACACCGTCACGTCCCATGACCCCGCTGATCAGGACAGCCGTCCGGGTGGAAGGCATCGTCCAGGGGGTCGGCTTCCGGCCCTTCGTCTACGCACTGGCGACCCGCCTGAGCCTGGGCGGCCTGGTCGGCAACGACGTCGACGGAGTGTTCGCCGAGGTAGAGGGACCTCCGGAAGCGGTGCGCGAGTTCCTCGCCGCGCTGGAGCGGGATCCGCCGCCGCTCGCCCGGGTCGACCGGATCGCTGTGTCTCCCATGGCACCCATCGGTGTTCCGTCGTTCGAGATCGTCGCGAGCGAGCCCGGCGGCCGGCGCCGGGCACTGATCGCCGCGGACACCGCCACCTGCGCCGACTGCCTGCGCGAGCTCGCCGACCCGGCCGACAGCCGGTTCCGGTACCCGTTTACCAATTGCACCAACTGCGGACCGCGGTTCACCATCGTCAGGGAGGTCCCCTACGACCGGCCGCTGACCACCATGGCCGGGTTCCCGATGTGCGGCCAGTGCGCCCGGGAGTACAGCGACCCGGCCAACCGCCGCTTTCACGCCCAGCCGGTCTGCTGCCCGGCCTGCGGCCCCGCCTTGACCCTGCTCGACGCTTTGCGGGAGCCGTCGCCTGGCCTGTCTCCGCTTGACGCTGCCGCAGCCCTTTTGCGGCAGGGGCAGATCGTCGCGGTGAAGGGCATAGGCGGGTACCACCTCGCCGCGGACGCCACCAGCGAGCCCGCGGCCGCCGCGCTGCGCTCCCGCAAGCACCGCGAGGACAAGCCATTCGCGGTCATGGCCGCCGGCCTGGCAGGCGCCAGGCAACTCGCCCTGATCGACGATGCCTCGGCCGCCTTGCTGACCAGCCCGGCCAGGCCGATCGTGCTGCTCCCTCGTCGTCCCGGCGCGCCCGTCGCCGGGTCGGCAGCGCCCGGCAACCGGCAGCTAGGCGTCATGCTGCCCTACACCCCGCTGCATCACCTGCTGATCACCGCAGTGGGCCGTCCGCTCATCCTGACCAGTGGAAACGTCTCCGATGAGCCGATCGCCTACCGCGACGAAGACGCCCTCGCCCGCCTGGCCGGGATCGCCGACGCGTTCCTCACCCACGATCGGGCCATCCACATCAGGACCGACGACTCTGTCGCCCGCTCCTTCGCCGGCCGCCCCGTGCTGCTGCGCCGCTCCCGCGGCTACGTCCCGGAGCCCATTACCCTCCGCGCTGCCTTCCCCCGGCCGGTACTCGCCTGCGGCGCCGAGCTGAAGAATACGTTCTGCCTGGCGAAAGACCGCCACGTCTTCCTCTCCCACCACATCGGCGACCTTGAGAACGCGGAAACCCTGCAGTCATTCACCGAAGGCATCAGTCACTTCAGCCGCCTCTTCGACATCACTCCGCAGGTCGTAGCCCACGACCTGCACCCGGAGTACTTGTCGACCAAGTACGCCCTTGACCTCGACGGCGTCGACCTCGTGGCAGTGCAGCACCACCACGCCCACATCGCTTCCTGCCTGGCCGACAACGGCGCCGACGGCCCGGTGATCGGCGTCGCCTTCGACGGCACCGGCTACGGCACCGACGGCACGATCTGGGGCGGCGAGTTCCTGATCGCGGGGCTGGCCGGCTTCACCCGCGCTGGCCATCTGACTCCGGTGCCGATGCCGGGCGGTGCTGCCGCCGTCAGGCAGCCCTGGCGGATGGCGGCGGCGTACCTGGACGCGGCCGGACTTGATGTGGCCGGCCTCGACGTGGCGCAGCGCAACGCCGCCCGCTGGGATGCGATCGTCAGCATGGCCCGGCGGCGGGTCAACGCGCCGCTCACCTCGAGCGCGGGGCGGCTGTTCGATGCGGTCGCCGCGATCCTCGGGTTCAGGGACGAGATCAGCTATGAGGGGCAGGCCGCGATCGAGCTCGAGCAGATCGCCGACCCGGACGAGGCCGGCGCCTACCGGACGCGCACCGAGACGGGCGAGCCGTTCCGCGCCCGCGGCGCGGACCTGGTCGGCGCCGCCGCCGCGGAGCTGGCGGCCGGCGTGCCGCGGGAGATCATCGCGGCCCGCTTCCACAACGGCCTCGCCGCGCTGATCCAGGCGGGCTGCGTGCTGCTGCGCGAGCGGCACGGCCTCAGCACGGTCGCCCTGTCGGGCGGGGTGTTCCAGAACACGCTGCTGCTGCAGCGCACGGTCAGCCGGCTGGAGGCGCACGGGTTCACCGTGCTGCTGCACTCGCGCGTTCCGTGCAATGACGGCGGGATCAGCCTCGGTCAGGCGGTCGTGGTAGCCGCCCGCGACCGGATGCCACCCGGCTTACGCCTCACCCGGTCCCAGGGAAGAGCGGCGTCAGGCAGCACACCCGGCCGTGACCAGTCATGCTGGACTACTGGCGGCGTGGGCCATCATCCCCCTGGGGGGGAGTCGGCCAACAGTGACTGAAGTGTCGGCCGGGACTTGTCACCCGGTCGCCTCGCTGGCTCGCATCGCCGAGGTTGCCCGGACGAGTGTTTCGTCAGCGCCCCGCATGATCACGACGGGACATTGCGCGTGGTGCACGCAATTCTGGCTCACCGAACCTAGCAGTGCGTCGGCGAAGCTGCCGTGACCGCGGCTGCCTACCACTAGGAGGTCCGCGCCGGCTGCTGCATCCAGCAGGACCTGTGACGCGTGACCCTCCGCTACCCGTGACCGGACCCGAGTGCGATCGGTGGCATCGACGACCGCGCTGATTACCTCGGCGAGGGCCTTCTCGGAAACTTGCTGGTAGTTGAAATCGCCGATCATTGCGGCCGGGGCCCCTCCGAAGCCACCCGGCACGAACGTGTTCTGCCAGGCCATCACGGCCTCCACGGTGCCGCCGGTGAGCACGGCCTGCCGGACAGCCCACCGAAGGGCGGCCTGCGAGGACGGCGAGCCGTCGACCCCCGCCACGATGACTGGCGCATTACTTTCACCTGGTACTGGCATGTTTTCCTCACTTATTGACGCGTCAGGGCGTCCCAGCGCAGCTGGGGCAAAGAACGGGTCTCCCGCTGCGTGCACTAAGGAAAAGGGCCGGGAACTCGCGTCATTCGTATAATTTGTGAGACATCTGCCATGTTCAGGGCATTATTAAGAATGTATACCTTGGTGTGATCTTCCAACGGGATGCGCAGAGTCGATCCCAGGAATTCCGGCATTGTCAATGACGTAGCCAGATGCGAGCCGCCGGGTGTTTGCAGTCTGCGTTGTAGAGCGCTCCCAGAGCCAGGAGAAGTGACGCTGTTCACTTCATTTTGAAGTAGCACAGCGGCAGCCTGCTGGAGAACCATCAACGACTCACTGCGCTCACGCCGATAGGTAAGCGCGACATCCTGCCACCGGCCAAGTTATGATGGTGCAAATTTGTCCTGGTCGGCGCTCACCATGGTGACGATGGAGCGCAACGCTGGCTCTCCGGCGGGCAGGGCCGGGGGTATCCACGGCTCGAGGAGATTGCGGCCGCGTCGGTCGTTCATCATGGCGGCGAAGGTACGGACGCTGGCGGTGAGGGCGGCCAGCTCGGGAGACACGGCGAGGATAGCGTCCAGGCTGGCCTTGCCCGCGTCCGGTGACTGCTGGATTGGCCTCGGGTGACGATGCCTGCGGTCAGCGGCGGGCGAGCAGGACTGTTCCGTGACCGCTGTGCGATCCCGTGCCGTCAGCAGATGCGCGGCAGCGGGTCACCGACGAGCAGGTCGACGATCCGGGTGCCGCCGAACGCGGTCTTCAGCTGCACGAGCCCGCGCGGCCCGGCGGTGACCTCCCCGATTACCGCCGACTCCGCGCCGAGCGGGTGCCCCCGCAGCGCTCGCACCGCCTCGTCGGCGCTGTCGCCGGGTACGACCGCTACCAGGCGGCCTTCGCACGCCACGTACATCGGGTCGATGCCGAGCAGCTCGCAGGCACCGCGGACCTCGGGACGCACCGGGATGTCAGCCTCGCGGACCAGCACCCCTGTCTCTGCTGCCCGGGCGATCTCGTTGAGAATGGTCGCCACGCCCCCGCGGGTGGCGTCGCGCATCGCCCGGACGCCCGGGACCGCGTACAGCAGGGCCGCGACCAGGCCGTTCAGCGGCGCTGTGTCTGAGCGGATGTCTGCCTCGATGCCCAGTTCGCCGCGGGCCAGCATGATCGTGACGCCGTGATCGCCGATCGGCCCGGACACGATGATGGCGTCACCCGGCTGCGCCCGCGCCACCCCGAGGGCGCTGTCTCGGTCGATGAGCCCGACCCCGGCGGTGTTGATGTAGCAGCCGTCGGCCTTGCCCCGCTGCACGACCTTCGTGTCCCCGGTGACGATGCAGACCCCCGCCGCCGCGGCGGCGTCCCGCATCGACGCGGCGATCCGGGTCAGGTCGGCGACGGGGAAGCCCTCCTCGAGGATGAAGCCGGCCGACAGGTACATCGGCGTCGCGCCGGCCACCGACAGGTCGTTGACGGTGCCGTTGACGGCCAGGTCGCCGATGTCGCCGCCGGGGAAGAACAGCGGGGAGACCACGTAGGAGTCGGTGGTGAGCGCGAGGCGGGCACCTCCCACGCGCAGCTCGGCGGCGTCCTCGAGCGGCTCGAGGAGCGGGTTGCGGAACGCCTCGAGGAACACCGCCTCGATCAGCGTCTGGGTGGCCTTGCCGCCCGACCCGTGCGACATGGTGATGCGCTCTTCCCTGACCCGGGGGCGGCGGGCCCGGGCGCGGTCGATGCGGTCGAGTACCTGCTGCTCGCGGTCGGTGACCGGCAGCTGCGGCCGCCCGTCCGAGGCCTCCGGCCGCTCCGCGTGGTCATGTTCGCGCAGTGCGTCGGCGATCCAGCCGGAGTCCGGCTGCCCGCCGTCGGCGGTCATGACCTGCCCGCCTGGGCGGCCTCGGGAACGCGGGTGCGGTTCATCCGGCCGTAGTTGTAGTAGGCGGCGCAGGCGCCCTCGGGGGAAACCATGCAGGTGCCGATCGGCGTCTCCGGCGTGCAGGCAGTGCCGAACACCTTGCATTCCCAGGGCTTGAGCACGCCCTTGAGTACCTCGCCGCACTGGCAGGCTTTCGGGTCGGCGACCCGGACCCCGGGCACCGAGAAGAGTCGCTCCGCGTCCATGTCGGCGAAGGACTCCCGGACCTGCATCGCCGAGTCCGGGATGAACCCCAGCCCCCGCCACTCGAAGGTCGGCCGCGGCTCCATTGTCTGGGCGATGACCTTCAGTGCCACCGGGTTCCCGTCCCACGGCACCACCCGCGAGTACTGGTTCTCGATCTCGCAGCGTCCCTCAGACAGCTGCAGCATGAGCAGGTAGATGGACTGCAGGATGTCCAGCGGCTCGAACCCGGCCACCACGACCGGCTTGCCGTAGTCCCGGGCGACCCACTCAAACGGCGCGCAGCCGATCACCGTCGCCACGTGCCCCGGCCCGATGAACCCGTCCAGCCCCATCTCGGGGGAATCGAGGATCGCCTCCATCGCCGGGTGGATCGTGACGTGGTTGCAGAAGACGGAGAAGTTCTTCAGCCCCTCCGCCCGGGCGCGGAGCATCGTCATCGCGGTGGACGGCGCGGTGGTCTCGAAGCCGATGGCCATGAACACG
>Ga0302314_10016019_pt1 | contig 12697 bp, 13 predicted proteins | sample III_Palsa_N2_3_FD_200533 | JGI IMG/M metagenome (GOLD analysis project Ga0302314, IMG submission 200533) | Peat permafrost microbial communities from Stordalen Mire near Abisko, Sweden - III_Palsa_N2_3 | ecosystem: Environmental > Terrestrial > Soil > Palsa > Peat permafrost | place: Sweden...
CAGGCCAGGGTGACGGCGGTGGGCAGGCCGCGCGCCACCTCGCCGGCGAAACTGGGGCCAGACAGGACAACGGGACAGGCGTGGGGGATCACATCCTCCAGCACCTGGGACATGAGCATCAGCGTGCCCTGCTCGACCCCCTTGGCGCAGAGCAGGATCGGCTGGCCGGCGCGGACGTGGGGCGCCAGGTCTTGCAGGGTCGCGCGCAGATGCTGTGCGGGGACCACGGCCAGCAGCAGCTCAAGGCCGGCCAGATCGGCCAGGTCCGTAGTCGCGGCCGCCTCCGGGGCGAGGCTGACCCCCGGCAGGAACAGCGGGTTTTCATGGGTCTCATTGACCGCTGCGGCGACCTCGGGCTCGCGCGCCCACAGCCGCACGTTCAGCCCGGCCCGCGCGCAGACCTGGGCCAGGGCCGTGCCCCAGGCGCCGGCCCCGATCACCCCGGCTGAACCAAACCCGCTCAAGCCTTAGCTCCCTTGCGTCCGGGGATATGGGTGGGGTTCGCCAGCGCCGCGGCTGCATCCAGCGGCCAGCGAGGCCGGGCCGGCGCGTCCAGGCCGTCGCTCAGGCCCTGGGCCAGCCGTTCGGCGCCCGCCAGGGCGATCATCGCCGCGTTGTCGGTGCAATAGGCCAGCGGCGGGGCGGTGAAGCTGAACCCCTGGCCGGCCGCCAAGGCCTCGAGCGTCCCACGCACGGCCGCATTGGCCGCCACGCCGCCAGCCACCACAAATCGACGATCGCCGCCGGCGTGAACTCCCAGATAGACCGCCATGGCCCGCCCGCTGCGCTCGGCCAGCTGGCGGCAGATCGCCGCCTGGACCGCGGCGGCCAGGTCGCGCCGGTCTGCCTCTTCGGTCACTCCCTCGGCCAGTCGCGCGGCCGCGGTCTTCAGGCCCGAGAACGAAAAATCGCACCCCTCCCGTCCTACCAGGGCGCGGGGCAGCACAAACCGCGCCGCATCGCCGCCCTCGGCCAGCCGCTCCAGCGCCGGCCCGCCGGGATAGGGCAGGCCCATGGACTTGGCGATCTTGTCGAAGGCCTCGCCCGCCGCGTCGTCCATGGTCGAGCCCAGTCGGCGGCAGCGGCCCACCCCTTCGACATCCAGCAACTGGCAATGTCCGCCAGACACGAGCAGCAACAAAAATGGATAGTCGATCCGCGCGCCCAGCCGGGCCGAGACCGCGTGACCCTCCAGATGGTTGACCGCGATCAGTGGCTTGCCCAGCGCCAGGGCGATCGCCTTGCCCGCCGACAGGCCGACCATAACCCCGCCGACCAGACCAGGCCCAGCCGTGGCCGCCACGCCGTCGAGCGCGCCAAACGCCAGAGCGGCCTCGCCCATCGCCTCGGCGATGATGGCGTCGATGCTCTCTACGTGGGCCCGCGCGGCGATCTCGGGCACCACGCCGCCATAGGGCGCATGCGCGGCGATCTGGCTGGAAATGACCGAAGACAGGACCTCGCAGGCGCCGTCCGGCCAGCGCCTCACCACCGCCGCGGCGGTCTCATCGCAACTGGTCTCGATCCCGAGTAAGATGAGCGGGCCAGGCGCGGTTGCGGGTTCGGTCGGTTGCGGGGTCATCGGCGCTCCTGTAGCAGGCGCAGGCTTCAGTCCCAAGGTTTCGAGAAATCCGTTGACCGAACTCCCCCTGATCCGCATCGGCACCCGCGCTTCAAAGCTGGCCCTGACCCAGGCCCGCCAGATGCAGGCCCGCATCGCCGCCGCCCTTGGTTATGGGCCGGAATATGTCGAGAGGGTTGCGCCGCTGGTGCAGATCTCGACCACCGGCGATCGGGTCCAGGACCGTCGCCTGCTGGAGATTGGCGGCAAGTCGCTGTTCACCAAGGAGATCGAGGAGGCGTTGATCGCCGGCCGGGTCGACTGCGCGGTTCACTCGATGAAGGACGTCCCCGCCGAGCGTCAGCCAGGTCTGGTGCTGGCCGCCATCCCCGAGCGCGAGGATCCTCGCGACGCCTTTTTGAGCCCCGCCTATGCGACGCTGGACGACCTGCCGCAGGGCGCGCGGCTGGGCACGGCCAGCCTCCGGCGTCAGGCCCAGGCGCTGCACCGCCGGCCGGACCTGGACATCGTCATGATCCGCGGCAATGTCGATACGCGCCTGGCCAAGCTGGCGCGGGGGGAGGCCGACGCCATGATCCTGGCCCTGGCCGGCCTGAAGCGGCTCGGCCTGAATGGCGAGGTCCGCTCACTGTTCGATCCGGTGCAGGCGCCGCCCGCCCCGGGTCAGGGCGCCCTGGCCATCGAGACCCGCGCGGCCGACGCCGGCGCCGGCTGGGTCCGCGCGCTGAACCACGAACCGAGCGCTATTGCGGTCGCCGCTGAGCGCGGCGCCCTGACAGCGCTGGAAGGCTCCTGCCGCACCGCCATCGGCGCCCATGCGCGCTTGGAGGGGGCGCGGCTGTCACTGATCGTCGAGGCCCTGACCCCCGACGGCCAGGCGCGCTTCCGCCGCGAGGCCGCGATCGACCTGGGCGTCGATCCGGCCGGCGAGGCGCGCAGCCTGGGTCACGCCCTGGGCGTCGAGATCCGGGCGGAGGGCGGAGAGCGTCTGCTCTATGCCGGGTGAGGACGCCAGGATCTGGGTCACCCGCGCCGAGCCGCGGGCCGCCGCGACCGCCGCGCGTCTGAGGGCCCTGGGTTTTGATCCGGTGGTCGTCCCGGTGCTGGAGGCCCAGCCGATCACCGGCGCGGTCATCGACCTGGACGGCGTGGACGCCCTGGCCTTCACCAGCGCCGCCGGGATCGCCGCTTTCGCCGCCCTGACCGGAGAGCGCGACCGGGCGGTCTTCACCGTGGGCGACGCGACCGCCAAGGCCGCGCGCGAAGCGGGCTTTGCCGATGTTCGCTCGGCGGGGGGCGATGTTCATGCCCTGGCCGATCTGATCGCCGCCGCGACGCCGCCCCCGTCCCTGGTGTTGAACCCGACCGCCGCCGAGCCGGCCGCCGATCTGCCCGCGCTGCTGGCCGAACGCGGCGTCCCCGCGCACACCTCCATTGTCTACGAGACGCGCGAAACCGCCCGGGGCGCGGCGCCCACCGGCCTCGACGGCGTCTTGATCCATTCGGCCAAGGCCGCCGTCGCCCTCGCGCGGCGCCTCGCCGGTTCGGACGTTTCCGCCGTCACGGTCTATGCGATCTCGCCCGCCGCCGCCGCCCCGCTTTCAGGCCTGGGCTGGCGGCGCATCGCCATCGCCCCGTTTCCAAATGAAGCGGCGCTGCTCAACCTGTTACATGGCTGACGCGACAAGCTGTGCGGACCTGCGACAACGATGACCAGCGAGCCTGATCCCGGGAGCCTCTCCGACGACGCGCCGCCACGTCGCCGGGGCTTCGGCGCCGCCTACTGGGCCTCGATCATTGTCGGCCTGATCATGATCCTGGCCGGCGCGGTCATCGGCTTCTTCGGCCCGAGGCTGTTCCCGGCGCATCCGGCCGCTCAGTCGCCGACGCCGGACCGGACCGTCGCCGGCGTGACTTGGCAACCCGCCCCGGCCCGGCTAAACAGACCCCCCTCGCTCCCACCGATCAAACCCGGACGGACCGAGCCGCCTTAGCTCAGCTGGTAGAGCATCGCATTCGTAATGCGGGGGTCGCGTGTTCGAGTCACGCAGGCGGCACCATCCTGCTTCGCCCCAAGGGGCTTCGCAGGATTCGACGCCGGCGTCAGGCGCGAAGCGGGATGACCCTCCGAAGCCTTGGCCAAGGAGGGCTCTCCAGCCGCATCCCTCTTGCTCCGACCGCGCCGAAAACAGCCTCCGGTCGCGGCCACTTGCCAGGCCGGCGCCGACTCAGCCAAAGCGCTCCTGGCGGTTGGCTGTGAGGCTGTCCGCAACCGGGCGTAAAACGCTGTGATCGTGAGAATTGGCTATGCCGCCACGCAACCCGTCTGCTGCTTCAACGCAGACCCACGCCCTGGCCCGCGCCCACGCCGCGGCTCGTGGCCGGATCGGCGCCGGCTGGTGCGCCGTGCTCGCCCTGGCGCTCGCCGCCCCGGCCTTGGCCGAGCCGGCCGCGGGCCAGGGCGTGGGCACCTATACGTGCGCCGAGGCTGGCCGGGCCATACGCGGCGACCATAGCCTGGACCTGCTCTATTTTTCCTGGGCCCAGGGGTGGATGACTGGATGGAATCTGTCCCAGATGAACCTCAACCTGCCGACGGTCGACCTGACGGCGCTGTCGCTGGAGAACCAGCGAGCGTTCATAAAAGCCTACTGCGCGCAGCATGCGGACGGGCTCTACATGGACGGGGTCTACAAGCTGTACCAGACGATGAAAACGAGCGGAGGCAAGTGACGCCTCGGCCCGCCAGGTCATAACCCTGGCCCGGTGAGCATTGGCCCGCGCATTGCAAATCCGGGTGTCTTCCCGTCAACTCCCAGGGCGCTCCCGTCGACCCGTCGCCAGCGGCCCCGGTGCGAGGGCGTGCGAGGCGGCCGATGTTCAAAGGAATATTGCTGACATTCGCCGATCCGGAGGTCGAGGCGTCGTATCTGGCCGCCGCGCGCCGGGCCCAGGCGCCTTCGGTGCGGATCCTGGCCCTGATGGGCATGAGCGTGCTGGTCGTCTATATCCTGGTCAACCCGGCCTTTCTCGACACCGCATCGGTCATCCATTTCACGATATCCGCCATCATCTTTATCGGCGTGATGGCGTTCTATTATTACATTGTCGGTACTGCCTTCTATACGACTGTCAGATCGATCGACTTCTGCCTGTTCCTGTCGCTGCACATGATCCAGACGTCGATGAATTTCTCCCAGTTCATCGAATCCAAAATGCTGCACCTGACGCCCATGGCCATCATCGACATCAACAGTTCGGTGCTGCTGTTCTTCGGCGCCGCCGCCTTTTGCGGCTCGATCGCCTGGTTCGCGCTGTGGGCCGGATCGGCGCTGGTGATCTGTTCGGTGGTGTCCTTCTATATCGGGGGCTGGGACATTCGCTCCGTCTACGGCCTGTTGCCGGTGGCGACCGCCTACGTGCTATCGATCTTTTTGAACTGGGTCATCGAGAGCAAGAACCGGGAGATCTACCTGTTGAACATCGAGATCGAGGACCGCAAGCGGATGTCCGGCTCGTGAGGGGCGTGAGTCCAGCCGCGTGGCTACTGGCCGCCTTGATCCTGGCGCCGGGAACCGAGGTCCGCGCCGGGCCGCCGGCGGGTATCGGCACGGCGGCCGAACAGGCGTTTCTGTCGGCGAACGCCAAGGCCGCCGGCGTGGTCGCTCTGCCGGGCATCCAGTACAAGATCGTGAAGTCCGGCCCCGCGAGCGGCCCGCATCCGCTGCGCAGCGACGACATCACGGCGCGCTATGTGGGGCAATTCATCGACGGCAAGGTGTTCGGCGCCTCCTCCGAGAATGGCGCCGGGACCGAGGTGTTTCCGCTGCAAAAGCTGATCCCCGGCTGGATCGCCGCCCTGCAGCTGATGCGTCCGGGCGATGTCTGGATGCTGTATGTGCCGGCCTATCTGGCCTATGGTGCGGTCGGCAAATCCTACATCCCGCCGAACAGCACGCTGATCTTCCGGGTCGAGCTGATCGGGGTGGCGCCGCACGTGGACGGGCCGGCGGCGCGGTAGGCGGATCAGCGCGCCCGATTCAACCAGCTAGCTCCCCAACCGCCAGCCGACCTCGGCGGAGAAGCTCTGGAAGAATTCCGGCTCATAGGCTTGTTCCGGCGTCCCGCGGACCCTCTCGTCCAGCTTGTGCGCGTCTTCGCCCACCAGGATGCGCCAGCGCTCGGCCTTGACCCCGTCCAGGATCACCTTGGCCGCCACCGCGGCGGTCATGGGCGCGTCCTCCAGGAACCGCCGCGCGACTTCGTTCATGAACGCGTGAATGCTTTCGTCGCTGATCTGCGAAGCGTCCATGCCCATGGCGGTCATGCGCGCCCGCGCCCCGGCCAGTTCCGCCGCGCTCGGGGCGTCACTCTCGCCGCCGGCCTGGACCATGCGGGAATTGGCGACGATCGAGGTGCCGATATGGCCGGGCATCACGACCGAGCACTTGATGTGCGGCGCGTTCAGCTTGAGGTCGGTCATCAGCGCCTCGGTGAAGCCCTTCACGGCGAACTTGGCGGCGCTGTAGGCGGTATGTGGGGTGTTCGGCCCGATGCTGGCCCAAAAGCCGTTGACGCTGCTGGTGTTGACGATGTGGCCCTCGTCGGCCTTCAGCATCATGGGCAGAAAGGTGCGGCAACCCAGATAGACCCCGCCCCAGCAGATGTTGAAGGTCCGCTCCCACTGCTCGCGCGGGTCGGTCACGAAGCTACCGCCGCCGGCGATGCCGGCGTTGTTGAACAGCAGGTGGATCCTGTCGGTGTCCAGCTGCTGGGCGACTTCGCCCTGGAACCGCTTCATCTGGGTCTCGTCCGACACGTCGGCGATGTGCGAGGTGATGCGCGTGCCCTGGGGCTGGCCATCGGCCTGGCATAGCCGGATGGTCTCGGCCATCGCCGAGGCCGAAACATCGCACATGGCCACGTGGCAGCCCTCGGCGACCAGCTGGCGGGCCAGTTCGCGGCCCATGCCCGTGCCGCCGCCGGTGATGACCGCGATCTTGCCGGTAAAGTCCTTCATGGCGCTCAGTCTCCCTGGGTTATCGTTGTTCGCTTGGGGATGATTTAGCGATGGGTGCGGCCGGAGGGAAGCAAGGGTTCAGCGCCGCCCTCTGAAATCCGGCGGCCGCTTTTCCCGAAACGCCCGGCCGCCTTCCTTGGACTCCTCGGTGCCGTAATAGAGGGCCACCGCTTCGAAGCCGAGGGCGCTGATGCCGCGCTGGTGCTCTGTGTCGGCGTTGAACGAGCGCTTGGCGATGGCCAGGGCTGTCGGGCTGCGCGCGGCCAGTTCGGCGCACCATGACGCGACCTCCTCGTCCAGCCGGTCCAGCGGCACAACGGCGTTGACCAGGCCCATCTCCAGGGCCTGGGCGGCGGTGTAGCGGCGGCACAGGAACCACATCTCCCGCGCCCGCTTCTCGCCGACCACCCGCGCCAGATAGGCGGTGCCGAACCCGGGATCGACCGAGCCGACCTTGGGCCCCACCTGGCCGAACTGGGCGGTGTCGGCGGCGATGGTCAGGTCGCAGATGGTGGCCAGCACATTGCCGCCGCCGATGGCGAAACCCTGGACCCGCGCGATGACCGGCTTGGGGATGTCGCGGATCAGGCTCTGCACCTCGTCGATCGGCATGCCGATCACGCCGCGTCCGCCATAGCCGCCCTCGTGGTCCGACTGATCGCCGCCGGTGCAGAAGGCCTTGTCGCCGGCGCCCGTCAGCACCACGACCGCCACCTCGCGGTCGGAGGCGGCCCGCTTGAACGCGTCGATCAGCTCCTCGCAGGTTTCAGGCCGGAAGGCGTTGTACTTTTCCGGCCGGTTGATCGTGATCGTGGCGACGGCGTCCCGCACCTCGTAGAGAATATCCTGATAGGTCATGGCGTTCTCCCCTGAGCGGCCCGCGTCGGATCGTACGCGATCGCGCTTCTCGCGGTCCATTGGGATCGCCGACCGATTTCCCGGCCGCGGGACGATTTAGTTGAGCATTTCGCCGCGTCGGCGCGCTCGGTGCTTGGCTTTCTGCTCCAGAAAGGCCATTGGCGCGCTGCGGCGCACGGGCGCAAGGTTGACGCCCGCCGGCCGGACAGGAATTCCATGACCTTTCCCTCCACTCATCCCGCGCTTGAGCGCGCGCTCGAAGAACAGGGCTATCGCGAGCCGACGCCGGTGCAATCGGCGGTCCTGGCCGCGAACGCCCAGGACCAGGACCTGCTGGTCTCGGCCCAGACCGGCTCCGGCAAGACCGTGGCCTATGGGCTGACCATGGCCCCGCAGTTGCTGGGCGACGCCGAGCGCATGGGTCCGCCCGGCGCGCCGCTGGCCCTGATCGTCGCTCCGACGCGGGAGCTGGCCATGCAGGTCGCCCGCGAACTGACCTGGCTCTATGGCAAAACGGGCGCGGTGGTCACGACCTGCGTCGGCGGAATGGACGCGCGGCGCGAGCAGCGGGCCCTGGCCGCCGGCTGCCATATCGTGGTCGGCACGCCCGGGCGGCTGCGCGACCATCTGGAGCGGGGCCATCTGGACCTGGCTGTCCTGGCCGTCGTGGTGCTGGACGAGGCCGACGAGATGCTGGACCTGGGCTTTCGCGAGGACCTGGAGGTGATCCTGGACGCGACGCCGGCCGAGCGACGCACCCTTCTGTTCTCCGCGACCATAGCCCGCGAGATCGCCACGTTGGCGAAACAGTACCAGCGCACGGCCGTCCGCATCGACACCGCATCCTCCAACGAGCCGCACGGCGACATCGAATACCGCGCCATTCGCATCGCGCCGGGCGAGATCGAGCATGCGGTGGTGAATGTGCTGCGCTTCTACGAGTCCGGCCGGGCCCTGGTGTTCTGCGCCACCCGCGAGGCGGTGCGGCATCTGTACGGGGCCCTGCGCGAGCGCGGCTTCGAGGCGGTGGCGCTGTCGGGCGAACTGGCCCAGCGCGAACGCACCGACGCCCTGCAGGCCCTGCGTGACGGCCACGCCCGGGTCTGCGTCGCCACCGATGTCGCCGCTCGCGGCCTCGACCTGCCGGACCTGGGCCTGGTCATCCACGCCGATCTGCCGGTCAACCGCGCCGGACTGCTCCACCGCAGCGGCCGCACGGGTCGGGCGGGCCGCAAGGGCATTTCGGTGCTGTTGGTCCCCTACAATCGCCGCCGCCGCGTCGAACAGCTTCTGACCTCCGCCAATATCGAGGCGATCTGGGGCGGTCCGCCCAGCGCCGAGGCGATCCGCGCCAGCGACCAGACCCGCCTGCTGGACGATCCGATGCTGAACGAGGCGCCGGCCGAGGAAGATCTCGCCCTGGCGCGCATCGTGATGGACGCCAAGTCGCCGGAGCAGATCGCCTCGGCGCTGATCCGGCTGCACCGCTCGCGCCTGCCCGAGCCGGAGGAGCTGTTCGATACCGGTCCCGCGCCCGACCGCCGCGAGCCTCGCGGCCCGAAGGAACCGCGCGAGCCGCGCCCGCGCCATGGCGCCGACCAGGCTGGGGCCATCGGCGCCACCTGGTTCCGCCTGGCCATCGGGCGCAGCAACAACGCCGATCCGAAATGGCTGATCCCGCTGATCTGCCGCATGGGCCATGTCACCAAGAAGGACATCGGCCAGATCCGCATCTTCGATCGGGAAACCAAGTTCGAAATTCTGAGCGAGGCCGAGGTTCGCTTCCTGGCCGCCATCGCCGCCGCGCCCAAGGACAAGATGCGCATCGAACCGGCAGGCGCGCCGGGCCGCAAACCCGAGGGGCCGCCCCGCCGGGACGGGCCTGCAAGGCCGGCCCATCACGGAAAAGTTAAACCCCGGAAACCAAAAGGTTAATTGTCAGACTTGACTCACAATCAACGCGCGGTCGTCATCTTGTGGACATCCAAACCCGCTACTAAATCGTAGCTCAAGAGGAAACGGGAGGATGCAATGGTCCGCAAGATATTCGTCGCGCCCGCGGAAACCGGCTGGAGCGTCAGCTCCGACGGCTTTGAAAACGACATGCTGTTCCTGAGCGGGGCCAAGGCGGAATCCACTGCACGGGGTCTGGCGGAAAAGATCGCCATCTCCGGCGAATACGCGGAAGTCCAGGTGCGTCTGCGCGACGGCAGTCTGGCCGGCCGCTTCGTCTGCGCCCCGTCCGGCGCCGATGGGCTGGACATCGGAGCCAGCTGACCGCCCCCCGGGCGAGTGCTCGAACTCGCCGGTCCGAGGCGTCGCGCGCGAGTTCGCCGCGCACTAAATGTTTGAATTAGAGCCGCTCTAGGCGAAGACTTCAGCCTGTGACGTGCCCGCTGGTTCGCTGGGCCGGACCCAAAGATAGAGCAGGTAGAAGGCGCCGAACGGCACGAGCGCGATCAAAATCCACCAGCCGCTCTTGCCCACGTCATGCAGCCTGCGGACCTTGATTCCAAGATCGGGCAATAAGATCGCCAGATTGTACAGCTGGAACGGAAGCAGGGATCGAAGCGACAATGAGGCGACGATCGAAAGCACCAGGAATATGAAATAGTAGAGCATATACATCCAAAAGGATTTTCGCCCTGTCTCGTCCGAGAAGTTGATATAACCGGTGGTGATAGCTTCAACAAAGTAGTTGACGCCAAGGGCGCCGCCCTCAGATTCCTTGCGCGTGGTCGATGGGTCGACCGGCGCCGTCGATCCAGGCCCTGAAATCTGGCTAAACCGCGGCGCAGCGCCGGCCGCGGCAGGCGAAACGCCCCTGCGACCGAAAGGTGTTGTTGGCTGCATGGACCGCGCCCCAGGATTTTGTTAGCGAAACCATGCACCCCTGAGCTTTCACAAAAATGAATACTGCGACACTTTTGCCGACTCCCGGTTGCGGCACGGGATCGCGCTAGGCGATGCGCCAGCTGCTTGCGCCGTTCCATCCACCGCCGTGGAGCGCTAACCTGATCCCAGTAACAGTGATGAGGAACGCCCATGACCGCCCCTACCGACTCCATCGCCGCGGCGATGGCCTGCCTCGACGCCTTCATGGCCGCCTTCAACGCCCGCGACCTGAAGGCCTTCGAGGCCACCTTCAACTTTCCCAGCATCCGCCTGGCCTCCAACACCCTGGCGATCATCGAGCCGGGCTATCACCAACCCGGCATGTTCGAGCAGGGCGCGCTGAAGGACTGGGACCACTCGGCCTGGGAGCGGCGCGAAATCATCCATGCAGGCGAGGACAAGGTGCACATCGACACCCGCTTCACCCGCTACCGGGCGGACGGAAGCGTGATCGGCGGCTTCGATTCGATCTATGTGGTCACGCGCGAGAACGGCCATTGGGGCGTCAAGGCGCGCTCCAGCTTCGCGCCCTGACCGGTCGTTTCGTGCTAGCCCTGGCGCCCGCAACCTAGAAGGCCGTCCGATTGAGCCCGACACCCTCCGCCGAGACCGTCGAACGTCTGCGCCAGACCAGCACCCTGCTCTATCAGGGGCGTTTCGCCGAGGCCGCGAGCCTGCTCGCCGCCCTGAAGGCCCAGCAGCCGAGGCTGGTCGAGGCGCGGCGGTTGCTCGGCCTGGCGCTGCGCGCCCAGGGAGACCTGGGCGGCGCCGAGTTCGAATTCCGCGACGCCCTGACGTTGGAGCGACGGCCGGATCTGTACGAGGCCCTGGCGGCGACGCTGGAAATGGGAGGGCTGAGAAGCCAGGCCGAGGACGTCTACCGGCAGGCCCTGGACATCGACCCGGTCTTCGGCCGCGCCGCCATCGGGCTGTCCGAATTGCTGCTCAATGAGAACCGGCCGGTCGAGGCCCTGGCGGCCATCTCCCCCGCCGCGACGCGTCCGGACGCTGACATCCATGTCCTGAGCGCCTACGCGCTGACCTTGAAGGCGCTGGGGCGTCTTGACGAGGCCGTCGGGATCTATCGGCGCGCGGTCCAGCTCGCGCCCCGCAGCGCCGTCGCCGAGCACAATCTGGCCGCCACCCTCGGCGACGTCGAGCATTACGCCGAGGCCGAGGCCGCCGCTCGCCGCGCCTTCGCCAAGGGCCTCGACGCGCCGCAGACCTGGCTGACGCTGGCCCGTGCGCTGCAGGGCCAGGATCGCTTCGACGAGGCCGAGCACGCCTACCGTCAGGCGATCAGGCGTCTGCCGGGCGACCCGGACGCCCATGCCGACCTGGCGCAGCTGATCTGGATGCGCACCGAGGATGCCGGCGCGGCCTGCGCGGCGATCGGCGCGGCCATTGTGGCGCACCCGGCCAATACGCGGCTGCGCGCGGCCAGGGCCAGGGTTCTCGAATACGCCGGCGATTCCGAGGCTGCCTACGCGGTGCTGAGCGAGGCGATCGCGGGGCAGGGGGCGGACCCGGCGCTGCTTGTTCAGGCTTCGCACCTGATCGCCCGCTCCGATCCGGAACGGGCCCTGGCGCACGCCGAGCAAGCCATGGCCCTGGCGCCGAACGCTCCGGAGTCTCTGAACGCGCTGTGCCTGGCCAATCTGGCGGTGGGGCGCGCCCAGGCGGCGGCGGACCAGGCGGGGAGACTGCGCGAACGCGCCCCGCACGACCAGCAGGCGGTGGCGCTGCAGGCGACGGCCTGGCGCCTGCTCGGCGACCCGCGCTATGGCCAGCTCTACGACTATGGGACCCTGGTGCGGGAGTGGACCATCGACACCCCGCCCGGCTGGGCCAGCCTGGAGGCTTTCCTGGCGGACCTGGCGCTCAGCCTGGCCAGCCGGCACGCCCTGCGCGCCCACCCCATCGGACAGTCGCTGCGCGGCGGCGTCCAGACCCAGCAGCGCCTGGACAGGTCCGAGGATCCGGTGATCCGAGCCTTCTTCCAGGCGATCGACGGTCCGATCCGGCGCCATATGGACGCCCTGGGCGCCGGCGCCGACCCCCTGAGGGCTCGGAACACGGGAGACTACCGCATCGCCGGCGCCTGGTCGGTTCGCTTAAGGCCCGACGGCTATCACGCCGACCACCTGCACGCGCAGGGCTGGTTGTCATCGGCCTGCTACATCGCCTTGCCCCAGGCCGTGGAACGCGGTCACGAAGGCTGGCTCAAACTCGGTCAGCCGGGCGTGCCCACGCGGCCGGCGCTCGGTCCCGAAATCTTCGTCAAGCCGGAGCCCGGCAAGCTGGTCCTGTTTCCTTCGTACATGTGGCACGGCACCGTCCCG
>Ga0302314_10016020_pt1 | contig 12696 bp, 10 predicted proteins | sample III_Palsa_N2_3_FD_200533 | JGI IMG/M metagenome (GOLD analysis project Ga0302314, IMG submission 200533) | Peat permafrost microbial communities from Stordalen Mire near Abisko, Sweden - III_Palsa_N2_3 | ecosystem: Environmental > Terrestrial > Soil > Palsa > Peat permafrost | place: Sweden...
GGCTCGCTGCCCGTGCCGCGCAGGTCGCAGTACAGCTGCCCGTCCTCGAAGCGCTCCTCGGCGAGCCGATGGCCGATGTGCGTGGCGGCGGTGCTCTTGCCGATGCCGGGCTTGCCGATGATCACCACTACGCCGGTGGCGCCGTGCGCCGCGCTGCTGGCCAGCGCCTCCCGGACTTGGCCGACCAGCGCCTCGCCGCCGATGAAGTCCGCGGTGTCGGCGGGGAGCAGGTGCGCTTTCTCGTTACGGTACGGACCGACTGGCCCTGGCGCGTCTAGCAGCGCAGTCGATGCAGGCGCCGTGGACCTGGGCGGCGGTGCGGAGCCGTCGAACTCTGCGCCAGCGTGCGCAAGAACTGCGACTGGCACCGTGCCCTGCGCCGGATCGGCCTGCCTCGTAAGCAAAACCCCTACGTCCGCACTCGCGCCAGCTCCCGCGCCGACGATCGGCGCGGCCGGAACCTCCGTCCCCACGAGCAGGCTCGGATCGCCCGCCAGGATCGCCGCCTCAAGCTGCTGCAACTCCTCGCCCGGATCCAGGCCCAGCTCCTCGATCAGCAGGTTGCGCCCGGCCCGATAGGCGTCGAGCGCCTCCGCCTGACGTCCCGAGCGATACAAGGCCAGCATGTACCGCCCGCGCAACCGTTCCCGCAGCGGATGTTCAAGCACGAGCCGCCCGATCTCGCCCACCAGCTCGTGGTGCCGACCGAGAGCGAGTTCGAGTTCGAGGTAGGCCTCGACCGCGGAGAGCCGGTCCTCGTCCAGCCTGAGCCCCTTGGCCTGAAGCGTCTCGCTCGGTATCCCACTCAAGCAGACCCCACGCCAAAGCCCGACGGCCGCGCGCAGCAACTGCGCCGCCTCGACCGTACGACCCTGCCCGACCAGCACCCGCGACTCGGCCACGTGTCGACCGAACAGGTGCAGGTCGAGCTCATCGGGTTCGAGCCGCATCAGATAGCCGGGCGGCCTGGTGTCGATGGCCGTCTCGACCCCTGAGTCGGCCAACTCCTTCCGTATCCGCGACACGCAGATCTGCACCTGAGTACGCGCGGTACTAGGAGGATTCTCGTCCCAGATCAGGTCCACGAGATGGTCGATGCTGACCACCCGGTTGGCTTCGAGCAGCATGGCGGCGAGGATGGTCTCCTGCCGACCGGGCGGAATCCGGACCGGTCCGCTCGGCCCGGAGACCTCCAGCGGGCCCAGTACCCGGAAGACGACTCCCTCCGCACTGCTTTGCTCCGCCGTCGGTACGTCGGCCATCGGTTTGGCTTCTCCTGGCTCGGGACCGTTTATCGAGTGCATTGAAGACCAATGCACAGTTTTACCGAAGTCGCGCCCTGTGTCCACACATGCGGGCATTGGCATTTTCCACAAGATACCAGCAGTCTGCCACGTCCCGCCTGCCGAGAGCTGTCGGGAACGAGACGGAGGAACGAAGGGACGGCGACGGTATGACGATGGACACCCGGCGGCGCGGCCGCGAAACGACCGCCGAGCGCACCGAAAAATCCTCGCAGCAGCGCGATAACGCGGCAATAATTCCAAGTTGGGGGCAGGTCTCACAGTAGTCAAGGTCAGCCGAATCCGACTCCCGCGGACCACGGTGAACCACGACGGAGGATGATGCACCATGTTCAACGACGAGCCCAGGCAGGTTCGCCCCAGCGCCTCCATCACGGCGGCCGGAGTCGATCACGTCCGTCTGTCGTATCACTACCTCGACTCCGGCGACCTGGACGGCTACGGCTCGCTGCTCGACGAGCACATGCGGGTGTGCTGTCCCGGCTCGCCGCCCGGCGACGGCCGCGCCCAGGTCCTCCTGATGCGCACGGCGCTGGCCAGCCAGCCCGGCCGCCACGAGGTCCACAAGGTCGTGGCAGAGGGCCATTCGGTAGTGGTCACCGGCCGATTCACCCCCACGGCATCCGACCCCGACGGCCGCGCCGGCCCGCCCGCCCCCGTAGACTTCGCAGACTTCTTCACCCTCACCAACGAAGGGCTGTTACTCACGCAGCGCCGGTACTACTACCTCGCACCGGCCTGGGCATGACCCCGGTCAGTGCTTGGAAATAACAGCGGCCAGAAGTGCGCACCGGTCGCCTTGATCCGGGTCCGGGCCGGAGCCGTCCGGATGCCATTGTGTGGCGGGGACGAGGCCGGGCGGGTCGAATTGGTCGGCGTAGCGGGCGAGGAGGTCGTTCAGTTGCTGCGGGGTGCGCAGGGTCATCTGGGCGCCGATCATGCTGTGGAGGATGGATGGTGAGAACACCGTCCAGTCCTCGATTCCCCAGTCGAGCATCTGGAACAGGGCGATGCGGCTGCCGGACGGTGCCCATTGGTAGAGCGTGTCCAGCGCCCGGCTGGCCTGGCCGGGGTCGGCGATGAAGTCGAGCATGCAGAACAGCAGCACTCCGACCGGTTGGCGCAGGTCGAGAGTGTCGGTCACCTCCGGGTGTTTGAGGAACTCACCAGGATCGCGGAAATCCTCCTGCAGCGCGGAGATCTGCGTGGCTTCCTGGGAGGTGGTCAGGCTGGCGCGGGTGGCGGCGATCGTGACCGGATCCTCGGCCACGTAGACGAATCTGGCGTCCGGGTGCACCGCGCGGGCCACGTCGTGGCTGACGGTCTGGCCGCTGCTGTACGGTGCGACGATCGCGTTGCTCACCTGGAGGAACTGGGTTATCCCGGACTGCGCCAGGTGGGTGATCGAGCGCTCGATGAACGCCTGGGTCGCGCGCACCGTCAGGACTACGTCCGGGACCTTCGCCAGCAGTTCCCGGCCGGCGTCGCGGTCGGCTTGGTAGTTCTCCTTGCCGCCGAGGAGGTAGTCGTAGACCCGGTGGGGGTGGGGCACAGAGATGTCGAGTGGAGGCGGGCTCCATCCCGGGGCCAGGGCCGGACGCTCGGAATCGTCCTCGTGACGTGTGTGTTCCGTACGGTTTGTGTCCACGTCGGTCATGGAACCTCCCGGCCCAGATCCGCTGCGCGCGCCGTTTGCGCGCCGCATGCCGTCAGGATAGACCTACCTGGAGATCGTCAGAAACTTAGTGTGACGGGCCGGGTGCAACTTGTGCTCCTGTACTGGGCTTAACCGGCGGATCGGTCGTTGAACTCGTGCTCGAAATCCTTGGCGTCTACCGCGAAGGGAGCCACGTTGTCGCCAACCAGACGGTCGCGGCGGCTGCGAGGATGAGCGCGATGTTGAGGATGATTTGGCGGTCTCCGAGGCGCAGGTGGACTGTGGTCGCGCCGATCTGCAGGAGCACGAACCCGATGGCCGCGGCCAGCGCCAGCCACGGCGCGATACCGATCAGCGGTGGCAGGATCAGGCCGATCGCACCGAGGACCTCGATCATTCCGATAGCCCTGACAGCCCGCATCGGCATGTGATCCACCCAGCGCATCATCGGCCGGAGCTGCTCACGGGTCTGGATCACCTTTATCCCGCCTCCGTAGAGGTAGAAGAGGGCGAGCAGGCCGGCGACGATCCAGTATGCGACTTTTAGCATGCCCCGATTTCACCGCACGGATGCTGCGGCCGTCCAAGACCGATTAGGTGGAGGCGATACCGTATGGGTATTCTTGCTGGTCATGGAGCTACGCACCTTGCGCTATTTTGTGGCCGTCGCCGAGGAGCTTCACTTCGGCCGGGCCGCCGCTCGGCTGCACATGAGTCAGCCGCCGCTGAGCCGGGCGATCAAGCAGCTGGAGACGGATGTCGGTGCCACTCTGCTGCACCGCAGCGCTGCGGGCGTCGCGCTCACCCCGGCCGGGGCGGCGCTGCTGGACGAGGCGCGTACCTTGCTCGATCAGGCCGATCAGGTACGTGTGCGGGTCGCCGCAGCGGCTGGCGCCACCTCTATCACTGCCGGCATCCTGGGTGACAGCAACGACCGGGGCGCCACGCGGCTGGCTGCCGCCTACCGTAAGCAACATCCGGGGGTCGAGGTCCGCATTCGCGAGACCGACCTGACCGATCCGACTTGTGGGCTGCGCGCCGGACTGGTCGACGTCGCATTGACCCGCGGACCGTTCGACGAGGCCGGCCTGACGGTGCACGAACTGCGCGCCGACGAGATGGGCGCGGTGTTGCGCGCTGATGATCCGCTGGCCGGTCACGAGGGTCTGAAGCTTGTTGACCTTGCCGATCGGCGCTGGTTTCAGTTCCCTGAGGGCACCGACCCGATCTGGCAGGCGTACTGGAACGGCGGCGAACCTCGCGAGGGACCGGTGGTGCGCGCGGTCCAGGAGTGCCTGCAGGCCGTGCTCTGGAACGGCACGGTCGGGATGACCCCGCTCTGGGACCACGAACCGCCCGAGGAGTTGGCCATCGTGCCGCTCATCGACATGGCGCCCAGTCGCGTGGTGGTGGCGTGGAACGAGGGCGACGCCAATCCTCTGATCCGGTCGTTCGTGCAGATCGCGACAACCGCCTACCGTGACTAGGTGATAAGCCTATTCGGGAAGATCTGACAGCGGCGTTCGGACCTGGTGCGGGATGGGCTATCGGTAGATAGGTGAAACTTCAATAACAGGCCTAGAGTATTTGTTCGATTGCAATGGCGGTATTCGGGCAGCGTTCACTGCCGGGAAACGCTCAGGACCCGTGGACGGGTCCGGCGGGGGCGTAATCTCCCGAGCGTCCGTTTCCCGGTTACTCGACAGGTCGACGTCGCGGCGTCGGCCGGGAGGGCGAGCCTGTGCTGATCACAGTCAACGCCGACTGTCAAAACACGAGTGCGATTCACGAAATTCGGGCGAAATCGGCGAGGCGGTGGGCACGCTGCGTATATCGGTGAATCACCGATTGTGTCGCTATGGTGCTGTCCGGAGTTGATTTCCACCTTTTGTGCGGGTGTAAGTCGGGGGGTGCCCTACTGCGGGTTTCACGGTATTCTTCTGCGTAACCGCATGACCCTGTTATGTGACTATGGCCCCTGATCGCCCACTTCCGTGACTGGGGCCGCGCTGGACAACACGGGGCCAGATCCTGGCAAAGCGAAGGCACTTTGGATAACCCTGCGTGGATTCCGCCGGCATTTCAGAGAAGGGGATCTGTGAAGTTTCGCATTCTGGGGCCTCTGGAGGTCTGGCACGAGGAGAAGATCGTCCGGCTCGGCGGCCCGCGTCAGCAGACTGTCATGGCCATGCTGCTGCTTGAGGCCAATCGGGTGATCCCGGTGGAGCGGCTGATCAGCGCCATCTGGGACGAGGAACCTCCGACAACCGCCCGCGGCCAGGTGCAGATCTCGATCTCCACCCTGCGCCGGCAGATCAACTCCTCCGGCGGCATGCAGCTGATCTGCACTCGCGGCCCCGGCTACATCCTCCACGTCGCGGACGGCGCCCTCGACCTCCAGCTGTTTGAAGCGCAGGTGACCGCCGCCAGGGCCGCGCTGGCGGCCGGCGAGGCGCGCCGGGCCGCCGCCGCGTTCCGCGCCGCGCTGGACCTGTGGCGCGGGCCGGCGATGTCCGGGCTGACCAGCAGGCTGGTCCAGCGCAGCGTGGCCGAGCTGAACGAACGGCGGATGCTGATCCTCGAGGAGTGTCTGGACTGCGAGTTGCGGGTGGGCCTGCACCACGATCTGATCGGCGAACTCGTCAGGCTCGTGGAAGAACATCCGCTGCGCGAGAATCTTCGGGTCCTGCTCATGGTGGCCCTCTACCGGGCCGGCCGGCAGGCGGAGGCGCTCGAAGCGTATCGACAGGCCCGCGAGACCCTGCGGGAGGAGCTCGGCATCGAGCCCGGAAGGGAACTGCGACAGCTGCACCATGCGATCCTCAACGGCGGCTCGTTGGCGGAACCGGTCGGCACGTCACGTGTCGTCCCGCTGGTTCAGTTCGCCGCCGCGGAGCCATGGGGGCAGGCGGCGGTGCGAGAGCAGGCGGCCGCGGTGCGAGATGAGGCCGAGCCGGAAGATGAGGACGTGCGGTCGGTCCAGGCCGTGGCACGGGATTCGGCGCCGTCCCGGGACCGGGCCGCGACGTCGGCGCAGGCTGGAGCGCAGCCGCAGCTACAGCCGCAATCCCCGTTGGCGGAGCAGGGCCCTGCCCGGCCCCAGGTGCCCAGGCTGCTGCCCGCCGCCATCCCCGACTTCACCGGCCGCAGCAAGATCATCGAACGCATCGTCCGGGAGTCGACGAACGCCGGGCTCGGTCAGGACAGTCGGCAGGCGGTGCCGATCAACGTCATCGTCGGCCAGGGCGGGGCCGGGAAGACCACGCTCGCCGTGCACGTGGCGCACCTGCTCGCGCCCCGGTTCCCGGACGGCCAGCTGTTCGCTCGGCTGCGCACCGGCGACCACCAGACCAGTCCCGCCGACGTCCTCGAACGGTTTCTGCGCGCCCTCGGCGCGGCCGGCGCCATCCTGCCCGAGGGCGTCGAGGAACGCGCCGAGATGTACCGGGACCTGCTGGGAAAACGCAGGATGCTGATAGTCCTGGACGACGCAATGTCCGAGCAGCAGGTCACGGTACTGCTGCCGGGCAACTCGCAGTGCTCGGTCATCGTGACCAGCCGCAAACGGTTCACCGGACTGCCCTCCGCCAGCCGCGTCGAGGTCGGCGGCTTCAGCCACCACAGCGCAGTCGAGCTTCTCACCCGGATAGTCGGCACGAGCCGGATCGAGGCCGAGCCGGACTCCGTCGCCGCCCTGTGCGCCCTGTGCGGATATCTGCCCCTGGCCTTGCGGATCGTCGCGGCCCGGCTGGCCGCCCGGCCGCACTGGCTGGTCGCCGACCTGGTCGAGCGGCTGGTGGACGAGTCCCGCCGGCTCGACGAGCTCAACCACGGCGAGATGGGTGTCAGGGCAAGTATATCGTTGACCTATGAGAGCCTGTCGCCGGACGCCCGGCGGCTGTTCCGCCGGCTCGCGCTGTCCGAGGCGCCCAACTTCGCCTCGTGGGTCAGCTCGCCGCTGCTCCAGATGGACCCGCTGCGGGCCCAGGACCTGCTGGAGGAGCTGACCGAGGCCTACCTGCTGGACATCGAGCCGAGTCCGGGCGTCAAGCTCGTGCGCTACCGCTTCCACGACATCACCAAGCCCTTCGCCCGCGAGCGGCTGGCCGCGGAGGAGAGCGCGCAGGAACGGCACCAGGCGTTGGAGAACCTGCTCGGAGCGTTCCTGCACCTCGCCGGCGAGGCGCACCGCCGCGAATACTCCGGGGACCACCTCCAGTTGCGCAGCGGCGCCAGCCGCTGGCGGTTGCCGGAACCGCTGGTCGACCGCCTGCTGGAGCATCCGCTGGCCTGGTACGAGCACGAACGCCTCTCGCTGATCGCGGCGGTCAGTCAGGCCGCTGCCAGCGGCCTGACCGCGCACGCCTGGGACCTGGCTCTCAGTACGGTGCCGCTCTTCGAATCGCACACCTACTTCGGGGACTGGCGGGAGACGCACGAGATCGCGCTGCAGGCGGCCTGCCGGACCGCAGACCGTTGGGGTGAGGCCGCGATGCGCTATTCGCTCGGCTCACTGCACATGTTCGAACAGCAGCCGGGCCAGGCAGCCCGGCAGTTCACCCGGGCGCACGAGCTCTACCAGCAGCTCGCCGATCGCCATGGTGTAGCTCTGGTTCTGCGCAACCTGGCCTATCTGGACCGGATGAACGGGAATCTGGAGCAGGCTCTGGCCCGCTGGGAGGAGGCGCTGGGCATCTTGCAGGTGGTCGGCGACCGCATCGCCGAGGCGCATGTGCTGCAGAACATGGCGCAGGTCCGGCTCGACTTCGGCGAGGACGAGACGGCCCGTGCACTGCTTGAGCAGGCTGCGGGAATCTGCCAGGACCTCGGCAACCGGCGGGTCGGCGCCCAGGTACAGCACCGATTGGGTGAACTGCACCTGCAGCACGGCGACCTCGACCTGGCTGCGGAGGCGCACGACAGGGTGCTGACCGCGGTCCGGGAATCCGAGGACCGGGTCGGTGAGTGCTACGCCCTGCTCGGCCTGGCTACGGTGGACCTGCGGCGCGACGACCTGTCGGCCGCGGCGCGAAGGCTGGCCGAGGCACGGGATCTGTCGGCGCTGATTGGCGAGCGGATGGTGCAGAGCCGGGTGGCGATGGCGCTCGCCGAGGTCGGTCTGAGGTCGGGCGAGTTCGCCCCGGCCGCCGCAGACGCCGACTGGGCGGCGCGTAATTTCGAGGAGATGAAGTGCGCGCAGTTCCAGGCGCAGGCACTGATGATCAGAGGGCAGATCCACCTCGCGGACGGCTATCCGAACGCGGCGCTGGAGGTCTGGCAGTCCGCCGCCGCCGTCCTGTCCGGGCTCAGCCCGCGCGTCGTGGCCATCTTGTCCGCGGAACTGGACCGGCACATCGCTGCCCTTGCGGACGGGAATCGACCCCCGTCCGCTGTCTGAGCTCCCGTATTTCCCCTGCTCCCCTGGCCAACCCGAGATATTTCGTGCATTGATGCGTTGATGCGTTGATGCTGTGGTGTGCGGCCTGGTCAGCCCCAGATCGTGTTACCCGGGCAAACCGGAATATAGGGCGGGCAGCACGGCGGCAGGGCATTGCCTGCCTGTACGACGGTGTTGGCCGGTGCGTGGTAGGTGTCGGAGACGGCCTCGGGGGCGCCGGTGCCCAGGACGGCGGCGGCGAACAGCAGGGCGAGGCTCAGCATCTTCCAGCGTCTGACGGTGACGGTCTTCACTGATACCAGCTCCTTCGTGAATGCCGGCGGAGCGGTGGACCCGGCCGGCGTCGGTGGGATCACTTGCAAGCTAGGCCTACTGCCTATCCGTTCTCTTACCGTCCGGCGTTGAGCCGCTATCGGTGCGGCGAACGTCCGATCCCGCGCCCGGCGACGACGGATAGAGCCTCGATATCGGTCCGATACCCCGGCGGCCGACGATACGAAGCGCATCGCTGACATCCCCTTCACGGGGCGATCACGCGGCCGGCGTCGAGCCGGTCCGGATCAGGAGTGCGGCGTTCGGAAAGGCGGTTGTCAGCGTGAGGCTCTCGACTCAGGTCATCGACTGCGCGTTCGGTGCCCCGGCGGCGAGTGTCGGGGTCCTGCTTCGGCGCTTGGCCGAGGCGGACTGGCACGAGGTGGCGCACGGCAGCACCGGCGCGGACGGACGGCTGTCCGGCTGGCACGGGCGGCCGCTGCGCAGCGGCACCTATCAGCTCGAGTTCGACCTCGACGGCTACTACTCGGCGCTCGGGACCATCCCGTTGTACCCGCGCGTGATCGTGGAGTTCCGGGTCAGCGACCCGACGGTGGACCTGCATCTGCCACTGTTGGTGACCCCCAACTCCTTCTACGTCTACCGCGGTAACTAGTACGCACGCATCCACCCAACCAGGGGGACAGACCTCATGAATCTGCTCGCAATAGATCCAGCAACCGCCTCCACGGCCGGCGACGGCTCCGTGTTGAGCATCGAGAATGCACTTTCGGAAGCCCTCAGCCTGATCGAGAACGCGCTCACCAGACATCGCGGCCTCGGCGAGGAGCGCTCGGTGGTGGACCTCTCCGGAAGCGACGAGATCGTCGCGATCACCACCAGGAAGCTGATCGCCGAGGCACGGCGGGAACTGCTCTGCGTCAGCACCCCGGAGAACGTGCTCGGCGGGCCGCTGCGGGCGACGATGGAGCGGCTGCGGACTCCGGCTGACCACCCGGCCGGTGTGCAAGTCCTCTTCCACGTCCGCAACGCCGACGCGTATCACCGCTTGCGCAGCCTCATCACGGCCACCGAGGCCAAGGAGATGCGCGTCGCCGACTCGCCGTTGCAGGAGATGCTGCTGGTGGACCGGCAGGTCGCCATGGTGATCTCGCAATTGGGCCCGGCGGTGCGGCAGACCCTGGTCGTGCGCAGCCCGGCGATACTCAAGGCTCTGCACGGACTCTTCACCAGCAGCTGGGGGTCGGCGAGCCCGATCTCCCCGATCGACCGGCTCAACGACCCGCGCCAGGACGAGACGACCCGGCAGATCCTCGCCTCGCTGCGTGACGGTTACAAGGACGACGTGGCCGCCCGCGAGCTGGGGATGTCAGTGCGCACCTATCGCCGCCATGTGGCGGACATCATGCGCGACGTCAATGCCACCTCGCGTTTCCAGGCGGGCGTGCGCGCCGCGGAGTTGCGGCTCCTGCCGGTCAGTTCGTCGCACTGACCGGCGCCGGCAGGGTACGCCCGACCCGGGCGCGCCCTGCCGCGGCCCATTGTTCAGCGGGCTGCTATCCATGGACATGGAGCCGTCATCCGGCGGACCGGCTGATCCGGCGGAATCGCCACAGGGCCAGCGCGAACAGCAGACCCCAGATGAAGAACGACATGTCCCAGACCCACAGGTGCCACAGCAGCGGCTTCCAGTCGATCGGCTTGGACGACTTGAGCACGCCGCTTGCCGCGAGCGCGTCCCCGAGCACCAGCAGGCCGCCGTAGAGGGTCAGCAGGATCGCCGCGAACCAGCCGAGCAGAGTGACCGGCCGCCGGGGCAGGCGGCGGCCCCAGGGCCGCACCAGTGCCAGCGCGAGCACGGCGCCGGCCACCTTGAGCAGGCCGGTGGCCCAGACCGCGATGAAGATCGAGGTGTCCCCGGCCAGCGCCATCCGCTCGATGCTGCCGCCGATGGTGTCGAGGCCGTGGCGGCCGCCGGAACCCCAGTAGAAGCTGATCGCGGCGAATATCAGGCCCCACACGCAGGCGGCGTAGGCGGCCCAGGCGGCCGGCGGCGCGGCGGGGGCCGCCGCGTTGTCCGTCGCTGGTACTGCTGATCCGGTGCTCATGCCAGTATGCCCTTTCGGTGCCGTTCGTAGTGCTGTCAACTCACTGCCTGACTCACGGCGCGCAGGACGTCGCGGCGAACCAGGCCGCTGCCTACCCGCACCGGGATCCAGTACACCGTGAAGGATCGCTTGGTCGCGGCGTCGGTGCTGAGCACGCGCGTCTCGGTGAAGAGCTCGGTGCCCGAGTTCTTGGGAGCCAGCCGGAAGTTCATCCCGACCTTGGACCAGCCGGGTTCGGCGAACCCGGCGAAGTCCTCCGGGGTCCAGTCCCGGGCCTCCGGCCGGCCCGGCTGGGCGGCGGTGTACCGGGCCACGTCCGTGAGCACGAGTTCCTCCGGCCGCTCGGCCACGAGCAGCTTGGGGGCCATGCTCTCCATCACCCGCCGGTCGCCGTGAGCGGGATCGGTCTGCTCGCGCCGCCACGCGCGCGGGCCGCCGCGCAGCCGGGTCAGGGCGTCGGTGACGGTCAGGTCGCGCACCCGCAGATCCCACAGCGCGTCCCATACCCGTTCCGGCTCGGCCGCTATCCAGCGGTGATGGACTTCGCGGTGATCCCACCGCGGCATCAACTGTTCCAGACCCCACTGCATCACACTTCCGCCTTTCCGGCGGTCAGGACCTTGGGCGCCTCGACGGCTGATGGCCACTCGGCGTCTCGATCGTATCGGTTCTTCACATAGGAGAGTGCAGACAACAGATCCGAGCTGTCGGCACGGCGGTTCGCGGTCGGCCCGGCCGTCCGGGCGGGATCGCGGATCGGCAGCGAGCCGGTCTCGGACCAGCCGAGCCGGCCTTCGTCGTCGAGCATGCTTCGGGTGCGCCCCGGATTGTCGGGGTGCAGGCAGTACGGGACGTCGAGGTATCCGCGCTCGACGCCGCGCAGCAGCGCCGAGTCGAGTTCGCAGTGCAGGTCGAGTACCGCCTCGATCAGTGTCCTGGCCTCGTCCAGCAGGCCGGTGTCCGGCGACCGCACCGGGCTAGGACCCATTGCCCCGCCAGGATTTTCGCTCGCAGCCGAAGCCGCGTGGGCGACTGCGCCAGCGAGTTCGAGGGCTTCGACGTTCTCCGTGACGGTCGGTATCCGCACGGCCTCCGCCGAGGTCTTGACGATGAGCCTGGCCGCTCCGCCCCGGACCGCCAGTTCGGCGGAGTCGCACAACAGCCGGAGCGAGCCCGCCCGGGACGCCGGGTAGACGCCCATATACGTGTAGAGCACGATGTGCCAGTCGAGACCTGACAAGTATTCGGCTGCCAGTGTGTTCAAGGCCCTGAGAGCCTCGGCGTCTTGGTCCGGGTTCGTCTGCTGCGCATAACTCAGCGAGACGCTGTGCAGGCCGTGCCTTCGAAAGAACAGCCCTTCCAGTACTGAAATCGCGATCAGCAGGCTGGGCGGACAGAGCTGGCCGAGCATGCAACCGCCAAAGCTCTCCAAGTGCGGCTCCACTCCAGTCTCCCGCAACCGTGCGAATAGCCGGCAGGTGCGGGCCCAGTCCCGAATGGAGTCGCGAACCGGCACCCGGCTGTACGGCAGACAGTACGAGAGCGGACCGCCCTCGGTAGCGTCGAGCCCGAACGCCATGAGCCCTTCGACGATGTCGTACGGCAGCGCCGAACCGTGGCGCACCTGGACCGGGAAGTCCGGCCCGCGGACCGCGTCCAGAAGCTCTCGGGTGACCTCCGAGCGGTGGGTGAGGATCGGATAGCCGTTGAGCGGCGCGCCGCTCGTGAGCGCCCGTGCCGCGCTCCGATAGTCCCGGACCCTGGTGTAGCTGTCCAAGGTGATCGTGCCCACGGAGGTCGCGCGCGCCTGCCGGGTGGCGAGCAGGCCGCGGCGCATCTCAGCCGGATCGCTGAAACCCATCCGCGGCTGCACGACCAGTTCCCCGCGCAGCCGGGCCCGGGCGACGAACCCGGCGAACGAGTGGTCCGTCCGGGCCGGCGGCAGGTCCCTGGTCG
>Ga0302314_10016023_pt1 | contig 12693 bp, 8 predicted proteins | sample III_Palsa_N2_3_FD_200533 | JGI IMG/M metagenome (GOLD analysis project Ga0302314, IMG submission 200533) | Peat permafrost microbial communities from Stordalen Mire near Abisko, Sweden - III_Palsa_N2_3 | ecosystem: Environmental > Terrestrial > Soil > Palsa > Peat permafrost | place: Sweden...
CGCCTGCTCGATGACCGCGTCCACGTCCTCCTTGCGCTCGCAGCGCAGGCCGATGCAGCCGTAGGCCTCCGCCAGCTTCACGAAGTCGGGGATCCGGGTGCCCCTGAGCTCGGTTTTCCTGTCACCCAGGTTGGTGTTGGAGTACCGCTCGTTGTAGAAGAGCGTCTGCCACTGGCGGACCATGCCCAGGTTGCCGTTGTTGATGATCGCGATCTTGACCGGGATGCCCTCGATCGCGCAGGTGGCGAGCTCCTGGTTGGTCATCTGGAAGCAGCCGTCGCCGTCGATCGCCCAGACCTCCGCCTCGGGCAACCCGACCTTGGCGCCCATCGCGGCCGGGACGGCGAACCCCATCGTGCCCAGACCGCCGGAGTTGATCCAGGTCCGCGGCTTCTCGTAGCCGATGAACTGGGCCGCCCACATCTGGTGCTGGCCGACCCCGGCCAGGTAGACGCCGTCCGGTCCGACCAGCTGCCCGATCCGCTCGATCACGTACTGCGGCGCCAGGCTGCCGTCCGACTCCTCGTCGTAGCCGAGCGGGTAGGTCTGCCGCAGGTGGTCAAGCTGCGCCCACCACTCCGTGTAGTCACCCGTCCGGCCGTGCTCGTGCTCGGTGGTCACGGTGGTGATCAGCTCGGCGATGACCTCCCTGCAGTCGCCGACGATGGGCACGTCCGCCCGGCGGTTCTTGGAGATCTCGGCCGGGTCGATGTCCGCGTGCACGATCAGGGCGTCCGGCGCGAACGAGTCGAGCTTGCCCGTCACCCGGTCGTCGAAGCGGGCGCCGAGCGCCACGATCAGGTCCGCCCGCTGCAGCGCGCCGACCGCGGCGACCGTGCCGTGCATGCCGGGCATGCCCAGGTGCAGCGGGTGGCTGTCGGGGAAGGCGCCCCGCGCCATCAGCGTGGTGACCACCGGGGCGCCGGTCAGCTCGGCCAGCGTTTTCAGCTCGGCCCAGGCGTCGGCCTTGATCACGCCGCCGCCGACGTAGAGGACGGGCCGCTTGGCCTCGGTGATCATCTTGGCCGCCTCCCGCACCTGCCGGGAATGCGGCCGGGTGACCGGGTGGTAGCCGGGCAGGTCGAACGCGACCGGCCAGCTGAACTCGGTCGTCGCCTGCAGCGCGTCCTTGGCGATGTCCACCAGCACCGGGCCCGGCCGCCCGGTGCCGGCCAGGTGGAAGGCCTCGCCGATGGTACGGGCGATGTCCTCGGCCTTGGTGACGAGGAAGTTGTGCTTGGTCACCGGGTACGTGATCCCGGAGATGTCCGCCTCCTGGAACCCGTCGGTGCCGATCAGGCTGGTGGAGACCTGCCCGGTGATCGCGACCAGCGGGACCGAGTCCATGTAGGCGTCCGCCAGCGGGGTGACCAGGTTGGTGGCGCCGGGGCCGCTCGTCGCCATGCAGACGCCGGTGCGCCCGGTGGCCTGGGCATAGCCGGCCGCGGCGTGCCCGGCGCCCTGCTCGTGGCGCACGAGGATGTGCCTGATCTGCTTGGAGTCGAGCAGCGGGTCGTAGGCGGGCAGCACCGCGCCGCCGGGGATGCCGAACACCACCTCGACGCCCACCCGCTCCATGGCCAGGACGAGGGCCTGCGCCCCGGTGACCTTGATCGCGAGCGCGGGCGGTGCGGCCGGCGGCGACGCGGCCGACGGCGACGCTCCCGCCGACTGCGCGGAGGCGGCCGCCTTCGAAGGCGGCGGCTTCTGCGCGGCGCCCCTCGCCGGGATGTCCAGCGGAGAAGGAGCGTGCGCCTTGGGAGGAACTGGACTCGTCTGCTCGGTCATCAGGTGGCTTCCTTGTCACGATGTCACGCTGTGCTGCTGGTGTGGGGCATTAAAAAACCCCCCGTGCCTTGCGGCAGTCGAGGGGAGCGCGCAGAAATTAGCCGGTTAGCTATCTGCGCGCCAGCCAAGTACGAGGATGTGGTTCCGCTTCACGGTTACACCCTCACCCACAAGCCTGCCTCACGTCAAATTATCACTGGCTTGGTCTCATTATCTGAGACGACTTGCCCAGCGTTCTCGGAATTCTGGGCGCTTCCCGTCCTGATCAGCGCCTCCACGCTGGGGGCCGCCATCGGCCGGGCGACCAGGAATCCCTGCCCGTAGCCGCACCCCATCTCCTTCAGCTCGGCCAGCTGGCGCGGCTGCTCGATGCCCTCGGCTACCACCTGCATGCCCAGGTCGCGCCCGACCTGCACGATGGTTCTGGTGAGCAGCGTGAGCACCGGATCGACGCCGAGCCCGGAAACGAAGGAGGGGTCGATCTTGATGATGTCCGCGGGCAGCTGGCGCAGATGCGCGAGCGAGGCGTAGCCGGTGCCGAAGTCGTCGATGGCCAGCTTGACGCCGAGATCGCGCAGCTCGGCCAGGCGGTCGCCGATCAACCCGGCGTCCTCCACCAGCATCCGCTCGCTCACCTCGATCGTGAGCGAGCTCGGGGGCAGGCCGCTCTCCGCCAGCGCGGCCGCCACCTGAGCGGAGAACTGCGGGGCGTTCAGCTGCCGCAGGCCGATGTTGACCGACACTCCCACGTCCCACGAGTCGTCCCGCCAGGCGGCGCCCTGGGCGCAGGCCTTGCGCAGCACCCACTCGCCCAGCGCCGCGATAAGGCCGGAGTCCTCCGCCACGGTCAGGAACGCCCGCGGCGATACCGCCTCGTCACCGCGCCACCAGCGGACCAGCGCCTCGGCGCCGATGACGCGGGCGGTGGCGAGCTCCACGATCGGCTGGTACTGGAGGGTCAGCTCCTCCCGGGTGATCGCCCGCTGCAGGTCGCTGGCCATGTCAAGACGGCGCACCACGTCCGCGTGCATCTGCGGGGCGTAGACCTCGACCCGGCCGCCGCCGGTGTCCTTGGCCCGCGCCATGGCGACGTCCGCGTTGCGGAGCACCACGCCGGGCGGGCTGTCGTCGGCCAGCGCGACGCCGACGCTCGCGGTCAGCCCGATCTCCCGGTCGGCGATGCGGAACGGCGCTCCCGCGACGACGACGGCCAGCCGCTCGGCCAGCTCGATGATCTCCTGGGCGCCGGCCGCGTTCTCAAGCAGCACCGCGAACTCATCGCCGCCCCAGCGGGCCACGGTCTCCTGGGCTGGCACGACCTCGCGCAGCCGCCGCGCCGCCTGGGCCAGCACCAGGTCGCCCGCGCCGTGGCCGACGAGGTCGTTGACCTCGGTGAAACCGTCAAGGTCGAGGAAGATGACGCCGGCCTTGCGCTCGACCGAGGGGTCGAGCGCCTCCCGGGCGCGCTCCTCCACGTAGGCGCGGTTCGGCAGCCCGGTCAGGCCGTCGTGGAAGGTGAGATGCGTCACCTGCTGACGCAGCGCGACCTGGTCGGAGACGTCCCTGACGCTGAGCAGCAGCCGCGCGGGCTCACCGGGCAGCCGGTAGAGCAGGACGGCGCACTTGACGTGCCGCCAGGTGCCGTCGGCGGCCCGCACCCGGCAGCTGAAGCGGCCGTCGCCGTCGGTCACGGCCCCGCCCGGGCCGGCGTGCGCGGCCAGGGCCGGCTGCGGCAGGCCGTCGGCCGGGGCGGCCATCAGCGCCTCCTCGGCCGGCACGCCGATCACGGCCGCCACCACCGCCCGCGCCGCCGCGATGTCCTCGGCGTGAACGAACTCGCTCAGCGGCTTGCCGACCAGCGCCTCCGGTGTGTAGCTGAACGCAGAGACGAGCGGGCTGGCGTAGCTGATAGTCCCGTCAAGGTCGCAGATCAGCACCATGTCGCCGGTCCGGTCGGCGAGCTCGCGGAGACTGTTGGTCGCCTCGCGCCACATCCGCACCGCGACGCCGTTCTCCCTGACCAGCATGAGGATCCGCACCCCGACGACCAGCACCGCCGCGCCGCCCGCGATGACAAGCGCCAGCCCCGACGCGGGCGCGCTGGCCAGACCGTTCACGATGATCATGAGGGTGGCGATGACCACGGCCACGGCCGCGATGATGGTGGCCGCGCCCGCGCTGGTGACGGGTGACCGCCGCACGCCGAGCAGCCAGGGCAGGCCGCCGTCAGCGTCGGCGTCGCGGGTCGCGCTGGAGATGCGGGCCGGCAGCAGGTCGAACCGGGCGGCGATGGTCTCCACCCAGGGGGCCAGGCCCAATAGGCACGCAGCCGCGATCATGGCCAGCTGCTCGAGGATTCCCTCATGTCCCCCGTAGAAGATCCGCGCGCCCACCCCGAGCGAGTCCGCGGCGGTCAGCGCGAGCAGCGCCAGGTAGGGGACGAGCACTCGACGCCACGCGGCGGTCAGCACCGGCAGCAGCGCGCCAAGCACCGCCAGGTCGGCCAGCGGGAGCAGCAAGTCGGCCAGGAACGTCTGCGGCCGCTCCCCCAGGTGCTGGAACTCCGAGCCGAAGCCCAGCACCCAGCCGATGACGAGCAGGGCGACCGCCATCACGTACCCGTCGGCCAGGCCGGGCAGCACCGAGCCGGAATCGCTCTTTCTCACCCCGTCGGCCAGCACCATGACCCCGGTCGCGGCCGACGCGAGCGCGAGCAGCGGTGCCACGTCGGCCAGCGAGAGCGGCAACCCGGTGGAGCTGCTCGGCCCGGCCAGAACCTGGGTGATGATCAGCCCGGCGAACCAGAAGAGGGCGGCGCCGCCCAGCCAGCGGTACCCCCGGGCGACGGTGCCCGTATACCGGGTCGCACCCGCCCACAAGGCGACGACGGCCCCGGCGGCGGCGAGCATGGCGAGGACGCTCACGGCAGGTCCCCCGTGTTCTTGAGGTGCAACCGGGGCTCCTTCCGAGCTCGTAGTTTCGGCCGCCGGGCGCTCAGTGCGTAGCGTGCGGTACGAGGATGTCCTGGTGCTGAGAATCAGGCAACGGATCGACAACGATCCGTCACTGTCGGCGGGTACCTTGCGGGCCCGACCGTTGCGCTCACTCTACGTACTTGAGATCACGCTTCGGTTGAGGAAGGGCTTCCACCGGGAGACAAGTGCAAACGCGGGCGTTGGCCGGCGTTGGCTGAGATCGCGTGTAGCGGACATCCTCCGCACATCTTAAGACAGTGGCGGCTAATACGAGTCCCTGATCACGTTCCGGAGCGGCTCTGCGCGCGATACGTGCATCCGGCTGGCGGGCCGGCCGGATGGGGAAACTGCTATATACCGGATCCATGAAACTCGCCTGGGTGCCATACGCTGACCGCGCCGAAGCCGAACTGCGGCTCGGCGGCGTACCGGCCGGCCTTGACCTTGACTGCTACCGAGCCGACGGCGATGACCTGCCCGCCACGATCGCCGACGTCACCTACTACGTGCTTCCCTACCTGAAGGGCGCCGTCGCGCTCGAGCGGGTAGCCGACATGGCCAAGCTCGAGGTCGTGCAGACCCTCACCGCCGGCTACGAGGACGTCCTGCCCCTGGTGCCCGAGCGAGTGACGCTCTGCAACGCGGCCGGACTGCACGACGCCAGCACGGCCGAGCTCGCGGTGGCCCTGGCGCTGGCCAGCGGCCGGCATATCGACGTCTTCGCCCGCAACCAGGAGGCGGGCGCCTGGGGCTTCCGCTTCGGTCGCGCCCTGGCCGACCAGCGCGTCCTGATCGTAGGCTACGGGCACATCGGAACCGCCGTCGAGGAGCGCCTGCGAGGCTTCGAGGTCGCGTCGGTCACCCGGCTGGCCCGCCGCGGCCGCACCGGGCCGCCGCCGGTCCACCCCTTCGAGGATCTGCCCGCGCTGCTGCCGGAGGCGGACGTGGTCTTCGTCACCGCCCCGCACACGCCGCAGACCGAGGGCATGTTCGGTCACCGCGAGCTCGCTCTCCTGCCCGATGGCGCGCTGCTGGTCAACGTGGCCCGCGGCAAGCTGGTCGACACGTCGGCCCTGCTGGCCGAGCTGTCGGCCGGCCGCATCAGCGCCGCCCTTGACGTGACCGACCCGGAGCCGCTGCCCCCCGATCACCCCTTGTGGCACGCCCCCGGTGCGCTGATCTCGCCGCACGTCGGCGGCGCCAGCTCGGCCTTCTTCCCGAGGGCAGACCGGCTGATCGCCGCCCAGTTGGCCCGGTACGCGGCCGGCCAGCCGCTGGCGAGCGTGGCCCGTCCCGGCCGCAGCGCTGAAAATCCCCGGTCCTGAGGAAATCCCCCGCCCTGAGGGCGGAAGACCTCAATGATCTAGACTTCGCCCAGCTACGACGTATCGGAATGCCTGCTCTCCCCGGGGGCCCAAGTTGCACAAAGTTCTAATCGCGAATCGCGGCGAGATCGCGGTCCGGGTGGCGCGCGCCTGCCGGGACGCCGGCCTGGCCAGCGTCGCCATCTACGCCGACCAGGACCTCGACGCCCAGCACGTGCGGGCGGCCGACGAGGCCTACGCGCTCGGCGGGTCCTCCCCGGCGGAGACCTACCTGGACATCGCGAAGATCATCGCCATCGCGGAGCGGGCGGGCGCCGACGGTGTGCATCCCGGCTACGGGTTCCTGGCCGAGAATGCCGCCTTCGCCCAGGCCGTGATCGACGCCGGGCTCACCTGGATCGGCCCGCCGCCTGCGGCGATCGAGGCGCTCGGGGACAAGGTCAGGGCGCGCGAGATCGCCAAGCGGGTCGGCGCGCCGCTCGCCCCCGGCACCGACGGCCCGGTCAGCGGGCCGGCCGAGGTCAGGGAGTTCGCCTCGGCCTACGGCCTGCCCATCGCGATCAAGGCCGCCTTCGGCGGCGGCGGCCGGGGCCTCAAGGTGGCCCGCGAGATGGACGAGATCGACGAGCTCTACGAGTCGGCCGTCCGCGAGGCCACGGTGGCGTTCGGCAACGGCGAGTGCTTCGTCGAGCGCTACCTGGACCGGCCCAGGCACGTCGAGACCCAGTGCCTGGCCGACCAGCACGGGAACGTGGTGGTCGTCTCGACCCGCGACTGCTCGCTGCAGCGCCGCCACCAGAAGCTGGTCGAGGAGGCGCCGGCCCCGTTCCTGTCCGACGCGCAGATCGAGCAGCTGTACGCCTCGTCCAAGGCGATCCTGCGCGAGGCGGGCTACGTCGGCGCGGGCACCTGCGAGTTCCTCGTCGCCCTGGATGGCACGATCAGCTTCCTCGAGGTGAACACCAGGCTTCAGGTCGAGCACCCGGTCTCCGAGGAGGTGGCCGGCCTCGACCTGGTGCGGGAGATGTTCAGGATCGCCGACGGCGAGCCGCTCGGCTACGGCGACCCGGTGCTGCGCGGCCACTCGATCGAGTTCCGGATCAACGCCGAGGACCCGGCGCGGAACTTCCTGCCCGCGCCCGGCACCATCACCGAGTGGAACCCGCCGTCCGGGCCGGGCGTCCGGCTCGACGCAGGATACGGCGCCGGGCAGACCGTGCCGCAGGCGTTCGACTCGCTGATCGGCAAGCTGGTCGTCACCGGGGCCAGCCGGGCGCAGGCGCTGGAGCGGTCCCGCCGCGCGCTGGCCGAGTTCACCATCGGCGGGATGCCCACCGTGCTGCCGTTCCACCGGGCAGTGGTCGACGACCCCGCGTTCGCGGGCGACACCTTCGGGGTGCACACCCGCTGGATCGAGACCGAGTTCAGCAATCAGCTCGAACCGCAGCCGGCCGCCGCAACCGAGCCGGAGCCGGCCCGCGAGCGGCTGACGGTGGAGGTCGGCGGCAAGCGGCTTGAGGTCGTGGTGCCCGCGGTGCTGTCGGTGTCCGCGGCGGCCCCCGGTTCCGGCAATGGCACCCAGGAACGGTCCCGTGGCTCCCGCGGCCGCGGCGCCCGCGGCCCGGCCCGTGGCGCCGGCGGCGACGCCCTGGTCACGCCGATGCAGGGCACGATCGTGAAGATCGTCGCGACCGAGGGCACCACGGTCAAGGCGGGCGACACGGTGGTGATCCTCGAGGCGATGAAGATGGAGCAGCCGCTCGCCGCGCACAAGGACGGCACCGTCACCGGCCTGGCGGTCGAGGTTGGCCAGACCGTCTCGGCCGACACCGAGATCTGCCAGATCAAGGAGTGACGGGAAAGGAGTAACCGGGGATGCCGCGGCTGCCTGGAGACCCGAGCATCGCTGGCTGGCTGCTGTTCGCGATCGGCTTCCGGCTGCCGCCCAAGAACCGGGAATGGGTGCGCCACGAGCTCATCGACGCGGGCTGGCGCGGCCGGACCATCCGGCGGCTCCTCGTGCTCATGGTGCCGATCTGCGTAGCGCTGGCGTTCCTGCCTGGACCGCCCTGGCTCCGGGTCGCCGTTCCGCTGTTCGCGCTGGTGGCGAGCATCGGCACGGTGGCGATCAGCGCCGCCGACATTCGCGCCGCCCGGCTGCACCAGCACGACCTGCCGGTCCCCGATGACCCCGACATCGGCCGCCCCGCCCACTGATGGACCCGCAGATCAGGCGGATCGTCCTCGCGCTGCGGCGGGCGGCGCCGAGGGCCGGGATCACCCGGGTCCTGGCCATCGACGGACGGTCGGGAGCGGGGAAGACGTCGCTGGCGGCGACGCTGGCCGGCCAGCTCGGTGCGCCCGTTGTGTCGCTTGAGCGGCTATACGGCGGCTGGGACGGGCTCGAGCGCGGGATCGACCTGCTCGTCTTCGAGGTTCTCCACCCGCTGGCGGGCGGGCGGGCGGCGCTCGTGCCCAGGTACGACTGGGTCGCCCGGGAGTGGGCCGAGCCCACGGTGCTTGAACCCCCGGAGGTGCTGATCGTCGAGGGGGTCGGAGCCGGCGCGCGCCGCGCCGCCACGTTCGAGAGCCTGCTGGTGTGGCTCGAGGTCCCCGCGTCCACGCGCAAGCAGCGGGCACTGGACCGGGACGGAGAGACGTTCGCCCCCTACTGGGACCAGTGGGCCGCCCAAGAGGACCTGATGCTCGCGCGCGACCGCACCCCCGACCGGGCCGGCATCATCATCGGGTCCCCGACATGATCGGGCGAGCCGACAGGGTGCGTGGCGCTCGGGGGCGCTGGGGCTGCTACAGGATGGCGTCGGGGGCGAACTCCATGACCACGCGGGCGGCCTCGGTGATCGAGCCGGACAGGGACGGGTAGACCGAGAAGGTCTGCGCGATCTGGTCGACCGAGAGGTTCTGCTCGATCGCGATCGACAGCGGCAGGATCAGCTCGCTGGCCCGGGGCGCGACGATCACGCCGCCGAGCACGAGGCCGGTGCCCGGTCGGGCCATGAGCTTGACGAAGCCGTCGCGGAAGCCGCCCATCTTCGCCCTCGGGTTGGTCGCCAGCGGCAGCTTGACGACCCGCGCCGCGACCTCTCCCCGGTCGACGGCGGCCTGCGAGACGCCGACCGAGGCGATCTCCGGGTCGGTGAAGATCGTGGACGCCACGTGGCTGAGCCGGAGCGGGCGGACCGCCTCGCCCAGCGCGTGCCACATCGCGATCCGGCCCTGCATCGCGGCGACCGAGGCGAGCATCAGCACGCCGGTGCAGTCGCCCGCCGCGTACACGCCGGGCACGGCCGTGCGCGAGACCCGGTCCACCTCGATGAAGCCGCGCGAGTCGAGCGAGACGCCCGCCTGCGCGAGCCCGATCCCGGCGGTGGCGGGGGCCATGCCGACGGTGAGCAGGCAGTGCGACCCGGTTACCTGGCTGCCGTCGGCCAGCGTCACCACCACGCCGTCGCCCTTGCGGTGCACCGCCTCCGCCCGCGACTTGCCGAGGACGTTCATGCCGCGCCGCCGGAACACGCCCTCGATGACCATGGCGGCGTCCTTGTCCTCGTGCGGCAGCACCCGTTCGCGCGATGACACCAGCGTGACCTGCGAGCCGAGCGCCTGGAAGGCGCTGGCGAACTCGGCCCCGGTCACGCCGGAGCCGACCACGATCAGTTCCTCCGGCAGTTCGGGCAGGTCGTAGATCTGGCGGCAGGTGAGGATGCGCTCGCCGTCGGGAACCCCGTCCGGCAGCGCCCGCGGCGACGCCCCGGTGGCGATCAGCACCACGTCCGCGTCGACGGTCGTGCCGGCCGCCTCGATCGTGTGCGGCCCGGTCAGCCGTCCCCTGGCCTGGATGATCCTGATCCCCTCGCCGGCCACGTGCTCGGCGATGTCGTTCGACTGCGCGGCCGCCAGGGCCTTGATCCGCGTGTACAGCGCGGGCGCGTCGACCCCGAGCTCGGGGTTGGCCCCGTCGGCCAGCTCGATCCCGAGCGAGGCCGCGCGGGCGAGCGAGGTCATGGTCGATGACGATTCGATCAGCGTCTTGCTCGGAACGCAGTCGGTAAGAACGCAGGCGCCACCGAGGCCGTCTTCATCGACGACGGTAGCCTCGGCACCGAGCTGGGAAGCGACAAGAGCGGCTTCGTAGCCGCCTGGACCGCCGCCCAGAATAGCGACGCGTGGACGTGGCAGGGTCACGTAAAGCAATTATCCCGCACGTTTACCACTAGGTTGTACGCCGCCGCCGGTTTCGCCAGGGAGACAACTTCCTCACCTCCGACAACTCCCGTATCACTCTTACTCACCTCCAACAACTCCTGTATCACCTGGCGGCAAAAAGCGCCATCGTATCGGGCGCGCGGTGGTTACGCCGTAAGCTAAGGCACCGTGGCCCTATACGCCGCCTACGGCAGCAACATGGATCCGGCGCAGATGCTCCTGCGCTGCCCGCATTCCCCGCAACGGGGCACCGGGTGGCTTGAGGGCTGGCGCCTGACTTTCGGTGGTGAAGAGCTCGGCTGGGACGGCGCTCTCACCACCGTCGTCGAGGACACCGTGCAGCGCGTCTTCGTCGCGCTCTATGACGTTCCCGAGAACGACGAGAAGGAACTCGACGTCTGGGACGGGGTCAACCTCGGCTTCTACAGCAAGATCAAGGTCCGCGTGCAGACCCTGGACGGGGACACCCTCGCCTGGCTGTACGTACTCGACGCCTACGAGGGCGGCCTGCCGTCCGCCGAGCGCCTGTCCATCCTGGTGGACGCCGCCATCAAGGCCGGCGCCCCGTCTGACTACATCGACTGGCTCCGCGCGAGGCCGTCCAACCCGCCGCCCTCCGGCCCGCACGCCTAACTCCACGGTGGCCACCCGAGCCCGGGTCAAAATCACCATCATCGTGCGGTGCAGTTGGGGGCGATATACGACCCGAACTGCACACGATGATGACTATGGGCGATGCGGGCGGATGACCGTGGGCGATGCGGGCGGATGACCGTGGGCGATGCGGGCGGATGACCGTGGGCGATGCGGGCGGATGACCGTGGGCGATATGGCCCGATGACTATGGGCGATATGGGCGGAGACGGGTCCGTGGGACGTTCGGCCAGGCCAGCGCGGTCAGCGAAACGAGGAGCAGCAGGCCGCAGGCGCTCACGGCGGTGACCTCGTTGTGGATCAGCCCGGCCTTGTCCTGCGATGGCGCGATGAGGACGGGCTGGCGAGGATTGGCGCTCAGGGCGATCCGCACCGACTCCCGGACCGGGACGGTGAAGGTCAGGTCTCGGTTGAACGATTGGCCGGTGTCGGTCCGCTGGTCGAGCCCGGTGTAGGCGACGGTGCCGACTATGCCGCTGGAGGCGCCGCGGACCGACAGGTCGCGCGGGGCGAGTTGGGCGCAGCCCCACTCGTCGGCGCAGCCGCCGAACGCGCCGTAGCGTCCGGGCCCGAGCGTGAGGCGGACCGGGTGCCCGGCCAGGACGCGCACCGTAGCGGAGTCGTAGCCGCGCACCCGGCTGCTGATCACGCCGGCCGAGGCGGCCGCCCCGGCTAGGCCGAGCACCGCGCCAGCGGCGAGGACCGCCACGAGGGGTGCCGGCCGCCGCCTCCGCCAGAGCGCGACGGACCCGTCACTCCCGCCCGCTGGCCGGGTGCGCTCGTATACCGCCGGGCTGAGCAGCAGCGCGACCTGCGCCCCGCCAGCCGCTAGCAGGCCAAGCTCCGCCCACGAGAAGTCGATTGCCAGCAAGATGACCGCCGCGATGAGCCCGGCGCCGGCGACAACGATGAGCAGCGTCCTCGAGAAGCGCCCGCCGCGCGTCACCCGCCAGGCGAAGAACGCCGAGCACCCCCACCCGACAACGTCGGAGAGAGCACCGGTCCCGATCCGCACAGAGATCGCCGGGCCCGTAGCCAGCGAGAGCAGGACGTAGGCAGCCATCAGCAGCCCCGCCCGCCGCGGGTCCCGCCACAGAACGCTCACGCGCCGCCTCGCCTCATTCTCCGTAGGTCTCGACCTAGCACACCCACAGCCTCAGCCGCCACGAGCGGCACTCGCGCCGACAAGACCGCGTTCTCCGGGTACCCGGTGCCACCCGTCAGCGCGCTGCAACCGCGTGATCGTGTGTTGTTGGGGGCGTCATACGACCCGAAGTGCACACGATAGCGGGATAGGCCGGCTTGCCTAGAGCGCGGCCACGATCGCGAGCAGCACGGCCGGGGCCACGATCACGGCGATGGTGGGCCAGGACCAGGTGGAGAGCGGCCGCTGCGGTCGCGCGTCCGGCGCGTCCAGCTTGGCCTGCGCGGCCCGTTCGCCCAGCGCCGCGACCACGACCTCGACGTCGAGCCCGAGTGGCGCGGGCGGCGGGACGTCGTCACGCAGCGGCGAGCCGAACCCCCCGACGCCGAGCCGGGGACTGCGCCCGCCCGCCTGCCGCTTCGTCCGCAGCTCGGCCGCGACCTGCCGGCGGCGCGAGGAGTGCGCCGCCCAGGCGTAGTACCCCCGCAGCTCGCTCTCGGCGCTGTCCTCGGTCGGCCACGAGCAGCGCACCCGCATCAGCTCGGTGGCGTCGAATCCCGCTACGGCGGGCCAGCCGACC
>Ga0302314_10016024_pt1 | contig 12693 bp, 8 predicted proteins | sample III_Palsa_N2_3_FD_200533 | JGI IMG/M metagenome (GOLD analysis project Ga0302314, IMG submission 200533) | Peat permafrost microbial communities from Stordalen Mire near Abisko, Sweden - III_Palsa_N2_3 | ecosystem: Environmental > Terrestrial > Soil > Palsa > Peat permafrost | place: Sweden...
AATGCACGGCCATTTTGCTCGCCCGCTTGGCGCGCGCAAAAAAGTCCTTGTCATCCACGACGTGCACGAGCGCGCCGTGACCTTGCGCGCGCAGCTTTTCTGCGCGCTCCTTTTGTCCCTTAAGCGCCGCAAGCCTCTTCTCCCGGAGGCGCTCTAATTCGTCGTCGCCCATGTTCTCCACGCGCTCCAACCGCGCGAGCTCCTGGTCCACCGACTCTTCGACCTTGCGAGCCACCTGCGTCACCGTGCGCGCCAGCGCGGCTCGCGCCTTGGCCTCCTCGCGCTGCCGCGCTTCTCGCCGCGCATCGGCCTGCATTTGCGCGCGCAAATACGCGGCGCCTAGTTTTTGCGCAGTGTGTCAGGCGTATGCGCGTGCGCACGCAGGAAACGCACGATCTTCCGCCGTGGGCGCTGACGACGTGGACATATAGGGTTTTTTTTTTTCAAAAAAAGTGAACAAAAAAGTGCTGCAGAGAAAAACGAGCGGGCGAGATGGAGCTACCACTCCAAGGCCTCGGCACGGCTCGGTTAAACACGCAGTCGCAATGCACAACGGCGGTCACGGCCGCCATCCGCGCCGGAATGCGCAGCGTGGACTGCGCCAAGGTGTACGGGAATGAAACAGGCATTGGCCGCGCGCTTGCGGCGCTGATGAGGGCGGGCGAGATTGCACGCAGCGACGTATTCGTCACCTCCAAGCTGTGGAACGATGACCATAGGCCGGAGCACGTGGAAGCAGCTTGTCGGCGAACGTTGGGCGATTTGCAACTTGATTACTTGGACTTGTACTTGGTGCACTGGCCAATGGCCTGGCGCAAGGGCACTGTGATGGTACCCGACGACGTGCCCGCGGTCGCGACGTGGCGCGCCATGGAAGCCCTCGTGGACGCCGGACTTGTGCGTCACATTGGCGTTTCCAACTTTGACGAGACGCGCCTGCGCGATCTGCTGCCGCACGCGACCAAGCCAGTGTATTGCAACCAGGTGGAAATGCACCCCTTCCTGCAGCAGCCCTCGTTGGTGGAGTTTTGTCAAAGCCGCGGCATTAGAGTGGTGGCCTGGTCGCCGCTGGCCAAGTTTTCCGCCATTGAGCGCTGCTCCGAGCTGCAGGCGTTGGCGCGCGCCAAGGGCCGCTCGGTGACGCAAGTCGTTCTCCGGTGGCATTTGCAGCGCGCTGTGCACGCAATCCCGCGGAGCGGAAATGCCGAACACATTGCGGCCAACGCCAGGCTTGGCGATTTCGCGCTGGACGCGAGCGAAATGGCGCGGATGGCGTCGCTGGACAGGCGCGAGCGCATCGTGCCCGACTTTGCTGGCGTGTTTGCCGACACGTCCGTTTTTCCGTGGCGCCTAATTGCCACGGCGCTGACGTGGCTGGCGCGCGTCGTCTTTGCTTGTTTTCGCTTCGACATGAAGGCTCGCTTCTACGGCGATTGCTAAACGCTACGTAATTTTACAAGAACGGTCCCCTCACCGCAAGGCCGTCGCACGTGCGCGCCAATGGGGCTGGGAGCCATTGCGCCTCGTCCACCACGACGCCCCAGCCCATCGCGGCTGCGTCGATGTCCACCAGCCCTCCGTGCCGCATGCGCAGCCCGCCTTTGCTGGCAAGCGCAGGTCGCCAGCATCCTTGGCTGTCGAAGGTTATCTGTGCCAATCCGTCGTCCACGCACGCAAGCTCGAGAAACGCCTCGCGCACGGGAAGCGAGCGCAACACGTGCCACGCGTACACGGCGTGCATGTCGCCCTGCGGCGAGTGCGCGCTGGCGCCGAGCCCGGCGTTCAGCGCTTCAACGCAAATGCGCCTGGCCAGCGAAGGCCCGCCGCAGTATCCGACGTCGGGCTGCACGCAGTCAAACACGCGGTGCGCAATCGCGTGCGCCCACGCGTCCGCGCGGAACTCTTGCTCGCCGCCCCACAGCGGCGGCGTTTCCCTCGCGAATGCCCTGCGCAGCCCCGCAGTGTACCACGGCACTGGCTCCTCGATGAACCACACGTCGTGGCCGTGCACGCTTGCCAGCGCCACGTCGCCGCTGGCAAACGCGCCGTTGCAGTCAACCGCCACGCGCGCCGCCGGTCCCACGGCTCGACGAACGTTTAGCAAAAGGACGTCGACGTCCTTGGGCGGCGCCGCGGCAGCTGCCATGCGCGTCCCAAGCTTGATTTTAAAATGCGCCACCCCCCAGTCGCGCTGCACGTCGCCAAGCTTTGTTGCCAACACGCTCGACGCGACGTCGCGGGACAAGGACGACGCGTACGCACGCACCTGCGTGGACGCGTGCGGCGCCCACAGCTCGTGAACTAGCACGCCTTGGTGCTTGGCCAGCGCGTCCAGCAGCGCCAAGTCGCACGCGGCCACGGCCTTGTTAAGAAATGTGCCCATCATTTTGTAATTCAGCTCAAACGCGAGTACGACGTCCGTCAGCGTGTCCATCCATGCTAACGAGACCTCGTGGCCTATGAGCGCCGGGCCAACGTGGCGATGGAAGACTTCCACGGCCAGGTCGCCGTCTTTTTGGCTGAATTGACCCACGCCCGTCACCGGTTTGCCGCCGCTGTGCTCAGTGTCTTCCAGGGTCACGCGCAGCAAGGCAAGCGGCGCCACCACCACAAACGTCTCAAACTTCCTCACCACCAGCGGCATCGCTTGTCGTCGTCGCTCGAGCCGCGCGACGCGTGTGTGCACTCGACCCTGCACGAACAATGTCCAAGGCATCGCCCGCGCGCCCGCTGCACCGCATGGAGCGCTCGCCATCGTGCGTGACCTTCTCCAAGCAGTTCGAGCTCGCCAAGCTGCCCATCCCGCCCCTCGAAGCCACGCTGGAAAAGTACGTGGCCACGGTGGCGCCGCTGCTCTCCGACGCCGAGCTCGAGGCAACCAAGGCCGCGGTGAAGGACTTTGCCGCCACCGAGGGCCCGGTGCTCCAAGCGCTGCTGCACGAGCACGCCACCGACAAGCATTCGTACATTGAAGAGTTCTGGGACGCGGCGTATTTGGAGTACGACGCGCCAGTGCCCATCAACGTCAACCCCGTGTTTGTGCTCGAGGACGACCCCACGCCCACGCGCACAAAGATTGTGCCGCGTGCCGTCTCGCTCATCTTCTCCACTTTAAAGTTTATTCGCTCGCTGCGCAACGAAACGCTCGCGCCGGACACTGCGCGGCCCGGAGGTCCGGTGCTATGCATGGACCAGTACCCGCGGCTGTTTGGCAGCGCGCGCATCCCGGACCCGACGGGCCGCGAGGCCGATGTGTGCGTGAACTTTCCATTGTCCACGCACTGCGTGGTGCTGTGCCGCGGGCAGTTCTTCTACTTTGACTGCCTGTACGAGGACGGCGAGCTGGCCGTGACGGAACGCGAGCTGAACAAGATTATCGCGCTCATTGTGGCCGACGCTTCACCCACGGCCGAGGCGGCGCACCGCGTTGGCGTGCTCACGTCGGAGGTGCGCTCCAAGTGGCGCAGGCTGCGCACGCAGCTCGCTGAGGTGTCGCACAACAACGCGCGCGTGCTGGACATAATCGACCAGGCGCTCTTCGTGACGTGCTTGGACGTGGACTACACGCCCGAGTCTGTGGCCGCGGCGGCGTCCAACCTGCTGCACGGCACATACAAGCTGGACGAGTCCTCCTCGCAAGTGGGCACGCTGTGCTCGCGATGGTACGACAAGCTCCAGCTCCTTGTGGCTGCCGGTGGAACGGCTGGCATCAACTTTGAACACTCCGCCGTGGACGGCCACACGGTGCTGCGCTACGCCTCGGACGCGTTCACCGATATGATCCTGCGTTTTGGACAGACGATTTCCGGCGCCCAAGTCACTTCGGTGCTCGAATCGAAGCGCGGCGGCCCGGCGGCGCCGCAGCGGCCGCGCCTTGACTGCACGCCGCGCAGGCTGGACTGGGACCTGACGCCGACGCTTACGGCGGCCATTCGCTTTGCCGAATCGCGGTTGGCCGATGCCATTTTGCAGCACGAGGTCAAGACGCTCGAGTACTCGGAGTACGGGAAGAACTTTCTCACCAGCAACGGCCTCAGCCCCGACGCCACCGTGCAGCTCGCCATGCAGGCAGCGTTTTTTGAGCTGTACGGCAGCGCGGCCAACGTGTACGAGTCGGTGCTGACCAAGGCGTTCCTGCATGGCCGCACCGAGGCTGGGCGCTCGTGCACGCCGGAGGCGGTGCAGTGGCTCAAGGCTCGCTTCGCAGGCGCCCCCGCGAGCGAGCAGGTGGACAAGCTGCGCGCGGCCGCCAAGGCGCATTCCAAGATGACCACCGAGGCGGCCAAGGGGTTCGGCGTGGATCGCCACCTGCTCGCGCTGCAGTGCATTGGCAAGAAGAAGCAGCGTGGCACGCCGCACGCGCTGTTTGCTGACGAGGGCTGGCGCCGTTTGAACGAGTCCATTCTGTCCACGTCGAATTGCGGCAACCCGTCGCTGCGCTTCTTCGGCTTTGGGCCAGTGTGTGACCAGGGCTTTGGCGTGGGCTACATTATCAAGGAGGACTTGGTGCACTTTATGGTCTCCTCGAGGCGGCGGCAAACAGAGAGGTACACGCTCGAGCTCGCGCGCGCGCTCAGCGACGTGCACGACATGCTCATCGCCACCGCGCCCATCCAGCCGCAGCCGCGCGTCGTCCTACGCGTCTTCCGCGGCGCCTCGACGGTGCAGCGCAACGGCACGGGTGGCCATGTCGTCGTTGACGACGACGACGACGACGACGTGTACGACTTTTTCGGCTTGCAGCAAGCCGAGCGCGCAGCGACGCCGGTGGGAAGAAAGCTCGGCGCGTCTGCAGAGCCGACGCGGGCAGCGGCGGCCAAGGAGTAGCTTGTGTGTGCGTTTAAGTCGGCATTCGGGGCGCGCGCCACTAGCTTGGCGTTGTTGAACTTGAAGAAGCGACGCATACGCTTGCTCGCTTGACCTCGGGTTGGGTATACGACCACGAGATTTTTATATAAAAAATGAGTATTTAAACGGGCTCGGTGAGCGAGGCGGCAGCGGCGGGCTCGCCATTCTCCTCAACGGTGACGTCCACAGCGTTCGCTAGTGCCTCGGACGCACAGTGCAGTCGCGTGACGAGTCGGTGGGCGAGTTGCCGGTGACGGCGGCGCGTGCGGCTTTTGCGGCGTCGAGGTGCCAGCGCGGCCACACAGCAAGCGACGAGTGCGGCGGCAGCGTGGGCGCTGCGCACGGCCCACGGATCGCAGTCGTGCAGCGATAGCTCGGCAACGGCGCTCGAGCACAGTGCGGCGGCGAGCGCGCTGGCGCAGCCGGGCGACAGAGCGGCGAGCGCGCGCGCGGCCCACAGCGCGAGCACGTAGAAGACGGCCGCCTGCGCGGTGGCCTCGACCCAACCGGCCTGCGACGCCGCCTTTGCGAGCGTTGCGACCTCGGTCAAAACGGGCAGAAACGAACTTAGAGCCTCGTTGGCGCTGTCCACGCCTCGCTGCTGCCTTGCGAGGCCCTCGGCGAGCAACGCCAGGCTGGCCTGCAGCGCGCCGTCGAGCGCCGCCGTCGCCTCGCGCATCGCGCGTACGTGCTGGGCTTGCGCAATGGCTTGCGCGCTGAGGTCGGCGTGGTGCACGTCCATGTCGGAACGCGCGGCACCGAGCTCGTCGCGGATCGCTCGAGCTTCCTTCTCCACCGCAGCGGCCAGCGTGCGCGCCTGGGCGTGAGAGTCGTCCGACATGGCGTGCATGCGCGCGTGCAAGCCGTCGAGCGAGTCCAGCGCACGCGACGATCCGCCAGCGAGCGCGTTGAGCAATTCCTCAACAGAGCCGACCCATTGCGACGCGAGCACCTCGCGGCAAATGCGGTCGGCGTCCTGCGCGAATGTGGTGAACACTTGGAAGCGCTCCGAGTCGAGCGCGGCGACGCACTGCTTGGCGGGCCACGCGGCGGGGCATGGGTCGGTGGCAGCGCGTCCGGTGAGCTGGTAGTGGCACGTCGTGGCCGCGAGAGCGACGCGCGTGAAATCAGCGTCACCCACGCAAGCAATGTCCTCGAGCATGCGGCGGCGGCATTCGAGCGAGAGCGAGGAAGCGACTCGAGTGAGCACCACGGCACCGACGTCGTCGACTGGCACGGGGTGCTTGAACGCCGGTAGCGCGACGCGGTCGTTGGCCGATGGCGTGTCTGCGGCCTGCAGCAGGGAGAACGGCCACAGCGCCCAGGCGTGCGCGGCACAAGCGAGGGCGGCGCAGACGCGCAGCATTATTTGTTTGTTTGCCGTCCTGTCGGCAGCCTGCGGGAAGAGGGACCTTGCGTTGGACAGTCTTGTCCGGCCCGCCTCGGTGGTCATCGTTACGCATCCTGCGGGGCGGCCACGCGCAGCTCCTCGTGCGATGACCGAGCGTAGTCGCACACCAATGGTTCCACGTTTTCCTTGGTGCTGGTCATGGCGATGGCCCAGATGAAAAGCTGAACGGATGGGCACATGAGAGTGCGTCACCGTAGCGGCGACCAGCTAGGCGCTGCAGCGCACGCGCGCACCACCTATGTACCTACGAGTATAGACAGCGCGCGCGCGCGCGGGGCACACAAATATATATGCCCAAGCACGTCAAGCGCAAGCCCAGCGCGCACCGACCGCGGCAGCCGCGCGCGGCGGAGGCCGCAACACAGCGCACCGACGCCGGCGCAGATGACGGCGATGCCTCGGGCGACGAGGACGACTTTGACGACGCACGCGCGATTGACGCTGCAACGCTGCCGCCTTTGGCGATGTGGGACTTTGAGCAGTGCGATGTGAAGCGCTGCACGGGCCGCAAGCTGCAGCGCCAGGGCGTGCTGCGCGTGCTCGGCTTGTCCGATCGCTTCCGCGGCGTCGTGCTCTCGCCCAACGCACAATCGACCGTCTCGCCCGCCGACGAAGCGCTGGTGCGCGAGTTTGGCGCCGCCGTAATCGACTGCTCGTGGGCGCGCCTCGCCGAGGTGCCGTTTGCGCGCATCAAGGCCCGCGAGGAGCGCCTGTTGCCCTACTTGGTCGCTGCGAATTCGGTAAACTACGGCCGGCCCATGAAGCTCTCGTGCGTGGAGGCGCTTGCGGCGACGCTGTACATCGCCGGCCTCAAGGACGAGGCGCGCAAGCTGCTCGCGCCCTTCTCCTGGGGCGCTGAGTTTGTCAAAATCAACCTGCATTTACTCGACCGATATGCGGCATGCGCGTCGAGTGCGGCGGTCATCGCCGCGCAGAACGACTACCTGCGCGAAGTGGACGACGCGCGCGCCGCCAAGACGCAGGCGGCCACGGTCGACGACCCTTACGGCGTGCGCGCGCTCATGCCACCTTTGTCTGCCTCCGACAACGACGACGACCAGGACGACCACGACAATGAAGACTAGCTTATCGCGTAACTGTCTATACCCTCGAAGCAGCGCTGTGCGTCCTGCGGTGATAACGCGAGCGCCCACGGCGGCTCCCAGGGCGCAAAGCGCGCCACGACGTCGTCCAGCGCGGCCACTGGCTCCTTCTTGCCCAGCCGCACGCGGCCGTCGCTTGTCGTCGCCAAGCGCAGCGCAGCCGCGGCTGCGTGCACGTGCGCGTCGGGCATGGCGAGCACGCGGGAGCAGAAATCGCTGGGCAAAATATCACAACGGCACGTGCGGCTCAGCGCGAGGAGAGCGCGCGCCTGCACGCGCCAGGCTCCTCCGGCGGCCACGGCGCACCGCTGCAGCGGGCTCGCGCGCGCGCGCAGCACTGCAAAGAAGCGGACATAGTCACCGAGGCGCGCGCACGCAAGCAGCGCGAGGGTGCAGTCGTCCACGGCTGCGAGGACGGCTGGCGCGTGCGAAGCAAAGAGGTCGAGCAGGCACGCGAGCGACTGCGTCTCCGTGTCGCGCGGCACGCTCAGGCAAGCCTCCAATTGAACCCGCACGTAGCGCGGGTCCACCTCGCGCACGCGCGATCCGGCAAACACGAGCAGCACGCACGCCTGCAGGCGGCAGGCGGCCTCGTACTCTGCCGGGCGCGCGTGCTCGCCGTTTTGAAGGAGGAAATCCTGCCGGACGGCGCGGAAGCGATCGCAGCAAAAGTCCACGAGCGTGTCGCTCATCGGCCCCTTGCGCGCTAGCGACGCCACATGCACTGTTGCCCGCAGCAGCGCGCTTGGCGTGCGCACGTCGACGGGTGGCGGAGGCGGCATGCCAGCGCCCCGTCTTGCGTAGCGCTTGACCATGACCGCGGCCTCGAGCATGTGCCGCGGCCGCGCCGCAGCCTCGCTGGGCGGGCACAGCGCGTCGCACGTGCCCACCACGGCTGCCATGTTGATGCGCGCGCGCGTACTTGTGAGAGATGGCGTGGCGGGTCGGCTCCTGACACTGTTCGGGACAAAGAACATGTCGTCGCTCCCGTTGACGCCCGAGCTGCAGGAAAAGCTCAACCGGCGCACAAAGGTGGGCGGCATGTGCGCGTGCGCCTCGAGCTTACCCGTGGGGGTTGGCAGATCATCGCGCAAGGGGGCAAGATCATTGACGCGGACAAGTCGCAAAGCCCGGTGGCGCCCACGATTAGCGACGAGTCCAGCGACGAGCTCGCGGACAAGCTCAGGGATCGCTTGTGCGCCTCTCTCCTGCGTCGTCCGCCTCGTACGGCTGACACGCGCCAGACGGGCCATGGGCGAAACCGAGACTTCTCCGGCGGATACGTCGCGGCTGCTGGAGCGCGACCTGTCCTTCTCCTCGCCGCCCATTAGCGCCGACTCGTCCGAGGAGCTCACCGGCAAGCTCACGGAACGCCTGCACAAAATGGGCGAGACGCCGTCGCCTCCAGCGACCAAACGCCCGCCCGTGCCTGCCACGCGTCCCAAGCCCGCGACGCCCAAGCAGCAGCCGTCGCCGCCCGCCGCCGGGTCATCGCCCGCAAAGCCAAAGGCAGCGCCCTCCCAAGAAGCCAAGGCAAAGACGAGGGCGCCTCCGGACCGCGCTGCGGCGCTGTGCCTCTTCTACGTGCTGCCGCTCTCGTTGCTCTTCGTGGCTTACGTGGCCGCCACGACGCGAAGCGCGTACCTGTTCCTGGTGCGCCTGCCGACGCTCACCGACGACGAGCTTTTCACGCCGCCCGCAGCGCCTGTGGCCACGGCGTTCAAGCCGACCGGCCTGCGGCTGGCCGCGAGCGCGCACTCGGCCCACGTGGCCGTGCCCAGGGTGACGCGCATGCACCGCGAGTCGGTGGGCAGAGACGGCCACAGCATGGCCGTCGTCGCGCCGGCGTTCGAGCTCACGGGCGCGTGGGAGGCAGAGATGACGATGCGCGGGGGCGTGCTCGACGACACCGGCGGTCTTTTGTTCGCGCCGCAGTCGGGCAACGCGTCGCTGGTCGCCATCGACGCCGTGACGGGCGCGCGCCGCTGGGCACTCGGGCTGCTCGACGGCGAGGAGCCGGGCGGCGGCGTGCCGATGCTGCTCGCCGCGGAGGATGGCAAGGGCATGGTCGTGTTCCACGCGACGCGGCATCGCGCGTACGCGCTCCGCGCGAGCGACGGCTCCAAGGTGTGGGGGCCGATTCCCACGGGCCTGGGCGAGGGCCGCGGCGGCATGGAGGGCTTTACGTTCCACGCCAGCACGGACTCAGTCGTGGGGCTGGCCAGAGACGGATCGCTCTTCGCGCTCGCGAGGGCGACGGGCGCGCGCGTGGCGGAGACGAAACGGCTGCCGTGCGTGCCGCCGCGGTCGCGGCCGGACTCGGGCGAGTGCGTTCTGCACGCAATGGCGGCGTCGCCGTCGGGCCGTTTCTTCGTGGTCGCCACGGCGCGCGACGACCAGGACGAGAACGTGGACGGCCTTGCCGACAGAGCGGCGCTGTACGTCTTCGACCTCGTGCAGGGCGAGGCGGACTCGAGCCTGCCGCTGCGGCTGCGCGTAACCTCGCAGCTCGTCATGGGCGACGGCGTCGCCGACGTGGGCGCGCCCGCGGTCACGCCCGATGGCAAGCTGCTGCTGCTCGGCGATAGGTTTGGCCACCTGACTGCGTTCGACACCGAGAGCCTGGCGGCGGCGTGGTCGGTGGACGGCCTGGGCAAAGGGCTCGTGCGCGTGGCCGCCGCCGGGGACGAGGACGGGCTCGCCGTGTACGCCACGACGGACAGTAGCGTCGTCAAGGTCGCCGCGCGCGAGGACGGCAAGGCCCCCGTGGTCGTCTGGCGCCGCGAGTCGCTCTTTGACGCGTTTGACAGCCGCGTCGTCGCGCTGGCCGCCACGGTGCCGAGCGTGGTGTCCAATGGCGTCGTGCTCGGCGTGCGGCTGGTGACGACGCCGCGCGCGTTTGTTAGCGACACCGTCGTGCGCGGCGGCGTGGCGCTCCTAGACAGGGCAACGGGCGCCACGCGCTGGTTTGCGTTTGCGGCCGAGGCCGTGGCGGGCGAAGTGCTGGTGGGCGACGCCGGCGCGCTGTTCGCGCTGCACGACCCGCTCGCGCGCAGCGGCAACGAGCTAGGAAGACCGCCGCTGCCGGGGCTGTCTCGCTTCGCGGCGCGCGTCGATGGCTCGGCGGTGCGCGAGGCGCTCTGCATGGCGGTGGACCGCATCGACAACGCGCTCGCGACGACGCAGGGCGGGTGGCTGTCGTCACCGCCGCCGGGAGCCGAGGCGGCCGTGCGCGACGACTACGCGCACGTGGGCGCCATGGTGGCCGGGTGGTCGCCAGTCGCGCTCGGCGATCGCAGGGCTGCGCTGGCGACGCAGCAGGCGCAGCTGAGGGGCGCCAGGGACGCGCTCAGCGCGGCGTGCAAAGCGTAAACGTGTTTTTTTTTGTTGAAGATTTTTGTACTCGCGCGTCGTCGCACGTTAAATGTTTACAACGCCCATGCGCCGACGACGCGCACGCCAGCGCGAAGCTGCCAAGGCGCGTCGCCTCCTGCGGCCGTCGTCCACAACCGTTCGAGCAGCGGGAATCCGCCGCTTCCAAGCGCGCGCGCGAGCCCGCCGCGCGTGACGAGCGGGCAGCGGCTACAGCCGAGCTCGCGCAGCTGCGGCGCTGTGCCGGCGAGCTGCTCGAGTCCGGCGTCGTCAACCAAGGTGCCTCCGAAGAAGAGAGCGCGGAGAAGGGGGCAGCGCACGGCCATGGCCACGAGGCCGGCGGCGCTGACGCACGTCTGCGAGACGTTGACGTGCTCCACCGTGGCGCCCACGTAGTGCGCAATAGCGTCGAGCGTTGCGTCGGATATGAATTCGGCGCCGTTGAGCGAGACGGCTCGCAGCCCGCGGTTGGCTTCGAGCACGCGCTCCACATCAGCGTCGGTGAGGTCCAGCGCGTAGTTGGCCGCGAAGACGCGAAGGCTCGTCGTGTCCGCGCTTAAAACGAGATTGCCTTGGACAAAGGTGCTCGAGCTCAGGTTGAGCGTGTGCAGCCCGCTGCAGTCCTTGAGCAGTGCCGCGGTGTCGACGCGCGCAAACGACTGCAGCGCCAGCGATGCGAGGCTTGCGGTGAAGAGAACGGGCTGCAGGGCTTCGAGGTTGAGGAGACGGAGGCGTTCCAGGACGAGCTCGCGCATGCGCCCGGCAGCGACGCCCGCGAGACCGCGCTCGGTGACGCGCCGCAGGTTGGACAGCGCTAGCGACGTCGTGCGCGAGTCGACGACGAGCTGCAGGCCTTCATCGGTGACTGCCGCCTGATTCGAGAGGCTCACGGAGCACAAGTCGCCGTGGCGCGTAAATGCGCTCAGGCCGGCGTCGGAAATGCGCGAGTGCGAGCAGACACTCAACCGGCGCAGGCGCGGGCAGCGCGCAGCCAGTGCATGCAAAAAGGCATCGGTGGCTTTGACGCCGTTGGCGACGTCGTCAAAGCTGCCGAGCGCCGAGAGACTGGCGTCGGCCAAGCGGCGGAACCTCCGCGAGACGGCTCGGAGGGAAACGAGCTGCGGCAAGGCCAGGAACCGCGCGACGAGGGCGAAATGGGCATCGCGGAAATCGTCATCGAGCCCGCCGCCTCGTCGTGCGGGCGTTCTCAAGTGCCGCACGCGGACCGCGTAGAGCGCCACGGCGAGCACGCTCAGGACGAGCGGTGTCGTCGTCGTCGTCGTTGAGGCGCGCATGGTGTGCCCGTGTTTATGTACCCGTAGCACACTACTCGTACGCTGTAGAGTTGCAGGAACGAGTAGCGCAGAGTGGCCGTGTACAGTAGCTGGGGTTCTCCACGCCACCTGCGTTGTGGTGGTGCCGTCAGTTTTGCTTCCATTCCAACTCCTACATATGCGGCGGCAGTCTTGCAGCAAACACACCGTGTACGAGCGCAGCTGGGCAGCCGTCGTGCACAGCGACTTGCTCAGGCCGGCGCTGCACAGGTGCCGCGTGAGTCGTTAGGTAATAGGGGGGCCGCGCCCTTGCATACCGCTTGGCCGACTGCGTGAGCGGAATGCCGAGCTCTTGGAACGTCGCGGCGTCGCGGCGGCCGCCGGCAGGGAAGGCCTGTACGGCGCGCGGGTTGTCAAGGGACGGTTGAAGCCAGTAACATAGCCGAACCCGGCGCGCGCGCGGGCTGTGGTGTTAGACTCAACCACAGCGGGAGCCAGCGCTCTGTGTAGAGGCGTATGGGCAGCAGTATGTAGTTAAAGTGCACAGCCTCCATGAGCGGTTAGTCGCAACGCAAAGGGGCGGCGAATCCAATCCTACGATGTGCATACATAGACAACTGGTTGATAGCCTGGCATTCGGCCTTGGTCGTGCCCGGGCGAGGCATGCAGTCGCTTGGAAATCGTG
>Ga0302314_10016025_pt1 | contig 12693 bp, 9 predicted proteins | sample III_Palsa_N2_3_FD_200533 | JGI IMG/M metagenome (GOLD analysis project Ga0302314, IMG submission 200533) | Peat permafrost microbial communities from Stordalen Mire near Abisko, Sweden - III_Palsa_N2_3 | ecosystem: Environmental > Terrestrial > Soil > Palsa > Peat permafrost | place: Sweden...
AGCTGGGCATTCCCACCGTCGACTACGGCAACAACATCCGCCAGGTCGCGTTCGACCAGGGCGTGGCCAACGCGTTCGACTTCCCCGGCTTCGTGCCCGCCTACGTGCGGCCGCTGTTCTGCCAGGGCAAGGGCCCGTTCCGCTGGGTGGCGCTGTCCGGCGACCCGGAAGACATCCGCAAGACCGACGCCAAGATGAAGGAACTTTTCCCCGACGACCAGGGCCTGCACCGCTGGCTGGACATGGCCGGCGAACGCATCGCCTTCCAGGGCCTGCCCGCGCGCATCTGCTGGATCGGCCTGGGCGACCGCGACCGCGCCGGCCTGGCGTTCAACGAGATGGTGCGCAACGGCGAGCTCAAGGCCCCGATCGTCATCGGCCGCGACCACCTGGACTCGGGCTCCGTCGCCTCGCCCAACCGCGAGACCGAAAGCATGATGGACGGCTCCGACGCGGTATCCGACTGGCCGCTGCTCAACGCGCTGCTGGCCACCGGCGGCGGCGCCACGTGGGTGTCGCTGCACCACGGCGGCGGCGTCGGCATGGGCTACTCCCAGCACTCGGGCATCGTGATCGTCTGCGACGGCACGAAGCAAGCCGACGAGCGCCTGAAGCGCGTGCTGTGGAACGACCCCGCCAGTGGCGTGATGCGCCACGCCGACGCGGGCTACGAAGACGCGCGCGAAGCCGCGAAGCGCCACGGCCTGAATCTGCCGATGATCAAGTGAACACGATGACCACTCTTGAACTGAACCCCGGCCTGCTGACGCTGGCCGACCTGCAGGCGCTGCACGCCGGTGGCCTCACGCTGACGCTCAACCCGTCGGCGCATGCGCCGATCGCGGCCAGCGCGGCCGTCGTGCAGGCCGCCGCGGCGGGCGATGCGCCCGTCTACGGCGTCAACACCGGCTTCGGCAAGCTGGCCAACAAGCGCATCAGCCAGGGCGAGCTCGAGGCCTTGCAGCGCAACCTGATCCGCTCGCATTCGGTGGGCGTCGGCGCGCCGCTGCAGCCGGCCGTGGTGCGCCTGATGCTGGCGCTGAAGGCGGCCAGCCTCGCGCGCGGCTACTCGGGCGTGCGGCAAGCGGTGGTCGACACCCTCATCGCCGTGCACAACGCCGGCCTGGTGCCTTACGTGCCGTCGCAAGGCTCGGTGGGCGCGTCGGGCGACCTGGCGCCGCTGTCGCACATGACGCTCGCGCTGATGGGCGAAGGCGAGATGCTGGTCGACGGCCAGCGCCTGCCGGCGCTCGCCGCGCTGGAAAAGGCCGGCATCGCGCCGCTGACGTTGCAGGCCAAGGAAGGCCTGGCGCTGATCAACGGCACGCAGACGTCGACGGCGCTCGCGCTGCATGCGCTCATCACGTTCGAGCCCGTGCTCGAGTCGGCGCTGGTCATCGGCGCGCTGACGGTGGACGCCACGCGCGGCAGCGACGGCCCGTTCGACCCGCGCATCCACGCGCTGCGCGGCCAGCTCGGCCAGATCGATGTCGCGCGCTACTACCGCGCGCTGCTGGCCGGCAGCGAGATCCGCCAATCGCACGTCGAAGGCGACGACCGCGTGCAGGATCCGTACTGCCTGCGTTGCCAGCCGCAAGTGGTCGGCGCCTGCCTGGACCAGCTGCGCCACGCCGCGCTGATCCTCGTTCGCGAAGCGAATGCGGTCACCGACAACCCGCTGGTGTTCGCCGAGGACGGCGTGCTCGTGTCGGGTGGCAACTTCCACGCGGAGCCCGTAGCACTCGCCGCCGACGCGATGGCAGTGGCCATCGCCGAAGTGGGCGCGATCGCCGAGCGCCGCATCGCGATGCTGATCGACGCCGGCGTGTCGCAGCTGCCGCCGTTCCTGTCGGCCGATGCGGGCCTGAACTCGGGCTTCATGATCGCGCACGTCACCGCGGCGTCGCTGGCCAGCGAGAACAAGTCGCTCGCGCATCCGGCCAGCGTCGACTCGCTGCCGACCTCGGCCAACCAGGAAGACCACGTGTCGATGGCCACGTTCGCCGCGCGCCGCCTCCAGCCGATGATCTCCAACGTGGCCGTGATCCTGGGCATCGAGTGGCTGGCGTCGGCGCAGGGCATCGAGTTCCTGCGCCCATTGCGCAGCTCGCAGGCGCTGGAGCAGGCGCACGCGCTGCTGCGTGCGCAGTGCGCGGCCATGCCCACCGACCGCTACCTGGCGCCCGACATCGAGCGCGCCACCGCGCTGGTCACGCAGGGCTCGTTGTCGACGGTGTTCCGCAACCTCGACGGCCTGCCCACGCTGTGGACGCCTGCCTGAAGCCAAGCTGATTTCGGCGCGGCAGGAATGCGGCCGATTCGACCGGCTTCATCGGCGACCCGCGCCGCGCGGCCCTGGCATCCTGGATTCCGGTTGGCGAGCGTTCCGCTCACGATGTTCCAACCGGAAGGCTCGAACATGAATGTGCTGCGCTTGTCCCTGTGGGTGCTCGTCTCGACCGTTGCGTCGGCGAGCGGTGCCGCGGGTGCCCAGACCGCGGTGTCCGGCGCCGGCGCCATGCGCTGCACGACCGTGATCGGCCGGCTGTCCAGCCGCGAGACCTCCGACGGCATGGTCGTGCTGTCCTGGGTGCAGGGCTACCTGACCGGCGTCGCTGCCGCGCGTCTCGCGCGCGCACCTGGCGACGTGCCGGTCGAGGTGCCCGAATACGACGCGCTGGGCCCGCGCGTGCTGACGCTCTGCAAGGCGGACCCCACGAGCGACCTGCACCAGGTCGCGACCCGGTTCTTCGCGGCGGGGCCTGGCGGCCGCTAAGCCGTCGGGCCTTCAGCCGATCACGCCGCGAGCTTGGCGGGCGTCACGACGGCGTCGCGCGCCGTCTTCGCGCCGAGCAGTTCGTCGAACAGCGCGCGGAAGTGCACCACGGCGCGGCGCAGTTCCTCGGTGTCGGCCTCGCCGCGCTGGTCGCGCGTGAGGATCTTCTGCGCCGCGCGGTAGTTGCTCACCACCGACGGATGGTCGACCGACAGGTCGGCCGCGCGCAGCTCGAAGTCGCCCATCGGAAAGCCGCGCTTGCGCATCAGCTCGCGCACCAGCTGCTCGGCCTGGATGAGCACGCCCTTCGGGTCGTCGATGAACGAGCCCTGCAGGCGCATCCACGACTGCGAGAAGCGTTGCACCTCGGCCGGCGCGAGCGGCACGATCTCGAACTTGCCGACGCGCTTCTCGCGCTTCCTCAACTCGGCTTCGGCCCGGGCGCGGCTGCCGTGCTGGTTGAGCGCCTCCGCGTACTCGGGCCCGAAGCGTTGCTCCAGCCGTTGCGACTGCTTCTTCTGGTAGAGCACATAGCCCGCGACCGCGATGGCGAGCACCACGACGACGGCGACGATGAGGATGGTTTGATTGTCCATGTTCGATCTCCGAGACTTTGGGCACTGCCGCGACCGCGGGGCCGCCGGCAGCAGTGAGTGGCGCTGAGGCCACGATGTCTGCGGAAATCGGCAAGTGGTGTTCCGGGGCGCGTGGCGTGGCGCTCGTCAGGACGCCTTCGCCTGCGGCGCGCTCGCGCTGTCCAGCGTCGCCTGTTCGTCGGCGCTCAACGCGAGCGACGCCGCTGTCGAGAAGCTCTTCATCTGCGCCACGCTGGTCGCGCTGGCGATCGGCGCCGTCACGCCTTCGCGCGCCATCAGCCACGCCAGCGCCACCTCGGCCGGACCGCAGCCGTGGTGGGCCGCGACCTCGTCGAGCGCGGCCAGGATCGCGTGGCCACGCGGCGTCAGGTACTTCTTCACGCCGCCGCCGCGCTGGCTCTTGGACAAGTCCTGCTCCGTGCGGTACTTGCCGGTGAGAAAGCCCGAGGCCAGGCTGAAGTACGGGATCACGCCCAGCCCGAGTTCGATCGCCAGCTCGCGCAGCGGACCGTCGTAGCTGGCGCGGTCATGGAGGTTGTACTCGGGCTGCAGCGTGCGGTAGGTGGGCAGGCCGTGCGAGCGCGCGGCGCGGTGCGCGTCGGCCACCTGCGCCGCGTCGAAGTTGGAGCAGCCGATCGCGCGGATCTTGCCCGCGTCGATCAGGCGCTGGTAGGCCGCGAGCGTTTCCTCGTGCGGCGTGCCGGCGTCGGGGCGGTGCGACTGGTACAGGTCGATCACGTCGACCTGCAGCCGGCGCAGCGAGTCCTCGACGGCGGTCTGGATCCACTGCCTGCCCAGGCCCTTGTGGTCGCCGCCCATGTCGGCGCCGACCTTGGTGAAGATCAACACCTTGGCGCGCCGCGACGGCTTCGCGGCGAGCCACTTGCCGAGGATGGTTTCCGACTCGCCCCCTTGGTGGCCGGGCACCCAGCGCGAATAGACGTCGGCCGTGTCGATGGCGTTGAAGCCGGCATCGACGAAGGCGTCGAGCAGTTCGAAGCTGCGCTGTTCGTCGACCGTCCAGCCGAACACGTTGCCGCCGAAGACGAGCGGCGCGATCTGCAGGCCGGTGTTGCCCAGGGGTCGGAGTTGCATGGCGTGTTCCTCGTGCATGAATGCGATCTGCCCACTATCGCGCCGATGCCCGATCGACGTCGCCGCGCCGGCAATGTCCCGACTGCGGCCGGGGGCGCGGCGGCCGCGGTGCCGCTGGCACCGACCGTCGCGCGCAGCCGACGGTAGCCGCCCCCGGGTACACGGCGGTGTCACATTCCTCCGGCACGCTGCATGGCTTTGCTTCTGAGCGCATCTCGCGCCAGGGCATTCCCTTCAAGGACATTCATGCAGCGTCGCATCATCGCCGTGGCTTGCGGCACCCTGGCCATCGGCGGCCTGGCCACCCTGGCCGCGTGCTTCGACAATTCGAGCAGCTCCCAGGCCGCGCCCACCGGCTACGCCGTCAGCGGCGTGGCCGCCGCCGGCACGCCGCTGGTCGGCGCCGTGGTCACGCTGACCGACAGCCTGGGCACCACCGTCCAGTCGGCGCCCACCGATGCAAGCGGGCGCTTCTCGATCACCACGCAGGGCGTCGCCCCGTTCGTGCTGACGGCCGCGTTCAACGACGTGGATGGCACGCCGGCCCTGTTGTCGTCGGTGCTGGATCCGGCCCGCAAGGCGGGGACGGCGGGCGTGTCCGCCAACCTCAATCCGCTCACCTCGCTGGTGACGCAGCGCGTGCTCGGCTTCGTGCCGACCATCGCGCCCACCGCCGCGCAGATCACCACGGCCGCGGTGACGGCGGCCACCATCGCCGCAGCCGAACAGGACGTGTCGACCGCGCTGCAGCCCGCGTACGCGGCGCTCGACATTCCGGCCAGCCTCACCGCCGACCCGATCGGCGCGCCGTACCAGGCCGTCGGCGCCGATCCGGTCGACAACCTGTTCACGCTGGCGCGCTTCAACGTGCATGCCGGGCAGGTCGCCGTCGGCACCGACAGCGCGCGCGCCGTGGTGTCCATTCCCGCCACCGGGGCGATCCCCGCGCCGGTGCCGGCCGCGGCGGCGACGTCGCTGGCGGCGCTCAACGCCGGCCCGACGACGACGGCGATCCAGCACGTGATCGTGGTCGTCGGCGAGAACCAGACCTTCGACGCCGTCTTCGGCGCCTACCAGGCGCCGGCCAACCAGACGGTCAAGAACCTGCTGTCCGAAGGCATCATCAACGCGGACGGCACGCCGGGCCCCAACTTCGCGCTGGCCACGCAGAACCAGGGCGCCACGCAATCCGTCTACACGATCAATCCGACGCGCGCGGCGGCCTACGCCACGCTGCCGCAGCCGGAGCTGATCGGCGTGCTCAATTCGCAGTTGCAGGCGCAAGGCGGCGTGCCCGATCCGCGCGCCCCCGCGAACCTGCCCAGCGGCCCGTTCCAGAACACCAAGTACGCGCCGTATGCCTTGAGCGCGAACAACCCGCTGGGCAATCTGACGGGCGACCCGGTGCACCGCTTCTTCCAGATGTGGCAGCAGACCGGCGGCGACAACTCGAAGCTGGACATGTACACCTGGGTGGCCGTCACCACCGGCCAGGGCGGCGACACGGCCGGCGTGACGCCGGCCAACCCGTCGCAGGGCGGCGAGCTGATGGGCTTCGCCAACATGGCCAGCGGCGACGCGCCGCTGTTCAAGAGCCTCGCAGGGCAGTACGCGATCAGCGACAACTACCACCAGGCGATCATGGGCGGCACGGGCGCCAACTTCTTCGCCATCGCCACCGCTGACGTGGCCTGGTTCAACACGGCCGGCGCGGTGGACACGCCGCCGGCCAACCAGGTGGAGAACCCGAACCCGATGGCGCAGACGCCGAACTTCTACGCGCAGGACGGCTACAGCGGCGGCTCCTACGTGAACTGTTCGGACGCCACGCAGCCCGGCGTCAGCGCCATCCTGGGCTTCCTGGGCACCGCCAGCGTCAAGCCCAACTGCGATGCCGGCAAGTACTACCTGGTCAACAACTACGGCCTGGGCTACGACATGAACGGCAACGCCCAGCCGATCGGCGCCAACAACTTCAACCTGCCGCCGCAGACCGTTCCGACCATCGCCGAGGGGCTGGCCGCCAAGAACGTGACCTGGAAGTGGTACACCGGCGGGCGCGAGACGGCCGACGTGACCGCCGATGCCGCCGCCTTCGGCGTGCCGGTGGCGGTGGCGCAGGCCGCGCAGTACAACACGATCGGCGACCCGCTCGTGGCGTCCAGCAAGGTGATGGGCAGCACCAGCCTGAAGGCCGGACTGGCGGGCCTGACCACGCTGTACGCCGACATCGCCGGCAGCACGCTGCCCGCGGTCTCGTTCGTCGTTCCCAAGAACCTCGACAGCGGCCACCCGGGCTATTCCGTGCCGGCCAAGTACGAGCTGTTCCTGCAGGACCTCATCGCCAAGGTGCAGGCCAACCCGACGCTGTGGGCGCACACGGCCATCATCATCACGACCGACGAAGGCGGCGGCCACTTCGACACCGGCGCCATCCAGCCGGTCGACTTCTTCGGCGACGGCCCGCGCATCCCGATGATCGTGGTGTCGCCGTATGCGCGCACCAACTACATCGACCACACGTACCATGACCACGCGTCGGTGCTGAAGTTCATCGAACGCAACTGGCGCATGCCGCCGCTGTCGGCGCGCAGCCGCGACAACCTGCCGAACCCGGTGTCGACGGCCGCGCAGCCGTACCTGCCGTCCAACAAGGCCGCGGCGATCGGCGACCTGATGTCCCTGTTCGCGTTCTGACATGGGCTTGAAGAGCGGCGGCCTGGCCGCCGTGCTGCTGGCCAGCGTGCTCGTGCTCGCGAGCCTGGGCCGCGACGAGGCCCGCGCGGCCGGCGCGGTGCCGGCCCCCGCGGCCGCCTCCACGCCGCGCAAGCTCGATCCGGTCACGATGTGGGTGCGCTATCCGTTGGCGCGCGCGGCACTCGACCCGGTGGCCAGTCTCGGCCGGCTGATGTTCTTCGACCCGTCGCTGTCGGTGTCCGGCCGCCAGTCGTGCGCGAGTTGCCACGATCCGGCGCACGCCTACGGTCCGCCGGACGGCCGCGCCGTGCAACCCGGCGGCCCGAACATGCAGCGCGTCGGCACGCGCGCGGTGCCGTCGCTGCGCTACCTGCGCTTCACGCCCCAGTTCTCGCGCCATCTCGCGCAGCCCAGCTCGGATGGCGTCGAGGACGAAGGCCCGGCGGGCGGCTTCACGCGCGACGGCGCCGCGCAGACGCTGCACGAGCAGGCGCTGCTGCCGCTGCTCAACCCGGTCGAGATGGCCAATCCGAACGTGGCCGCCATCGCCACGACGCTGCGCAAGTCCGACTACGCGGCGCAGTTCCGGCAGGTGTTCGGCAACGACGTCTTCGATCATCCGGCCACGGCCGCGATGAAGGGTGCGGCCGCGTTGCAGGCGTTCCAGGAGCAGGACCCGAGCTTCGAGCCGTACACCAGCAAGTTCGACGCGGCCATGTCGGGCAATGCCGATTTCACGGCGCAGGAACTGCGCGGCTACACCACGTTCAACGACCCGCGCAAGGGCAACTGCGCGAAGTGCCACCTCGATGCGCCCGGCCCCGGCGGCCGGCCGGCGCAGTTCACCGACTTCGGCATGGTGGCGCTCGGCGTGCCGCGCAACCCGGACGTGCCGGCCAACCGCGACGCGCGCTTCTTCGACCTGGGCCTGTGCGGACCCGTGCGCAAGGACCTGGCGCGCGAGCGCGACTTCTGCGGCATGTTCAAGACCCCCACGCTGCGCAACAGCGCGTCGCGCCAGGTGTTCTTCCACAACGGCCGCTTCCACACGATGGACGACGTGCTGCGCTTCTACGCCGAGCGCGACACGGCGCCCGCGAAGTGGTACCCGCGCGTGAACGGCCAGGTCGTGGCGTTCGACGACTTGCCCACGCGGCTGCGCGCGAACGTCGACCACGTCGACGTGCCGTTCACGCTGAAGGCCGGGGACAAGCCCTTGCTGGCCGACGCCGACATCCAGGACCTGGCGGCCTTCCTCAAGACGCTGGACGACGGCTACTCGCGGGAGGCCGGCGGCAAGCCCGCACGCTGACGCGCGGGCCGGGTCACCGCGACGGCGCCGCCAGCCCCGCGGCCGCCTTCAGCTCGCCCACCCTGCGCCCGTTCCAGTTCTTCAACGTGACGTCGCGCAGCGGCTCGACGAACGCGCGATCCGCATCGCCCAGCGGCAACAGCGACTCGACCAGCGCCACCAATGCGACCTCCACCGCGCGCGCGGTGTTGCCGTCGTCCATCTTCAATGCGATGCCCAGCCCCAGCTCGGGCAGCGCCGCGCAGTAGACGCCCTCGGCGCCGACCTTGCAGAACACGCGCGGGCCGAAGTGTTCCATCAGGCGCGTGTCGAGGCGCCCGGTGCCGGCCACCATCGACGGCGCGGCGGCCACGGCCCGGCGCAGGCGCGCGGCCGCGCGCGCATGGCCCGGGCTCAGCCCGATGCCGGTGCCCAAGCGTGCGAACGCGTGCGCCAGCGCGCGCAGGGGAATCGCGAACGTCGGGATCGAGCAGCCGTCGGTGGCGCGCGGCGCGTCGGCCAGACGCACGCCGGTGGCGGCCTCCAGCGCGGCGCCCACCTCGCGCATCACCGGATGATCCGGCTCCACGTAGCCGCGCAGCAGGCCGCGCGCGGCGTCGGCGTCGCCGGCCATGGACGCGCCCAGGCACGCGAAGCCCGCGTGCTTGCCGGAGCAGTTGTTGTGCAGCGCGCAGGGCGTCTCGCCGTTGGCGGCGAGGGCGCGCGCGGCCTGCTCGTTGGACGGCCAGTGCACGCCGCATTCCAGCACGTCGACATCGAGCCCGGCCCTGGCGAGCATCGACGCCGCGGTGGCCACGTGCCCGGGTTCGCCGCCGTGCGATGCGCACGCGAGCGCCAGTTCCGCGTCCGTCAGGCCGAAGCGTTCGGCGGCGCCCGACGCGACGAGCGGCAAGGCCTGCAGGCCCTTGACCGCGGAACGCGCGTAGACGGGCCGGGCGATGTCGCCGCCCTGGCGCAGCACGGCGCCTGCGGCATCGACCACCGCAAACGCGCCGCGATGGAACGACTCGACGATGTCGCCGCGCCAGAGTTCGACGAGAACAGGTTGGGTCATGCGCCCTCCAGGAACAATGCGGTGATTGTCCCCCCGGGGCGCGGGTCCGATCAGCGCTCGAGCTGGAACACCTGGACCACGGTCGCGAGCTGGCGCGCCTGTTCCTTCAGGCTCTCGGCCGCGGCCGCCGACTGCTCGACGAGCGCGGCGTTCTGCTGCGTCATCTGGTCGAGTTCGGACACGCTGACGTTGACCTGGCCGATGCCGCTCGCCTGCTCGGCGCTGGCGCGGGTGATCTCCTGGATGATGTCGGCGACACGGTGCACGCCGTCCACGATGCCCTGCATGGTGCCGCCGGCTTCGGTCACCAGCTGGCCGCCATGCTCGACGCGCTCCACCGACGCGCCGATCAGCGTCTTGATCTCGCGCGCCGCGTTGGCGGAGCGTTGCGCCAGGCTGCGCACCTCGCTCGCGACCACCGCGAACCCGCGGCCCTGCTCGCCGGCGCGGGCGGCCTCGACCGCCGCATTCAACGCGAGGATGTTGGTCTGGAAGGCGATGCCATCGATCACGCCGATGATGTCGGTGATCTTGCGCGAACTGGTGTTGATCTCGTCCATCGTGGTCACCACGCGCGAGACCACGTTGCCGCCGTTGGTGGCGCCGTGCGACGCGGCGATCGCCAGCTTGCTGGCTTCGGCGGCGGACTCGGACGTGTGGCGCACCGTCTGCGTCAGCTGCTCCATCGTCGCCGCGGCCTGCTGCAGGCTGGACGCCGTCTGCTCGGTGCGGCTGGCGAGGCTGTTGTTGCCGATGGCGATCTCGCCGGATGCGGTGGCGATGCTGTCGGTGGCACGGCGGATCTGGGTGACGGTGCCACGCAGCGATTCGATCATCGTCGCCAGGCCGGCCATCAGGCTGCCGGGGATGGGGTCGCGCAGTTGCACCGACAGGTTGCCCCGCGCGACGTCGTTCATGGCGGCGAGCGCGACGGCGGGTTCACCACCGATCTGGCGCACCACGCTGCGATAGATCGCGACGCCGACGCCGCCGATCGCCAGCAGCATCACGATCGCGATGGCCACGCCCTTGCCCAGCGCGGCGAACACGTCGGCATTGACGTCGTCCATGTACAGGCCCGAACCGATGATCCAGTGCCAGGCCGGTATCGCGCCCACGAACTGGAGCTTGGGCACCAGCTCCGTCTTGCCGGGGCGCGGGAAGTTCATCGGGATGAACCCGTTGCCGTCGGGGCTCGCCTTCGCGCCCTTGACCAGCGTGTCGATCACGTCGACGCCCGCCGAATCGATGATCTTGCCGATCATCGAGTGGCCGGCCCATTCGGGCTTGAACGGATGCATCACGCTGACGCCGTCGGTGCTCCAGATGTAGAAGTAGTTCGCCTTGCCGTCGTCGCCGCCGAAGCGCGCGCCGCGCAGCGCGTCCTCTGCCGCCGCCTGCGCCGCCGCCACGGTCATCTCGCCCTTTTCGGCCTTGGCCTCGAACGCCGCGGCGATGCTGCGCTGCGACTGCACCGCCATCACCAGCCCGGCCTTGCGGCCGTCGATGATCTGCTCGCGCAGCGTCCACGCCGCGCCGGCGGTGAGCAGCACGATGCCGACGATCGCGACGCTGGCGAGCAGCGCGATCCTGTGCTTGAAACTGAGGGATCGGTCGGGGCTGGCGAAGGCGGTCATGGCGGCTCGTGATCGGGGGATGTCACAGGGTGCCGTGTCGCGTGCCCGGACGGGGCACAGCTCGGCTGCCTGTCACTTTAGGCGCCGCGATCCCTCCGCGATGTCCCGAAAAGCTGCCCGATGGCCCGACAGTTCCGTCAAGGCGTGCCGTTGCGGCCGTGCTGGCGGAAGCCGGCGCGGGTGGCGAGACGATCGTAGTAGGCCTGCACGTGGGGCAGGGCGGGCCGTTCGATGGGCGTCATGAACCAGCGGTTGACCGACAGCCCGAGGCCGATGTCGGCCAGCGTGAATTCGGCGCCGGTGACGAAGTCGCCGGCCTGCTCCAGCTGGCGTTCGAGGATGCCCATGTGGCGGTTCCACGCGGCCGCGCTCGCCGCGATCGCCTGCGCGTCCTGGTGCGCCGGGCTGTGGCGCACCAGGCCCATGAACGCGTGGCGCCATGCGTTGTTCAGGTCGCCGCCCTGCCAGTCCATCCACTGCTCGACGTGGGCTCGCGCAAGCGGTTCGCGCGGCAGCAGGTCGTCGCGGCCATGCTTGCCGGCCAGGTAGCGGCAGATGGTGTTGGACTCCCACAGCACGGCGTCGCCATCGACGAGCACCGGCACCAGCGCGTTCGGATTGAGCGCGCGGAACTCGGGCGTGTCGGTGTCGCGATAGCCCGCGCCCCAGGGCTCCAGCTCGTACGGCAGCGCCAGCTCCTCGCAGAGCCACAGCAGCTTGCGCACGTTGATCGATATGGGCTTGCCCAGGATTCTCAGCATCGTGTCTCCCGATTCGCGTCTTGGTCGATTCTAGGATCGACGCATGCCCCTGTCTGCCCATCGAGGTGCCGATGGCCGACGGGGCGGCGTGGCCGGCACCGTAGCGCTTCAGCCCAGGGTCGGCGAGCGCGGCGCCAGGCGCGGCAGCGTCATCGTCACCGTGGTGCCCGAGCCCGGCGGCGACACGATCTCGATGCGACCGCCCAGGATGCCGTTGACCATGTTGCGCGAGATCGTCAGGCCCAGGCCGCTGCCGCCCTGCGCGAGCCGCGTGGTGAAGAACGGCGCGAACACCTGCGCGAGGTCGGGCGGCTCGATGCCGATGCCGTTGTCGTGCACGGTGACGCGCACGGCGTCGTGTCCGGACGGCCAGACGCGCACGGAGATCGTGCCCTCGCCGGTGCGCGCGAAGCCGTGCACGATGGCGTTCTCGATCAGCTGGTTGAGCACCTGGCCGATCGAGCCGGGATAGCTGTCCAGCATCAGGTCGGTCTCGCCGGTGACGATGATCTCGATCGGGTCGTGGCGATGCGCGAGGCGCGTGAGGTCGACCATCTCGCGCACGGTGGCGAGCAGGTCGAAGGTGCGGCGATGGTCGCTCGTCTGGTCGACGGCGATCTGCTGGAACACGGCGATCACGCGTTGGGCCTGGTCGATGGACTGCACCACTTGCCGGTGGCCTTCGTCGATGGCCGCGACATAGCCGGCCACCTGGCTGCGCCGGCGCTCTTCGCCCGGCGCGCGGCCGGCGTCGTCGACCGGCCC
>Ga0302314_10016027_pt1 | contig 12692 bp, 9 predicted proteins | sample III_Palsa_N2_3_FD_200533 | JGI IMG/M metagenome (GOLD analysis project Ga0302314, IMG submission 200533) | Peat permafrost microbial communities from Stordalen Mire near Abisko, Sweden - III_Palsa_N2_3 | ecosystem: Environmental > Terrestrial > Soil > Palsa > Peat permafrost | place: Sweden...
GCGGCCACCCGGTAAAGATCACCTACGACCGCGCCGAAGACATGGCCGCCACCACCAAGCGCCACCCCTCCCGCACCCGCCATCGCACCGCAGTATCAAAGGACGGCAAACTCCTCGCCGGCACCATCGAAGTAGCCATCGACGGTGGCGCCTACGCCACATTATCCCCAGTCGTATTGTCGCGAGCGACAATACACGCCCCCGGCCCCTACAAGTGGCCCTACATGCGCGTCCGCGCCAAGGCCATGGCCACTAACATCCCACCCCACGGCGCCTTCCGCGGCTTCGGTGCCCCACAGTCTCTCTTCGGCCTCGAACGCCACATGGACAAGATAGCCAAAACCATCGGCCTCACACCCGAAGAGTTACGTCGCCGCAACTTCCTCTCCACCGGAGACTGCACCGTAACCGGCCAGCCCCTCGTCGAGCCCGTAGACATGCAGCACCTCCTAACCCGCGCCCTCAACGAAGCCGGCTATCACGAAAAACTAGCCCGCTTCGCCGAGTCGAACAAGACATCATCCATCAAACGCGGCGTAGGCTTCGCCGCCTTCATGCACGGCACCGGCTTCACCGGCTCCGGCGAGCGCCGCCTCAACTCCCTCGTCCACCTCGACATCCTCGACGACGGCCGCCCCCAAATCCTCGTCTCCTCCACCGAGTTCGGCCAGGGCACCAACACCATCCTCTCGCAGGTAGCCGCGCAAACCCTCAACCTCCCCTACGACGACATCACCATCGCTCCAGTCGACACCAGCGTAGTCCCCAACTCCGGCCCAACGGTCGCCAGCCGCACCGCCATGATCGTAGGCAAGCTGGTCGAACGGGCCGCGATCCAGATGCTCACCCGCCTCCGCGACGAAAAGCTCCTCCCCGACGACCACACCCCCGAGCAATTCAAGTCCGCCACGCTAGCCTACCGCGCCAAGCACGGCTCCGTCCGCAGCTCTGTCCGTTACGAGCCACCCGCCAAAATCTTCTGGGACGACGATCTCTACCGCGGCGACGCCTACCCCGGCTACGCCTGGGCCGTCTACGTAGCGGAAGTAGCCGTCGATATGAACACCTACATGGCCACCTGCACCCGCTTCGACGCCCTCCAGGAAGTCGGCCTCGTCATGCACCCCGTCCTCGCCAAGGGTCAGATAGAAGGCGGCGTAGCTCAGGGCATCGGCTACGCCCTCTACGAAAAGTGCGTATGGAAGGACGGCCACATGATGAATAACCAGATGACCAACTACATCATGCCCACCAGCGCCGACCTGCCCCCGATCCACGTCCACTTCGAAGAAGTCCCCAGCATCCACGGCCCCGGCGGCGCAAAAGGCATCGGAGAACTCCCCATGGACGGCCCCGCACCCGCCATCCTCAACGCCATAGAAAACGCCACCGGCGTAGCCTTCAACACCATCCCCCTTCTACCCGAAGACATCTTCGAACGCTTCACCAGCTTCACCAACCCCGACCACGGCGGCACCGAAGACCTGGACCCATCAAAAGACAGAGACACTCGCGTAGAAGAACCCCAAGCCACCGAAACCGAATCCCCCGAACCAACCGAGGTCCCCGCCTAAACTTTTCGTTCGTCGTTGTTGTTTTTGTTTGTCATTCCGCAGGAATCTGCTGTTGCTCTCTATCGCACCACCCATACATTCGTCATCCTGAGCGTAGCGAATGGACCACTGTATTGGCTGTTGCTGTTGCTGTTGTTCTTGCTCTTGTTGTTGCTCTCCCCTGCACCGCCAAAAACGCTGTCATCTCGACCGGAGCGCAGCGTAGTGGAGAGATCCCCGTATTGGCTCTTGCTGTTGTTCTTGCCGTTGCAGTTGCTCTCTATCGCACCACCCATACACACGTCATCCTGAGCGTAGCGAATGGACCACTGTATTGGCTGTTGCTGTTGAACTTGCTGTTGTCTTTGCTGTTGCTCTCGACGGAGGGAACAGGGGCCTTTAGGCCCCTGAATAAGCCACCACAAAATGGGGCTTTAGCCCCGGGCCGTTGCTTCTGAGATAAGCCCGGGCTTCAGCCGGGCATTACGAACCACCACAAACCGGGCTTTAGCCCCTGAGACTTGCTCTTGTTGTTGTTGTTCTTCATGCTCTTGCAGTTGTTTTTGCCGTTGTCGTTGTTTCTAGGTGCCCCGAGGCTTTAGCCTCGGGTCTCATAACCACCACCAAAACCGGGGCTTTAGCCTTTAGCCCCCGAGGTCACCGCATGACGAGCCAAAACCTCACACTAACCGCCATCGGACTCGCCGGCCTCATCCTGCTCTACATCCTCTTCACAAAGAAGTGGACCAACTACACCAAAGAGAAACCAGCACCCTTCTGGCTAGGCCTCATAACAGTACTCAGCGGAGCAGCAATCGTCTTCTCGATCCACGCACTCCTCGTCACCCACGGAATCCTCAAATGAGCCTCATCAACCAAACCCGCATAGCATCGCTCGCCATCTGCATAGCAGTCCTGCCCCTATCCCTCAGCGCCCAAAACCCTCCCGCATTAGTCGTGCAGCCGCAACAGCCCGGCGACGCCCCCACCAAAGACCTATATGTCACCCTGCATCTCGTCGTCGACGAAAACGGAAACGCCTCGAACATTAAAGTTCAACACAGCGGCGGCTCTCCCTGGGATCAAAAAGCCATAGAAGCCGTCAAAAAGTATCACTTCACGCCTGCGTTGAAGGACGGTAAACCGGTCAAGGTACAGATCCAACTTCAGGTAAATTTCAAAGCGTCTTCTCCTTCAACAGATCCCGCACCAAAGGCCCCACCTCAATGACCACCATCAACCTAACCATCAACGGCAACCGCCAAACCCTCGACGTCCCACCCATGAAGCGCCTCCTCGACGTCCTCCGCGAAGACCTCCATCTCACCGGCACCAAAGAAGGCTGCGGCGAAGGCGAGTGCGGAGCATGCGCCGTCCTCCTCGACGGCGACCTGGTCAACTCCTGCCTCGTCCCCGCCCTCCAAACCAACGGCTCTCGGATCTGCACCATCGAAGGCGTCAGCACCGAAGGCCGCCTCCACCCCATCCAGCAATGCTTCCTGGAACGCGGCGGAGCCCAATGCGGCATCTGCACCCCCGGCATGATCCTCGCCACCCATCACCTCCTCGACAAATACCTCAACCCCACCATGGAGCAGATCCAGGAAGGTCTAGCCGGAAACCTCTGCCGCTGCACCGGCTACATGCGCATCTTTGAATCCGTACAAGAAGCCGCAAAACTCACCACCATCCAAACATAAACAGCTACGAAACACTGACAACTAGGAACTAACAACTAATAACTCTCCCTATGCGCTCTGACGTTACCCAATTCGCCCTCACCGCCCCACCCTCCCTCGCAGCCGTCCTCGCGACCCTAGCCAACGACCCTGGCCAGCACACCCTCCTCGCCGGCGGCACCGAACTCATGGTCGCCCTCGGCGTCGGCCGCCTCACGCAAAAATCCCTCCTCTCCATCCACCACCTCCGCGAGCTCCGCTTCATCGGCCTCGACGACGACGCCATCCACATCGGCTCTGGCACCACCTTCACCGATATCCGCCGCAGCAAAGCCATCGCCGCCGACCTCCCACTCATGGCCCAGTCCGCCTCCTGGACCGGCTCGGTAGCCAACCAGAACCGCGGCACCCTCGGCGGCAACATCTGCAACGCCTCTCCCGCAGCCGATACCCCGCCAGCCCTTCTCGCCTACGGCGCAACCCTAACCCTCGTCAGCGCAAGCGGAACCCGCACCATCCCCTACTCCGACTTCCACCTCGGCTACAAGAAAACCGCCCTCCGCCCCGACGAGCTGCTCCACACCATCACCGTCCCCCGCCACTTCGCCGGCTACCGCCACTACATCCGCAAGGTAGGAACCCGCAACGCCCAAGCCATCTCCAAGATCGCCCTCGCCGCCCTCGCCAAACTAGACGGCGACGTCATCGCCGACATCCGCCTCGGTGCAGCCTCCCTCGCCGATCGTCCAGTCCGTTGCTCCGCCGCCGAAGCCGCCCTCACCGGCCAAAGCCTCTCCCCCCAAAATCTCGACGCCACCATCCGAGCCGCCCGCGCCGCCCTGGCCTCAGAAGCCAAACCCATCGACGACATCCGCTCCACAGCAAAATACCGCGCCGCGGTAGCCGGAAACCTCCTCGAAGACTTCCTCCGCTCCCTCATGTCCGAATAACGCACCGTGCCCACCGTAGCGTTTAAAAACCACCGTAAATCACCGTCCGTGCGACCGTAAAACGGACCGTCCCGGACCATGCCCTCACCGTCAAAACATGCGTCTTTATTGACGAAACAGCCTCGCCAAATCCTCCTCCGTATCCACATCCACCGCCAACCGTTCCTCCACCACAACCCTCTCCCCCTTCAACAACTCCCTCGCGCCCGTATCTCCATGTAAAACAAGGAGATCCCCAAAATCAGCCGCCGGAAAATAAGCCGGAATCCCCACCCTCCCCGCATACCCCGACCCCGCAATCCTCCCCAGATCAGCCGATAACTCTAACAAATGCCCCACTTCCAACCCCACCTGATCGCAAGTAATCAACAAAACCCCACTAGCCCTCAACACACGAGCAGCGCTCACCCCCCGCCGAATAGAAGAAGCCATCCCCTCCTCCGCTAACTCATTCATAACAATGACGCAACCTCGCCGTTCTAGAGCCTCACAAAACTCCGCCTCACGGTTCACCACCACAATCACCTGCATCAAACCAGCCTCACGAGCCACCCTCACAGCCCGCTCCACCAGCGTTTCCCCAGCAAACACAAGGGTTTGCTTCGCCCGCCCCAATCGCCGCGAAAACCCAGCAGCCAGAATGACAGCAGCAATACTCACACAGCACACTGCGTCTGCAGGTAGCGCGAAGCCCCACCCAGCGTGATCTGCTCGGCAACAGTTTCAACCGTCATACGACGCGAAACCCCCAGCCTTCCTTCAAGAAACGCCTGTATTTCAGCAATAATTGCCAACGCAATAGCCTCCGCCCCATCCCCACCAATATCCAATCCCACCGGCGCAAACAACCCCTCGCAAGCACTTTCAACGCTCCATCCAAGCCTACTCGCAACCTCGCTAACGAGCAGCGCACTGCGATGCCGCGAACCAAGCAGCCCCAGGTAACGCGGCCTACTTGGAAGCACCCCAGCAAGCCACTCTCGATCCTGCTCATAACTGTGCGTCATGACAACAACAGCATCGTCCTCAGTAACCTCAAGGCCAGCAAGCCCTGATGTTGCTATAACTTGCGAAGCCTCTGAAAACCGCTCTCTCCGTGCCCACTGGGCCCGTCCATCAATAACAATGCAAGTCCATCCGAGCAACGCAGCCATCGAAACCAGCGGCGGCACATCATCACCTGCACCAAAGATGACTAGCCGCTGCGGAGGATCAAGCCACTCCTCAAAAAACGGAAGCGTGGGATCAACAAGCTGTTGACTATGGAAGACATGTTCGCCGGATTCCGCAAGAATGCAGCGGCGAAACGACGAACCGATACCGGGAAGCTGGCTAACAACCCGTCGCCGCTGTCCCCCAAGCGAAGACCTCATAGCCTGCATTAATGCAGCAAATTCAAGGGTATTCGCGGGTTCGAGCAGGACATTAACCGTTCCACCACAACCCAAGCCATAGGGAATATCTGCGGTGTCGTCGAAGAGCGTGGAGTACCGCTGAAGAGTCGCGCCATCGCGCACAAGCCACTGGGCTTTACGGATCACTTCCGCTTCAAGACAGCCCCCGGAGATGCCCCCTGCATACTCGCCATTTGCTGCAACCAGCAACCGCGCCCCGGTCCGACGGTAACTCGAGCCTTCCATCTGGACAAGCGTGGCGAGTGCGGCGGCGTTTCCACACTCGAAGAGATCGACTATCTGGCGGCGTTCGCGCATTTAGCCAGGCAAACCCCCTATCATTAGTGATAGCAGCTATTGGCCGTTGTTGGGAAGCATAGATAGGCGCGGGGAGGCCGCCGAGCAGTGTTGAACTGCCGATTCCTGTCCTAAAATGCACAGCTTTGGGGGCGGCACAACGATACAATTCCACTCAAGTACCAGTGTTAGCGAAGACGAGTATTTAGTTCGCCCCCTCGGAGGAATTCTCCATGCTTTTGCGCCTTTCCCGGTGTTTTTCGGCTCTCTGTTTAGCAGCTTGTCTGTCGGCAACGGCAACGCAGTGTTGTGCGCAAAGCGCCGCAGGCGCAAACGAGCATCCGGATTCGCGCTTCGACCTCTATGGTGGCTATGGATACTTCCATCCGATGAACAGCGGAATCGATGGGAAACAGTACGTCGACATCAGTAACCCCAACGCGACAGCCAGCTTTACAGGGTACTTCAACCACTTTCTCGGCGTACAGATTGAGGGTGGCTACTTTTCCGGCGAGGGCGAACACCGGGTTTACGCCCCGGGCTGCGATAACTCAAATTGCGACCAGTTGATTTATACCGCGCAGGCGGGGCCGGTATTCCGCTACCCGCTGGGCTCATGGGTTCCATTTATTCACGCTCTTGGCGGCGGAACGCGCACCAACGGACCAGCTTACCAGTCGCTAAAGTGGGGTTGGGGCGTGACTGGCGGCGGCGGGGTGGATTACATTCTTCCCTTCTTCAATAGCCACGTCGCTGTACGACTGATCCAGGCTGATTTTCAATACTCGCAGGTAGTCTATGGGCCGCTACAGCTACCAGCTGGTGTGGTTGGCGGATTTGGCGAGATCGATGCACTGAAGCTCTCCGGCGGTCTGGTAGTGCGGTTTGGCGAAAAGGTGGATAAGCGGCCCGTTGTGCTGGAGTGCAGTGCCGCGCCGAACCTGGTTCATCCCGGTGAGATGGTGACGGTGACCGGCAGCACGGCAGACCTCGACCCGAAGCGCAAGACTGTCTACTCCTGGGCGACAACTGGCGGCAAGTTGACTCCTTCAGGCCCGGAGGCGACGGTCGATACAACTGGGCTGGCGCCGGGCGACTATGTGGTTTCCGGCCGCGTGCAGCAAGGGATGAAGGCGAGCATGCAGGCCGCCTGTGATGCGCCGTTTACCGTGAAGCCGTATGATCCACCGGCGGTTAGCTGCTCTGCCCTGCCGGCTTCCGCGGTCTCAGGGACGACGATCAGCATTACGGCAACGGGAACGAGCCCGCAGAACCGTCCGCTGACTTATTCCTACAGCACTACAGCCGGACAGATTGCCGGAACCGGAACGGCGGCAACATTATCTACAGCAGGACTCAGTGCACAGAGCATTACAGTGACCTGCAACGTAATCGACGATCTGGGCCACAGCGCCACTGGAACAACACAGGTAGCGATCCAGCAGCCGCCAGTTCCGGTGGTTACGGAGACGCAGCAGCTCTGTGCGTTGAGCTTCACGCGGGACAAGCGTCGTCCTGTGCGGGTGGATAACGAGTCAAAGGCGTGCCTGGACGATATTGCATTGACGATGAACCAAACGGCTGATGGCAAGTTGGTGATTGTCGGGAATGCGTCTCCGGACGAAAAGCCGGAGGCTGCGGCAGAGCGGTCGCTGAATGTTCGGCAGTACCTGACACAGGAAAAGGGCATCGATGCGGGACGCATTGAGGTGCGAGTTGGTGACACGTCAGGACGCACGGTAAATAGTACGCTGGTGCCAGCCGGAGCGATCTTCAACGACTCGAATACTGAGCTCTTCGACGAGAAAGCCATTACACGTACCGGACAGGCTTATGGAGTCTCTGGAGTTCATAGCGGAACGAGCCCGCATAGCAAGGCGCACGTACCGAAGCGCCGACACAAGGCCGCGATAAGCGCTACGCCGACGGGAGTAAGCTACTCGCCGCCGGTGGCGGGTGAAACGCCTCCGGCGAGCGGTGATTTGCCGCCGGGCGGATCAACGCTCTCACAGCTGCCGAAGTAGAGAGCTCATTTTCTGCTAGACTGTATCAGTCGGCCAGGCGGGCGGCGAGGCTCAAAAGAACCACCCGGAGCCATCGCGTCCTGCGCTTCTACAGGCTGACTTTTACCACCAGAGGTTCGGGGCGTAGCGCAGTCTGGTAGCGCACCTGGTTCGGGACCAGGGGGTCGGAGGTTCGAATCCTCTCGCCCCGACCATTTCAATGCAATGCGATAGAAGAATTCTTCCAGACCGAGAGATCTGGACTGGGTTCTCGATGTCTTCCGGGGAGCCCCCCTCCCCCCCTGTGGGGATGTCTTGGGAGTAAGCCCTTTAGAATGTTAGGCTCCGGCGGAGAGATGTCTCGCAACTATGTTCTTCTAAAGGACTTAGCTCCAAGTGTTTCATTCAAAAGGGTTTTGGGTCTTGGTTTGGTACCGTTGCTGGAGAGTTAGGTTTTGGGGTCTGAGTTAATTGTAACGAATTGGCAGGGGTAACTACGCCAAGTTTGTCGGCATTATTTTCCCTTTGTTTTGTTTGGGTTGCGTGGATTTCAGGTGCGCCAGGGGCTTGACAAGATTTTGAGCTGCGGCGAAGGTGATTCACTCACAGCCCAAACCCTTCCTAATCCGTATAACACGGCTTCTTGACTGCTCGCCAGCACCGCTCTGCCGGCGAGCAGTCGAGGCTTACTGAGGCATCACTCCAGGATGCAGGTAGGAGGCTTGCGGCCAGGTCGGAGCTGCCAGACCCAGGATCTGAATGACGGCGTCGTTACCCTCCGATGAGACCCACAGACTGCCAGTGGAGTCGATCGCAGGGTTGACGGCTTGATAAAGCATTCCACTGTTGGGTGCCGTGGCGTTGCCTGTGATGCATGCGGTGTTTCCGGTCGCTGCGCCGACATTGCAGCCTTGTATGGTGGCCAGGACAGGCGTTGCCAGTGTGGTGTAGTAGATATCCAGTCCAGGTGCCGACGCTGTCGGCGACCCCGATTGCTCGTTGACAGACCCGCTGGTGTCGTTGTCGGGCACAAAGATGGTGGAGGCCCCATCGATGCTGCTAATACGCAGCGTGGTCGTGGTGGCTGAGCCGAGGGCGAAGGAGTTGACGCCGGTCGAGCCGCCGCCAGTTACATTCTGAGCGTTGGTCGCGCCGGCCGCAATCTTTGTCAAGGCGTTCTGGGTCGTCAGCCAGTAGTTGCCGCTGGCATCCACCATGCCACCGGTGGGCCACTTGTCGATCGTTCCGCCCAGGCAATTGCATTGGTTCGCGGCGGTCGCGAAGGCCTCCGCCGAGAGGGTTCCCGTATTGGCAATGTAGCTGAATCCGACATTCGATCCAGAGGCAAGGGGAGCAAATATATTTCCCACAGTGTCGAATGCAATCGAGGACGAGAGATGGCCCCCGGCAAAGGCAGCGCCTCCTACAGAGACGGCAGTCGGCGTGACTGTTGCCGCGGCGCCGGAGGAAATTTCAAAGAGGTTATTCGCACCATTTTGCGTGCCCGAATAAAAGAGGTTGTTATTCCGGTCCACCGCCAGCGCGAACGGATAAGTCGACGTGCCGCTAACAGCGGTGAACGGAGTAACCGCTCCGGACGCTGTGCTGACCTGCCATAGGCCGCCTACGCTGAGGCCGTTGGCGCCCATGCCGACCCAAAGGTGACCGGCTGTATCCGGTGCGGCGAAGCATGCCCCTGAGGTAGCGGCCGAGCCGCCCCAGGCATCGCAGGTATACGTGGCGCTGCTGGTAGCCATCAGCGTCGCGGGAGTCGTCCAGTTGCCGGCTCCGTCGGACGACAACGAATGGGCGATGTAGGGTACCGCGCCCAATATGCTGCCCGCGGATGGTGCGGTCAGGGCTGTCGCATATACGTTGTCGTTAATGTCCGTCGTGGTGTAATACACCGTCCCAACCTGATTGGCTCCGCTCCCGTAGCTCCTGAAGATAATTGCGATCGAGTAGTCAGGTGGTGCAGCGGTCAGCGACGGCAGATAGTAACCCGTGGCCGATCCAATGTTGTAGATGTTCGTGATAGCCGAACTAGACATAAAGGGGAACTTCGCCAGATTGACCATCGCCTGAAGCGTATTGGTCGGCGCCGTCGTGAACGTCGAATTGGAGGAATAAGTAGAGGAGACTGTGGTGTTCGTGAAGAGCGTTCCACAGGCGGAACCGTCCGCAGCGACACCGCCACGGCTGTTCACGCAGGCCTGGACTGAATTCGCGAGGCTGTTGATGAGCTGCTGGGGAACCACATTCTGCAAGGCCACGGCAGTGCTGGAAGTTGTGGGGTTAGAAGGAGGCGTCGCGTACACCTGACCGTTCGGCAGAGCTGTACCGAATCCGCTGATATTGGAGGCGTTGACAAGGTTCGCAGCGTTCATAAATGCGTGCGCAAGGCCAGCTGCCTGACATGTCATCGAGGTACCGGTGCCCGCGCAGGAACCCGTCGCAGCATTGTTCTTTGCTGGAGCGCTAACGCCCACAACGGCGCTGGCGCCGCTGCCCGAGACGGTGATGAAGTTGCTGAGGGCATAAGCCGCGGCGATAGTGCTCGGCTCATCGATCCAGATCACCGTGCTGCTGCCGAGGCTTGAGCACGGGCCAATGGCGGCCATAAGGAGAGAGTTGGCGTTGGCTGTATTTGCGCCCGTATTGCCGGCCGCGGAGGTAACGTAGGCCTGCTGGCCCGCAGGACAGGTATAGCTCGAAGCATTGAATAAGAAGCCACCGTTGCTGTCCGTTGTGGTTTGGGCAAGCTGAAGACCGGCGCCACCGTAGCCGTTGCTCTGCGTTGCATAGAGCGTCACCGTAGCCCCCTTCACGGGGTTGGGTCCGCCATGAATTATCCCGGTGAGGTCCGCGGAGGTCGAGACTGCATTCTGGGACGCATCGAAGCTGCACCCCGTTACGGTCAAGGCGACAACAGCTACGAGCGCTGCTGCAATCGAAGAAGAGGAAGAAAAACGGTGGCGCGGAAGATTCATCAATCTCACCTGGTGAAGGAAGTGTCGGGATAGCCAGCGAAAGTTGGGCGCAGCTCTAATAAACGTACCGGTAGCGAACTAAACAGCGTATTTGTGCATGAGACAAAATAACTGGTGCGCGATGCGAGAAACAGGGTACTCATGTGTCACAGTTCCGCGCCGGAGCTCGTTCATCATGGACTATCCGTCGCATCACTCGAAAGTCCGGTGCTCGCGAAGAGTCCAATTCGGCTCTTCTACGGCGTCGTATTCGTTTGACTCGACAACAATACGTAGCACGGATGGTGTTGTCAACAGATACCCCTACAAGACAAGACGCCTATGTTTGTGGGAGTTGCTGGGATTTCGAGTGGAACGGGGCTGACAGGGTTTTGGCCAGAGATATAAAAGCGGCGACTGCATGCCGCTATTCAGCCTTGATGAATCACGCCACGATTCATCAAGGCTGGACAGTTCGTCTGGATCAATCAAGGCTGATAGTTCACCTGTGTCGTGGCTTGATTGCCGTTGCTGTCCTGGAGTTCAATCTGCCAGGAATAGTTGGTACCAAGGACCAGGCTGGGGATTGATGGCGTACTGCCTCCTCCCGTAGGATCAGTGCCCCACGTGATAGAGGTCGTGGAGCTTGAGAAGCCATTCGAGTTGGAGTTGTTCCCGGGGATCTGCCAGATAGTGCCTCCGCTATTGCTGCTTAGATAGAACTGATACGTGTAGTTGCTGGCATTTGCAGGATCAGTCCAGGTAAACGTGGGCGTCGTGCTCACGCTGGTGCAGGTGGTGTTGCAGTTGGGCAAAAGATTTGTAGCAAACCCTGTCAGCACGCCGGTTACAGTAGCGGTCAGGTTTCCAGTTGTCCCATCGCTGTATGTGACGTTGAAGGTATAGCTATCTCCTACTGCGGGGCTAATATTACCGAGGTTCACGTTGATTTGGAACCCTCCGCCGCAACCGTTGTTGCCGCCGTTGCACAGGCCAATGTCCATGGGGGTAAGCGTATTGGCGCCATCGGCATTGGTACTTGTGGCAAGCGTAACGGCTACAGGCAGTTTGATAGCTCCAGATACCTGGAAGTTGAGGCTGTAATTTTGGTTGGTACTACCCGAATTCGTCGACTTGTAGTTCTGGGTCTGCACTGTGGCAGAACTGAGAACGCTGGGCAGCGTAAGGTTTACTCCGGTCTCATTGCCCCCCGGGATCGTTGTGTTCGTCATATTGCCCTGGGTATTGGTAATATCCCCCGCATCGACTATGCCGTCCTTGTTCTGGTCGAGGACCCCAACGAAGAAGTAACTGGAGCCCGTGGGAACCTGGATGGTATACGCCTGCGGGCTCACCGGGGTCGCAATGTACTCGCCATAGAAGGCGCCTGTACTCGTGTTGTAGAAACCGGTGTACAGAGGACCGGTGGCCGTGCCGGTGAAGCTGATCGCCCCGGATATTGTGTTGCCGCCGGTGGGTGCGCCAATGGTGATTGGGCCAATGGTCGAGGAGTTGGGGCTGTTCCCTCCCGCCGAGGTGCCATAAGCGCGGAAGTAGTAGATGCTGCCATTTGTGAGCCCATTCACGAGCCACACGTTGGTGCCGTTGGTGCCGGTTGCCGCAAAGGTCTGGCTTCCGGCTATGGCAGTGAATGTTGAAGTCGTGCTCCATTGCAGGGTGTAGGACGTTGCCGTCTCCACGCCGCTGCTGTTCTGGATGGCCGAGTATTGGGCGAGCGCGGCGGTGTTCATTGCGGATACTCCCTGCAGCGTGGGAGCTGTGGTGAGAGTGACCGTAGCAGGATCAGCAAGCGTGACATTAGCCCCGCTGAAGTTTGCTGTGGAAAC
>Ga0302314_10016030_pt1 | contig 12690 bp, 9 predicted proteins | sample III_Palsa_N2_3_FD_200533 | JGI IMG/M metagenome (GOLD analysis project Ga0302314, IMG submission 200533) | Peat permafrost microbial communities from Stordalen Mire near Abisko, Sweden - III_Palsa_N2_3 | ecosystem: Environmental > Terrestrial > Soil > Palsa > Peat permafrost | place: Sweden...
CCCATACGGTGGATTGCAGGCCGAGCTTCGGGCGCCAGTGGAACTTCACGAAGGTGGACGCGCCATCGGCATTGACCAGCCGGAAGCTGTGGATGCCGAAGCCTTCCATCATGCGCAGCGAGCGCGGAATGGCCCGATCGGACATCGCCCACATGATCATGTGCATCGCTTCGGGCGTCAGCGAGATGAAATCCCAGAACGTGTCGTGCGCCGAACCGGCCTGCGGGAAGCCGCGATCCGGTTCCATCTTCACCGCGTGGACGAGGTCCGGGAATTTCATCGCATCCTGGATGAAGAACACCGGGATGTTGTTGCCGACCAGATCCCAGTTGCCTTCCTTGGTATAGAACTTCACCGCAAAACCGCGCACGTCGCGCGGCGTGTCGATCGATCCGGCGCCGCCGGCCACGGTGGAGAAGCGCGTGAACAGTGGCGTCTGCACGCCGGTCTCGGTGAGGATCTTCGCGGTGGTGTACTTGCTCAGCGACTTGGTCAGCTCGAAGTGACCGTGTGCTGCCGAACCGCGCGCATGCACGATGCGCTCGGGGATGCGCTCGTGGTCGAAGTGGGTGATCTTCTCGCGGAGGATGAAGTCCTCCAGCAATGTCGGCCCGCGCGGCGTGGCGCGCAACGAGTTTTGGTTATCCGACAGCGGCAGGCCCTGGTTGGTAGTCAGCGGCGGGTGCTCGCCGCCGGCGCGCTGATGCAGCTCGTCGCCTTTGCCACGGCTGTCCCCGGCTTTGGCATCAGTGGATTTCGGGGACGACGGACTGGGCTTTTTCTTCGCCATGATCTTGCTCCGGAGGAGGGGGATGAGCGTTTCGCGCTTCGTTGTCACTCGAAGGTGCGCCCGGCGAAGTGAATACCCCGTCGACTGTCTGTAAGAAAAGAAAACCGGACGCCGACCTGCCTTGAAAGACCTTCTTTCAGAAGATGTGCCGGAACACCACGAACAACGAGCCCGACAGCAGGATCGATGCGGGCAGCGTCAACACCCACGCCATCAGCAGGCTGCGCACGGTGTTCTTCTGCAGGCCGGAGCCGTTCGCGGCCATGGTGCCGGCGACGCCGGAAGTGAGTACGTGGGTGGTGTTGACCGGCAGGTGGTATGCATCTTCTGTCTGGATCAACAGAGGGACTCTCGATCAGGCGTGTGCGACGTTGGTACCGTACTGCAGCAGGGAATGATCGTCGCTGGTTAACAGGCGGACAAAGTTGGAGTGAATGAACAGCTTTTCGCGGCCGACTTTGATCTCGCGCAGCATGCCTAGGTCGGCTAGCTGTTTCAGATATACCGAGGCGGTCTGGCGCTTGGCAATGTCGGCTTCCACCAGGTTCTGGATGCGGCAGTACGGTTGTACGAACAGCATGTCGACCAGCTCGCGCGTGTAGATCTTTGTTGCGCGAGTCTTGACGAAGGCGGTGGCGCTGGCCTGTAGTTGCTGGATGGCCTGGATCTTGGCGGTGGTCCACTGGGCGGTATCGGTCACCGCGGCCAACATGAAACTGATCCACGCCTCCCAGGCACCGTCACGAGTGACCGCCAGCAGGTTTCGGTAATAGTCGGCACGGTGCCGCAGAACGTAACGCGACAGGTACAGCACCGGCTGAGTGAGCAGGCCTTGTTCCACTAACAGCAAGAGATTGAGTACACGTCCGGTGCGGCCGTTACCGTCGAGAAATGGATGGATCGCCTCGAACTGGTAGTGCGCCACGGCCATGCGGATCAGCGGATCGATCTCGGTGTGTTCGTGGATGAAGCGCTCCCAGTTAGCCAGTTTTTCGCGCAACAGCGCCTCGCCGACCGGCGGGGTATAAATCAGCTCACCGGTAGCGGCATTGGCCAGTGCCGTGCCTGGTATCCGCCGGATATCCATGACGGTGTTCTTGAGTTGACTGCACACCTGGATCGCGGTGTTGGTGCTTAGTGGCCGATGCTTGAGCGAGGCAAACCCTTCATAGAGTGCACTGCGATAGCGCAGGGCTTCCTTGGTGGCGGGATCATCGGTCTGGTCTTCCAACTGCGCGTAGCGGAACAGCGCGTCACTGGTGGTGACGATGTTTTCGATCTCGCTGCTGGCCTGAGCTTCCAATAGTGGAATGGTGTTGATCAGTACCGCCTGATTCGGGATCAGGTCGCCGGCACTTTTCAGTGCCGCCAGCGCCGCCCGCGCCTCGATGCATGCCTTGAGCAGCGACTTGCTTTCAATGTCGGTAGTCGGTGGCAGCTCGGGCAGGCTGTTGTACGGCTGCTTGGGATCGAAAGGCATGGGTTGGATTCCTGTCTGGATCGACCTGTAGACGGAGCATGTCGACGACATCGACAGTAGGGAATAACATGTCGATATTCAAGTCTTATTTCGACATGAATCAGGAACGTGTCGATGGAATCGACACGTCAGTCCGATATGTCGATGGAAGTGCCTTACCTGAATGGCACTGCGGGATCCAGCGGATTCTGGGTAGTGGGACTCCATGGTTGCGGTGCTTCATGCGCCGGCTCAACGCCTCAAAGAGTTGATCGCGTTGAGGCCGATCTCGTCCTCGAAGGCTCTTCAGTCGAGCACGCACATCTTGCCGGCGACAGCGACGGAGATCTGGACCCCGCGGCATTGGTTGAATGAAGAGGACGGCGGCAAATACACCGCAACCTTTCTTCAGAAGATGTGCCGGAACACCACGAACAACGATCCCGCCAACAGGATCGAAGCTGGCAGCGTCAACACCCACGCCATCAGCAGGCTGCGCACGGTGCTCCATTGCAGGCCGGAGCCATTTGCGGCCATGGTGCCGGCGACGCCGGAGGTGAGTACGTGGGTGGTGCTGACTGGCAGGTGATACATGTCGGCGGCCTGGATCAGCACCATCGCCACCAGCTCAGCCGAGGCGCCCTGCGCATAGGTCAGATGCTCCTTGCCGATGCGCTCGCCGACGGTGACCACGATGCGCTTCCAGCCGACCATCGTGCCCAGGCCGAGTGCCAGCGCCACGGCCACCTTCACCCACGGCGGGATGAACTGTGTCGCCTGCGTGCCGAGGCCGCGCCATGAGGTGAGCGCGGCGGTCTGCTGCGAGGTGAGGCCGGGCTGCTTCAGCACCAGCGGGATCGCGGCATCGGCCAGGTAGATATCGTTGCGGACGTTGCCCATCTGATCCTGCGGCACGGCCTTGAGCGAGGTGCGATCACCCAGCTGTTTGTCGATCGACGCCATCAGCGCGGACAGCGCCGGTGCGGTGCCGGGCAGGAACGCCTGCTGCTGCACGGCGGCGGTCACGGTCTTGCGCGGATCGGCGGTTACGCTCACGCCGTTGCCAAGGCTGGCCAGCACCTGTTGTGCTTCAGCGGATACCTGGTGGAAGGACTTCACCTGGTTGCCGGTCACCGCGCCGTTCAGTGCGTAGGCGGTCGGCACCGTGCCGATCAGGATCAGCATGATCAGGCCCATGCCTTTCTGGCCGTCGTTGGAGCCATGGCTGAAGCTCACGCCGGTACAGGTCAGCACGAGCAGCGCGCGGATCGGCCACGGCGGCGGCTTGTTGCCTTCCGGCGCGCGATACAGGGCTGGGATCTTCACTACCGCCTTCAGTACGAGCATCAGCAGACCGGCCAGCAGGAAGCCGGCGATCGGCGAAAAGACCAGGCCCTTGAACACGCCCATCGCGGCGTCCCAGTTCACGCCGCTGGTGCCGCTGGCGGTGGACATCAATTGGTTCGCCAAGCCCACGCCGATGATCGAGCCGATCAGGGTGTGCGAGGACGAATTCGGCAGCCCAAAATACCAGGTGCCCAGGTTCCACAGGATCGCCGCGATCAACAGCGCGAACACCATCGCGAAACCGGCCTGGCTGCCCACCTGCAGGATCAGCTCCACCGGCAACAGAGCCACGATGGTAAAGGCGACCGCACCGGACGAGGTCAGCACGCCAAGGAAGTTGAACGCGCCCGACCAGATCACCGCCAGATTGGGCGGCATCGAATGCGTATAGATCACCGTGGCCACCGCATTGGCGGTGTCGTGGAAGCCGTTGACGAATTCGAAGCCGAGTGCGATCAGCAAGGCCACGCCGAGCAGGATATACGGCGCTGCCGTACCGGATTTGACGACGGCCAGATCCTGCATGAGGTGCACGGCGGCGTAGCTGCCACCGATCAGCAGGATCAGTCCGAAAATAATCGCGAACAGGCGGCCGGAGCTTTTGCCCGGGCTCGCAATGGCTGTGGCAACGGCATCGGATGACATCGGCAACTCCCGTCGGTTGGTCTGGCCGAAGCTAGACGAGAGGCGCGACAAATTCGTGACAGAAGCGGGTGCGTTACAGCCTGCGACTAGTGCGACGCATCAATTTTTTTCGCCAGATCGAGGCTGCGCGGTGCTGCCAGGCCGCCGTAACGTGCGTCGATCTTGTTCAGCAAGGTGTGTGCGGCATCGGGCTTGCCGCTGGCCAGCAGGCTTTCCGCCTGTTGCAGCTGGGCGGTGAGTGCCTGGTCGATGTGCGCGCGACAACCAGCCAGCTTGGCCGGATCGGGCTGCACAGGCTTGTCCAGCACGTCCAATGCGTGATTCAGCGGCGCCGGGGTAACCACTTCATGGCCTGACCAGGGCGCGGCCACGGTGGCTACGTGGAAAACGCACCAGTCGTGCATCGACTGCTGGCTTTGCCTGTCCATGTCGAGATGGGCATCGTCCTGCTGGCCGGTGAGGTAAACCAGCCGCGTGGCGTCCTGAAACTGCTGGAACAATGCCGATGGTGGAAGCGTGAGTTGTGCATTGCCGATCGGATCGCTGCCGGCCATCAGTAGCGCGCTGTGAAACAGATCCGGGTAGCCCAACGCGATGCGCTCGGCCACGCGCGAACCACCGGAAAAACCGCCGATGTAGATGCGCTGCGGGTCGATGGGATAACGCTTGATGATGTTCGCTGCCGCCAGTAACGCCAGTGGCACGCGGCGGTCGAGTACGTCGGCATCGTTGCCAGAATTGGCGGCGCTGACGTAGATCATGCCGTGACGATCCAGCGTCGATATCCATGGCGGCGGCACGGTGGCTTCTTCCCAGGGCGGCACGAATACCAACAGGGCATAACCCTGCGGCGGTGCAGCGGCAGGCACATAGACGGCGAACTTTTCATGCGCGAGGTCGAGTGATTGCTCGCGCATGGTGTATCCCTTCTGTGCCGCTGCCTGGTTTACGTACAGCGCATTCAGCGGGCTCAGTAGCCGTCGTACCAGCTCGGTGCTGCGTGATAGCGGCGAGTAGTCAGTAAACACCACGTCGTGTTGCAACCCGACAGGCACGGCAGGCACGTCGCCAGCGGTTGCCAGCAGCGGCATCCACAGGGCAGCGAGCAATAGCAGGCAGCGAGCGGTCATGCGCAATTGTTAGGCGCGAAGGGAGGTAATAGCATGCCATTGACTGGGGCCATCCATGAGGCGTATCGATGGCCGGCAGTCACAACCAGGGGGGAATATATGGCTAGAAAGAATGAACCGGTCCGGTGGTACTGGCCGCAGATTGGCAATCGCGCGGACGCGATCGAGGCATCGAATGCCGGTTTCTGGGCGGCGGTTTTCTGCGCGTCAGTCACCGCGATCTTCGCTACGATCAGCATTTTCACGCACTCTGCTGTTGCTGGAATCAGTGTCAGTGCGTATCTGGATGTTGTCTTGTTCGGCATCATTGCGTGGCGCATCCGGCGTCGCTCGAAGGTTTTCGCTGTGCTCGGGCTTGCCCTCTACATCGTCGAGAAGATTTACCAGTACACCACCCAGCCGCACGTGGCCATATTCGGCATCTTCATGGTGATTGTCCTGCTGCTGGCCTTCATCAGCGGCATACGTGGCACCTTTGCATTCCACCGCCTGTCTGCGGTGGATCCATTGCTGGCTGCGCCGCAAGACGCATGACACGCTGCTGAGTCAATCCGCCAGTCAGTAACTTAAGAGAGGCCCGCATGTCGGGGCCTCTCTTTTTATATGGGCGGACGCAAAAAGAGACTTTATGTCTCGAACGTGTTTTCAGCATGTACGGATTCTGAACGCAGAAACCTGCACTGGATAACGGAAAGACCAGCGTCACATCGCCAAGCTCCAATCGCGCACGGCTGTGGCGTTACGCGCCTGCTGCAGGGGAGCACTGGATCGGTTGGACAGCCGGAAGCCGCTCAGGGAGGGCGGTGACCACGAATCGCATGGACTCGCGTCTCAACTGTTATCCAAATCAAAAGGACTTAAACCATGAAAGATCGTTGCGGGTTATCCGTTGCAGTTAAAGCTGCACTTTTCGCCGCCGTATTCAGCGTCGGCAGCTTTGGCGTCGCTGCACAGGCTTTCGCCGGTGAGACCAGTGAAGCCACTACCGTCACCCAGACGCTGGTCGTCGAACCGGACCAGGGCATGACGCCCATCTACAACCTGATCCAGTCGGCCAAGTCCAGCATCGACATGACCATGTACGAGCTGGTCGATACGCAGGCTTCGGGCCTGCTCTGCACCGCCGCCGAAAGCGGCATCGCCGTGCGCGTGATCCTCGACCAGAACCTCGAGAAAAGTAACAACCAGGCGGCGTATACGCAGCTGAAGGACTGTGGCGTGAGCGTGGTCTGGGCATGGACCAAGTATGCCGCCACCCATCAGAAGACCATCACCATCGACGACACCACCAGTGCGGTGATGACGCTCAACCTGACCAGCCGCTACTACAGCACCACCCGCGACTTCGCAGTGATCGAGAACGATCCGAACGATGTCGCCGCCATCGAAAGCACGTTCAACGCCGACTTCAAGTCACAGACGATCACGCCGCCGGTGGGTGACGACCTGATCTGGAGCCCGACTGTTTCCAAGACCGACCTGGTCAACCTGATCAATGAGGCGAAGGACAGCCTGCTTATCGAGAACGAGGAGATGAGCTACAGCACCATCGTCACCGCGCTGGAGAATGCAGCCAAGCGCGGCGTCAAGGTGACGGTCTGCATGACCAACGACGACAACGACTACGAGAGCGAATTCGAAGCTCTCACAAAAGCCGGTGTGAAGATCAGCACCTATCCGGATACCACCACCGGGCTGTACATCCATGCCAAGGTGATCGTGGCCGACTACGGCACGTCGACTGCGCAGGCCTTTGTGGGTTCGGAGAACTTCTCCTCGGCCTCCCTGACGGAGAACCGGGAACTCGGGCTGATCACCACCACGGCAGCCATCCTGACCCAGCTCAATACGACGCTCAGCAGTGACTATGCGGGTGGTACGCCCTGGACCAAGTCGTAAACCCTCGCCGAAGCGCATGGTGCTTTGCATCATGCGCTTCGGCGTATTCCGTGGTGGATATCGATACAGCGGATTCGACTCATTGACCTCATCGAGCTGTCATCCCGGCAGGGGGTGTCGGCGTTAATATTCAGGCTGGATGAGCTGACCCATCGAATCGACCAAGGAGACATGCCATGTATGGGTTTTACTTGAAGTCCGGGCGGTATCTGTTGCTTTCGGCGCTGCTGCTGGGCGCGATTGCGACGCCGATGATGGTGAGCGCGGCTACCGATGGCGCATCGGCACCCCAAACCACGGATGCGGCGCCGAGCGATGCCGATCTCGCCGCCACCAAGTGTGCGATCGGCGAGGAACGTTTCCTGCCGGGCGACTATTTCTACTGTCTGGCCACGCAGACCTACGGCCAACAGCACTACACCTATGCGAAGAAATTCTTCACCGAGGCGGCCGGTTGGGCGAGCAAGCCGGCACAGTATGTGCTCGGCATCATGGCGCTCGATGGCGATCATCAGCCAGTGAACCGTCCCTTGGCGATCGCGTGGCTGGCGTTGGCCTCGGAGCGACCGCAATCGGATTACGCGGTGGCTTACAAATCAGCGTATGCCAGCGCCACCGCGGCCGAACGGCAGGCTGCCGAAAAGCTGCTGGCCACGATGCACCCGACCTATGCCGATGAGACCGCAGCGGTACGTGCCGAGAAGCGCTATACGGATGGCATGGCCACACTCGTCCGCTTGAACGCCGGTGAGAGAAGCTACTGCATGGAAGGTCTGGTGGATGCCAGTGATCCGCAGACCGACCCGACACAGTGCCCGTCGATGCAGACGACGGTCAACGCGATCGACAAACAGGCGGCGATCGTATTCGATGGCTGGAGCGGCCATGTGAGCGTGGGTGCGCTGCAGCCGGTCAATGCACCTGCTCCTACAAAGTCTGGTGGGTAGTAACAAACCGAAACTCGGGTATTTGCGTTTCGCAAAACGCAAGTAAAGAGCCCCGTTCATCGGGGCTTTTTCTTTAGGTTCTGGCACGGATTGGGCGCTTGCCGCTGCGCCGGGCACAACCGTTGCATGCGCTTACGCGACGCGGAACAAGCGAGAGACATGCAGGCTATATACGATGGTCATATGGATGGGTACAGGGTGCATGACGCCATGGCCTGCCAGAGGTTCCTCCGGTATATCGGTTTTCCCGTTGCCCTTGAAGGGCGTGAAGTGACGCCATGCAGTCAAGGGAGCGACAGCCATGCAACGAGGTTGGCCCGCTTCCGTGACCGCTTATCCGGACATAAGCGAGATTGGAAGCGATGATTGATAGCGATAGCGACGTCTACAAGACCCTGCTGGAATCGACCCGAGCCATTCCCTGGAAAATCGACTGGGCCACGATGGCGTTTGCCTACATCGGGCCACAGATCGAGAGCCTGCTTGGCTGGGAACCCTCCAGCTGGGCGAGCGTGCAGGACTGGATCGATCGCATGCATCCGGAAGAGCGGGCATGGGCCGTGGATTTCTGTGTCGCGCAATCAAAAGCAGGCATCGATCACGAAGCCGATTACCGCGCACTGTGCAAGAACGGCGAATACGTGTGGATCCGCGACGTAGTGCATGTAGTGCGCAACGCGGACGGTTCGGTCGACTCGCTGGTCGGATTCATGTTCGATATCAGCGAGCGCAAGCGCACCGAAGAGAAACTGCTCGGCTTGCAGAGGGAGCTGGAAGAACTGTCGTACAAGGACGGCCTGACTGGCGTGGCCAACCGGCGCCGGTTCGACGCCATCATGGAGATCGAATGGGACAACGCGCGGCGCAACAAGCAGCCGCTGTCGCTGGTCATGCTCGATATCGATTACTTCAAGCAGTACAACGACCACTACGGACATCTCGAAGGGGATCAATGCCTGAAGCTGGTGGCCCGGATCCTCGGCAAGGCAGCCACGCGGGCACGCGATTTCGTCGCTCGTTTCGGTGGGGATGAGTTCGTGCTGGTGCTGCCCGAAACCGATGAAAACGCCGCCAGGAAAATCGCCGAGCGTTGCCGCGAGCTTTTCGCGAAGGAGAAGATCCCGCATGAGCGATCCGAACTCGGGACAGTGCTGACCGTCAGCCTGGGCGTGAGCACCACGATCCCCGCGCACGGCGATGAGCTGTTGCCGTTTATCAAGGCGGCCGACAAGCAGCTATATCAAGCCAAGCTGCAGGGCAGGAACCGTGTCGTTGCTGATAGCTGAGCGCGCTTCTCTGTTGTTGGAGTGGCTTCAGCCGCGACGCTCCCGAGCGCTATCGAAAGCAAACAGCAACAGCATCGCGACTGAAGTCGCTCCTACACGAGCGCATGGTGCATCGTCATGTAAAGAAAAGCCCCGCATGGCGGGGCTTTTCTTTACAACCGGATCGCGGCGAATCCAGCTTACGCCTCGGCGTCTTCCTTGTACGCATCAATCGGAATACACGCACACATGATGTTCTTGTCGCCGTAGACGTTGTCGACGCGCGCCACCGGCGACCAGTACTTCTGCAGCTTCAGACTGGGCAGCGGGAAGGCGGCCAGTTCACGCGGGTAGGCGTGGGTCCACTCGCTGCCGCTGACCATGGTGGCGGTGTGCGGGGCGTTCTTCAGCGGGTTGTCCTCGCGGTCGAGCTTGCCGTCCTCGATCGCGCGGATCTCGTCGCGGATCTGGATCATCGCGTCGATGAAGCGATCCAGCTCGTGCTGCGATTCGCTCTCGGTCGGCTCGACCATCAGCGTGCCGGCAACCGGGAAGCTCAAGGTCGGCGCGTGGAAGCCGAAATCGATCAGGCGCTTGGCCACGTCTTCGGCACCGATGCCGGTGGCGTCCTTGAGCGGGCGCAGGTCGAGGATGCACTCGTGCGCGACCAGGCCGTTACGGCCGGTGTACAGGGTCGGGTAGTGCGGTGCCAGACGCTTGGCGATGTAGTTGGCGTTGAGCAGGGCGACCTGGGTGGCCTTGCGCAGGCCCTGCTGGCCCATCAGGGTGACGTACATCCAGCTGATCGGCAGGATCGAGGCGGAACCGTAGCTGGCGGCGCTGACCATGCCGACCTTGCCTTCACCGCCGAGCGTGCGCGGCAGGAACGGCGCGAGATGCGACTTCACCGCACAGGGACCAACGCCCGGGCCGCCGCCGCCGTGCGGAATGCAGAAGGTCTTGTGCAGGTTCAGATGCGATACGTCCGAGCCCCACTTGCCGGGCTTGGCCACGCCGACCAGCGCATTCATGTTGGCGCCGTCGGTGTAGACCTGACCGCCATGCGCGTGCACGATCTCGCAGATCGCGACGATGTCTTCCTCGAACACGCCGTGCGTGGAGGGGTAGGTAATCATCAGCGCGGCGAGACGGTCACTGTACTTCTCGGCAGCGCGGCGGATGTCTTCCACATCGACGTTGCCGTTGGCGTCGCACTTGGTCACCACCACCGTCATGCCGCACATTTGCGCGGAGGCCGGGTTGGTGCCGTGGGCGGATTCGGGGATCAGGCAGATGTCGCGGTGATCTTCGTTGCGCGAGCGGTGATAGGCGCGAATCGCCAGCAGGCCGGCGTATTCGCCCTGCGCGCCGGAGTTCGGCTGCAGGCTGACCGCGTCGTAGCCGGTGCACTCGACCAGCATCGCTTCCAGGCCGTCGATCAGCTCCTTGTAGCCCTGCGTCTGCGACACCGGTGCCAGTGGGTGGATGTTGCCGAACTCGGGCCAGGTCACCGGGATCATCTCGGCGGTGGCGTTGAGCTTCATGGTGCAGCTGCCCAGCGGGATCATCGTGCGATCCATCGCCAGGTCCTTGTCGGCCAGCGCACGCATGTAGCGCAGCAGTTCGTGCTCGCTGTGGTGCGTGTTGAACACCGGATGCTGCAGGAACGCGCTCTTGCGCAAGAGCGCGGTCGGCAGTGCGTCCGGCGTGGCGGCATCCAGTTCATCGATGGTCGCTCCCGACATCCTGTCTCCCGCGACACTAGTGCGTCCCTGCACGTCGTCGTCGATGTATGCGCCGAACAAGGCGGCAAGGGCGATTACGTCGGCACGCGTGGTGGTCTCGTCGAGGCTGATGCCGACGCTCTCGCCATGGATCTGGCGCAGGTTGATGCCGGCGGCCTCGGCCTTGGTGGTCAGTGCGTCGGCGTCGACGTTCACTACATGCAGGGTGTCGAAGAAATCCGTACCCACGGTGTGACCGGCCTGACGCAGCGACGCGGCCAGGATCGAGGCAAGGCGATGCGTGCGACGCGCGATGCGGGTCAGGCCTTCCGGACCGTGGTACACCGCATACATGCTGGCCATCACGGCCAGCAGCACCTGTGCGGTACAGATGTTGGACGTGGCCTTCTCGCGGCGGATGTGCTGCTCGCGGGTCTGCAGGGTGAGGCGATAGGCGTGCTTGCCTTCGGCATCCACCGAGACGCCGATCAGGCGCCCCGGCATCGAGCGCTTGTACGCGTCGCGACAGGCCATGAAGGCGGCGTGCGGGCCACCGTTGCCGAACGGCACGCCGAAGCGCTGCGAGTTGCCGACCACGATGTCAGCACCCCATTCGCCCGGCGCGGCAATCAGGGTCAGCGCGAGCAGATCGGTGGCGACCGCGACCAGGCCGCCACGCGCATGCACGGCAGCGGCGACGGCCTCGTAGTCGTTGACGGTGCCAAAGGTGTTCGGGTACTGCAGCATCACGCCGAAGGCATCGGTGTTCAGTGCATCGACGTCGTTGCCGATCACCAGTTCGATGCCCAGCGGTTCGGCACGGGTGCGGATCACTTCCAGCGTCTGCGGATGCACGCCGTTCGACACGAAGAACGTATTGCTCTTGGACTTGCACGAGCGCTTGGCCAGCGTCATTGCTTCGGCGGCGGCGGTAGCTTCGTCCAGCAGCGACGCGTTGGCGATCTCCATCCCGGTGAGGTCGGCACACATCGTCTGGAAATTGATCAGCGCCTCCATGCGTCCCTGCGAGATCTCTGCCTGATACGGTGTGTACGCCGTGTACCAGGCGGGATTCTCCAGGATGTTGCGCAGTATGACGTTCGGCGTATGGGTGCCGTAATAGCCTTGGCCGATGAAGCTCTTGAGTACCTGGTTCTTGTCCGCAATGGTGCGGATCTTGGCCAGCGCCTCGACCTCGGTGATCGCCTTCGGCAATGCCAGCGGCGCCGATGACTTGATCTTGCCTGGCACGATCGCGTCGGTCATCGATTCCAGTGAATCGTGGCCGATGACGCGCAGCATCTGCGCAATCTCCGCATCGTTGGGGCCAATGTGGCGCTCGATGAAGGCGTGGTGATGCTCGAGGTCGCGCAGGGAAGGCGTGTTGGTCTGGCTCATGACGGGCGTCCGGAAATGGCCGATAAAGGCCGGACGTGCGTGCCGCACGTGGGGCGCCCCTCTGTCCTTTTGCCTGAGAGTTTGGA
>Ga0302314_10016032_pt1 | contig 12690 bp, 9 predicted proteins | sample III_Palsa_N2_3_FD_200533 | JGI IMG/M metagenome (GOLD analysis project Ga0302314, IMG submission 200533) | Peat permafrost microbial communities from Stordalen Mire near Abisko, Sweden - III_Palsa_N2_3 | ecosystem: Environmental > Terrestrial > Soil > Palsa > Peat permafrost | place: Sweden...
GCATGATCTTGGCTCGCGCTGTGAAGGAAGTAGTTCTTTATTGAAAAAAAGAACCAAACAACTTTTGAACCTTGGGTGTGCCGTGGATCCAACGTGCGCCTCAATTTTCAAAAGTTTTTTGGTTCTTTTTTTCAAAAAAGAAAGCGCTTTCTTCTTCGGAGACTCAGCATGAAGCTGCTCGTGGTCGAAGATAACGCCGCTTTAAGCGACATGATCGGTGGCTATTTGCGGGAGCGTGGGTTTGCGGTGGATGCCGTCGGCGCGGGCGCGGATGCTTTGGCGGCCATGGAAGCGGCCGCATATGATGCCGTTGTTCTCGATCTTGGCTTGCCGGATATGGACGGCATGGACGTGCTGCGCGCCATTCGCGCACGCACCTTGGTGCCCACGCTGATCCTGACCGCGCGTGATGCCGTGGCTCATCGCATCGCGGGGCTGAACGAAGGCGCTGATGAATACATCCTAAAGCCGTTCGATCTGGCGGAATTCGAGGCCCGGCTGCGCGCGGTGCTGCGCCGCCCCGGCGTGCGGAACGCACCATTTCCTGCGTTCGCCGACCTCAGTTTCGACGCTGCTTGCCGATCCGCGCGCCTAGGGGACCAGGCGGTGGAACTCACTCGCCGCGAAGCGGTGCTGCTGGAAGCACTCATTCGTAGCGGTGACCGGATCGTGGTGCGCGATGAGCTGGCGGACCGGCTTTACGGTTTGGAAGACGACGTATCGGCCAATGCGTTGGAGGCAACGGTTTCCCGTTTGCGCCGAAAAATCGCGCAACTTGGCTCGGTGGTGCGGATCGAGTCGATGCGCGGCGTTGGCTATCGGCTCCGCGGCGGCGCCGCGACGGAGCCATGACCGCCACATGGCCGCTGCGCACGTTGCGAGGCCGGCTGGCGGGGGCAATGGCGGTTATTTTCGTAATGGCCGTGGGCGGCTCGGCGCTGTTGAACCGGCTCGGCGGGGCCACCGTGCCGCCCGCGCCCGTAAGGCAGGTTTTGGCGAGCGAACCGATCCAGGACGGGCTTGTGCTGGCTGCTTTCTGTCTGCCGGCGCTGCTGATTATTTGGCTGATCAGCTCGTGGAGCTTGCGTCCGCTGGTGCGCGCCTCGGCGGAAGCGCGGCGCGTTGGGCCGCGCAATCCCGCCGCACGGATTTCGCGCGCCGGCATGCCCGCGGAAATCACGCCGCTGGTGGATGCGGTGAATGGCGCGCTGGACCGGATGGCCGAAGCCTTCGAGGCGGAAAGGCGGTTCACCGAGAACGCCGCCCACGAGCTACGTACGCCGCTGACTGTGCTGGGTTTGCGCCTGCAACGTGCCCGCCACGCGCAGGAACGTGGCGAGGCCAGTGTGGATTGGCCCGCGATCGACGGTGACGTGGCGCAAATGAACCGGCTTGTTGGCCAGTTGCTGGACCTGGCGCGCAAGCAAAACACCGGCCGCGCCGGTACCGCCGCTGAGCCTGAAGTCAATATGGCGCGCCTGGCCCGCGAAGCCTCTGCGATGCTGCTGCCGTTGGCCGAGGCAGAGGGCCGCACGATCGCAGTGGACATGCCCGAGAATTTGTTTGTGCGCGGCCAGGCGGAGGATTTACGCGACGCGCTCTGCAATTTGCTGGAGAACGCGGTATTGCACGGCGAGGGTGCCATCGCGCTGCATGGCGCGGTAGATGGCACCGAAATTGTGTTGCGTGTCAGTGATCAGGGCCCTGGCATAGCGCCAGGGCTGGAACAAGCGGTTTTCGAACGTTTTCGCAAAGATAGCCGATCGGCAGGAACAGGCCTCGGCCTGGCGATCGTACAAGAAGTGGTGCGCGCCCATGGCGGCAGCACAGGGTTTGTGCGCGGGCCCGAGTGCCAAATTGAAATGCGCCTGCCCCCAGCATAACAGACAAAAGTTTTTTGTTTCTTTTTTGAAAAAAAGAAACAAAAAACTTTTGCCTATTTGGTGGCGGCTTGCATCGATGCCAGGGCGGAGAGGTTTACAATACCGCGGGCCGTGACGCTGGGCACTAGCACGTGCACGGGTTGTGACATTCCTAGCAGCAACGGGCCCACGGGCAGGGCGTCGGCGCCGGCTTTCAGCAGGTTGAACGCGATGTTCGCGGAATCCAGGTTTGGCATGATCAGCAAGTTGGCTGTACCCTCAAGCTTACTCTCCGGCATCGCGCGTTGCCGGATCGCTTCGGAAAGGGCAGCATCGGCGTGCATCTCGCCGTCGATTTCCAGTGCCGGCGCGCGCTTGCGCACCGTCGCCAGCGCATCGCGCATCTTGCGGGCGGAGGGCGATTTGCTGGCGCCGAAGCTGGAATGGCTGAGCAGTGCCACTTTCGGCGTGATACCAAATCCAGCCACGGTGTCTGCCGCCAGCAATGTCATTTCGGCAATCTGCTCGCAGGTGGGATCTATGTTCATGTGTGTATCGCACATGAAAATTACGCCGGATTGCAGGATTAGTGCCGACAGAGCAAATATCCGGCTTACGTCCGGCCGGCGCGAAATGATGGGCAGCAGATACTCCATTTGGCGCCACCAATCGCCGGTGCCGCCGCACAATGCCGCATCCACCTGGCCGGTTTGCAACAGCATGGCGGCGGCCACCGTGGCACGGTTGCGCATGCGCCTTGCTGCCGCGTCCGGTGGCACGCCCCGGCGTCCCACCAGGCGTTGATAGGGCGCCACCAACGGATCGAAGATTGCGCGATCCCGCGCCGGGTCCAGCACTTCCACCTGGTCGCCCAGGCGCATGCGCAGGCCCATTTCGGAAACGCAGCGGGCAATCGCGTCGGCGCGGCCGATCAGCACGGGGCGAGCGATACCTTCGTCCACCACGGTCTGCACGGCGCGCAATACGCGCTCGTCCTCGCCCTCGGCATAGACGATGCGGGCAGGGCGTTTGCGGGCGGCTTCGAACACCGGGCGCATCAACTGGCCGGAGCGGAATACGAAACGCTCCAGTTCCTCGCGATAGGCATCCCAGTCGCAGATCGGCTGCTGCGCCACGCCGCTCTGCATCGCGGCGCGCGCTACGGCGGGCGCCACGTGCAGGATCAGGCGCGGGTCGAAGGGTTTGGGGATGATGTAGTCCGGCCCAAACACCGGCGCGGTGCCGCCATAGGCGCGGGCTACCACTTCGCTGGCCTCCAGCCGCGCCAATTCGGCGATCGCTTCCACCGCCGCGAGCTTCATGGCTTCGTTAATCGTCGTGGCCGCTACGTCCAGTGCGCCGCGGAAAATGAACGGGAAACATAGAACGTTGTTCACCTGATTCGGATAGTCGCTGCGGCCCGTGGCGACAATGGCATCCGGCCGCGCCGCGCGGGCCTCCTGTGGCGTGATTTCTGGATCGGGGTTGGCCAGCGCCATAATGATGGGCTTCGGTGCCATCATGGCCAGCCATTCCGCGCGCACCACGCCCGGCGCCGATAGGCCCAGCAGGATATCGGCGTTGGCTAGCACGTCGGGCAGCGTGCGTGCATCCGTGCTGCGGGCGTAGCGGGCCATGTTCGGCGCCATGTCGGCGTCGCGGCCTTCGTACACCACGCCCTTGATATCGGTCAGCGTTACGTTTTCGGGCTTCAGGCCCATCGCCACCAGCAAATCCACACAGGCGAGGGCGGCGGCGCCGGCGCCGCTGGTGACAAGGCGCAGTTCGGGCAGGGTTTTGCCCTGCAGCACCAGCGCGTTGCGCACGGCCGCGGCCACCGTGATGGCGGTGCCGTGCTGGTCGTCGTGGAACACCGGGATTTTCATGCGGGCGCGCAATGCCTGTTCGATCGCAAAGCATTCCGGCGCCTTGATGTCTTCCAGGTTGATGGCGCCGAAGGTGGGTTCCAGCGCCGCCACTACTTCGATGAACAAGGCCGGATCGTTGGCATTCACCTCGATGTCGAACACATCGATGCCTGCGAATTTCTTGAAGAGTGCAGCTTTGCCTTCCATCACCGGCTTGCCCGCCAGCGGCCCGATGGCGCCCAGGCCCAGCACGGCCGTGCCGTTGGTGATCACGGCTACCAGATTGCCGCGCGCCGTATAGAGCCGGGCGCTCGCGGGATCGGCGACGATTGCCTCGCACGCCGCGGCCACGCCCGGCGAGTAGGCCAGCGCCAGATCCCGTTGCGTGGCCATGCGCTTGGTTGGCTCCACGGCCAGTTTCCCGGGCCTCGGCAGCCGATGGTAATCGAGCGCCGCCTGTCGAAAATCCTCGTCCATGTAGCCCCATGCCCCGGCGTGATCGCAGCCGCTTGACCTACTGGCCTGGCCCTTCGCGCGCTACCCCCGTGGCCACAGGGCAGAGCCGTCAACACTACTCCAGTGGAGAACGAACCGGACTCGAAATCCGCCCAGCTATCTTGACAATGTAGACCGGTCTGTATAATTACAGCTGACCGGCATCGGAAAAGCGCGTTTCATGGCTCCCGCTCAAAAACATCGTCAGGCCTTGATCGACGCCTCTGTCGCCTTGTTCCAGCGCCAGGGCTACGCGGCCACGGGTTTGGCTGAGATCCTGACGGAAAGCGGCGCGCCACGCGGTTCGCTGTATCACTACTTTCCCGAGGGCAAGGAGGCGATTGGCGAGGCCGCCTTGCTGGCCGCGGCTGGCCGTACCGAAGCCCGCATTCGCGCGGCTACGGCACAATTGCAGGATCCACGCGCGGTCATCCTAGCGATCGCGGAGGCGACCTGCGTCTCGCTGGAAAAAAGCGCTTTTACGCGTGGTTGTCCGGTTGCCACCGTAGCGCTGGAATCGGGTGGCCATTGCAGCCGGTTGAGTAACGCCAGCCGCGACGCCTTCGGCCTTTGGACCACGGCGCTAGCAGATATGATGGCCGCCGCCGGAATCCCCGCTGCGCGCGCCGGCGAACTCGCCGACTTCATACTGGCATCGCTGGAAGGCGCGATGATCCTGGCCCGCGTTCGCCAGACGGTGGCACCCGTGCGGAGCTTCGCTGCCGAAATGATCCGCGTGCTCAATCACGAACTTCCGCCAAATCCCTCCTCGAAAGGAGACCCGTCTCATGCGTGATTTCTCATGGCCAGTCCTGGCATTGGCGGCGGTCCTGGTTCTGGCCGGCGCAGTGGTGGGCGAAGCCCTGCGCTCCGGCTCATCCGCCACGGCCACACAGGATGGCGCCGGCCTGATGGCCAGCATCGCCCAACCATAACATTTTCGAGACGCCCGGATTAGGCGAGGCGTGCCGCGGCGCGGCGTACCGCCCATACGGCGCCGTACACCGTCAGCCCCGTCAGCACGCCGGTCAGCAAATTGGTAGCCAGGATCACGCCGATTGTGACGCCGTATATGCCCAGCGGCACCAAACCATCCCGCGCCAGTGCCCGAATGTGGCGCAATTCCACCAGGCGCACGCCCACCACCACCAGCAGTCCTGCCAGGCTCGCGGTGGGGATCAGCCGCAGCAGCCCTGGCGCGGCAACTACCAGCGCCAGCAGCCATAGGCCATGCATGACGGCGCTGCCCCGCGTGCGTGCGCCAGCGCGCACGTTGGCGGCACTGCGCACGATTACGCCGGTCATTGGCAGCGCGCCCACCAGGCCACACGCCATGTTGCCAATGCCTTGCGCCATTAACTCGCGGGAGTAGTCGGATCGGCGGCGGCGCGGCGTCATCCGGTCGATCGCGGCCACGGAGAGCAGGCTTTCAATGCTTGCAATCATCGCCATGCTGAATGCTGCTGTCAGCAAGGATGGGCTGGTAAGCTCCTTCAGTTGTGAAACCCGCAGCAACGCCACCGCGTCGCCGAGCGATTGCGGTAATGGGACATGGGCCACCGCGAGTCCGAATGCGTTCGCCACCAGCGTGGCCACGGCCACGCCCAGCAGCGCGCTCGGCACGCTGCGAAGGCGCGCGGGCCGCACGCGTTCCCAGCCGAACATCACGCCAATGGTCAGCAGGCCCAGCAGCAAGGCCGCCAGATTGCCGGTGCGCACGGAGGCCGGTACATCCAGGATATTGGCGATAAACCCTGGGGCAGGGGCCGTGCCGATCATCACATGCATCTGAGATGCGACCAGGATCATGCCGATCGCGGCCAGCATGCCGTCCACGATCGCCGGGGGTATCGCGCGCACATAGCCGCCAATACGGGCCACGCCGGCCAGCACCTGCAGCGCACCGCCCAGCAGCACGATCGGCCCCAGCGCCGCCAGGCCGTATTGGCTGACCAGCTGAAACACGAGCACGGTCAGCCCGGCTGCCGGCCCACTAACCGCGAGCGGCGACCCAGCCAGCGTGCCCGCCACGATGCCGCCGATGATGCCGGTAACAATGCCGCGGGCCGGCGGCGCGCCGGAGGCTATGGCGATACCCAGGCAGAGCGGTAGTGCCACCAGGAACACCAGGAAGGACGCGGAGAAATCCCGCCCGAATGCTTTTGCCGGCGCCATAGGCTCGAAACCCGCCCCTGAAGGAAGGCTGGGGGAGACGTGCCGTCCCCCCCAGACCCCCCGTCGCGTATTAAGACGAGGCCTTGATGAAGGTCTCGTATAAGGGACGGGGGGTCTGGGGGGACAGGCACTGTCCCCCCAGCACTTTTACTGTGAACGCTTAACGTGGCAATTTTGTGTTGCGCTGCGGTATGAAACTATGGCGCAACAGGCATGCGGCACGGCGTGATATTTTAACACTAGGCACACCCACGTGTTATTCGCACTCGCCGCGAACTGATCGAGGATAATCATGAACGCCAAAGAAGGTTTGCATCATGTGGTGATCGTCGGCGGTGGTGCCGCGGGGTTGGAGCTGGCCACGAGCCTGGGTGACAAATTTGGCCGCCGGGACCGTGCGCGGATTACGCTGGTTGACCGCAGTCGTACCCATATCTGGAAGCCGTTGCTGCACGCAGTTGCAGCCGGCAGCTTGCGCCGTAGCCAGCACGAGTTGAACTACATCGCGCAGGCACACTGGCATGGCTTCCGCTATCGCTTTGGCGAAATGATCGGCCTGGACCGGCAAGCGCGCATGATTACGCTGGCGGCGACCGCGGACGACGAGGGCCGCGAAATCACGCCGCAATCCACCGTGCAGTACGACACGCTGATCATGGCGGTGGGAAGCATCACCAACGATTTCGGCACGCCCGGTGCGGCCGAGTACGCCGTGCCGCTGGAAACCCCCGAGCAGGCGAGCCGTTTCAACAAGCGCTTGGTGAACGCATGCCTGCGCGCCCAGCAACAGGATACGCCTGTGCAGCCTGGCCAGCTGCATGTGGCCATTATCGGTGCCGGTGCTACGGGCACGGAGCTCGCGGCCGAACTGCACCGCACCGCGCGTGCCATCATCGCCTATGGGCTGGACCGGATTGATCCCGAGCGCGACATCAAAATCATTTTGATCGAAGCGGCCGATCGCATCCTACCGGCCTTGCAGCCGCGCATGTCGGTGGCCGTAGACGCGGAATTAACCCGCATGGGCGTTATTGTGCGCACTCATGCGCGGGTGGCCGAAGTGCTACCGAACGGTGTGCGTCTGTCCGACGGTGAGATTATTCCGAGTGAACTGGTGGTGTGGTCCGCCGGTGTGAAAGCTCCGGATTTCTTGGCCAATATCGGCGGGTTGGAAACTAACCGTATCAACCAGCTCATGGTGAAGCCGACGCTGCAAACCACGCGCGACGACAACATTTTTGCGATTGGTGATTGCGCGGACTGCCCACAGCCGGGCCTTCCCACATCTGTACCACCTCGCGCCCAGGCGGCTCATCAGCAGGCCAGTTTCATGGTAAAACAAATGGCCGCGCGGTTGGAGAACCGGCCGCTCGGGACGTATGTGTATAAGGATTTTGGCTCGCTGGTTTGGCTTGGAAAGCACAGCTCCGTCGGAAGTTTGATGGGGCTGATAGGGCGGAGCTTTTTTATCGAGGGTTATCTGGCGCGGCTGGCATATCGGTCGCTCTACAAAATGCATGAAGCAGCGCTGCACGGCGGCAGGCGGACGCTTCTGGGCATCGTTTCGCCCGGTGCACGGCCCGCACCCACGGTAAAATTGCACTGATATGGCCCGGAATTGAGCGTGGCTTATACAAGGTGAAGGCAAACAGTTCTTTTTTGAAAAAAAGAACCAAAAAACTTTTGATACTTTAGGTAAGTGTTGGATCCACCGCGCACACCAATAAGCAAAAATTTTTGCTTCTTTTTTCAAAAAGAAGTGCTTTCTTGCGTCCTACAGCTCCTCCGCAATGCCAATTGGCATATAATTCACAACCCCCCTTGCCAAACCAAACCGTCTCCATTACCTGCCACTGCGGGTCACGCCCCCCCACCGGGGCGCTTCTCTTCTGAAAGGGAGAGCCGCACATGGCACTCGCCAATAAACCGTCTGTACATCCCCATAATCCGCTATTTTCTTCCGGGCCTTGCGCCAAGCGCCCCGGTTGGTCCCTCGATGCGCTGCGCGCGGCGCAACTCGGGCGCAGCCATAGGGCCAAGGCGCCCAAGGCGGCCCTGGCCGAGGTGATTGGCCGCTCGGCCGCCCTTCTCGGCCTGCCGCCCGGCTGGAAGCTTGCCATCCTGCCCGGCTCCGATACCGGCGCCTTTGAAGCCGCCATGTGGACCCTGCTCGGTGCCCGCGGCGTGGACGTTCTGTCCTTCGAAAGCTTTTCTGAAGGCTGGGCCACGGACGCCGTCAAGCAACTGAAACTGGATGCGCGCGTGCTCACCGCACCCTACGGCAAACTGCCCGATCTGACGCAGATCGATCCGGCACGCGACCTGGTGCTGGCCTGGAACGGCACCACCAGCGGCGTGAAGCTGCCGGACGCGCATTTCATCCGTGCCGACCGCGAAGGCCTGGTGCTGTGTGATGCCACCAGTGCCGCGTTTGCAATGAATCTGCCTTACGATAAGCTCGACGTCATCACGTGGTCCTGGCAGAAAGTGCTGGGCGGTGAAGCAGCGCACGGCATGCTGGCGCTGTCGCCCCGGGCGATCGCGCGCCTGGAATCCTACAAGCCGGCCTGGCCGTTGCCGAAAATTTTCCGTCTGACCAAGGGCGGCAAGCTGATCGACGGCATCTTTGTCGGCGAAACGATTAACACCCCCAGCATGCTGTGTGTCGAAGACGCGCTCGATGGGTTGCGCTGGGCGGATTCCGTCGGCGGCTTGCCTGGCCTGATTGATCGCAGCGAGGCCAACCTGGCCGCGGTCGTTGCCTGGGTTGCGCAGAGCGACTGGGCCGCGTTCCTGGCCGAAGATCCCGCCACACGCAGCAACACCAGTATCTGCCTGAAAATCACGGCACCTTGGTTCACCGCCTTGGCGCCGGATGCCCAGGCGGCCGCAGCGAAGAAACTCGCCACGTTATTGGAGAAGGAAGGGGCGGCGCTGGATATCGGTGCTTACCGCGATGCGCCGCCGGGCCTGCGCATCTGGGGCGGCGCCACGGTGGAGACCGCCGATATCGAAGCATTGCTGCCCTGGCTTGACTGGGCGGAACAACAAGTGCGCGCCGAATTCGGCGCGCAGGCGGCGGAGTAACGGCGATGCCAAAAGTTCTCATCAGCGACAAGCTTTCCCAAGCCGCGGTCGACATCTTCCGCAATCGTGGCATTGAGGTTGATGTCAAACCCGGCCTCACACCGGCCGAGCTGCGCGAAATCATTGGCGGCTACGATGGCCTGGCCATCCGGTCCAACACGAAGGTTACAAAAGAGCTTCTCGCGGTCGCCACCAACCTGAAGGTGGTCGGCCGTGCCGGCATCGGCGTGGATAATGTGGATCTGAAAGCCGCGACATCGCACGGTGTCGTGGTCATGAACACACCGCACGGCAATTCCATCACCACTGCGGAACACGCCGTGGCCATGATGTTCGCGCTCGCCCGCGAAATTCCCGAAGCCACGGCCAGCACCAAGGCCGGGAAATGGGAGAAGAACCGTTTCATGGGTGTGGAGCTGACCGCCAAGGTGCTGGGCCTCATCGGTGCCGGCAATATCGGCTCCATCGTGGCGGATCGCGCCCATGGCCTGCATATGCGGGTGATCGCGTTCGATCCATTCCTGTCGGAAAAACGTGCACTCGATCTCGGCGTCGAAAAGGTGGAGTTGGACGAGCTGCTGGCGCGCGCCGATTTCATTACGCTACACACGCCGTTGACCGATCAAACGCGCAACATCCTGTCACGCACTGCCCTGGCCAAGACCAAAAAGGGTGTGCGCATCATCAACTGCGCCCGCGGTGGCCTGGTCGATGAGGCGGCCCTCGCCGACGCCATTACCAGCGGCCACGTCGCCGGGGCTGCATTGGACGTGTTCGAGAACGAACCCGCCAAGGAAAGCCCGCTGTTCAGCCTTGAAAAAGTCGTCTGCACGCCGCATCTCGGCGCCAGCACGAGCGAGGCGCAGGAAAACGTGGCGCTGCATGTGGCCGAGCAGATCAGCGACTTCCTGCTGACCGGCGCTATTACCAACGCCATCAACACGCCTTCCGTTTCGGCCGAGGACGCGCCGCGTTTGCGGCCCTATATGGAGCTTGCGCAAAAACTTGGCGCCTTCGCGGGCCAGCTCACCTTCGCGCAAGATGGCGTTATTCGCCGCATCGCCATCGAGTATGAAGGGGCGGCATCCGCCCTGAACCACAAGCCGCTTACGTCCGCCGCCTTGTCGGGTCTGCTTGGGCCCGTGCTCGCCGGTGTCAACATGGTGAACGCTCCAGGTGCCGCACGCGACCATGGCATTGATGTTGCCGAAACGGTGCACGACCGCGCCAGCGAGTACCAAACCTTGGTCCGCATCAGCGTCACCACCGATCAGGGCACCCGGTCGGTCGCCGGCACCTTATTCGCCGGCAGCAAACCGCGGCTGGTGGAAGTGAAGGGTATACCTGTGGAGGCCGATTTCGGCCGCCATATGCTGTATGTCACAAATCAGGATAAGCCAGGCTTCATCGGCAAGTTTGGTGACACGCTGGCCAATCACGGCATTAATATCGCCACTTTCCATCTAGGTCGTGCGGCGGCAGGTGGCGATGCGGTGTGTCTGGTGTCGGTGGACGAGGACGTTTCCGAAACGGTGCTCGCGGAAATTCGTGAATTGCCGCTTGTTGTGCAGGCTACGGCGTTGTCGTTCTGAGGCAGAAGGAAGCACTTCTTTTTGGAAAAAGAAGCAAAAACTTTTTTCCATTGGCGTAAGCGTTGAACCAACACCACGCCATAACAGTCAAAAGTTTTTTGGTTCTTTTTTTCAAAAAAGAACTGCTTCCTTGTGGCGAATTCCGATCGCACCCATTAAACGCGTTTCCGCATGGACCAGTCCGCCCTCCTGCGCCGTGGCGCAGCCCTGCACCAGGCCGGCCAACTCGCGCAGGCCCAGGCGTTGTACCGGCAAGTTCTCGCGCAGGATCCTGGCAATGCGGAGGCGCTCCATCTGCTGGGCGTGCTCGCGCACCAGACCGGCCACCACGCAGCGGCCGAGCAGCTCATCCGTCAGGCTACCAGCCTGGCCCCACAGGCCGCGAAATTCCACAGCAGCCATGGCCACGTACTGCGCGCCCTGAACCGCGCTGCCGAGGCAGAAGCCTCTTACCGCACGGCTCTGCGCGCCCAGCCCAACACGCCGGATTTCCACCACCACCTCGCCTTGGCACAGCGCGACCAGGGCCGCGTGGAGGAAGCCGAGCACAGCTTTCGCCAGGCCATCCGCCTGCGCCGCGATTTCGTGGCCGCGCGCCTGGATCTCGGCAACCTGCTGCTGGAGACCGGCCGCGCGAAAGACGCCGAAGCCTGCTTGCGTGCCGCGCTGCGTGCGGCACCCGGCCACCCCCAGGTACTCAATGGGCTGGGGTTATCGCTGATAGGGCAGGGGCAGAAACCGGAAGCGCTCGCCGCGTTCGATCAGGCGCTTGCAAGTGCGCCTCAGTATGCGAATGCCGCATTCAATCGTGCCAATTGCTTGGCGTCGCTCGATCGGCTCGATGAAGCGGCCGCGGCATTCGCCACCCTCGTAGAGGGTGCGCCGGAGGACGCGGACGTCGTCCTCTCCTACGTCCGCCTATTGCTCCAGCAGGATCGCGCGGCGGAAGCCATTGCATCGCTTCAGCGGCTCACCACCATTCAGCCCGATCATGCCCCGGCGCTACACGAGCTTGCCCGGGCCCACGCCCGGCAGGACCGCGCCGATCTGGCCCTGCCACTGCTGGAGCGCGTGACGCGGCTTCAACCGGAGCAAGCCGACGCCTGGTTCGAACTCGGCATGGCGTATCGCGACGTCGGAAGATGGCCCGAATCCGTGGCACCCCACGCCGAAGCCGTGCGGCTGCGCCCTGACGACGCCGATTTCCGCAGTTGCTACGCCTACGCGATGCTGGCAAACGGCGATTTCGCGCGCGGCTGGCCGGAGTTCCGCTGGCGCACTCGAAAGCCCGGCAACGTGCGGCTGCGCGAGCCGGAGTGGGATGGCTCCCCGACCCAGCAAACCGTGATCATCCACGCCGAGCAAGGCATCGGCGACACGATTCAGTTCTGCCGCTTCATCCCGCAGGTGGCCCGGCTGGCGCGCGTTGTGATCGCCTGCCCGCCCAGCCTCACCACATTGCTCCGCGGCCTGCCGGATGTGGCAGAGGTGGCGGATGGCCTGCCGGTGCCGGCCTATGATCTGCATTGCCCGCTCATGAGCCTTCCCGAGATCCTCGGTGTGGCGCCCGAATCCTTCGGCGAGCCGGTGCCCTATCTGCACGCCGCTCCC
>Ga0302314_10016033_pt1 | contig 12690 bp, 4 predicted proteins | sample III_Palsa_N2_3_FD_200533 | JGI IMG/M metagenome (GOLD analysis project Ga0302314, IMG submission 200533) | Peat permafrost microbial communities from Stordalen Mire near Abisko, Sweden - III_Palsa_N2_3 | ecosystem: Environmental > Terrestrial > Soil > Palsa > Peat permafrost | place: Sweden...
TCGCGCCTGGAGTGCCGCCGCCTGCATTTGGTGCCATGGTGCTGCCGCCGTTGGCCGTGACCGACGCCGGGTTGAAGCCGCTGTTGGTGGTGTAATAAACGGCAACTCTGCCGCCGCCGCCGCCGCCGGTGCCGTCCCCTGCGCTCGTGCCGGACACGCCGCCGTTGGCCGCAATGCTGCCTGAACCCGTCAGCGTGCCGGTGGTGATGTACAGGGAGCCGCCCGCGCCGCCGCCGCCGCCGTTGGTGACAGCGCCGTTGGCCGAGATGATCCCATCGTCGGTGAGAGTTCCGGTCACCGTGAGCGTAAGTGCGCCGCCACCTGCTCCTCCAACTGTGCCGCAGCACAAAGAAGCGCCGCCCGAGCCAAGGTCGGTGGGCGCGATGGCGGAACCGTAGGTGGGGAGCGCGGCAACTCCATTCCCGCTCCCGCCCAGGCCGCCATACGAACCACCCGCGCCCGATTGGCCGGTGGGAGCGCCTCCCGGACCTGCGCTGATCGCATACCCCTGTCCGTCCGCAACCATAGAACTGCCCGCATCCACCTCGACGGACGCGGCACTGATCGTGACCCCGGCGCCAGCCCAGGCTCCGTTTACCTGCGCGGTGTTGTTCACCGATTGCAGGACGATGGACGAATCCCCAGTAACAAGAACCGCACCGCTGACCGTAAGCGTTGTCCCGCCCGCCACCGTCAGGGTAGCGCCGCTCTTCACCGTCAGGCTGGTTAGCTGGTAGCTGCCCGAGGTCCAGGTGGTGTTCACACTGATGACCTCGATCCCCGATTGGCCGTGAGCGACGCCGCTCGCTGCTAATGCAAGGAATAGGGCAACCAACTGGGGAGTCGACTGTCTGACGGTGGATAGGTTCTTCATTGATTTATCTCCCGGTTCCGGAATCCTAATAAGAACGCGATCTCAGTCCTGGGCGGCGGGGAAACGCCCGCAGTTCACTGGAACGGAAATGACGGATGATTTTGCGCTTTCTCCGTCTCTTCCTCCCCAGTCAGCCTGACCTCGATTTACGGCACTGCAAAGGTTGCGTAATGCTGAGAAGAAATGACTCATTGTTTTTTTCAAGGCAGCAAACACGTTTGGACGACCCTCCAGTCCCACAACTTGCCTTGATAAAAAGCCATCTACCCTTCGCGTTTTGAGCGCGAGGACTCGCGTTAAGAGACTTGCGGGCGCCCCGAAGTTGTTGTGGGTGAACCCTGCACATGCGATAAGATGATCTGTACAATTTCAAAGAGCAGCAAGCGCCTTGTCAGGCCATGAAAGGCTGTCTTCTGCCAAGTCGTCCCAAACGCAGGTCAGCAAATGCCACCACAAGTCACCGGCCGGAAAATCACGGGAGTCGAGGATCTAGGTAGCCGGCTGGATTGCTGGAAAGAGATTGCGGACTATCTAGGCAGAGGGGAAAGAACAGTAAAACGGTGGGAGACGGAACGGGGACTGCCCACTCATCGCGCGCCGGGCGCAGGCCGGACAGCAGTCTATGCCTACACCGCAGAGCTGGATGAGTGGCTGAAGACGGGAAAGGCTCAGGGACTCGAGCACTCCCATGAGGAAGCAGAAGAGGACAGGTCGCTTGAGCTTCCCGCGAATGCTCTTGACGCGCCGGACGATTTCGCTGCGGCAGGCTCACCTGCTTCGAATTCTCCAGTCACTCAGAAGGAATCGAAGTTCCACTGGAACTGGGCCCTGGCTGGAATGCTGGCGGCGGGCATTGCCGGTGTGGGCATTTACGTCGCTCTTCGCCCCGCCGGGTATTCGATCCTCCATGGCACTCCTGCAAGCATTGAAGGCGGCCAGCCTGCGTCGAATCATCCCGGTTCCATCCCTGTTTCTGACGCGGAAAAGGCCCGCGCCCACGACCTCTACCTCAAAGGCCGCCACGAGTGGAGCCAGAGAACCCCCGACAGCCTTAACCGCGCACTGGACGACTTTACCCAGGCTATTGTGCATGATCCGGGAAATGCCCAGGCCTATGCCGGCATGGCAGACACTTACGACCTGCTCGAGATATACGCCACAATGCCGGAGGCGGATACTTACCCCAGAGCGCTTGCCGCAGCCAGGCGGGCCGTGGATTTGGATGATTCCCTCGCCGAGGCTCACCGCGCGTTGGCCTTTGCCGAGTTTTACGGCGCCTCGGATTTTGAGGACTCGGAAAAGGAGTTTCGCCGCGCCATAGAGCTGAATCCGAAAGATCCCGTAGCACGCCGCTGGTATGCCAATGCATTTGCAACGCCGGGACGATACCAGGAATCCCTGGATCAGTTCGACAAGGCCCAGGAACTTGATCCCGCTTCCCACTCAACTCTTTCCGACAAGGGCATCATCCTGTTCAACTCGGGGAGAAGAGAAGAAGGCATTGCGCTTCTAAAGGAGGTGGAGCGGACCGACCCGGAGTTTTTCTCGCCCCATTACTACCTTATGCTCATCAGCTTCGAGCTTCACGACTTTCCAGCCTTTCTGGATGAGGGACAAAAGGCCGCGGATATCAGGAACGATCCGGTGCTGAAAGACACCATTGCGTCGGCACGAGCAGGATACGCGCGAGATGACGAGCGCGGCTTATTGAAGGACCTGTATGCCAAGCAGGAAGAATACTACTCGGCTGGAAAACTTGCTGGCCCCCTTCTGGCCAAAACCTGCGTCATGATGGGCAAGAAGCAGGAGGCATTGCAACTTCTCGAAACGGCCTTTGCTCGCCACGAAATGGATTCGCTTTGGTGCCTGGGGGAGCCGGACCTGCTCACACTCAAAGATGAGCCCAGGTACAAGGCATTGGTGCAGAGGATCAATTTTCCATCGGTGCGGCAAAAGTCGCAGCCGAGCACTCCTCCAGAAGAGATTCATCCGCCCCTTCGGGCTGCGTCCTAGCTGGCCTGATTCACGGCCGGATCCGCATGCCTGAGACGGGCTCCACTTCACGAGGCGGCTTGCCCCTCATCCAGCCAGTTGAGACTGTAGACCCTTACCAAGCGTTGGTCGAGGGGATTCTTAGCCGGTCTTGCCAAGATCTCAATCGCAAATCGAACTCCCTTGATCCGGCCTTCCATGTGCAACAGGTGGGATATCGAGCCGTTGTCTATGAATAAGTAACGGCAGTCACAGCAGGGTCCGGGAGTGGGTAGCTCCTGGATGGTCGCCAATCCGGACAGAACTCTATTTTCGGGGTTACTTTCGGTAAGCCGGTAACTCACCCGGAACTTCGGAATTTGAATCCAAGACCCTCAATTGGAGCCTCGGCAGTTTAGCACTAGCGAGAATCCTACCGGCGGTAGCTAATTCCTCCGATCGACCTCAGGATAGCGGGCTTTTGAAAACAGAAAGCTATTGTGACATCTCGAGTTTGAGCGCATCGCTGAAGAAAAAGCCCTTTGGATCACAACAGTCAAGTCCGCCATTCTGCTAGGATGGGCTGCCATGATCAGGCGATTGATTTCTGGTTGGATGTTAGCTGGAGCTGCCTTCGTCGGCGTTGCGGAAGGGTTAGCTCAAACTGCTTCCTCTGCCGCACCGGCCGGTGTGAATGAGGCCGCGGCGCGCGCCATTCTTGCCAAGGACGCGATCCGGTTATACCTGCCGCTCTCTGCCCCAGCGGCATCCGGGACGCGCCTGGTTGCCTGGCTGCTGTCTCCAAACAGCGTGCCGTCCGGCGAAACTTCCATCGATCTCGTCGCAGGCTCATCGAAGGCAAATCTTACGCTTCCGTGGCCAAAGGATGAACACGGCGCGCTGGTGGACGATATCGGCTGGGATCGCATCGCCTATCGCATTGATTCAGCCGGCTCAACGGTCGCGAAGGGAATTCTGTCCGTTGGCGCCATCGCCTCCAACCTGCTCGATCTGCGCATGGCCAGCCCCGCACGTCCGATCGCGCGAGTTCCGCTCAGCGTGCGCATCTATGCGGGCAATCCCGTTACCCGCAAGCCCTTCCGCGGAGTTCACCTTGAAGCTCGCCTGGTCATCGATGCGGACATAGACCCCAAGGCCAAGTCCGCCGACAAAACCGTCGTTCGCCAAGCCGTCACGGACCGTCTGGGCGAGGCGGTCTTTGCATTTCCGTTTCCAACCAAGCCTGGTCAGACCGCAACCCTCACCGTGACTGGAACTCTGAATGGAAGCGCGTCCCCGGGCGCCAGCGATGCGCATGCCACAGCCTCCATTTCGAAAGACTTCGAGGCTAGCGATAGAACTCTGATTCGCGTCGAGACCGACAAGCCTCTCCACAAGCCGGGAGAAACCGTTCACATGCGCGCGCTGGTTTTCACCGATGCCGGCCAGGCCGCGGCCAACATCCCGATGACGCTGACCATCAAGGATCCGGACTCGAAGACTCTGCTCGAAGCTCCGCTGATCACCAATCGCTTTGGCATTGTCTCTGACGATTGGAAGACCGGAGCGCACCTCGCCCCTGGAGATTACAACGCCGAATTTGACATTGGCGACTCTTCCGACTCGAACGGTACAGGACTAGCCATGATTCGCATCCAGCGCTACGAGCTGCCCGAGTTCGCCGTGAGCGCCGCGATGGACAAGGGCTTTTACCTGGAAGGCCAGACACCCGTGGTTCACATTCACGCCGGCTATCTTTTCGGCATGCCGGTGGCGGAGGGATCCCTGCGGATTGCTCGCGCAAGCGGGGGCGGATGGGACCGGCGGACTGGGAAGTACAAGGAGTCGGACGACACGGAACAGACCGCGAACCTGGATCAGAAGGGAGACGCCGAGTTGCACCTGGACGTAAAAAGCGACTTTGAAGATTTCAAGGAGATGGACTATCAGCGATATAACGACCTGCAATATCGCGCCATCGTCACCGATGCAACCACCGGCCGCAGCGAGCCGCGCAACTTCACCGTTCGACTCACGCGCGACCCCGTCCACATGTATCTGGATGCCCTGGGCGGCAATGAACACGAAGGCGATTACCTGCTCACTACCAGTTACGCCGACGGAAGCCCAGCCGCCGCAAAGGTTACGCTCGACTGGATGGACGCGGGCTCACACCCCACCAGGGCCGCGGTTGTCAGCACCAATCGCCTCGGCCTGGCTATAGTGCACCTGCACTATCCCGCGCCGCAAACGGGGAAGAGCGAATTCGGCCTTCGTCTTGTGGCGCACGATGCGGAAGGCCGGAGCTCGAAGTTCGACGACTCCGTTAACCCCAATACGCCGCGGCGAATCTGGATCACGGTAGCGCATGACATTCTCAAACCGGGCGACGCGATCGAAGCGACGGTTCACGCAGCGGCCGGCAGCATCGTCGACGTGGACGTTTTGTCGGAGACGGGTGTTCTGGGAAGGCAGCACCTGCGCATGACCAGTGCCACAGAGCCGCTCACGGTCCCCGCCGGCCCGGGATTTCATGGAGTGATTGTGCTGCAGGCATACGCCATGAACGGCGATGGGCCGGAGTATCGCTATGGCTGGAGCAGCGACGAGGGCTACAAGGCTGTACTCTATCCGGAAGATCACGAATTGAAGCTGAAGCTCACCGGCCTGCGGCCCTCTTATTCACCGGGCGCGGTTGTCGATGCGGGGTTGACCGTCAAGAACGCGAATGGCGCTGCCCCGCCCAGCGTACTCGGCATCTCCGTGTTCGATACCGCTGTTCAGCAACGAGCGGAGACGGAATCGGAAGCAAACGACCGTTGGTTCGGCTGGAACTGGTGGGACGACGGCGAGAGCGTAGGCGGAGTCACACTCGACACTCTGAACAGAATCGATACCGCGCAGCCCATCCCGGACGACCTCGAAATGGCCGCAGAGAAACTGCTCCTGTGGCCGAACATCAACAGAATCGAGATCGAAGCAAATTACGACAACACGGTCCGCGAGGAATACGAGACGGCGATGAATCGGGTTTTGGAACCGCTTGACAAGGCCGTGCTGCAGGCGCGGCCAACGCGGTTACCGGGGAGTCTAGATGCGCTCCAGGCCATTGCCAGAGCGGCGAAACTGGACGACGCAATTCTCATCGATCCCTGGAACACGCCCTATAGGGTGCGAAGGGAAATTCAATCGGACGACGAAGTGGTCAGCCTGGTGAGCGCCGGCCCCGACAAGCATTTTGGCAGCGGCGACGATTTCGACCTCGAGCTGTGCCGGCGCAATCTGTTCGCACTGCAAGGCGATCGGTTGGTGGAGCTGCTCACCGCTGCCGTGCGTGAGGGACAATCGCTGCCGGGTACTCTCGACGGGCTCAAAGCACTGGCCGTTGCGGGCGGCCTGAACCTGGATGCGATCTTTGATCCGGATGGCAAGCCGTATGTCTACGCGATCCTGGTGCAGCGGCGGTTCTATTCGGTCCAGGTTTCGAACCACGCCGGGAACACTATGTGGACCAGTCCCTCGATCGACTACTTCTCCAGCGCCGAGGCGCGAATCGAGAAGGCGATTCGGGATTGGACTGCGGCGGGCAAGCTGTTTCCAGACACCGAGGCAGAGGCGCGGCAAGCCTTCAGCGCCGCCGGAATCGACTTTGACGCGATGCGCGATCCTCTCGGCAAGCCGTTCCAATTGCGTTTGACGCAGGTAATGGCCTATACGCGCGTGGAAACCGTAAAGGCCGGCAGCAATCTTGATGTAAAAGGCAAACCCGTAACGCACCTGCTGCGCGCCATCCAGGTGTTGCGTTCTCCGGATCGGGCGGCCGGCGAAGATGCACCCGGTGATGCTGACGTCGTTGCCCAGTTCCTGCATCCCATCACCGAGCAGAGCGGCAGCGACGCGATTGCACAGGCCGTGGACCGGGGCACTTTCAAAGGAAATACCGGGGCGATCGGTGGCACGGTCAGCGATCAGACCGGCGCGCTGATTCCCGGTGCGACCGTCGAGGTGAAGACCATCGAGGGAGAGGCCGTTGCGAGCGCAAAAACAGGGGGGACGGGGACCTTCCTGATTCCTGATCTTGCGCCCGGCTTCTACGATGTCGCAGTGAATTGCAAAGGTTTCGTGACCTATAAGGTGAGAGAAGTCCATGTCTACGCTGTATCGCTCACCACAATCGATGCGATACTCCGCGTTTCTGGTGATATGAACACAGTGACGGTCGTGTCAGGCATGAGCGCCGAGGTGGCGACAGATAGCGCCGAGGTTTCCGGCGTAGCCAAAAGCGGCACGGGACGGAACCGTGAGGTCGTTGTCTCCGGTCCGAACGGCAAAGCCACCATCTCCGAGCCCACATTCACGCCGCGTCTGCGCCATGTCTTCGACGAAACAGCCTATTGGGCGCCGTCGCTTGAGACCGGCGCCAATGGGCGCGCAAACATTCGCTTCACGCTGCCCGACAGCCTGACCACCTGGAAGCTGCATGCCCTTGCCTCCACCATCGATGGCCGCGTCGGTGTGCTCGAACAGTCCTTCAAGACCTTCCAGCCCTTCTTCGTCGATCTGGACGCGCCGCAGGTACTCACGGTTGGCGACGAGATCAGTTTGCCGGTGAACTTGCGCAACTACACCGATCACTCTCTGACGCTGCCCGTCATTGCCAAGCCAGCCGACTGGTTCACGCTGCTCACGCCATCCACGATCAACGCCAGTGTTCCCTCCAATGGCACAACGCCGGAGATCTTCGGTTTCCGCGCAGTCAAGGCCGTCGAGGCGGGACCGCTGCGCATTACTGCCGCAAATACGCGCGAGGGCGACGCTGTCGAAAAGACCGTCCGTGTCCATCCCGATGGAGAGCCCCGCGCCGTCACTGCGTCCAGCTTGCTCCGGTCCGGTTCATCTACCCTCGCGCTTGATCTGCCTGCCGACGCAATTCCAGGTTCTGTTCACGCGGAACTTCTCCTCTATCCCAATCTGCGAGCGCATATTCTGCATTCAATGAAGGCCGTTCTTGAGCGCCCCTGGGGCTGCGGCGAGCAGACCATTTCCTCGACCTATCCCGATCTGCTCTTCCTGGAGCTGATCAAGACGGCCGGAGTTGCGTCGCCACTACAGGATGAGGCGCAGACCTACCTGCAACTCGGCTATGACCGTCTGCTCGGCTACTTCGACCAAAGCGGCGGCCTCACTTACTGGGGCGGAGCCGATCACAAACCTGACCCTGCGCTTACCGCCTACGGTGTCGAATTCCTCACGGAAGCCGGGCCCTACGTTACGGTTGATCAGGCTCGCATTGTGGATGCTGTTGGCTGGCTCGTGCGCAATCAGGAAGCAGACGGCAGTTGGAAGCCGCACTATGGCGACACCAAGGCCGACCTGAACCTTTATATCGCTGCCGCGCTCAAGCGCGCCCTGGCCAGCGATGACTTTACCAAGGCATCGACAAAAGATCTTCGCGACAAAGCGAACGGCGCGATGGCAAAGGCGCAAGCCTGGGCCGCAACCTCAGTAGCAGCGGTCCACGATCCTTACGCCAACGCGCTTCGGCTTCGCATGGCCACAGACGACCCCACCAAGGCTCGCCTCCGCGCTGAACTGACTCGAACTGCCATCCACGATCGCCACGGCGTGCACTGGGAAAGCATTGGCTACTCACCCTTCTACAGCTGGGGTCACGCAGGAGAGTTGGAAACCACCGCAACTGTTTTGGCAGCTCTCGGCGAAGCAAACGCCAGCGCAGAAGACCGTGCCCTTGCCAACGATGCGCTCTTCTACCTCATCTGCAGCAAGGACCGATACGGCATCTGGTACAGCGGCCAGGCCACGGTGCGCGTGTTGCAGGCGATGCTGCCGCTGGCTTCCGCGGAGATGAAAGCTCCGGCCGGTTCACAGGAATCTCAACTGGCAATCAATGGCGTTCCTCTTGCGGAGAAGGATGCCGAACAGTTGCGCGCCGATCCCCGGTTGCTGGAAGCGCCACGCTCGCTCGACCTGACGGCACTTCTCAAGCCCGGGCACAACGAACTTGTCTTCAGCAGTCTGAGTGACGCCGCGCTGGCAAGCGCCGAGGCGTCTGTCAGCTTCTACGTCCCTTGGCCGAACACGCCCACTCCAGAAACAGCGAAAACGCAAACCGGAACCGATCACGGTTTCGACTTCGCGTACAACTGCGCCGCAGCCAACGCCCGGGTGGGCCAGCCGGTCGATTGCACCGTCGATGTGCGCCGGTTTGGCTCGAACAGCTATGGAATGCTGCTTGCTGAGATAGGTCTGCCGCCTGGCGCGGACGTGGATCGCGCATCGCTCGGCAAGCTGCTCGACAATTGGACCATCAGCCGCTACGAGCTGCAACCCGACCGCATCGTCTTCTACATTTGGTCATGGAAGGCCGAAGGCACGCACCTGAAGTTCACCTTCAAGCCGCGCTACGCCATCCACGCCAAGGCTGCGCCGGCTACCCTCTTTGACTACTACAATCCCGACCTCAAAGCGGTCCTCGCACCGCAAACATTCGTCGCGATCGATCTCAGTCGTAAGTAGTGCTTCAACCAGCTGCAAATGCGGTCGGTTCGATTACGTGGTTCCACAGACGGGCACCTCAGCACAAGCTAGGTTGGGAGATTTGCCTTCGTCCTGGCCCTGCTCTATCTGCTTTTCTGTGCAACATCGTCAACTGACGTTGGACGGGACAAGCCCTGTTTCCAGCCCAGGCGCGGTCCGGTTTTGCGGAGACTCGCAGACCGCGGAATTGGGTGCGCGCAGCCCTGGCGGCCAGCGCGTCGGCAACGGTCTGGAGCGGATGCCGGCTGTGCCCCCTGATCCATCACCTCTGATTGTTCAACTTCTTGTTCCGCGCAAGCATTTCTCTCCATAGGTACTGGGGCTGCAATGGAGCGCCCGGGCTGTTGCGCCATTCGTTTGCCTGCCGATGGCGGATGTGGAACAGCATTCCACTGATCAGCAACTCGGAGTCAGAGCAAAGCTGGAAAGAAGACCGGGTCTAGGTCGTGCGCAATGTCTGAATGGATGCCATTAGCTCCATCTAGGGGATCGTAGTCCACGGACTTGATCCCAAGATCTCCCAACTCTTGTCGTCGCTCATCATGACCGCCGCCCATCCGCCGCACCCGGGATTCCCGATCACCAAGCCATCGGTAGAGGCGTGCAATGTGCCCCCATATACTCTCTCGATTAACGTTTTGCTGCCTGCATAGGAACGACGCTTTCGAAAGTCCTCGAAGACGCCCATACGACATACCGCGCAGAGCGTGCAATCGACGACACGGTACAGACCCTTACGTCCCGCAGAAGGTCTGCAGTACACACTCCTCGGGGCGGGCAGGCATCCCGTACCTCTCAAGACCCGATCTCTCCTCGTATGGCCGCGAGACGGCATCAAGTAATTCCTCGAACGGCTGGAAATCCTGCTGCCGACTTGCAGCATCGAGTGCCGCTTCTACAAGATGGTTGCGGGGGATGAATGCCGGATTCACCTTCCTCATCGCCTCAGCGCGCGCCGGCGCATCTGCCGGCTCTTCTTCGAGACGTTGGCGCCATCCGGCGGCCCAGACGTCATACGAGCCTGGATCGGCAAACAATACCCGAACACCCGCATCGCCGTCCGGTCCCGCTGCGGCATCGCATAGCTTTCGGAAGGTCGAAGTGAAGTCAGCGCGGTTGGCTGCCATGCGCTGCAGCAGATCTTCGGCCAAAGCCGCATCGCCTTCGTGCTCCGCAAACAGCCCAAGCTTGCGGCATAGGCCTGCCTTGCGTGCTGCCGCAAACTGCGGCTCGAAGCCTGCAAGCGTTTCGTTCGCCGCTGTCACTGCGGTCTCTTCGCTACCCGTCTCTTGCGCCAGAACCGGCAGCAATGCCTCGGCCAGACGCGCGAGGTTCCACAATGCTGCACCGGGCTCGTTGCCGTAGGCATAGCGGCCGCCATGGTCAATGGAGCTGAACACGGTGGCGGGATCGTACGCCTCCATGAAGGCGCAGGGGCCGTAATCGATGGTCTCGCCCGAGATGGACATGTTGTCAGTATTCATCACGCCATGGATGAACCCCAGCAGCATCCATTGCGCAATCAGCTGCGCCTGCCGGGCGATCACGCCCTCCAGCAGCGCCCGATACGGCTGCCTGGCCTGCGCGGCCTCGGGATAATGCCGGGCAATCGCAAAGTCGGCCAGTATGCGCACGCCTTCCGTGTCACGTCGTGCCGCGAAGTACTGGAAAGTGCCCACGCGCAGGTGGCTCGCCGCTACTCGCGTCAAGACCGCTCCAGGCAAGGACATATCCCGCAGCACCCGCTCCCCCGTGGTCACCGCGGCCAGGGCGCGCGTAGTGGGCACGCCGAGCGCTGCCATGGCCTCGCTCACAATGTACTCGCGGAGCACCGGTCCGAGCGCAGCTCTCCCGTCCCCGCGGCGAGAGAAGGGCGTGGGGCCGGAACCTTTGAGCTGGACGTCGTAGCGCACACCATCCCGAGCAATTACTTCACCCAGCAGGATGGCGCGCCCATCACCGAGTTGAGGCACAAAATAGCCGAACTGGTGTCCGGCGTAGGCTTGCGCGAGAGGCTCAGAACCCTTGGCCACGCAGTTGCCGGCCAGGATCTCTACGCCTTGTGCGTTCGCCAAAGCATCCGCATCCAAGCCCAGGTTCCCGGCCAGCACCACATTCAGCTTGACCAGACGCGGGGCCGCTACCGGCGTGGGGTCCAGGCGCGAATAGAAGCGCTCGGGCAGTCGCGCATAGGTGTTTTCGAAACCGAAAGAGACAGGGTGGCTCTCGGGGTCGAACGTGGGCGGGGACGTGATCGGCTGTGCGTTTGGCGAAGTCATCTTCTATTCGATCTTGACATATTGCTTCAATAGGTCCGCCATTCCTTGCGGCGAAATTACGATGTTTTCATTTCCGTTTCGGGGTGGCTGCGCCGAGCCGTCCGTTAGATCATGGAGCGCAAGATCATTTTGATCCCGGCCTCATCAACTTCGAGTGAGGCTTGGCGTTCGCATAGCCATATCTACGCGGACAAAAGTACGACTAGGACTGCCACTGCGCTGGCAAAGCGTCGCACGCCCCTGCACAGCGCTAATCCAAATTAATTGTGCCACCACAACCGCCATCGGCACTTTGCCGGGAAAACAAACCGCTCTCTATGGAAATGCGAAAATCGCTCCATGTATATGATTATAATATAGTTATTGGCGGAGAGGGAGGGATTCGAACCCCCGATAGCCTTGCGACTATGTCTGATTTCGAGTCAGGTGCATTCAACCGGGCTCTGCCACCTCTCCGCGTGAAAGGCCATACCGGCGTGATTTCATTCTAGCGTATTTCCGGACAACGCACGACTACCGTGCGACGCTTTCGAGCCGGCTCAGACGGCCATGACTTGCACGCCGTTGGCTTTGAATCCGGCCATGGCCTCAGGCGTGATTCCGGAATCGGTGATCAGCATGTCAATGTCGGCGACGGCGCAGATGAGGGCGGGGCTGATCATGGCGATTTTGCTCGAATCGGCAACAACGATGACCTGTTTGGCTTGTCGAACCATGGCGCGAAACACGGCGGCTTCGTCGGGCTCGATGGTGGTGGCGCCGCGGCTGACATCGACACCGCAGGCGCCGATAAATACCTTGTCGAGAAAAACGCCGCTGAGCATCTCCATAGCGGTGGGGCCGGTGAGCGAGAAAGCGCCAGCCCAGCGCATGGTGCCGCCCGTCAGCGTCACATCCAGAGCGGCCTGGTGGTTCAGCTCCATGCCGATGTTTACGGCGTTAGTAATGACGTGGATGCCGCTGCGATGGCGGATGCAACGGGCGACCTGCGTGGTCGTGGTTCCGGCG
>Ga0302314_10016036_pt1 | contig 12689 bp, 10 predicted proteins | sample III_Palsa_N2_3_FD_200533 | JGI IMG/M metagenome (GOLD analysis project Ga0302314, IMG submission 200533) | Peat permafrost microbial communities from Stordalen Mire near Abisko, Sweden - III_Palsa_N2_3 | ecosystem: Environmental > Terrestrial > Soil > Palsa > Peat permafrost | place: Sweden...
GATGCGTTCGAGCTCGGCGGCGTCGATGCGGCGCTGGCGGCGAGCGTGTTTCATTCCGGCGCCATCGCCATCCGGGACCTGAAGGCGAGCCTGCTGGTCGGTGGCATCGAGGTGCGCCCATGGCCGTGACGTCCGACCCGAGCGACCTGTCACGGCTGGACTTCGCGAAAGGCGACGGCCTGCTGCCGGCCATCATCCAGGATGCCGATACCGGCGCCGTACTGATGCTCGGCTACATGAATGCCGCGGCACTCGCCGCCACGCAGACCCGTGGCCGCGTGGTTTTCTTCAGCCGCAGCCGCGGGACGCTGTGGGAAAAAGGCGAGACCTCCGGTCACACGCTGAAGGTCGAGGCCATCCGCACCGACTGTGATGCCGATACCCTGCTCATCACCGCACGGCCCTTAGGGCCGACCTGCCATGAAGGCACGGTCACCTGTTTCGGTGATGCGGCATTGACCGCGGCCACGCGCTTAGGGTTTCTGGGCCGGCTGGCCGGCATCATCGAACAGCGCCGCAGCGAGTCACCCGACAAAAGCTATACCGCGCGCTTGTTCGCAGCCGGCCCGAAGCGCATGGCGCAGAAGGTCGGCGAAGAAGGTGTCGAGGTGGCACTCGCAGCCGTCGCGGAGAGTGATGCGAAGCTCATCGCGGAATCGGCTGACCTGCTGTTTCACCTGATGGTGCTGCTGCAGGGCCGGAATCTGCAGCTCGCGGATGCGGTCAGTGAGCTCGCCGCCCGCCACGCGGCCCCTACTCGATCTGCAAGATGACCTTGCCGAGCACGTGACCGGTTTCCACGCGCCGCTGCGCCTGAGCGGCCTGCGCCAGCGGATACACCTGCAGATGGCTCGCGGCGATCGCCGCGTTGAGATGTGAGAATTCGACCGGGCTCGCGACTGCGTTGTAGCCGGCGATCGTGATCCCGGACCGCGAATGCGGCGGCGGACTCACTCCGTGCGGGAAAGCGACGCGGCCACCCGGGTGCAGCGCGGCGATGCAGCGCTCGAGCGCGTCCCCGCCGACCAGCGCCAGGACGGCATCCACACCGCCCGGGGCGAAATCGTGCGCGGCCGCGGTAATATTCCCGCTGCGCGCATCCACGACGGCATCTGCGCCCAGTTTCTTCGCCAACGCGAAGCCGTCCGCACCCGAGGCGGTCGCCAGCACCCGCGCCCCGCGCAGCTTCGCAAACTGGATCGCAAGCGTGCCGACCCCGCCGGAGGCGCCGTGAATGATCACGGACTGTCCGGATTTCAGCTTCAGGAAATTGTCGATCCCCTGCAGCGCGGTGAGTCCGGTGGTTGCGATCGCACCGGCCTGCTGCATCGTCAGTTGCATCGGCATATGCCCGACACGCTCGGCGGGAACCGCCACGTACTGGGCGTAGAAACCGCCCTGGGGGTTATCCCAACTGTAGGAATAGACGTTCTCGCCCACCTTGAAGCCGTGCACACCCGAGCCCAGCGCGACGACCGTTCCGGCCCGTCGGTCCCGAGCACCAGCGGCAAGGCGGAATGCTGAATGTTGCCGGGCTTGCGTCGTATTTCGACATCCCATACGGCGACGCCGGCCGCGCGCACGGCAATGAGGACCTCGCCCGGAGCGGGCTTCCTGACCGGCAGGGTGTGCAGCGTGAGTTCGAGTGCCGCACCACCGCGATCGATGGCGGCGGCCTTCATCGTAGCCGGCACCTGCGCGATGGCGCCGCCGGCCCAACCCGCCATCGCGCACAGCGCAAGGGTGCCCAGCATTGCCACGGTCCGCCTCATGCTGCCGGGGTACGCAGGTCCTGAATGACCTGCCCGCCTTGCGCGACCCAGTCCTCATGCGGCAGGTCACGCCAGGTTTCGCGCAGCGCGGCGTCGTACCAGCTGCGCATGGAATCGAGCTCGAGCAGCCGCTGCACATAGGCCTGGGACTGCGTATCCAGCGCAAGGCCGTAGCTTTGGACGCGGAAGGCCACCGGCGCAAAGAAGGCATCAACCGCACTGAAACGCTCACCGGCGAGGAACGGACCGCCGAAGCGGGCGAGCCCGTCATTCCACAGCGCTGCCAGTCGGGTGAGATCCGCGGTGAGCCCGGCACTGAGTTCGTGCAGGCGCACCCGCACGCCACAGCTCATCGAACAGCAATTGCGCAGGTCGCTGAAGCCGGCGTGCATTTCGGCAGCCGCGCTGCGTGCCCAGGCGCGGGCCGCGGCCTCATCGGGCCACACGCCGGCATGACGCTCGGCGAGATATTCGACGATGCCCAGCGACTCCCACACCGTGGCGGGGCCGTCGCTCAGACAGGGGACCTTGCCGTTCGGGGACATGCGCCGGAACGCCTGCCACGCGGCCCGGTCGTGAAACGGTACCAGCTGCTCGGCGAACGGGATCTCAAGCTCGCGCAGCACCAGCCAAGGCCGCAGCGACCATGATGAGTAGTTCTTGTTGGCGATGTGCAGCGTGTACATCTACTGGACCCCCAGTTCGTCGGCCCGATGCTGCGCCTCGGCCGCCTCACCATTGCGGCCACGCGCCTTCAGCGCGTCCGCGATCAGATGCCAGGAGGCCGACTGGGCGCGCGGATCGCCGGTGGCCAGCTGCAGCGCCTTGTGGCCCATGCCCGCGGCCTGATCGTAATGACCGGCAGACTCATGGATTTCGCCCAGCTCGATCCACAGCAGCGGGTTATCGGGCTCGATGCGCAGCGCACGCTCGATGGAACTGATCGCCGATTGGGTATCACCGCTGCCCGATTGGCGATGTGCCTGGGCCACGAGCGCCGTCGCCGCGGTGCCCAGGTGGAACTGGCGCGTGGCTGCCGGCGGCGCGGTGGCGGCAGGCGGCTGTCCGGGCTGCGGCGCGGGCACCGCGGTGGCGGGCGGCGCGGGATAGGGGCTCGTGGGTTGTCCGGGCGTGCCGGGAGCAGCGGAGACCGGCTCTCCGGGGCTCGCAGTCGTTTCCACGGGCTCGCGGAAAATCACGCAGCCGCTCAACTGGGTTGCGACCAGGCCGAATGCCAGAAGTGAATAGACTCTCAATGCGTAATCCCCTGGATCCACTTACCGGCCTTGTCGAGCAGTGATGGTTCGGGCTTTGCCCCGAACACCGTACACCCGGCCGGCGCTTCCGGCGGCGTAAAGCTCAGTGGCACATACACCGTCACCGGGTCCGGTGAACAGTTCGGTGCGGGCAGGTAGCCGGTCTTGAAATCGATGCTGACCGGATGCAGCGACTCCGGCATGACGCTCGACACCGAGGTCGGTCCGATCGCCGTGAGCAGGCGATCCCACACGCCCAGGGCGCCTGCCGAGCCGGTCAGCCCCGTAACCCGATCATCATCGTAACCGACCCACACCACCGCTACGGCATTACCGGAGAAGCCCGCAAACCAGCTGTCGCGCAGATCCGAGGAGGTGCCGGATTTGCCTGCGACCACGATGCCCGTGGGCAGGATCGATTGCGCCGCGACACCGGTGCCGCGCTGGATCACCTGCTCCATCATCATCTGCACCGCAAATACCGCATCCGGCTGCGCCACCGGGGCGACATCCAGATTGAAGGCCTTCAGTGCCTTGCCGTCCGCGGCCAGCACGGCGCTGACCGCCCGCAGGTTGGTCTTGAAGCCGCCGTTCGCAAGGCCGGTGTACAACTGCGCGACATCCAGTGGCGTGAGGCCGAAAGTGCCCAGCAACAAGGAAGGAATACGCGGCGGATCCTCCTCGATGCCAAATCGCTGCAACGAGTGGCGTACGGTGTCAAGGCCGATGTCCATTCCGAGGTTGATCGTCGCGAGATTCAGCGAGCGCGCCAGGCCCTTCACCATCGGGATGGGACCGTTGATGTCGTGCTCGAAGTTCTCCGGCTGCCAGTCCGGGGAACCCGGGATCTTGATGTCGACCGGTATGTCCTGAATGATGCTCGCCGGGTTGTAGCGGCCGGTCTCGATGGCCGCCAGGTACACGAAGGGCTTCACCAGCGAACCGATCGGCCGGCGTGCATCGAGTGCCCGGTCGAAGCCGTCGAAGCCGGCCTCGCGACCGCCGATCACCGCGGTCACATCACCGCTTTGCGGGGCGGTCACCACCACCGAACCTTCCAGCGGCGCGCCCTTGTTGTTCTTGTGCAGGTGATCGAGGCGGGTGAGTTCACGCTCAAGGATCTTCTCGGCAAGCTCCTGGGTGCGCGGCTCGAGGTTGGTGAAGACCGTCAGGCCGGCCTCAGTGAGATCCTGCTCGCGGTAGTCGCGGCGCAGGGTGCGCCGCACCAGATCGAGGTAGGCCGGGTAATACCCGCCCGAGCCACGGCCCATTACGCCCAGCGGCTTCGCCTCGGCCTCCTGCGCATCGGCCGCCGGGATGATCTTCTGTTCGGCCATCAATCCCAGCACCACATTGCGGCGTTTCAGGGCGCGATCGGGATGGCGGCGCGGATCGTAGTACGAGGGACCGCGCGCCACGGCGACCAGCGTTGCGACCTGCGCGACATCCAGCTCCACCAGCGGCTTGCCGAAATAGAACTGGCTCGCAAGACCGAAACCGCGGATGGCGCGATCACCGTCCTGGCCCAGCTGAATCTCGTTGATGTACGCCGTCATGATGTCGGTCTTGCTGAAATGAACCTCCAGCAGCACCGCCATGATGGCCTCACGCAGCTTGCGGCCCGCCGTGCGGCGCGAATCCAGGAAGTAATTCTTGACCAGCTGCTGGGTCAGCGTGCTGCCACCCTGCTCCAGCTGGCCCGAGCGCGCATCCACCCACAGGGCGCGCAACACGCCGAGCGGATCGATGCCCAGGTGCGAATCGAAGTTGCGATCCTCGACGGCTTTCAACGCCGCCGGCAGCATCGGGGGCACCTGCGCGGGCGTGACAACGATGCGATCCTCGCCGTGAATCGGGAAGATGCTGCCGATCAGCAGCGGCTCGAGGCGCGCGATCGCGACATCCTTGCCGGTGATGTCGGTCAGCGCGGTGATGCCGGCGCCGCTCGAGGCGACATTGAGCACCATCGCGGCACGGGCTTCGTCGGAGAAACGCGTGGCGCGCAGGCTCACCTGGAAGTGGTCGCCCTGGCGTGAATAACTGCCGGGTCGGTCGAGGTGGTCGACGCGCCGGTACTGCAGCCGCTGCAGCTCGTGTTCCAGGTCCGGGGCGGACAGATCCTCGCCCGCATAGAGCTCCTGGGGTGCCGCGTACACCTGCGCCGGGAGGGTCCAGCGCCGGCCTTCGAACTGCGTGGTCACGATGCGGTCGAGATGCACCACATAGATGGCGAGCACGATCACGCACAGCAGCACGACCGCCAGCAGGTAATGCCAGATTTTTACTCGTCGCCCAGCTGCCATAGGCTTCCTAACGACCTCGGTTCAGATGCAAAATTCCTCGGCCGGCTCACGCAGGGTATAACGCGAACTCATTGTATGACCGTAGGCCCCTGCATTCGCCACCAGCAGGACATCGCCGGACAGCGTCGGCGGCAGCATCCGGTCGTGACCGAGGAAATCCCCGCTCTCGCAGATCGGACCGACGATGTTCGCCTGCAGCGTCGCCGGATCGTCCACGCGGGTCAGGTTCACGATCTCATGATAGGCACCGTAGAGGGCCGGCCGGATCAGGGAATTCATGCCGGTGGCCACACCGACATAGGTGGTGTCGCCCTTGGCCTTCAGCTGCGTCACGCGCGCCAGCAGCACACCTGCCTGCGCCACGAGATAGCGGCCGGGTTCGAGCCAGATTGAAAGGTGCGGATGCTGCGCCTGGAAGCGCCCCAGCAGGGCATCCAGGTGCGCCAGATCGAATTCAGGCTGGCCCTCGCGCTCGGGCACGCCCAGGCCACCGCCGACATCGATCACCTTCACGTCCGGAAAGCGGCGCGCGAGTTCGGTCAGAAGTTCCGCGGTCTGTTCCCAGTTGCCCACGTCCAGGATGCCGCTGCCGCTGTGCGAATGCAGACCCGTGACCCGCGCCCCCGCCGCGCGCACCCGCTCGGCGAGTTCGTCAAGTTCGGCAACCGGAACCCCGAACTTGGAATGCTCGCCGCCGGTGCGCACGTGCCGGTGATGACCCCGGCCGACGCCGCCGTCGATGCGCACGAACACGTCCTGATCGGCGAACAGTTTCGGCCAGTTCTCGATGGCGTAGAGGCTGTCGAGGGTCACCTGCACCCCCTGCCCGAACGCCCACGCGTACTCATCGCGACCGATGAAGTTCGGCGTGTAGAGAATGCGGCCGGGGTCGAGCTGCGGCACCGACTTCAGCAGATGTTCGATCTCGCCGCGCGATACGCAGTCGAAGTCGAGGCCCTGCGAATGAAACAGCTGCAGGATCTGCGGGTGCGGATTGGCCTTCATCGCATACAGCACCCGCGCGGCGGACCTGACGCCCTTCAGCGCACGGGCGGCATTCAGCAACGTGCCCAGATCGTACACATAGGCGCAGTCGCGACCGTCCATGACCCGCTGCAGCTCCGCGCGGCGCTCCTTCCACCACGGCGCCTTGCGGGCCGGGTCAGGCGCTCGGGCCTGCGGCGCGAACAGCTGATCCCAGGTCGGTCCCAGGGCGCGGTCGGTCCGCGAACGGGGAATCAGCAGCTCGTGCAGCTGATCGACCAGCCGATCGCCCTGGCTCTCATCGACGACGAAGGTGAAATTGAGATCGTTCGCGGCCTGACTCACCAGATAGATCTGTTGTTCGGCAAACAGCTCGAACGCCTCGCCCAGTTGGTGCAGGATGCCGCGGATGTTGCGCCCCACCAGGCTCACCGAGGCGCACGGACCGATCGCCCGGGCGCGGCACAGGCCCGACAAGGCCGTGATCAGCGCATCCAGCTGAGCGGCGTCGAGGGAGTTCGCGGCCGGATCCAGCGAGACCGTGACGTTCGTTTCCGAGGTCGAGACCAGGTCCACGGACATGCCGTGCTCCTTGAAGATCTGGAACGCATCCGCAAGAAAGCCGACCTGGTGCCACATGCCGGGGCTGTCGAGCGCAATCAGGGTGATGCCCTTCTTGATGCACACCGCCTTGACCTGCGCGCCACCGTCGGCGGCATCGGCGCTGAGCACCGTCCCGGGAAGGTCCGGGACCTGGGTCGCGAGCACATGCAGCGGAATCCGGTACTGCCGCGCCGGCAGGATGCAGCGCGGATGCAGCACCTTCGCGCCGCTGCTCGCAATCTCCTGCGCCTCATCGTAATGCAGCGAGCGCAGCTGGCGGGCACTGGGGGTCGAGCGCGGATTGGCGCTGAAGAGCCCCGGCACATCGGTCCAGATCTCCAGGCGCTCGGCGCCGAGTTTCGCGGACAGATAGGCAGCCGAGGTGTCGGAGCCGCCACGTCCGAGCAGTACCGTATTGCCGTCCGCATCGCTCGCGATGAAGCCCTGGGTGATCACCACCTGGCCCAATGAGTTCAGCTGCTCGCGGAATGCGTCGTCGGGTGTGAAGATGCAGGTCGCGTTCAACACCGAGGCCTTCGCCGAGCCACCGCGGCGTTCATCGGCCTTGAGCACCGCGCGTGCGTCCAGCCAGTGCGCATCGAGACCCTGTGACTTGAGGAACCGGGCACCCAGATCGGTGGCCATCAGTTCTCCGGCCGCCATGACGCGGGCGCGCGTCCGGTCGCTGAGTTCGCCCACGAGCGCGACGCCGGCGCTGATCTGCCCGAGCTCCTGGAACTGGCGCTCGAGGGCGGCGCTCACGGGAATCTGCAGCTCCGCCGCCAGATGCCGATGCCGCTCCTGGATGGCCGCGAACACCTCTTCCTGCGAGCCGCGCAACGCCGACTCGATCAGCCGCTCCAGCTTGTCCGTGATACCGGTGACGGCGGAGTGGACGATGAGGACGCGCGCGCCGCTCGCCAGGCGTGCCCGGGTGATCTGCGCGATGTTGCGCCAGTTGGCCAGCGAGGAAACACTGCTGCCACCGAACTTAAGAACGACCCACTGCGGAAAGTTGCGCGCCACGATGAGCTGCCTCGCTGAAAGGCCGCCTCGAGCGCCACGCAGGCGACCCGAGTGCTTGCGGCCCAAGGGAAATGCTGGATTTGTGTCTGGAAGAGAGAGGTCACGGCGAGCAGGATGGTACTGCTCCGGCACTCTAGGGCGCGCTAGGCCTCATCATCGAAGATGTCGCGCAGATCCTTCTCGAGCTTCCGATCCGCGAGCACCTCTTCGAGCTTGCTCCACGCGGCTTTGCCACGTTTGCCCTGCGTGCGTACGCGTTTATCCACGCGATCCAGAATACGGTCGTAGTCGGTACCGTCTTCGGGTGTCGTATTGAGGAATTCGTCGTCCAGATCGAAGTTTTCGTTATCGCGCTCTGACATCGTCGAAGGTAGGAATTTTCACGTAAAAACAACGACTTATACCCACTAGGTTAACCCTGCGGGTGCGCGAACTATAACGGATCCGCGCCACCTTTCAACTGTTTGTGCGGCAAAGCTGCGCTGAATTGCGCAGCTCCGGCGCACCACGCCGGCGCATATACGGCCAAACTCGACCTCGATCGGCGCTTTTCGCCCCAGGATAGGAGCCGTTGGCGACCTTTCGGGGCTTATTGATTAACCCAGCGGCTCGCATCCGGGCTGCTCGAGGCGGGCGCTGCGGTCTGGGTGGTCGTCGTGGCGGCCGGGGGTGCCTGCGGCGCCGGTGCCGGCGCAGGCACAACGGGCGTGGCCGGTTGCGGAGCCGTGCCGGGCGCCTGGCCCGCTGGCGTATCGACATCCGCCTGCAGGCCCACCAGGACCGGAATGCCATCGGCCTTCGAGAGCGTCTCGACCGCTATGTCCCAGTTCACGGCGGTGGTGGTGCTGCCGAGCGCCTGCGTCAGCAGATCCTCGAACTTGCTCAGTACCGGATCGATGCTCTGACCCTCCTTGTCCACCGGCGGATGGGCTTCGAGCAGCAGATCGCCGTCCACGAACGCGACCTTCACGGGCACATTGATCAGGTAGACCTTGGTGCCCACCGGTACCGTCGGAAAAATCGCCGCGACATCCTCGGGGTACATGCGGATGCAGCCATGGGTAACCGCCATGCCGACGGCCAACGGATTGTTGGTGCCGTGAATCAGATAATCGCCCGGATGAATGGCCAGGCGCATGGCGAACAGTCCCAGAGGATTGTCCGGGCCCGCCTTGATGACGCCCGGCGGCAAGGGATCATCGTTGGCCAGATGCTCGGCGCGCACCGATGCGGGTGGATTCCAGGTCGGGTTCTTTTCCTTCGAGACGACATGCGTCAGGCCCATCGGAGTCGACCAGTCCATCTTGCCGATGCTCACCGGGTAGGTCACCACACTCGCCGGATGCCCCTTCGAGGCCTTCTCAAAATAATAGAGCCGGTGTTCCGGGATGTTGACGACGATGCCATCGCGGGGGCCCGGTGGCAGGATGTGGCGGCCCGGGATGACGATCGGCGTGCCCTCGCCGGGCAGCCACGGATCGACCTTGGGATTGGCCCGGGCGATCTCCTCGTAGCCAAGCCCGTACTGGCGGGCAATTTCCACGAGGGTGTCCGAGTAGTGCGTCTGGATGTGCAGATCCTCGCCCACCACCTGCGTGTTTGGATCGGGGAGTTCGTAGACCGCGGCGGCCGCGGGGCGGATGGTGGCCAGACCCAGGCCCGCTACCAGGAGCGCGAGGACGCGGATGGCGCTGTGCTGCGATGAATTCATGGCGCCCCATTCTACCCTCTTTCCAGGCCACACCAGGAATGACGGATAATTCATCTATGCCGATCCTGCCCCGCAGTTTTTATGCCCGTAACGCGCTCATCGTGGCCGAGGCACTGATCGGCATGCATTTGAAGATGCGCCATGCTGATGGCGTTGCGGTCGGTCGCATCGTGGAGACCGAGGCCTACCAGGGGCCCGATGACCTGGCCGCGCACAGCGTCGGCGGCCGGCGCACCGCCAGGACCGAGGTGATGTACGGGCCGGCGGGCCATGCCTATGTCTATTTCATCTATGGGATGTGGAATTGCCTCAACGTTGTCACGGCCACGGCCGGCGTGCCCCACGCCGTGCTGCTGCGGGCGCTGGAGCCGGTCAGCGGTTTTGACAGCCCGAGCTGGGGACCGGGGCTGCTGTGCCGCGCGCTCGGGATCGACCGCAGTCACAACGGCGTGGATCTGACGCAATCGAAGCCCCGCGAACGCACCCTGTGGATCGAGGCGCCGCGCAAGCCGCGGCCACTGCGCATCGGCAAAGGTCCGCGTATCGGCATCGACTACGCGGGTGAGTGGGCACGGCACGACTGGCGCTTCTTCGATCCGGACTCGCCCTATGTGTCGACGGTGTCGGCGACGGCGCGGCGCCGGGCCCTCGGCGCCGCCTAAATCCAGGTCTGCGTATCGCCGCGACCGGCCCTGCCCCAGCCGAGGATTTCACGCTCCTGCAACAGTGCGAGCACCCGCGCCGCGGATTCCTGCAGATTCGTCTGCGTGGTGTCGAGGCGCAGGTCCGGATGCTCGGGCACCTCATACGGTGAGTCGATGCCGGTGAAGTTCTTGATCAGCCCCGCCTGGGCACGCGCATACAGGCCCTTCGGATCGCGCCGGATGCACTCCGCGAGCGGCGTATCGACGAATACTTCGATGAACTCGCCCTCCGCAACCAGCTCGCGCACCATGCTGCGCTCGGCGCGGAACGGTGAGATGAACGAACACAGCACGATCATGCCGGCGTCGGTGAACAGCCGCGCCACCTCGCCCACGCGCCGCACGTTTTCGACCCGGTCCGCATCCGTGAAGCCCAGATCGCGGTTCAAGCCGTGGCGCACGTTGTCGCCGTCGAGCAGGTAGGTGTGCGCGCCGCCGGCGTGCAGCTCCTGTTCGACCAGATTCGCAATCGTCGATTTGCCCGAACCCGACAGGCCCGTGAACCACAGGATCACGGGCTTGTGACCATTGCGATGCACGCGCGCGGGTTTGTCGACGGTGAGGCTCTGCCGGTGCACGTTGGTGGCGCGGCGCAGGCCGAAGCAGATCATGCCGGCGCCCGCCGTCGCGTTGGTGAAGCGATCGATCAGGATGAAGGCGCCGGTTTCGCGATTCTCCAGGTACGGGTCGAGCGCGACCGGTGAGGCGGTCGCAAGGTTGCACAGCCCGATCTCGTTCAAGGTCAGCGTCTTCGCGGCCATGTGCTCCAGCGTATTCACGTCCACCTTGTGCTTGAGAGTCGTGATCCGGGCCGGCACGAAGCGGGTGCCGATGCGCATCAGGTAGGAGCGCCCGGGAAGCATTGCGTCTTCGGCCATCCACAGCACGTGCGCCGCGAACTGATCGACGACCTCGGGCCGCGACTCGGGCAGCGCCAGGACATCCCCGCGCGCTATGTCGACCTCATCCGCCAGCACCAGCGTGACGGCATCGCCGGCGCGGGCCTCGGTGAGATCCCCATCGGCGGTCACGATACGGCTGACCCGGCTCTCCTTGCCGGAGGCCGCGACCACGATCGGGTCGCCGGCGTGGACGATGCCGGAGGCCACCGTGCCGGAGAACCCACGAAAATCGAGGTTCGGCCGGTTCACCCATTGCACCGGGAAGCGAAAGGGTTTTGCGTCGAGCCCGGACTCGGCGTCGAGTGCTTCCAGGTACTCGAGCAGCGTCGGTCCCTCGAACCACTGCAGCTGCTGCGAACGCTGCGTGACGTTGTCGCCGTAGCGGGCCGACAGCGGAATCGCGGTGATCGAGGCAAACCCCAGGGACTTCGCGAAGCCGAAGTAGTCACCGACGATGTGGTGGAAGGTCTCGGCGGAATACCCGGCCAGGTCGATCTTGTTGACCGCGACGGCGACGTGGCGGATGCCCAGCAACGAGCAGATGTAGCTGTGCCGGCGGGTCTGGGTCAGCACGCCCTTGCGGGCATCGATGAGGATGACCGCGGCATCACTGTTGGACGCCCCGGTGGCCATGTTGCGCGTGTACTGCTCGTGTCCGGGCGTGTCGGCAACGATGAACGAGCGCCGTGGCGTGCTGAAGAAGCGATAGGCGACATCGATCGTGATGCCCTGCTCGCGCTCGGCCTCGAGGCCATCGACGAGCAGCGCAAGATCGATGTCCTCACCGGTGGTGCCATGCTTGCGGCTGTCGCGCGTGAGAGTGGCGAGCTGATCCTCGAGAATCAGCTTCGAGTCGAACAGCAGCCGGCCGATCAGGGTCGATTTGCCGTCATCCACCGAACCACAGGTCAGGAAGCGCAGCAGGCTCTTTTCGGTCTGCGCGTCCATCAGAAATATCCTTCGCGCTTCTTGCGTTCCATCGAGGCGGCCTCGTCGCTGTCGATCAGGCGTCCGGAGCGCTCCGAAGTGCGTGCGGCCAGCATCTCATCGATGATCCCATCGAGGGTCGTCGCGGAGCTGTCGATGGCTGCCGACAGCGGATAATCGCCGAGTGAGCGGAACCGGACGTTGCGCAGTTCCTCCTGCTCCCCGGGCAGCAGCGGCATGCGCTCATCATCGCGCATGATCAGAAGCCCGTCGCGCGTGACCACCGGGCGCGGCGCGGCAAAGTACAACGGCACCACCGGAATGTCCTCGGCGCGGGTGTACTGCCAGATGTCGAGTTCGGTCCAGTTCGACAGCGGGAAGACGCGGATGGTCTCGCCCTTCGTCAGCCGGGTGTTATACAGCTGCCACAGTTCCGGGCGCTGATTGCGCGGCTCCCAGGTGTGCCCGGCCGAGCGCACCGAAAAAACCCGCTCCTTGGCG
>Ga0302314_10016037_pt1 | contig 12689 bp, 7 predicted proteins | sample III_Palsa_N2_3_FD_200533 | JGI IMG/M metagenome (GOLD analysis project Ga0302314, IMG submission 200533) | Peat permafrost microbial communities from Stordalen Mire near Abisko, Sweden - III_Palsa_N2_3 | ecosystem: Environmental > Terrestrial > Soil > Palsa > Peat permafrost | place: Sweden...
ATCGCCTGCTTTTTCCGCCGGGCCGGCGGCCTGGCCTCGGCGATTTCGCTGGTGGCGGCGGCCGGCATCGCGCTGATCGCGTTCGATCTGGCCTTCTCCGGGGCCCGCTTCGATGCGGCCCACAGCTGGTTTTCGCTCGCCGATCTCACGATCAATTTCGGGGTGCATTACGACGATCTGGCGGCGCTGATGCTCTGCATCGTCGGGCTGGTCGGCCTGTGCGTGCATGTGTTCTCGCTCGGCTACATGCACGACGACGCGTCCAAGGCGCGGTATTTCGGCGGCCTGTCGATCTTCATGTTCTCCATGATCGGAATCGTCCTGGCGGACAATCTGTTCATGATTTTCATCTTCTGGGAGCTGGTCGGTTTCAGCTCCTGGCTGCTGATCAACCACTGGTTCCAGCGACCCTCGGCGGCAGCGGCGGCCAAAAAAGCGTTTATCGTCAACCGCGTGGGCGACTTCGGCTTTTTGCTTGGCATCGTGTTTTGCTACTGGGCCCACCACACCGTGAGCCTCACCGCCCTGGCGGCGCAGGCCAGCGACGGCAGCGTGTTCTTCTATAGCCGGGCGATTCCGCTGCTGCTCTTCTGCGGCGCGGTCGGCAAGTCCGCCCAGCTGCCCTTGCAGGTGTGGCTGCCGGACGCGATGGAAGGCCCGACTCCCGTGTCGGCCCTGATCCACGCGGCGACCATGGTCGCCGCCGGTATCTATATGCTGTGCCGGATCCAGGTCTTGATGGTTCCGGATGCGCTGATGGTGATTCGCTGGGTCGGCGCCGCGACGGCGCTCTATGCCGCCCTCTGCGCGATCACCCAGGGCGACATCAAGAAGGTCCTGGCCTATTCGACGCTCTCGCAGCTGGGCTACATGGTGGCCGCGTTCGGTCTGGGCGGAATCCACGGTGTGAACGGCGAAGCCAAGGTGCTGGCGCTTGCGGGGGTGGGCGCGGCGATGTTCCATCTCACCACGCACGCCTTCTTCAAGGCGCTGTTGTTTTTGGGTTCCGGTTCGGTGATCCACGGCTGCCATCATGAGCAGGACATTTTCAAGATGGGCGGCTTGGCTGGGCGGATGAAGCTGACGTTCATCACCTTTACCCTGGGCGTGGCTGCGATCTCGGGCTTCCCATTCCTGGCCGGATTCTTCTCCAAGGATGCGATCCTGTTTCTGGCTTACCAGAACGACCCGGCGATCTTCTTCATTCTAGCGTTCACCGCGGCGCTGACCGCCTTCTACATGTTCCGGATGTGGAAGATCGTCTTCCTCGGCACGCCGCGGACGGAGCATGCCGAGCACGCCCACGAGGGTGGGGCGACTTTGACCCTGCCGCTGATTGTCTTGGCGGTCCTGGCGGTCGCCGGCGGTTACCGCGGCATCTATGGGCATCATTTTGACGGCGTGTTGGAGCTGGTGGCGGAAGCGCCGGGCGTGTTCCTGCCGGTGTTGCTCACCAGCCTGGTCGTCCTCGTGGTCGGCGGCGGAGCGGCGCTTCTTTTCTACCGTTTGGACGGCGAGGATTCGCTGGCGCTGCGTTTTCCGGGCCTCTTCGGCGGCCTGAGCGCTCTGCGCGAATCCTTCGATTTGGTGTACGACTGGTACGTTGCCAAGGTGCAGCAGCGGGTCGCCATGCTGCTCAACTTCATCGACCAGATCGGCATTGCCGGATTGGTGGTGCGGGGGCTGGCGGGATTCACCGGCGTGCTGGGCATGGGGGCGCGGGCGTTGCATGTCGGCCGGCTGAACGCCTACGTGATGTGGTTTCTCCTTGGCGCGGTGGTCCTCTGGGCTTTTGCCGTCGGTTTGTTCTAATTTGCGATGAGCCTTCCCTTGTTTGATCCTCTTTTGATCGCGATCGTCGCCCCGTTGGCGCTCGCCCTCGCCATCGCGCTCGGGCTGCCCAAGCGGTGGTCCGTGCGGCTGGCGTATGTGGCATTCGCCATTCCTCTGCTGATGGGGTTGCACGTCTGGTGGCATTTCGCCGGCGCGGCCAAGGACCATGGCTATGCGTTCGTGACCCGCTATGACACCGGTCTGTCGGGGCTGGGGATCGCCCTGAAGCTCGGCGTCAACGGGATCGCGATGCCGCTTTTCGTCATGGCCGGCATCGTTGGGTTTGCGGCCGGGTGGTATGCGATCAATTCGGCGGCGGAGCGGCTCAAGATCTACCTGATGCTGCTGCTGATCATGCAGGGCGGCCTGATGGGGATTTTTGCCAGCGTCGATGTCTTCTACTTCTACTTCTTTCACGAGCTGGCGCTGATCCCCACCTTCATCATGGTTGGCGTGTGGGGTGGCCGCGACCGCATCTACGCGGCGATGAAGATGACGATCTATCTGACCCTGGGCGCGATGCTGTCGCTGCTCGGCCTGATCGCGGTTTATGTCAAGAGCGGCGCCCACAGCTTCGATCTCATGGTGCTGCACGACACGCTGGCGGCGACGCCGATCGCGGTGCTGACCCAGAAACATTTCTTCGGCTGCCTGCTCTTTGGCTTCGGCATCCTGGTTTCCCTCTGGCCGTTCCATACCTGGGCGCCTTTGGGCTATGGTGCGGCGCCGAGTTCCAACGCCATGCTGCATGCGGGCGTCCTGAAAAAGTTCGGTCTCTACGGTTTGATCCAGATCGCGCTGCCGCTCCTGCCGGAGGGATTGGCTCCCTGGGCCAAGGGGCTGGCCATCTTGGCCGCGTTCGGCAACGTCATCGTCATCGGCCTCGTCACGATCGCCCAGCGCGATCTGAAGCAGATGATCGGTTATAGCTCCGTGATGCATATGGGCTACGCGTTCCTCGGCATCGCTTGCGGCACTGCTCTCGGCGTGTCCGGCGTCGTCTTTCTGATGGTCGCCCACGGGCTTTCGGTGGCGCTGCTCTTCCTCCTCGCCACCACCATCCACCATCGCACCCAAACCTTCTCGATGGATGACATGGGCGGGCTGGGGCAGAAGGCGCCGGTGATGGCGGCGTTCTTTGCGGCCGCGACCTTTGCCAGCATCGGCCTGCCGGGCTTCGGCAACTTCTGGGGTGAGCTGACGATTTTCGTGGCGCTTTGGAAATTTTCGCCCGGCTTCTGCGCCGTGGCGGTGGCCGGCGTGATCCTCTCCGCCGTCTACGGCCTGCGCGCGGTCGCGCGGGTCTTCTACGGCAACGCCAGTCCGGCTGCCCTGCGCCAGGCGGAGCAGACGCCGGTCCTCGATCTTACTTGGATGGAACGGATCCCGGCGCTCCTGCTGCTGGGGGCGCTCCTGTTCATCGGTTTCTGTCCTGCGTCGCTCACGGTCGCGATCAACAGCGCGCTCGCCTCCCGCTAACCCGCCATGTCGCCCTCGCTTCTTCCCGCTCTCGCCGCGAACAACACTTGGTTCGCCATCTGGCCGGAGATTTCGCTCGGCTGCCTGGCGCTGCTGCTGCTGGTCCTTGAGATCATCCTGCCCGTCAGCGCGCGCCGGCATATTCCCACCGTGGCAATCCTCGGCCAATTGGTCCTGTTTGGCGCTGTGCTGGCCGATTTCCATAACGGCTATGTGGGTCATGAGACCTTTAACGGCCTGCTTCGGCACACCGAAGGCGGCCAGATCATGCGGCTCTTTTTCATCCTGTGCTCGGTCCTGGTGTTTTGGCTGGCGCGGCTGACGCTGGCTCGCCAGACCATGCCCAAGATCGAATTCTACAACATCGTGCTGGTGGTCTCGGCCGCGATGATGCTGCTGGCCCAGAGCAACCACTTCGTGATGCTCTTCGTGGCGCTCGAGACGGTCACCATCGGGTTGTATATCCTGGTGAGCTACACGCGCAGCAACGCGCTGACGCTCGAGGCCGGCCTGAAGTACCTGATCATGGGCGCGCTCAGCTCCGCCCTGCTGCTCTTCGGGATCGTCCTGCTTTACGGTGTGGCCGGCAACTCGGCCTTGCCCGCCCATAGCGGTGGCGCGATGCACTTCCCCGAGCTGGCCCGGTTTTTGACGGCCAACCCGCATAATTCGATCGCGGCCATTGGCATCGTCCTGGTGCTCGCCGGGCTCGCCTTTAAGATCGGCGCCTTTCCTTTCCAAATCTGGATTCCGGACGTTTACCAGGGGGCGCCGACCCCCATCACGGCCTTCCTGGCGGTGGGCTCCAAGGCGGCCGGATTTGCCGCCCTGCTCGCGGTGATGCGCAACGTCTTTCCCGCCTATGAGTGGCTGACCACTCCGGTCCTCTCGATCATGGCCGGCGCCACGATCATCTTCGGCAACCTGGCGGCGCTGACCCAGCACAATGTGAAACGCCTCATCGGCCTATCCGGCGTGTCGCATGCGGGCTTCCTGCTCCTCGGCGTTCTAGCCGTCGCCCATACCCCCCTGGCGCTCGGAGCGGTCTACTTCTACCTCTTTGCCTACCTGCTGGCTAATTTTGCGGTGTTCGGTGTGATGGTCCATCTCGCCGGCGCGAACGATCCCGAGCAGGAACTCGAGCACTACTCAGGTCTGGCCAAACAGGATCCCTTTCTCGCCGCCGTGCTGGCGGTCGGCCTAGGTTCGCTGGCAGGCATTCCGCCCCTGGCCGGTTTTGTCGGCAAATTCCTGATTTTCATGGCCGCCTATCAGGCGGGATTTCACGGATTGTTGGCGATCGCGATCATCGGCGTGGTCATCTCGATCTACTATTACTTCGGCTGGCTCCGGGCGGCGTTCTTCGAAGAGTGGCGCCCCTCCACCGAGTTGGCTCCGCGTCCTGAGCGTACCCCTGCCAACTGGAGCTCCAAGCTGGCTGCCGCGGTGCTGGCCTTGGCCTCAATCGCCGTGGGTTTTTGCCCCGGGGTTTTCGGCCACCTGCTGCACTGGTAAAGCCAAAGCCGGGTCCGCCGCGACCCGGCTGCAGCCCAAAGAGGGACAGACTCATCAATTCGGCCGCAAAAAAAGCCGGGTCCGAAGATCCGGCTTGAAAGATCAGACTAGGAGCGACGCCGTCAGCTTACCGCCAACGGCCTTCGACCCATACGTAGCCGCGACCCGGGCGATGGTCCCAGTGACCGGCTTCCCAACGCCCGTGCGGATGGCGCTCGTAGCGGCCGCCTTCCCAAATCCACCGGCCATGCCAACCCCAGTGGCCGCCGATCCAGACAAAGTCCGGGCCGGGCGCGCCGGGAATGACTTCAACTTGCGGGGGAGGCGGCGGGGGCGCACTCTCTTCCACCACGATCTCCGGTCCCGGAGGAGGGGGCGGCGGAGCCGAATAAACCGGCTGCGGGGGGGGCGGCGGAGGCGCCGCGACTACGACCTGCTGCTGAGCCCAGTGGCCTTCGACATACACGTAATTCGGACCGCGTTGCTCCCAGCGGCCCTCCACCCAGATTGAGCCGGGATGGTAGGCATAATGACCGGGCTCCCATTCGTAGCGACCGTGGCGCCATACATAATGGCCGCGCACCCAGACGTAGCCGGGTCCAGGAGCCGCCGGGATGTATTCCCGTGGCGGGGGCGGCGGAGCGGCATTAATATTGATGCCGATTCCCAGGCCAAAAGCCAAGGGCATGGAGGGAGCAGCCGAGGCCAGGAACGGCAGTGCGCCGAGGCCGGCCAAAAGGGCTAATTTGTTGAATTTCATGATAGAGAGGAGTTTAGCAGAAATAAGTGGTCTCAGATTACATGACGCCGGGAAATCGAGGACGTTACACTGCGAATCTTCGGACCAGCTGAAAAGACGTTTGTTTCCTCCTCAAAATGCTGCCTTCGTGGCACTTCCTTAGCGATGATGAAAGTAACCGGTCTTGCCCTCGTTCCTCCCCCTTCCGCCGCCGACTTGCCGCGGGTAACGCCGGAGCTTCTCGCCTCGGTGCTCGCGCGCTATTCGCGCAGCAATGATGGCTTGGGGGCGATCCTGGAGAAAGTGGATATCGAGAATCCGGATGCCTCGATCGATCGCATCTTAAAGTTCGTGGATTACGGCCATGCGTCCATCGGAGGATTGACCGGCGGGCTGGCGATCGCGCTCGATGGCGTCTCGATGTGGCTGGCGTACAAAATCTTTGAGATCGCGCAGATGGCCGACGGTCAGGAGTCGAGCACGAGGTATATCACCATGGATCCGGTCAATGTCCCCACGGCGGAGGAAATCGGAATTCCGGAGGACTTGGCGCCGGAGTGGCGGCGAGTGCTCGATCAGGCGTTTGCGGCGTATCATGCGGAATATCGCCGGCTGGATGCCCTGGCTGAGAGCGAGCCCGGGCGCGTGCGGGCGCCCGCGGAGGCGAAGCCGCCCGTGCTGATGCGGCTTAAGAAGAATTACGCCCTGGACCGCTCCCGGTACTTCATCCCGTTTGCGACGCGGACCAATCTGGGGCTGGTGCAGAGCTCGCGGATGTGGGCGCTGACGGTGAAGACGCTCGATTCGTTGCCGCAGCCGGAAGCGCGGGCGGCCGCCCGGTTGATCCGCACCGAACTGCTCAAGCAGTCGCCGCGGCTGATGCGGCATAGCTTCGCGGAGCCGTCCTATGCGGAGCAGGCCAAACAGGAATTTGAAGAAAGCCTGCGACTGGGGCGCGAGCGCCTCTCGTGCGATCAGCTGCCGGATGAAGTCTGGGTCGATGTCGACCGCTCGGCGCCGCCGTGGCTGGAAGCGCATCAGCCGGTCGGCGAGGCGCTGCGCCACCGCACCAATCGCTATGGCCAGCAGGGGCAGACGACCCGGCGCATGCGGGTCGGCTTCGCCTGGAACAACATTGCCTTGGCCGAGCTGCGCGATCTGAACCGGCACCGGACCGGTCACCGCTATACTCCGCTGATTCAGGCGGGGTTCTATTTGCCGCCCGAAATCGATGCGCCGGCTCACCGTCCGCTCCTCATGGCGCAAATGGCGCTGACCCGTCAGCTCCTGGAGCGCGGCTCGCCGGCCTATGTCTACTCGCTGCTGCTCGGCGCGCAGACGCCATTCGAACACACCACCCACGCCGACAAGTTCATTTACGAGGCTGAACTGCGCACCGGAATGGGGGCGCATTTTCGCTACGCGGAACATTTGAGCGCCGTGCTGCGCTCGTTCTTCGCGCTCGTTCCCGAGGCCAAGCAATGGGTGGTGGAGGGGACGGCTGAACCGGAGTGAACGGGGCGCCGGCACCAGCTAAACCCAGCATCGCAAATGAAAAGATTCGTTTTGCCGTCCTCCCGTGGAGAAATCGCGTCGGCATGGCCAAATCGAACGGTCGTCGCGTTCAGCTGCGCCGCACGCGCTCTTTCTCCTCCTCGCGTTCCTCCTCAAGGCGGGCGCGCTCGCTGGTGATCTGCTTTTGAATCTTTTCGAACTCGTCGGCCTTGGCATCGACCCGGGCGGACTCGAGCTGCTGCTTGAGGAAGATTTCCCGCTCGGCGAGTTTGCCCTGATAGACGCGGTCGATTTCCGCCAGCTTGGCTTTCTTTGCCGGGTCCAGGGGCCGATTGGCGGAAGGGTCCGATTTCGCAAGACGTTCCATGGCGAGTTCGTAGGCCGATTTCATCCCCTGGAGGAAAGCCGCGCGGACGAGTTTGATCAACTGCCGAAGCGAGCCGGGAAATTCCCCACGGGAGGAGCGCATGATCCCCGGCGCGCGTGGCCGCCGGCGCGCTTTTGGCCCCCAGGAGCAATGCCCCTGCGGCCACAAGAAAGGGCGGCGGCCAGCCGCCGCGAGCCGGCCGCCAGCGGTGGGCATAGCCCCAGAGGCAGGTGGCTAGCAGCGCGGCCAGCGCCAGCGGCCCCACCCAGGGCGCCCGGTAGTGGAGGCTCCACGACGCACCGGGCAGCTGAACGATCGCCTGGAGCGCGGCGACGATGGCTTGCAGCAGCAGGCGGGCGGCCGAATTGAACACCAGGGTGGCAGCGCCGAGGTGCAGCAGCCCGCTGACGAGCGCGGCGCACCCGGCGACAATCACCAGCGTCGCCAGGGGCATCAGCAGGAGGTTGGCCAGCAGGCCGCTGGGCGCGAAACGCCCGAAATATTCCACGCCGGTGACGGCACTGACGGCGGCCGCGGCGGCGCCAAAGCCCAGCGCTCCCAGCACGTGGCGCTGCGCGGCCGCGCGGGTTTGCTGCGGTTGGGTCAGCCGCTGGGCGGCCGCGTGGGGATAGGCGCAAAAGCGCCGCTGGAGCCAGCTGGCGTAGGGAGCGCCCAGCAGGATGAGTCCGGCGACGACGCTACAGGACATCTGGAAACTGGCGCTGAACAGGGCGCCGGGCTCCCGTGCCAGCAATGCGGCCGCTGCCACCGTGAGGGCGGCGAGCGGATTGATCGGCAGCCAGCAGGCGTGGGCTGCTTCCACCGCCGCGGCCATAACCCAGGCACGCTGGGCGGAGGGTGAGGCGCCGGTGGATTGCACGTCCACCCAGAGGACGGCGAGCACCAATGCCGAGGCGGCCGGTCGCGGGCAGCGCAGGAGTTTGAGCAGCGCGTGGCAGGAAAGTGCGACCAGACCCAGGTGCAAGCCGTTGATCGCAAAGAGATGCTGGGTGCCGCTGGCGGCGAAGAGGGCGAGCTGACTGGGACTCAGCTCCGCTTTTCGGCCCAGCATCATCGCCTGATAGAGGGCGCCGAGGTCGGGCCGGCGGTCGAACCCCAGACGGAGGAGAGCGCTCAGGCGTTCGGCGAATACTTCAAAGCGCACGGCCAGCCAGGGCGGGGGGGCCACCGTGCGATGCAGCCAAGCGGGCGAGAGTTCGAGCGCGACGCCCTGGCTGCGCAGATAGCCCGCATAGGAGTCCAAGCCGCCCCGCTGCGAGACGGGATGGAATACTCCCGTGAGTTCAACGGTGCTCGCCGGCGCGGGCGGATTCTCCCCGGGAAGAAGCAGCAGCCGAAAGGCGATCAATGAGGGGTCGGCCGAACTCAATTGTCCAGTGCCGGTTAGACTCCGCAGCTGAGGACCTTGCGGTCGCGGCGACCCCAGGCGCATGATTCGGAGGGGTACCGACTGCATTCCCGGGACGAACAACCGGCGAACTGCCAACTCATTATTGAGGACGGCAGTCCGGCCGACCGCAAATCCGGCGCACGCGAGCGCACCGAGCAGCGATCCAGCCCACCACCGTCCCGCCAACCGGCCGCTGGCCAAGGCGGCAGTGATTGCAGCCATCGCCGCCGCGAGTCCCGTCTCGAGGGCGGCAGTGCGGGAAAAAGGCCAACCCATCCGAGCGGCGATCAGCCCACCGCAAAACGGCAGGACCAACCAGAGCAGCGGGGCGCGATGGGGCCGGATCAGTCTGGGCAGCAATAACCCCGGTTCCGCTTGGATTTTTCGGCCCATTGGGCGATGATAGCAACCGCGGCGCACCGCTCATGGCTAACGACGACCAATCTGAACTTTTCGCGGGCGAACGCTTGCCGGCCGCAACGGGGGCGGAGTGGCCCGCGGCGAGCGGACCGGTCAAGGGGCCCGGCGCGCCGTTGGCGGCCAGAATGCGGCCCCGCCGATTGGCGGAAGTGGTCGGGCAGGATCATTTGCTCAAACCAGGGTCGTTGCTTCCCAGGCTGGTCGCGCAAAACCGCTTTGGGTCGCTGATTTTTTATGGGCCGCCAGGATCGGGCAAAACCAGCATTGCCGAGTCGATCGCAGGCGAAACCCAGTCCCGGTTCGTCCGGATCAACGCGGTAATGTCCAATGTGGCCGAACTGCGGGAGATCTTGCTGGCGGCCCGGCGGCGTCCCGAACTGGGCACGATCCTGTTCATCGATGAGCTGCACCGTTTCAATAAGTCCCAGCAGGATCTGCTGCTGCCGGATGTGGAGGCAGGCAATATCCGGTTGATCGGCGCGACGACCCATAACCCCGGGTTTTACGTCAATCCGCCGCTGCTCTCGCGCAGTCATCTGTTCCGGCTGGAGCCGCTGCAGCCTGCGGCCATTGCCGGGGTGCTGGCTCAGGCGCTGGCCGACCCCGAACGAGGGCTGGGCGGGCGCGGAATCACGGCGGAGCCGAAGGTGCTCATGGACCTGGCCGTCCTCTGCGACGGCGACCTGCGTCGGGCGCTGAATGCATTGGAAGTGATCGCGCTCGGGGCGCCCGAGGCTTCGGCGATCGGTGCGGCGGAATTGGAGGTCTTCGCGCGCGAGCGCCGGATCCGCTATGACGCGGACGAGGACGAGCACTACGACACGATTTCCGCGTTCATCAAGAGCTGCCGGGGGAGCGATCCGGACGCGGCGATGTACTGGTTGGCGAAGATGCTGGCCGGGGGGGAAGACCCGCGTTTCATCGCTCGGCGGCTGGTGATCTTGGCGAGCGAGGATGTGGGGCTGGCGGACCGGGGTGCGCTGCCGATCGCGGTGGCGGCCCACCACGCGGTCGATTTCATCGGCTTGCCGGAGGCCGAACTCACGCTGGCCCATGCCACCCTTTACATTGCGACCGTGCCGAAGAGCAATTCGGCCACGCGGGCTTTGGCCGAAGCCCATCGGCTGCTCAAGGAGCAGCCGGTTCAGCCGGTCCCGCTCCACTTGCGAGATAAGAGCGGCCAGGCGAACAAGCGCAATGGGCATGGGAAGGGCTATGAGTACTCGCACGAATACGGCGAGGGAATTTCCGGGCAGCGCTTTCTCGATCAGCCGGTGACGATCTACCGGCCCGGCACGGCCGGGGCCGAGGCGGCGATTGCCGAGCGGTTGGCGCGCTGGCAGGAATTGCGCGGGGCGGCGAGGGAGCACTCGTGAGGCCGGGGGCTTGCCACTGGCTGACGAAGGGGTAGGTATTCCCCCTAATCATGCCATTGTCATCCCGCTGGATCAGGTTCGGTTGGTTCGTGATCGGCGTCGTGGGGCTGCTCGTGGTGGTCTTAATGGCTTTCCGGGAGCGGGCGCAGGCGGCGGCGGACGCCTTGGTCACGCACACGCTGGAGGTGGTGGGGCAGGTCGAATCGACCAAATCCGATCTGCGAGGTGCCAGCAACGAACTGCGCGGCTATGTGCTGACCAACCAGGGCCAGTGGCTGGATGCCTATCGGCGACATCTGCGGCTGGGCCAGCAGGCAGCGGAGAAAATCGCTGAGCTGGTCGAAGATAATCCCACGGAAGAGGCTCGGGCCGCTGCTATGCTCGGCGTTCTCCGCGAGTACACGGAGTGGAGCCAGGAGCTGCTGGAGATTTTCCATACCCAGGGCCTGGCGGGGGCGTCGGCGGCGGTGCGGACCGGGAAAGGGGAATCGGCGCTGGGCAATTTGGATAAGATTGCCAATGACGTGCTCACTCACGAACGCGGGCTTTTATCGAGCCGGCAGCACACCTCCTCACGGCTGCGCAAGGCAGCGCTGGGCCTGCAGATCGTGTTGGCGCTGCTGGTGATAGCGCAGGTGGGTGGGAGCGGTTACTTGGTGCGGGGCCGCTACAAGTCGTACCAGCGCGAACAGGAGACGCTCCGCCTCTCGCAAAGCTATGCCGAATCGATCGTCGCCACGATTCGGCATCCCCTCATCGTGCTGGACAGTTTTCTACGGGTGGTATCGGCCAATCGCGCCTACTATCAGCAATTCCCGGCGGAGCCCGGGCAGCTGGAAGGGCTGCCGTTGACGGAAATTGCGGGCGGCATGTGGAATATCCCGGACTTGGTGGCCCATTTGCATTCGGTGATCGACGAGCACGCGCCGATGGAAAGCTTTCGGCTGTCGCACCAGTTTGCGACCCTGGGCAGCCGGCAACTGTTGCTCAATGCCCGCAAGGTCTATCAGCCGGGCGTGCGGACGGGCCTGTTGCTGGTGGCGATCGAGGATGAAACCGAGCGGGCGAAATCCGAGGACCGGCTCGAACAGATCAACCGCGAGTTGCAGGGGTTCGCCTATAGCGTGGCCCACGACCTGCGCGCTCCGCTGCGCGGCATGCAGGGATTTAGCGAGGCGCTGCGGGAAGATTACAGCCAAGTGCTGGATGAGCGGGGCCGGGGCTACACCCTGCGCATCGAGGCGGCGGCCAAGCGGATGGACGAATTGATCCGCGATCTGCTCGATTACAGCCGGCTGTCCCGGGCCGAGCTTCCAATCGCGCCGGTGGCGTTCTACCAGGTGGTGGCGGCGGCCAAGCAGCAGCTGGCGGGGCTGCTGCGGGAGGCGGATGCGACGCTGAAGGTGCCCGACGATCTGCCGGTGGTGCTGGGCCATTTCGGGACGTTGGTGCAGGTCCTGGCGAACCTGATTGGCAATAGCACCAAGTTTGTCGCGCCAGGGACCAAGCCCGTCGTGACGATTCGCGCTGAACCGCGCGGAAGCGTCGTCCGGGTGGTGGTCGAAGACAACGGCATTGGCGTGGCGCCGCAATTCCACGATAAGATCTTCCGGGTGTTCGAACGGCTGCACGGTCCCGAGGACTATCCGGGGACGGGTATTGGGCTGGCGGTGGTGCGCAAGGGCATCGAGCGACTGGGCGGCCGGGTCGGGGTCGAATCGGAGGCGGGCAGCGGGGCCTGTTTCTGGTTTGAGTTGCCGGCGGCTTCCGACCCAATGCGTTGACAGGGCGAGCCTAGTGCGGGATGATAGGAGTCTGATGCCCGCCTCCGGCTTATCCCATTTTGCCACAGTCGAATCTGCAGTCGCCGACATCGCGGCGGGGCGTTTGGTCATCGTGACCGACGACGAGGATCGCGAGAACGAAGGCGACCTGATCATGTCGGCTTCGAAGGCGACACCGCAGACGGTGAACATGATGATTCGCTACTGCAGCGGCATCGTGTGCGTGCCCACGCTCGAACCGGATTTGCGG
>Ga0302314_10016038_pt1 | contig 12688 bp, 8 predicted proteins | sample III_Palsa_N2_3_FD_200533 | JGI IMG/M metagenome (GOLD analysis project Ga0302314, IMG submission 200533) | Peat permafrost microbial communities from Stordalen Mire near Abisko, Sweden - III_Palsa_N2_3 | ecosystem: Environmental > Terrestrial > Soil > Palsa > Peat permafrost | place: Sweden...
CACGGCGAGTCCCGTGATGCCGTCGCGCATCGCTCCGCCTGCGGCGATGGCGACGCCGGCGCTCATTGCCTGTACGGCGCCCCAGGCACCGAGCACGAGCCCGCTCTCGCCGTTGCGCTCGCGTGCCATCGCGCCCGCGAGCGTCCCCACCAAAAAGAATCCGCCGCCCATACCGATGAGTAGGACGCTCAGTCGGAACAATTGCGGAGAGCTCATGGGCGCGGCGAGTATGACGCCCGCAAACGCGAACAGTCCGACCACGGCGCCGTAGGCTGCGATGCGATAGGGATCTGCGCCGTGCACGAGAAACCGTGCCGCGATGCAGAACGCGGCGAGCATTCCGCCGGCCAGCATTGCCGTCAACGCGGTCGTGGCACCCACCGGCAAGTGCAGGATCTCGCCTCCATAGGGCTCGAGAACAATGTCCTGCATGTTGAACGCTGCGGTGCCCAGACCCACGGTTATCAAGAAGCGCAATGCGCGTCGATGGCGCATAAACTCGCGCCAAGAATCGCGAAACTTCGCGATCGGTTGATCCGCCTCCGTGCGCCGTGCATTGCGCGCCTCCTGCTTCCAAAGAGCGGCGAGATTCAGCGCCATCGTGGCCATCGCCGCACCTTGCACCACTTGGATCAGGCGCAGCTCGCTGAAATTGGCGAGCAGCCGGCCGCACACCACACCCGCGCCGACCATGCCGACGAGCAACATCACGTACATGAGCGCGATCACGCGCGGCCGGACTTCCTCGGGCGCGAGATCCGTCGCAAGCGCGAGTCCCGCGGTCTGGGTGACCTGGAGCCCTGCGCCCGTCAACAGAAAAGCGAGCGCCGAGGCGACCTGGCCGATCCAGATCGGACCGTGCGTGTCTCCGGAAAGAATCAACAGCGCGAAGGGCATGATCGCGAGCCCGCCGAACTGCAGCAGCGTGCCCATCCAGATATACGGCACTCGCCGCCAACCGAGCGCGGAGCGATGATTATCGGAGCGAAAACCGATGAAGGCGCGGAACGGGGCGAACACCAGCGGGAGGCCCACCATGAGGGAGACCGACCAGGCCGGCACCGCGAGCTCGACGATGAGGACGCGATTCAGCGTCCCGATCAACAGCACCATGGCGATGCCCACCGAAACCTGAAACAACGACAGACGGAGGAGACGCGCGAGCGGGAGCTCCGGGCTGGCTGCAGCCGCGAAAGGCAGGAACTCGACGCCCACCTTCATCCAGCGCTGCGCGAGCCTTTCGGCGACCCGGCTCATCCTCGCACCAGCTCCATGGCCTGAGATTTATAGAAGCCGCGGTCGATCAGCCGCGTGCGGCCGACGCGAAAGCCCGCGAGCCTTGGATCGCGCGACACGCAACGGCGCAGGACCGATTCAGCGATGGGCTCCAGAGCCGGAGCGCGGTTCTTGCGGGGGAACACGCGGCCCGCAGTCCACATCGCCATGAGCAGAGGAGTCCTCGGCGCGAACGTGAACAGGAGCGAGCGGCGGGTTCGCGATGCAAGCTCCGCGAGCACATCCATCACGTCGCGGGCGCCATAGTGAATCAGCGAGTCCATCGCAACGATGTGATCGAACTCGCCGAGTGCGGGGTCGAGCATGTCGCCCACGCGAAATTCAACGTGTCCGGGCCCGGTTCGCGCGCATGTCCGCTCGTGCGCAAGAGAGACGAGCGTCGAGGACAGATCAATCGCGAGGACCGTGGCATCCCGCTCCGCAGCCTCGAGACTAAGCGCGCCCGTGCCGCACCCGGCATCGAGGAGCCTCGCGCCGGAGAGATCCGGCGGTAAGTAGCCCAAGAGCGTATTCCGCATCTCGTTTCGGCCCGCACGCACGGTCGCGCGAATGCGCCCGAGCGGTGCGGACGAGGTGAGGCGCGCCCAGGCGTCGGCGGCCGTGCGGTCGAAATACACTTCGAGCTCGCCGCGTCGTTCCAGATAGGTGAGGGTACTCATCAGTCGAATCCCAGGAGGTCAAAGATGTCGCGATCCTTCATCGGCTCGGCGATGAGCGGATCGACGCCGTCCCAAAGCGCCTGTGCGAGCTTTAGATATTCGCACTGAACGGCCTCGAGCTCGGGCGAGGGCTCCATCTCGAACAGCGTCGCCTTCTTCAAGCGGCTGCGACGGATGACATCGAGGTCGGGAAAACGCGCCAGGGTCTTCAGCCCGACCCGCCCATTGAAGCGCTCGATCTGGTCGGTTCCGGCGCTGCGATTGGCGATGACGCCGGCGAGCCGGACCGGATAGTTCTTCGACTTTGCCTGGATTGCGGCGACGATGCGGTTCATGGCGAAAATGGAGTCGAAGTCGTTCGCCGCAACCACGAGCGCGCGGTCGGCATGCTGGAGCGGTGCCGCGAAGCCGCCGCAGACGACATCGCCCAGCACATCGAAGATCACGACGTCGGTGTCTTCCAAGAGGTGATGCTCCTTCAAGAGCTTGACCGTCTGGCCCACCACGTAGCCGCCGCATCCCGTGCCCGCAGGAGGGCCGCCCGCCTCGACGCACATCACGCCGTTGTAGCCCTCGTAGACGAAGTCCTCGACCCGCAGCTCTTCGGAGTGAAAATTCACGGACGCGAGCACGTCGATGACGGTCGGCATCAGGCGCTTGGTCAGCGTGAACGTCGAATCGTGCTTCGGGTCACAGCCGATCTGCAGTACGCGTTTGCCGAGCTTCGAGAAGGCAACGGATAGATTCGAGGAAGTGGTGCTCTTGCCGATGCCGCCCTTGCCGTAGACCGCAAACACCTTTGCGTTGCCGATGCGGATGCTGGGATCAAGGCGTACTTGCATGCTCCCCTCACCGTCGAGAGCCCGGGTGCAGCTTGCGGCGGGGGCCGTAGCCGTTTCAATGCTCATGCGGCAACTCCTTCGTAGACACCTTCCAGGCGATCCTCGAGTTCTGCTCCGGCGGATTTGAGCTCCGCGAGAGTCTCATCGTCCGGCTGCCAGTAGTTGCGCTCGTACGCCTCGAGCAGCCGGTTGGCGACCTTCGCCGAGGAGGTCGGATTGAGCTTCGCGAGCCTTGCGCGCATCTTCGAATCCAGAATGAACGTTTGAGTGATCTCCCGGTAAACCCACTCATCCACCTTGCCGGTGGTCGCCGACCAGCCCATGGTGTTGGTGACATGCGCCTCGATCTGACGGACTCCTTCGTAGCCGTGCTGGAGCACGCCCTCGTACCATTTCGGGTTGAGCGTGCGGGTCCGCGCTTCGAGCGCCACCTGTTCCGACAACGTGCGCACCGCGCCCGGACCCTGGGTATGATCCGCAATGTAGACCGGCACCGCAGTGCCCCGGGCTCTGCGCACCGCGCTCGAGATTCCGCCGAGGGTATCGAAATAAGTATCCACCGTGGTGATGCCGAGCTCGACGGAATCGATGTTCTGGTAGCTGAGATCGACGTCCGCGAGAATGCTGGTCAGGAGCGGCGTCCTCTGCGCGGCGAGGCCGGACCGCCCGTATGCGTAACCCTTGCGCCGTGTGTAGGTCTCGGCGAGATCGTTCGGATCGTCCCAGGCGCCGTTCTCGATCAATTGATTGACGTTGCACCCATAGGCGCTCTCGGCGTTGCCGAACACGCGCAGCGCCGCGGTCTCGAGGTCGCAGTTGTGCGCTTCCTGATATCGCAGCGCGTGTTTGCGCACGAAGTTGCGCTCGATGGGCTCTTCGGCCGAGGCGGCGAGGAATGCCGCCTCCGCGAGCAACTTGATTTGCAAAGGCAATAGATCGCGGAAGATTCCGGATAGCGTCATGAGGACATCGATGCGCGGGCGTCCGAGCTCCTCGAGGGGGAGGAGCGTTGCGCCGGCGAGGCGTCCATAAGCATCGAAACGGGGACGTGCGCCAAGCAATGCCAGCGCCTGCCCGATCGGGCTGCCGCCGGTCTTCAGGTTATCGGTTCCCCAGAGAACCAGCGCAATGGACTCGGGATACTCGTTGCCGGCGGCCGTGTGGCGCTCGAGAAGGCTCGCGGCTTGCCGTACACCATCGAGCATCGCAGCCGTGGTCGGAATGCGGAAAGGATCGAATCCGTGCAAATTGCGGCCCGTCGGCAGGACCTCCCGAGTGCGCAGGAGATCACCGCCGGGGGCCGGTTGCACAAAGCCACCGTCAAGTGCGTGCAAAAGCGCATCGATCTCGGCGTTGCCGGAGAGATTCCGGTCCGCCTCCTGGAGGACACCGAGCAGCGCGAGGAGCTCCTCGGTCGCCGCGAGCCCGGTCTCGGCAAGCGCCGCGGCCGGGGGCTGTCCCGCCACGATCCGCTCGATCACCTCACGCGGGATCGTTCGCAACGGATCGCCGCGCGCGTCATCGGCCATTGCCGTCAGAAGCTCGATGCGATGCGCAGGCGAGGGCGGCGAGCCCACCACATGCATGCCGCAAGGAATGAGTGTGTACTCGAGCTCCAGAACCTTGCCGCGCAGCGTCTCGATGCGCGCGGCGGCATCGGCCGCCCAGGGGGGCTCGAGCTCCGCCAGATCGAGCGCCGCCGCTTGCGATTGCAGGAGCGCCGCGAGAGCGAAGTCGACGCACCCGCCGGCGCGCCAGCTCTCGATCGACTCCTTGAGGTCGGCCAGACCCCGGTACAATCCCGCGTTCGTCACGGGCGGCGTGAGGTAGCTCACGAGCGTCGCGCCGATGCGTCGCTTGGCGAGCGTGCCCTCGGAGGGGTTATTCGAGGCGTAGAGATAGATGTTGGGAACGTCGCCGATCAGCCGGTCGGGCCAGCAGGCGGCGCTCATGCCCGCTTGTTTCCCGGGCATGAATTCGAGCGCACCATGCGTGCCGAAATGCAGCAGCGCGTCGGCGCGAAAATCCTCGCGTAGGTATCGGTAGAAGGCCGAGAACGCATGCGTGGGCGCGAAACCCTTATCGAATAGGAGGCGCATCGGATCGCCCTCGATGCCGAACGGCGGCTGTATCCCGACGAAGACGTTACCGAAACGCTCGCCCAACACAAAAATCGATGCTCCGTCGGTGAGCTGCTTACCCGGCGCCGGACCCCAATGGGCTTCGATCTCCTTCAGGTGCGCCTCACGCCGCACGTGATCATTGGCCGGGATTCTTGCATGCACGTTGGCGACTGCGCCAAAACGCGCGGCGTTGCCGCTGACGAGCTTCTCCCGCAGCGTGTCCGCCGTCGGCGGCAGCTCGACGCGATAGCCGCGCTGCTTCAATGCCGCGAGCGTGTTGAACAACGATTCGAAGACGGCGAGGAATGCCGCAGTTCCGATACTGCCCGCGTTCGGGGGGAAGTTGAAGAGGACGATGCCGATCTTGCGCGCATCGCGTCGCGTGCGACGCAGCTCAACGAGGCGGGTCAGGCGTGCCGCGAGCTTCGCGGCGCGCTCGGGATGCACGACCATGTCATGCGCGCATGCGCCGCTCTCCGAGCGCCCACCAAACACCGTGGGTCCCGTTGCGCCGTCGAGCTCCGGAAGCGCGATCATCATGGTCGCTTCCACCGGCAGAAGCCCGCGCTCGGACCTCTCCCACTGCTCGAGGGTCTGAAACTCCACGGGATGGGCGGCCACATAGGGCACATCCAGCGCGCCGAGCATTTCCGCCGCTGACTTGGAGTCGTTATAGGCGGGTCCTCCGACCAGGGAGAAACCGGTCAGCGACAGCAGCGCATCGATACACGGCGCGCCGTTTTCGAAGAAGAATTTCTCGATCGCGGCGCGCGCATCGAGGCCGGCGGCGAACGCCGGAATCACGCGCAGTCCTCGCGCCTCCAGTGCCGCGATCACGCCGTCGTAGTGCGCCGTATTTCCGGCGAGGAGATACGACCTTAAGAGCAGCACCCCGACGCAACCCTTGTCGCCCTTCTGCGGCAGATCCTTGGCGTTTTCGCCCATGCGATTGCGCAGCCGCGGATGATAGACGCCGACGTCGGGATACTCGATCGGCGCGCTGGCTGTGATCGTGGATCGCAGGCCGATCCGAGGACCTGCCGCGTAGTGGCTGATGAGGAAGCGCACCATCGCCGCGATATTCTCCTCCGAACCCGCCAGCCAGTACTGCAGAGTCAGAAAATATGCGCGCACGTCTTGAGCGGTGCCGGGAATGAACCGCAGCAGCCGCGGGATCCGCCGCAGCATTTTGAGTTGGGCGGCGCCGGCGCCGGTGGGGCGCTGTCCAGACTTCGCTCCGCGCAGGCGCTTCAACAGCGCGAGCGGGCCGCCCTGTGTGCCGTCCATGCTGAAGCGTCCCATCCGTGTGAGGCGCATGATCTCGCTTGCCGACATCGCACACACCATGGCGTCGCAGGCTTGGCGCCGCGCCCGGAGCGCCTCGATGAGAGGCCGAAAGTGATCTTCCATGAACAGCATGGTTGCAACGATGATGTCGGCGCGGGCGATGTCCGCGCAGCAGCGCCCAAGCGCGTCCGGGTCGGCGCCCCACTCATCCGCCGCATGAATCGTCAGCTCGAGGCCCGGGAAATATTGTCTCAGCCGCTTTCCGGCACGGGCGGTGGCGCTCGATAAGTGACTGTCCATCGTCACGACGACGAAACGTATCGGCGTCGGCTCAGCGGCTGTAGTGTGCTTTGGCATCGTACAAGGTTTCCAGCGTGATGATCTCGAGACGGCGATCGAGAGCGAAGCGCTCCGTGTTGCGACGCGCGCGCCCGCGCACGAAGAAGGGAATCTTGGATAACTCCTGAGTCGCATCCGTGGTCCACTCCGGACCCGCGTGCGGATCCACGTGCGGATCCGCCGTCGGCCCGGGCGCGGCCACCGTTCCGAGGTGCGACGCCAACGCCGCGTCGTTGAATTCGAAATCACCACGGAACATCGTGAGGAGGTGCTCCTCGAGCCCCATCATGAGGGGGTGCACCCAGGTATCAAAAATCACATTCGCGCCTTCGAATCCCATCTGCGGCGAGAAGCGCGCCGGAAAATCCTGCACGTGCGCAGGCGAGGAAATCACCGCGCAAGGCAGCCGCAGTCGTTTTGCGATGTGCCGCTCCATCTGCGTGCCGAGCACCAGATCCGGCGCAAGCTTGGTGATCTCGGCCTCGACCGCGAGATAATCGTCGCTTATCAAGGCCTCGAGGCCGTGCTCTGCGGCCGCTTCGCGCACCTCACGCGCAAATTCCCGGGAATAGGTGCCAAGACCCACCACCGTGAAGCCGAGCTCGTCGCGGGCGATGCGCGCCGCGGCGATTGCGTGAGTGGCATCACCGAACACGAAGACCCGCTTGCCGGTGAGGTAGGTCGAGTCGACCGAGCGGGCATACCATTCCGAGCGCGATTCGCGTTCAAGGTCGAGCGGTATCTCGCCTCCGGCAAGATGGGCCACCTCCGTGACGAAACGACGCGTTGCCAGTCGTCCGATCGGAGCTGTGCCGATGATCGGTTGACCGAACGTGCGTTTGAGCCATTGCGCCGCTTGGCCGCCAATTTCCGGATAGAGGAGCACGTTGAAGTCGGCTTCTCTCAGCCGAGCGAGTTCGGCGAAAGAGGCGCCAAGCGGCGCAACGACATTCACACGTACCTTGAGCTTCTCGAGAAGGGACATGACCGCGGTGAGATCGTCTCGGTGCCTGAAGCCGAGTGCCGCGGGTCCCAAGATGTTGCAGCTCGATCGACCATCGCGAGGCTGCGGGCTTGGCTCAGCCAGGCGCCCGGCACTCGCAGCCCGGACCAGTTGATAGAAAGTCTCGGCCGCGCCCCAGTTCTCTTTCTTCTGGTAGGACGGAAGGTCCAAGGGCACGACGGGGATGGGAAGCTCCAACGCGCGGGCGAGTCCTCCGGGATCGTCTTGCAGGAGTTCTGCGGTGCACGAGCTGCCCACCATGATGGCGTCGGGTTTGAAGCGCTCGTAAGCGTCGTGAACCGACTGTTTGAGCAGCCGCGCCGTGTCTCCGCCGAGATCGCGCGCCTGGAATGTGGTGTAAGTGACCGGCGGGCGCTGCGACGAGCGCTCGATCATCGTGAATAACAGGTCGGCGTAGGTGTCGCCCTGAGGGCTGTGCAACACATAGTGGACGCCGCGCATCGCCGCGGCGATACGCATCGCCCCGACATGCGGCGGTCCTTCGTAGGTCCAGACGGTGAGCTGCATGACTAAGCCACCAGCCGGGCGCGGCGAACCAGGGGTCGGGCAAACAATTCGGCGAGGTCCGCGGCCTGGTCGAAGCCGTGAATCGGGGTGAACACGAGCTCAATCGACCACTTGGTCGTCAGGCCGCGTGCCTCGAGGGGGTTGGCGAGCCCGAGACCGCAGACCACAAGGTCCGGTGCTGCCGCGCAGCACCGCTCGAGCTGTCGCTCGACGTCCTGCCCCTCGATCACCATCGTACCCAACGGTAACGCGGCTAGCTCCGTCGCGAGGTGCACGCGGTGCAGATACGGCGTGCCAACCTCCGTCAAGACCATGCCGAGTTCGCGACTGAGGAAGCGCGCGAGCGGAACCTCGAGCTGCGAGTCTGGGAAAAAGAAGATGCTCTTGCCGGCAAGGCGCTCGCGGTAACGCGCGACCGCCCGACTGGCACGCTCGTATCCGGGACCGACCACGCAATTAAATCGACCGGCATCCACCTGGTAGACGTCTGCCGCGGCCTTGAGCCATTGCAGGGTGCCTTCGGCGCCCAACGGGAACGGCGCATGCACGTAGCTCGCGCCGCGCTCCATCAGCGCCCGCGCGGTGTCGGCGAGAAACGGTTGCGCGAGCAGGAACCTCGTTTGCGGGCCGACGCCCGGCATCTCCTGCGAGCTGCGCGCGGGCAGAAAGCCGACTTCCTCGATGCCCATGCCCTCGAACAGTCGTTTGAACTGATCATCGACGACGTCGGCGAGGGATCCTACGACCAGGAGATTCGATGGCGCGGCGGCGGGTCGTTGTGGGAGCGTGGGCACCAGAGAGGCCAGACATGCATCCTCTCCCTGAGTGAACGTAGTTTCGATTCCACTTCCCGAGTAGTTGAGCACCCGCACGCCGGGTGCATGATGGGTGGACAACCGGGCGGCCGCGCGGGCGAGATCGAGCTTGATGACCTCGCTCGGACAGGAGCCGACCAGGAAAAGGAGCCGGATGTCCGGGCGGCGCTCCAAGAGTTGAGCGACGATCCGATCCAGTTCCGCGTTCGCGTCTGCCAGGCCCGCGAGATCCCGATCCCCGATGATGGCGGTCGCGAACCTCGGTTCGGCAAAAATCATGACGCCCGCCGCTGACTGGATGAGATGTGCGCAGGTGCGCGAGCCGACGACCAGGAAAAACGCGTCTTGAATCTTGCGATGCAGCCATACGATGCCCGTCAGGCCGCAGAACACCTCGCGCTGGCCGCGCTCGGGGACGATCTGCGGGCTCACGAAATGGCTCCTGGGACTACAGCGCGGAGCTGAGCGCGCACCGGTTTTGATTCGAGCCGGGAGGACCGCAGCTTCATCAAGAACTGCGTTGCGTTGATCAGGTAAGCGGAATACGCTAACAACGCGATGTACATCTGATAGCGCGCATGCAAGGCGCCGAAAAACAAAGCGCCAAGATATGCCGTGTGGAGTGCGATCACGAACATGCTCACGAAGTCTTCCCAGAAGAACGCCCGAGCAAATAAGTAACGGCCGTAGACGTCACGCTCCCAGAGGCAGCCGGTAACCATGATCGCGTACAGGACGAGGGTCTTTATGACGATGGAGATCGTTGCCGCCTCGAGCCCCCAACCGGTTGCGAGATATCGAATCACCAGGGTGGCGCTGACCAGGAAAACGACGAATTGGATCGGAGCCAGCACTCCTTGGACGAGCGTCCAGGGAGAGGCGTCGCGTCTGGCTCGTTCTTCGGATGTGTAGACAGCCATGCGAGGCAACCCTAGTCCTGCGATCGGGGTATGTCAACATAGATGTACGTAAAGTCCGCTTGACATTCCGGTACCCCGGTGAGAAGGTTTGGGGAAGCCGGTTGATTGATGAAGGTAGACCGCGTCGAGAGTAGAGAGACGAAACCTCCTAACGTATTGAAATAAAGGAGGCGTCATTAACCGGCGGGGACCATCGGCCCCGTTCATTGGAGGTGGGACCAATGGGTATCGGTGACTACGGGAAGGGGACGGAGGCGAGGGATGAGGGCGGCGAAAGCACGCGAGCTGAAAAGCCAGTGATGACGCCGGGCTCAGCTCAACGAGAGGCTGGCAACGCGGAGGCGCGCAGGGCGCGTCTGGTGCGCACCATCGAGGGCGAGATCGTGCCCCGGTTGGTGCTCGCGAGGCGGGTCATCAGGGACGATGGCGCGCCGGAGAGAAGCGGCTATGGAGCGCCGGATGAGACCGACGTACTCGAGCTCGTGCGGCTGCTGATGCAGCACGAATTGGGTGTCGCGGCCGCTTATGTGGAAACGGTGAGGCAACGTGGTGCAACGCTCGATCTCATTTGTCTTGAGCTGCTGGCACCCGCGGCCCGCGAGCTCGGACGGCGTTGGGAGCACGAGGAATGCGATTTCATGCAAGTAACCCTTGCTTTGTGCCGGCTGCACCAGCTGCTGCGGGAGCTGAGCGCGGAGTTCCGGGGCGACGAGCTCGAGCCCAAGCGCGAGCGCCGCATCTTATTGGCGCCGTGCCCGGGCGATCAGCATACCTTCGGCGTTTCCCTGGTCGGCGAGTTTTTGCAGCGCGCCGGATGGGAGGTCTGGCAGGAGTTTCCGGGCTCCACCGAGGAGGTTTTGCAATTGGTGCGCAAGAACTGGTTCGCCGTCGTGGGCCTATCCCTCGGGAGCGAGCGCAAGCTGCAGGAGATCGCCGGCACGATTCGCGCGATACGCAGCGCCTCGATGAATCGCACGGTCGGCGTGCTCGTGGGCGGACCCATGCTGCTGGCGAGACCTGAGATCGTGCAGTTCGTCGGCGCGGATGGAACCGCAGCGGACGGACCTCAAGCGGTGCTCTGCGCGGAACATTTTTGTACGATGCAAACAGCGGTCTATGGGTGAGGCGTCGATTGTTGCGATGAGGACATGTGAAGCAGTTTAACGGCCCAAATAAGTGGTTGAGCGATCTGGACACTGAGGCTGCCGCGAAGCTCATCACCCTTGCCTCGGACGTCACGCTGGTGGTGTCCGACGCGCGCCAAGGTGTGATTCGTGACGTCGCATTCGGCAGCGACGAACTGGCCGCCGCGGTAAGCGACAAGTGGGTCGGCAAACCGTGGGTGGACACGGTCACTGTCGAGAGCCGGCAGAAAATCGCGGCGCTGCTCAAGGACTCCGGCAGTAAAGACGCGCCGCGGTGGCGCATGGTTAATCATCCTTCGAACCTCGGGCCGGATGTGCCGATTCTGTACGCAGCGTTACAGGTGAATAACACCGGAAAGCTGGTGGCGTTCGGTCGCAGCATGCAGCCGATGGCGGCGCTGCAGCAGCAGCTGGTAAACGCCCAACAATCGATGGAGCGGGAGTATTTGCGGGTACGGCAAGCCGAAGCGCGTCATCGACTGCTCTTTCAAGTGGCTTCCGAAGCGGTGCTCATCGTCGACGCCGCGACTTACAAGGTGATCGAGGTCAATCCCGCCGCCGCGCGCCTTTTAGGCGATGGCAATAAGCGCATGTTGGGGCGTCTGTTTCCCGAGGGTTTCGATGAGGTCAGCACACTCGCTCTGCAGTCGCTGTTGGGCGCGGTGCGAGCGACCGGCCGGACCGACGAGGTCAAAGTTCGATCCGCGGCGGGAGAGCGCGAGTTTGTCATGTCCGCATCGCTGTTTCGCGAGGCGCAAGCGACATTCTTCTTGATTCGGTTCAACGCGCTCGGCCGCCAACATGGGAACGTCGGCGCGAAGGCGTCGAGCTCGAAGGTGATGGATATTGTGGCGAGCGCGCCCGAGGGGTTCGTCGTGACGAGCCTCGATGGCCGGATTCTTTTCGCCAATCGCTCGTTTCTCGATCTGGTGCAGCTCGCAACCGAAGAACAGGCACGCAACGAGCCGCTCGATCGCTGGCTCGGTCGGCCCGGGGTTGATTTCAACCTGTTGACCGCTCAGCTCCGTGAGCACGGCTCATTGAGACTCTTCGCGACCCAGCTGCGCGGCGAGTTCGGCTCGACCAGCGAGGTCGAAATCTGCGCGGTTTCGGTCACCGACGGCGAAGAGCCGTGTCTCGGTTTCACCATTCGCGATGTGGGACAGCGGGTGACTTTCGAGCGGCAAGTGGTGCAAAAGAAGCCGCGCTCGGTGGAGCAACTGACTGAATTGGTGGGACGCGTGCCCCTCAAAGATCTGGTGCGTGAGTCGACCGACATGATCGAGAAGCTGTGTATCGAAGCGGCTCTTGAGATCACCGGCGATAACCGCGCCTCCGCGGCCGAGATCTTGGGATTGAGCCGACAGGGGCTATACGCGAAGCTGCGGCGCTACGGTCTCGGCGAACTCGAGTCGGCCGAGAGCGAAGAGCTCGACTGACGGAATCCAGACGTGGCAACCCGCGACCCTAGCGCGTTGATGGATGTTCGTCCGGCGCCGGGCGCCGTGCTCGAGCTGTTGAAGCCGATTACCTGGTTTCCTCCCATGTGGGCATTCGCCTGCGGGGCGGTGTCTTCCGGCGTACCCGTCCGCGCACATTGGGTTTTTTTGTTGAGCGGCCTCGTTCTGTGCGGGCCGCTGCTCTGCGCCGCAAGCCAGGCTGTCAACGATTGGTTCGACCGCGACGTCGATGCAATCAACGAGCCGCAGCGTCCGATTCCATCGGGGCGCG
>Ga0302314_10016040_pt1 | contig 12686 bp, 12 predicted proteins | sample III_Palsa_N2_3_FD_200533 | JGI IMG/M metagenome (GOLD analysis project Ga0302314, IMG submission 200533) | Peat permafrost microbial communities from Stordalen Mire near Abisko, Sweden - III_Palsa_N2_3 | ecosystem: Environmental > Terrestrial > Soil > Palsa > Peat permafrost | place: Sweden...
AGCGGGATCGTGGTGAGCATGACGAGCGAGGCGATCAGCCGCCCGAGGGGGTTGTGCGGCGTGACGTCGCCGTACCCGACGGTAGTGGCCGTCGTGACCGCCCAGTACAGGCCCGTTGTGAAGGGCAGGTCCTCGGCGAGCGAGAAGAGCCCGGCGCCGAGCAGCACGACGGCCACGACCGAGCCGAGCAGCGTCACCACGTTCCGCCGATGGTGCACGCCGATTACCCGCAGCAGGATCGTGATCACAGGCCTTAATAGTGCCGTACACGGGTCAGGCCCGACAGCGAGCCCGCCGTATCTGGCACGTCTTGTCACGGACGACAACGCGCCAGTCGATTCGGGCGCAGCCCCCATGAGGGCATCGCGCCGCCCCCGGGTATGGTTTGCGCAGAATGAGCCACGAAACGACAGGCCGGACCGGCTAGGAGCCTTACGCCCATGACAGCCAGGCAGCAGATCGGCCGCCTGCTTCCGCTGGTGCTGCTGGTCGTCCTGGTGATCGTGGGGCTGCGGGGCGCGGTTGCGGCACCGCGGTGGAACGGGCCGCTGAAGTCGGACGGCGTCCCGATCGGGCTGGCGCTTGAGGTCGTCCTCGGTGCGCTGCTTGTCGTCACCCTTCGCCGGGACGGCGCGGCGGGGCGCGCGGCCGAGCGGCTGCCCTATACCGGTGCGGACACGGAGATCCAGCCGCCGGCCGCGCTGCGGTTCGTGCTCAGGTACGTGCTCGGCGCGGGCATGGTGGCGGTCGGCGTGGTCCTCATCTCCAACCTGCATCTGCACTACTTCGTCAAGCCGCGCGCGACCAAGCCGCCCACGATCCCCAAACGCACGCTTTCGCCCCGGCCGGGCATTTCGCATGCCAGCGGCTGGACGCTGCACATCCCGTGGGGCCCGATCCTCTACGGCCTGCTCGTGCTCCTGCTCGTGGCGGCGGTGGTGATCAGCATCTGGTGGTCGACGCGGCTGCGGCGTCCCGCGCCGCCGCTGCCCATCGCCGACCTGAGCGCGGACGAGCTGCGCGAGGCGGTCGAATCGGGTCGGCTCGCGCTTGCTGGCATCGACGACGCGCGGGCGGCGATCATCGCCTGCTACATCGCGATGGAGCGGAGCCTTGCGGACCGAGGCGCGCGCCGCGCCGTGTCCGACACCCCAGATGAACTGCTCGCCAGGGCCGTGGCCGCCAACGTGGTGCGCGGCGCCGCCGCGGGCAGGCTGACCGCGCTGTTCTACGAGGCGCGGTTCTCCACCCATGCGCTCGTCGGCGGGCAGCGGGACGCGGCGAGCGCGGCGCTCGACGAGCTCGCCGCGGAGCTAGCCGCCGAGCCGATCAGCGAGCAGGCGCCGGCCGCGAAGCCGAGCACAGGTGGCGGCCGGGTATGAACGCCGAACAAGGCCGCTGGCGCGAGGCGGCCCCAGAGCTGATCATCGCCGGCCTCACCGTCGCCACGGCCGCCCTGGCGGGTGCCGCCGTGGCCGGGTGGCCGGGGGTCGTGGCCGTCGCGGTCGGCGCCAGCGTGCTCGCCCTCCTCATTCTTCGCGCCCTGATCCCGAGGTCCGCCGCCCAGCAGGTCCGCCGGGTGAAGGACAAGCAGCGGGCGCGGCCGATCTCCGGCTACGCCCAGCGCCGCTTCATCGTCTCGACAAGCCTGACTAGCGGACCGATGTACGAGTCGGACCTGCGCCCCGTCCTCGAGCGCATCCTCGCCGCCCGGCTGTCCGATTCCCGCGGCGTCAACCTGTACACGGAGCCTGCCCAGGCGAGGGCGGCGTTCTGCCGCAGCCGGGCCGACGAGTCCCTGTGGCAGTGGATCGACCCGCAGGCGCTGAACACTACCGACCGCGCCAGTCAGCCACGCGGCATACCCCGCCGGACCCTGGCCCGGCTGATCACCCGATTGGAGCAGCTGTGACGCAGAAAGAGGCTGTGACTCAGAAAGAGACAGCGCGGCAGGCCGTGGCCATCCTCGACGCGATCGAGGGGGCCGTCGTCGGCCGCCGCCGCACCCTCGAACTGGTCCTGATCGGCATCCTGGCCGGCGGCCACGTGCTCCTCGAGGACCTGCCCGGCCTGGGCAAGACCCTGATCGCGCGGTCCTTCGCCCAGGTACTCGGCCTGGACTTCGCGCGCATCCAGTTCACTCCCGACCTGCTGCCGAGCGACGTGGTGGGCGCGCCGCTCTACGACCAGCGCAACGGTGAGATGGTCTTCCGCCCTGGCCCGGTGTTCACGCAGCTCCTGCTGGCCGACGAGATCAACAGGACGCCACCGAAGACCCAGGCCGCACTCCTCGAGGCCATGGGCGAGGGCCAGGTCAGCGTGGACGGCGAGTCGAGGCGGCTGCCGCAGCCGTTCGTCGTTCTCGCGACCGACAACCCGATCGAGTACGAGGGCACCTACGAGCTCCCCGAGGCCCAGCTCGACCGGTTCCTGATGCGCTTGCGCCTCGGCTACCTGACCGCGAACGACGAGACGGACATGCTCCGCCGCCGGGTGGACCGCGCCACCGAGAACGTCGCGCTTGCCCCGGTCACCGACGCCGGCGGCCTGCTCGCCATGCGTGAGTCGCTCGAAAGCGTCGAGATCGGCGATGACCTGCTCGACTACGTGATCGCGATCGTCACGGCGACGAGGAAGGACCCGCAGATCCAGGTCGGCGCCTCGCCACGCGGCGGCCTCGCGCTCGTTCAGCTTGCCCGTGGCCAGGCGCTGCTGCACGAGCGCGACTACGTGATCCCCGACGACATCAAGCAGGTCGCGGTCCCGGCGCTCGCGCACCGGATCACGCTCCGCCCCGAGCTGTGGGTGCGCCAGGTCTCCGCCGACGACGTGATCGCGCGGCTGCTCGGCGGCGTTCCGACCCCCAAGACCGACCCGCGGACCGACCCGCGCTCCGGCGAGGCCGCGGCCCGAGCGGGCGTGGTCACCGGCTAATGCCCACGCTTATCAGGAACGAACGCGGCCGACTCTCCATCCGCCTCGTTCACCACCGGGAACGTGCCAACGAAAAGGCAAGCCAGCCGAGTTCAGCCGACCTCGGCGCGTCGATCGAGATCAACTCGGAGGACGTCGCCGTGACCTGGCGGCCGTCCAGGCACGCCCGCCGCCTGCTCACGCTTGCCGCCGCGGCCCTGCTGCTTGCGGTCATCACCCGGCGCCCTGAGCTGGCCGGCGTGGCCGGACCGCCGCTCCTGCTGCTCGGCGCGGCTCGGATAAGCCCGCGCGGTCGCCAGGATCGGCTCGGGATCCGCGTCGGCCTCACCGCGACCCGTGTGTACGAGGGCGAGCCCGCGGCGCTCGATGTGACCGTGGCGAGCGACTCCCACGACGCCCGCTGGTCGCTCGAACCAGGCAAGTGCGTCGAGCCGACAAGCGCGCCCTCGGTCAACGGCCAGGCCGCCAGGTTCACGTTCACCGTGGACCGGTGGGGCAAGCGCAAGGTCGGCACGGTCACCCTCAGGCTCCACGACCGCTGGCGGCTGACGGAAGGCCAGGTCGCCCTCGCCCTTCCGGCCATCGACTGCTACCCGTCGCCGGCCGCACAGCGCACCCAGGTGGTGCTGAGCAAGCTGCCGAATCGCCTCGGCGAGCACCGGGCCAGGGTGCCTGGCGACGGCGTCGAGTTCAACGGCGTCCGCGAGTTCGTCCCCGGCGACCGGCAGCGCGCGATCAACTGGCCGGCCACGACGCGCCGGGGCCGCCTCCAGGTGAACACGTTCGCCGCCGAGCGGTCCCAGGACGTGGTGCTGCTCGTTGACGCGACCTCGGACGTGGGGGAGCCGGGCGAGTCAGCTCTCGACCTGGGGCTGCGCGGCGCGGCGGGCGCGGCGCGCGCCTACCTGGCCGGCCGCGACCGGGTGGGCGTGATCACCTATCAGTGGGGCGGCGCGCGCTGGCTTGCCCCGTCTCTCGGCCGGCGTCAGGAGTACCGGATCATCGACGTGCTTATCGAGGCCGACACCGGCTACTCGCGTGGCGCGATCTTCAGCCGGCTGCCTCGCGCCGCGCTCCCGCCCGGTGCCCTGGTGGTCGCGTTCTCCCCGCTGCTCGACCACCGGTTCGTCGAGGCGCTCCGCGACATGCGCGAGCGCGGCTTCTCGCTAATCGTCATCGACGTCATGAACGCCGCGCCGCCGCGCCGGCGGACCTTCGCCGACGCGGCCGCCCGCCGGATCTGGCATCTCGAGCAGCAGGCGATCCGCTTCTCCCTCCGCGAGCTAGGCGTCCCCGTCGTCGCCTGGGACGGCAGGACACCGCTCGACATCCCGCTCGCCCCGTACGCCCGCCGCCCCCTGATGAGCCGCCGATGAGCCCAACCAAAGTCACCGCGGCGACCGTGGCCGGCCCGCGGCTCGCCGCCCTGCTCCTCGGCGCGGCGTGCGTCGCCTGGGCGGCGGCACCCCTCGGACACGACGGGCTCGCACAGACCGCCCTGACAATCTCGATCGTCACGGTGGCGGCCGGCGCGCTACGGCTGGCGCTCGTGGACATCCCGGAGCCCGAAGATCTCTTCCTTCAGCCCGGCTACGTCCGCAACTGGCTGGTCTTCCTCGGCGTGCTCCGCACCTGGGTCTGGGAGGAGACCGCCGTGGTGGGCATCCTCTGGCTTGAGGTGCAGCACCCCGCCCGTCCCTGGCACACGGCCGCGCTCGGCGCGGGCCTCGCCGCCTACCTGCTCGTCACGCACATCGCCGAGTCCGGCGCGGACCCGGCCGTGGTGCTCCGCCGCCAGACCAAGCTCCTCGCGGTCGGCGCCTGCCTGCTCGCCCTCGGGGCCGGCTTCGCCCTGCTCCCGGCCGCCACCCCCGGCCCCGGCGCGGCCCTGCTGCGCGTCCTCGCGGCGGCGGCGGTCATCGCCGCCGCCGCCCTAGTCCTCCCTGCCTGAGCCCTCAAGCGCCTGAGCTCTCAAGCGTGGAAGGCAACCTTTCGACTTCCCGGACACCTGTACTGCCAGGTTTCACAGCGAGAGGATCACCCTGGTCACCCCGACACGCCAGAACGGTGACCGTGAACAGCGATAACGGTGGTCGGGCAATAGGGTGTGACCCGTGCCGGATGTTGGATCGAGGGTTGTCACAAGCATTTCCTGGGCTCTGGCCGGCGGGCTTGCGGCATGGGCGGCGGCTCGGGTCGCCGCGGCCGATCGCTCGCCCCGCGTCGAGGCCCCGGTGGCGCCGTTGCTGTCGTTCACCCCGCAGGCGGCGGCGGCCGCGCCGCTGGCCGCGCTGGCGTTGGGCCTGGCCAGAAGGCGGGGACCGGCCGTGACGGCCGCGCTCGCCGCGGCTGCGCTCGCCGTGGCAGTACGGCCGCGCGCGGCCAGGCGGCCGCAGCCGGCGGCCAGCGGGCCGGTGCTGCGGGTGCTCACCGTTAACCTGCTCTGCGGCCGGGCCGACGCGGAGGCGGTCGTGGCCCTGGTCCGCCGGACCGGCGCGGACGTGCTTTTCCTGCAGGAGCTCACCGACGATGCGGTGACCCGCCTGAAGAAGGCACGGCTTGGCGACCTGATGCCACAGGAAATAACCGAGCTCAGGGGTGGCCCGCGAGGCTCGGGCATCTATTCCAGGTTCCCGCTGAGCGAAGGGGTGCCCCTGGCGCCGGTGTACGCGGCGCAGCCCACCGCGGTGCTTGAGCTGCCAGGCGGGGAAGCGGTGGAACTTGCCTGCGTGCACCCGCACCCGCCAAAACCGCCGTTGCCGCGAGGCGTCGCTCGGTGGCGTCGGGAGCTCGCGGCGCTGCCCCCGCCTGGGGAACTCCCGCGGGTGCTTGCCGGGGATTTCAACGTCACCGTCGATCACGCCCTGTTCCGCGAAGTGCTGCGCCTCGGCTACGCCGACGCCGCGCTGCAAGTGGGGAACGGCCTTGTACCTACCTGGGGACCGGCCGGGCGGCTGGCGCTGATCACCATCGACCACGTGCTTGTGGACCGGTGCTGCGCCGTGCTGGCAAGCTCGGTGCACGCCGTGCCTGGCAGCGATCACCGGGCCGTCTACGCGGAAATCCGGCTCCCCGCACCGGTCCGCGAGGCGATCGGCGCCTACTAGGCAACCTCCTGAACATCCGCCCGCTTGAGCTTGACGCCGCCCGGCCGCTCCGGCGGCCCCGCTACCGCGGAACCTGCCAGGCCGCGACCGCCTACGTCATGTGGGCTGGATCCGACGGCACCGCGATCGGCCTGGTGCAGGCGTACCACGTTGCCAAGAACAAGAAAATAGCCATCACGAGCACGGTTGGCCTGCTCGCCCACGGCACGTTCGCCCCGCTCCATGTCACGCTGCCTAGCGGATACCCGGTCGGCGGCGGCGCCGTCGCCTTCTGACTATGCACCATATGCGCTACCCCGCTACCCCGCTACCCCGTGCCACCCAACCGGATTTATGCTGGTAAACACACCAAGATCGAAATAGTGCTGAAGGTCTGACCGGCCAGCGGCGGTCAGACCTTCAGCACTACCGATTTCTGGGCAGGAACGGCCGGGACGGCGCACCCAGGCGGGCATTCCCGGCGCTTTCAATTCCAGGTAGGCCCCCGGTTGTCCACGGCGATCCACATGTGTTGCCGCCGCCGCCCCTTCCGGCCAAATCGCCTGCCGTCACAGGCAACTACCCGGCGGCTTGCGCGTCTCTGATATGTGGATCCAACGGACACGCACGCCCCGCCCCGCGCCGATACCGCGCGGCAGGTGACGGTGCTGTACCAGGCGCACTCGCTCGGCCTGGTCCGGCTCGCCGTCATCATGCTTGGCGACAAGGGGATGGCAGAAGACGTGGTGCAGGAAGCCTTCCTTGGCCTCTTCCGGCGCTGGCCCAGCCTTTCTGACCCCGACAAGGCACTCGCGTACGTCCGGTCGAGCGTTCTCAACGGCTGTCGAACGATCCTGCGGCAACAGCGTCGAACAAGCCGCTCGGCAAGGAATGGCGCGACAGCTCCCCGTACCAGGCCATCGTCGGCGCCACCTTCACCGGCGCACGGCTGGCCACCGTCAACCCGCCGGCCGGCCGTACCTTCGCCGGGGTAACGGCCGCGGCCGACGACCGGACGTTCGTGCTCGACGCCACGCCTTGTTCACAGCCGACCGCCGCCTCGCGGGTGTGCCCGCGCACCTGGTACCTGCTCCGCATCGCCCCCGGCACGAGCGATCCGGCCCGCCTGACGCGGCTGCCCATCCCGTCGACGGCGCAGGGGACCCAGGTGCAGGCGATGGCGCTGTCGCCCGACGGCAGCGAACTCGCGGTGGCGCTACAGCCGGACGCGCTTAACGCCTCCGCCAAGGCAACCGAGTCCCTGTTCATCTATGCGGTGGCCACCGGCGCGGTGCTGCGGAGGTGGACAGGGCCGCACGGCACCATCTTCACCCCCGCTGAATGGTTCCGGGTGGACAGCGACAACGCCACGCTGTCCTGGCTGACCGATGGACGCACGCTGGCATTCAGCAACGAGCAAGCCGTCCGGACGCTGAACACGCAAGGTCAGGGTCACGATCTGCTGGCGGACAGCCGGCTGACCTGGACCGCGGGGAGCGACCTCGGAAACCCGCCTGGTTACCAGCTCGGCTGCGATGAGAGTCCGCTCGTCGTCAGCGGCGGGGCGGCGGTCGTTTGCGGCGCGAGCGGCATGCCTAGTCCCGCGCGGCACCTGACCAGCAAGTGCTCCGACATGTGGGACAACACGATGGGGTTCTTCGAGCATTCGACGGCGACCAGGCAGATTACCAAGGTGCTGTACCTGGACCAGACGACGTGCACCGGCGAGGTCACCGCCCATATCTACTGGGCCAGCCCGTCCGGCGACACGCTGATCGTCTTGCTGAACTCCGCACCGGAGCAGCCCCCGTCCGGGCCGCAGTGGGACGAGGTCGGCGTGCTCACCAATGGCAAGGTCAGGCCACTGGCATTCCCGACGGCCAGCGGGACTCCCATGATGGCCGCCACCGCCTGGTAACCCGAACATGAACATTTGACCGTGGCAGGCAACTCCGCGCCCGCATCGGCGTCTCTGATACATGAACCCATTGACTCCGCCGTTCCGGGGGACAACCACCGGAACCTCTGGAACCGCCACGCAACCGCGGGCCACCCGTCGCCCGCGGTCCTGGTTCGCGGCCGCCGCCGTGACCGCCGCCGCCGCGCTGACGTTCGGTGTCGTGCTGCCCGCCGCGGCGACCGTCGCGTCCGGTCGGCCGGCCGCCGCGGCAAGCGCGGCCACCGCCCCGGCCGTCCCGAAGTACTACGTCGCGCTCGACAATCCGGAGAACGCGAAGTCCCCCGACAAGGTGGTAGTCGGCGACACGCTGACCGGCAAGAGGCTGGCCACGGTCAGCCCGCCCAAGGGCGTCACGTTCGGCGGTGTGACCGGCGCGGCGGACGACCGGACGTTCATCCTGGACGGTCGGCAATTCCCCTGGTCCAACACCTGGTTCGCGGTGACGCCCAGGACCTGGTACCTGCTCAAGATCGCCCCAGGTACCGCTCATCCCGCAAAGCTGACCAAGCTGCGCATCCCGGCGACACCGAACTGGGCGCAGGTCGACGGGATGGCGCTGTCTCCCGACGGGAGCGAGCTCGCCGTCATGTTCACGCCGCAGGCGTGGGGTCCCACGCCCGGTCCGACAACGCTGCGAATCTATTCTGTGGTCACCGGCAAGGTGCTGCACACCTGGGTCGGCCCGAAGCCAAGCCCAAGTGCGCTCGGCGATTACACTTTCGGCCAGTATCTGTACCTGGACGACAACGCAACGCTGTCCTGGACGGCGGGCGGAAGACTCGCGTTCGTCTACGGCCAGTCGCTGATCAACGACACGACCGTCAGGGCACTGAACCCGACCGGCCCCGGACACGGCCTGCTCGCGGACAGCAGGGTCATCCTTGACCTCAAGTCCGGCGGCGTGCCCGACTGTGGCAGCCTGCTGCTCGCGCCCGGCGGCCAGACGATCGCCTGCGGCGCGACCCTGCCGTTCAGCCGCAACTCGACCGGCGGTTGTTCCGCCGCCACGGGCCTGGCCAAGCCGGGAATCGACGAGTACTCGGCCGCGACAGGCAAGCTGAACCGCGTCCTCTACCGGTACACGGGGGCCTGCCTCGATGGCAGAGCGGCCGTCCTGTGGGTGAGCGGGTCAGGCGGCGCCACGGTGCTCGGCGACCTAGGCATCGCGACGCAGCTCAGGACCGGGACGCACCAGATCGGCATCTTCACCGGCGGCACATTTAAGCCGCTGCCCATCAGGACGGCCAGCGGCGCACCGTCAGCCGCCACGATCGCGTTCTGATCCGGTTTCACCACCGCTGCGGCCACCGCCCCGGGGCGCCCGACGCCCCGGGCGGTGGCCGCGCGCCGTTACGTCGGCACAGTGTCCTGGGTGAAGGTCTAGGTCTTGATCGGCGCTGACGGCGCCATGATGGTGATCGCGGAGTATGCCTCACGTCCGCTGCCGTTCCCGCCGTACCGGGTCAAACCGGACACCGTCACCGTGGCATGGAAGTCCGTGAGCTTGCCGTTGAGGCAGCTCGGCTGGCAATCGTTGACCTTAAGTGTCCCCATGGCGGTCGCCCGCGGGCTGCTCGACTCCGTCGCGGTAGGAGTGCCGGACTCCCCGGGCAGGAACGACGGGGGCTTCGGCGCGGGACTGGAGGCTAGCGCGATCGCGACCCCGGTCGCGGCGGCCACCGCGACGCCGAGGACCACCGGCAGCAGCCAGCGGCGGCCGCGGCGGCGGCGAACCACCGCCTCCGTGGCCTGAACCACCGCCGCCTCCGCGGTCCGTGGCGCGTACTGCGCGGGATTGACGGCGTACGTCGCCGGGCTGGGTGGCGGGGCTACCGTGGGAGGCGGAAGGACGGGCGTGAACGCGCCGGATTCCAGCATGGCCGACACCTGGTCGGGCCAGAACCTACCGGGCGTGACCTCCGGGTAGGCTGCGGAGCCGACGGCAACGGTGTGCATCAGCTGGTCGAGGGTCGGCCGGGCGTCGGGGTCCTTCGCCAGGCAGGCGTCGATCACCGGGCGGAGCGAGACCGGGACGCCGGTGAGGTCAGGCTCGCCGTGCACCACCCGGTAGGCGACCGCGAACATCTCGCCGCTGCCGAACGGGGAGACGCCGGTCGCGGCGAACGCGAGCACGCTGCCGAGTGAGAAGATGTCACTTGCCGGGCCGACGGAGAGGCCTTGGGCCTGCTCAGGCGACATGTAGGCGGGGGTGCCTATCGTCGTGCTTGTAGCGGTGAGCACGGTGGCGCTTATTGTCCTCGAGATGCCGAAGTCGATGACGCGCGGCCCATCGGCGGGGATGAGGATGTTGCCGGGCTTGAGGTCGCGGTGCACCAGTCCCTGGGCGTGGATCGCCTGCAGCGCCTCGGCCAGGCCGCCGGCTAGCCGCCACACGGCGTCCTCGGGCAGCGGCCCGGCCTGGGCGACCAGTTCGCCGAGTGGCGGCCCGGGTACGTACGTGGTGGCGAGCCAGGGCGGGCTGTCGTCCGGCCCGGCGCCGACGACCGCCGCGGTGTAGGCGTCGCTGACCGCCTGCGCGGCGGACACCTCCCGCCGGAACCTGTGCATGAACTCCGGGTCGCGGGCCAGGTCGGGGTGCACGACCTTGACCGCCACCGGCCGGCCGCCCGGCGAGTAGCCGAGGTAGACGCGTCCCATCCCGCCCGCGCCTAGCCGTGCCTGCAGGCGGAAACCGCCGACCTGCCGCGGATCGTCTGCCCCCAATGGCTCCACGAATGCGACCATACCGGCCTGCGCCCAGCGCCCGCGATAGCCATGACGCATGGCGCGGCACAGGATTACTAGGTTCTCAGAAATATTTGAACTTCCCGGGGGCCACGCTGCGTACCACGGAGTATGAAGATCCCGACGCCCATCATCACGTTGATTGTCGGCGTAGCCTTGGCCGCTTCCCTGCTTTTCTCAAGCATGACCGCGGTGTCCGCTAAGAAGGCCGCGATTGCCGCGGCCTCCGCGAGCGCCGCGGCCAACACAGGGGCGGTGTCAACGGCCACCGCAGCGGCGACGTCCACGGCGAGCGCGGCGCAGCCGACGGGCGTCGGCGCCTCCGCGACCACCGCGCGGTCGCCGTCGGCTTCGCCGTCGCCCACCCCATCGCTCGGGTTCGTAATACCGCCGCACGCCAACTACGACGGCGAGGTGCAAGGCGACGAGGGAATGGTCGCGGTCGTCGTGCACGACAACTTCGCGATCGCCTACTTCTGCAACGGCAGCACGCAGCAGGCCTGGTTCAAGGGCACGCCGCATGACGGGAAGCTGTCCATGACGGGTTTGAACCACGCCAGCCTCACCGCCAACTACGCTCTCGGGCACGCGCGCGGCACGGTGGTCGTGGACGGCATCTCCCATATCTTCTCCATCATCGCGGTGCACAAGCCGTCCGGGCTGTTCGAGTCGATCGCCGTCGTGCGCGGCGCCACCATCAAGGCCGGCTGGATCGTCCTGGCCGACGGGGCGCAGGTCGGCTCGCTTGAGCCGAACGCGAACTCCGCCGACCCGTCCGCGCACGCGGCACCGAAGCTCGACGTTTCCTCCCTGACGGCGCAGGACGGCGGCACCACGCTGGTCGCTACACCGATCGACGCAGAAACCGGCAGCGGGTTCTGACATCCCGTCCACTTGATCAAGAAAAGGGATATAGCACATGGCAGCACAATGGGAGCCGCCCGCGCCGACGAGGCTGGATCCGATCCAGCCCGACCCGTCCGCCAGGCTGCTCGTCGTGCCCGCGCTCGTCGGCTGCCTGGTGGCGCTGACGCTGGGCCTCTACGGACGGCTGCACTCACCGACCGGGGTGGCCGTGGACATCGTGGGGTTCTCAAGCCCGGCCACGGTGAAGGCCTGGCTCGCCACGGTCGCGGTCGTGTTCGCGCTCGTCCAGATGGGCTCGTCCCTGGTCATGTACGGGAAGGTGCCGTGGATCAGCGCGCCGCCCTGGATCGGCGGCCTGCATAGGTGGTCGGGGCGGATCGCGTTCATCGTTACCGTGATTGTCGCGGTGCACTGCCTGTACGCGCTCGGATTCGAGAGCTTCAACGCCCGGGTACTCGTGCACTCGATCGCCGGCTGCCTGTTCTTCGGCACGTTCACCGTCAAGATGCTGGCGCTGACCAGGCGCGGGATGCCCGGCTGGGTGCTGCCGGTGCTCGGCGGCCTGGCGTTCGCGCTGCTGGTCGTCATATGGTTTACCTCGGCCTTCTGGTTCTTCTCCATCTTTGGGTTCAGGCGATGAGCGAGATTCACGACAGCCAGGTGTCACAGGATGGTCAGCTGCCGCAGAGCCGACGCGCGCTGCTTGTCGGCGCGGGCGTCACATGCGCCGCGCTGCTGACGGGGTGCACCACGTACGACGCCAACAACAAGGGCGGGTTTTTGGGGGCGCAGCCTACGACAAGCGGCGCGGCCACCTCAGGCGGTGGCGCATCTCCCGCCGCCACCGGCGGCGGTGCGGCTACAGGCGGTGCGCCCGCGGCCACCCCTCTTACCAGCACCTCGGACGTCCCTGATGGCGGCGGCAAGATCATCGACGGCCCGAACATCGTGATCACGCAGCCGCAGGCCGAGTCGTTCAAGGCGTTCACCGCGGTGTGCACGCACCAGGGCTGCATCGTCAGCACCGTCTCGGGCGGCACCATCAACTGCCCGTGCCACGGCAGCAAGTTCAGCATCAAGGATGGCTCGGTCGT
>Ga0302314_10016042_pt1 | contig 12685 bp, 10 predicted proteins | sample III_Palsa_N2_3_FD_200533 | JGI IMG/M metagenome (GOLD analysis project Ga0302314, IMG submission 200533) | Peat permafrost microbial communities from Stordalen Mire near Abisko, Sweden - III_Palsa_N2_3 | ecosystem: Environmental > Terrestrial > Soil > Palsa > Peat permafrost | place: Sweden...
CTTCGTCCACCAGCGAACTCGACAGCATGAAGAAGACGACCATCATGAGGACCACGTCGATGAGGGAGACCAGGTTGATCTCCGGGTCCTCCACGCGCCGTGGACGCAGGTTCACCGCGCACCGGTTCCGGTGACCGCGACGGGTCTGACGGGCGCTTCGGGAGCGGCCCGCTTCAGGATAGCGTTCTCCCGGCCCGCCCCCTCGACCACGTCGGCGAGCTTGATGGCGTCCTTTTCCATTTCCACCACGAAGCTCTCGACCCGGCCGCGCAGGTAGCGGTAGCTGATCAGAGCGGGTATGGCGACGCACAGGCCGGCAGCGGTGGCGATCAGAGCTTCGGCGATGCCACCGGAGAGCATGCGCGGGTCGCCCGCCGCGCCCGCCTGCAGGGCGTTGAAGGACTTGATGATGCCGGTCACGGTGCCCAGCAGGCCCAGGAGCGGGGAAATGCTGGCGATGGTGCCCAACGTGTTGAGGAACCGCTCCAGGTCGTGCACGACGTGCCGCCCGGCGTCCTCCAGCCGCTCCATCACGATTTCACGGCTGCGGTGGCGGTGGGCCAGCCCGGCGGCCAGGACCCGGCCCAGGGGCGAGTTCTGCTCCAGGGCGGCGATCACCTTATCATTGACCTGGTCGGCCTCCACCAGCTGCCGCACCCGGCGGATGAGGTCCCGCGGCAACACTCGCTGTTCCTGCAGCGTCCACAGACGCTCGAGAATGATAGCCGCCGCCACCACTGAGCACAGGACGATCGGCCACATGAACGGGCCACCGGCCCGTACGATTTCCCACATCCGATTGCACCCTCGGCCGGCAAACAAATTCGGCATCACATCATACCGGAGCGCTCCCCGGGCTCAAGGCGCCTCTGCTAGAGTCGCGACCCCATGCCCCGCCGCTGGATCAAGAAGTTCGCACCCCATCCGCACGCGCTCCTCGAGCGCTGGCCGCTGCGGGTCTTTGGGCCGCGCCTGTCGGACCCGAAGCTGTGGACCCTGCATCGGCGCGGCGTAACCGCCGGTTTCGGCGCCGGGCTGGCGATCTGCTTCATGCCGCTGCCCGTGCACCTGCCGCTCGCCACCTTGGTGGGCGTGACCTGGCGAATCAATATCCCGACCATCATTGCCACGACGCTGCTGGTGAATCCTCTGACCATGGTGCCCATCTACTACTGTGCCTACCGGGTCGGCGCAGCGGTCAGCGGCGCCCCGGTGCACCGATTTGGGTTCCGCCTGAGCTGGGACTGGCTGCAGCACGGTCTAGGACCGGTCTGGAAACCGTTTCTGATCGGTTGCCTGGTGTGTGCCGTGATCTGTGGCATTGCCGGCTGGCTGGCGCTGGAGTTCATCTGGCGCCGCCAGGTGCTGCACCGGCGGCGCATTCGCCACTGCAATCGCCCTGAGCCCATATGAGGCGTTGCTAACCCGGATTGCGGGCCGTCTCGTGCAGGACCCCGCGCTCGATGGTGAGGATCCGGTCCATGCGCGCCGCCAGTCGCGGGTCGTGGGTCACGATCACCAGGCTGGTCTGCCGCTCGCGATTCAGCTCCAGCATCAGGGCGAAGATCTGTTCGGCATTGACGCCATCCAGGTTTCCGGTGGGCTCATCGGCCAGCACCACGGCCGGCTGCGTGACCAGCGCCCGCGCCACCGCAGCGCGCTGGCGTTCGCCGCCGGACAACTGGTGCGGACGATGCGTCAGGCGCTGACCCAAACCCACCCGTTCCAGAATCTCGCGCGCCCGGCGCCGCGCCTCGGGCACCGCCGTGCGCCGCACCAGCAGCGGCATGGCCACGTTTTCCAGGGCGGAGAACTCCGGCAGCAGGTGGTGAAACTGATAGACGAAGCCCAGCGAGCGGTTTCTCAGCAAGCCCCGTTCGCGCTCGCCCATTTCATGGATGTCGCGGCCCGCGACCAGCACCTTCCCGGAGGTCGGTTTGTCCAAGCCACCCAGAATCTGCAGCAGCGTGGTCTTGCCCGATCCGGAGGCACCGACAATCGCCAGCCGCTCACCCGGGGCGATGTGCAGGCTCGCGCCGCTCAGCACTTCGAGCACTTCGGGCCCCTGCCGGAAGCTTTTGCACAGATCCATTGCCTGCAACGCCGCCTCAGTCATGGCGCAGTGCCTCGGCCGGTGCGGTACGGGAAGCCCGCCACGCCGGATACAGCGTGGCCAGGACACACAATGCAAACGCCACCGCGCAGACCTTCACCACATCCAGAACCTCGACGTAGGCGGGCAGATCACTCATGTTGTACACGCTGGCATCCAGGAAGTGCGTGCCGAGCACGTGCTCCAACCCATGGACCCAGTTCTCGAGATTGTGCGCCACCAGCACCCCGAGCGCCGCACCCAGCAGCGTGCCGGTGAGCCCGATCAGCACGCCCTGGATGGCGAAAGTGGTGAGCATGTTCACCGGGCCGGCACCCAGCGTGCGCAGGATGGCGATGTCCGAGCGCTTCTCCTTCACGATCATGACCAGGGTGGCAATGATATTGAAGGCCGCGACCCCGACGATCATCAGCAGGATCACGAACAGGATCGATTTCATGACCGTGATCGAGCGGAAGAAACTCTCGTGGCTGCGGGTCCAGTCGCTCACGTAGAAGCCGCCCCCGAGGCTCAATGCCACATCGCGCACGACGCTCGGCGCACGCCACGGATCGCGGATCGCCAGGCGCAATCCGGACACATTATCCCCCATGCGATAGATGCGGGCCGCGTCGTGGATCTCCACCAGCGCCAGGGCACGGTCGTATTCATACATCCCGGAGCTGAAGATGCCCGTGACCGCGAAGCGCCGCATGCGCGGTTGCAGGCCCGCGGGAGTGGCGGTGGCCTCCGGCGCGAGCAGAAACAGTGTATCGCCGACCTTGGCGTCGAGTGCGGCGGCCAGCGCCGAGCCCAGCACGATGTGATACTGGCCGGATACCAGCTGATCGATGTTGCCCGCGGTGAATTTCTGCGCCAGGCCCGTGGCCTTACGCTCGAGCTCCGGTGCGACGCCGCGGATCTGCGCTCCCACGACATGCTGCCCATGAGCGAGGATCGCCTGCGCGTCGATGAACGGCACCGCGGCCAGCACCTCGTGGTCCTGCAGGGCCTTGGCGCTCGCCGCCGGCCAGTTGGCGAAGCTGCCCTGCAGACCGGTGACCGTCGCATGCGCCGTGACACTCAGGATACGGCTGCGCAATTCGCGCTCGAAGCCGTTCATGACCGACAGCACCACGATGAGTACCGCCACCCCCAGCATCAGCCCCAGCACCGACATCGCGGCGACGAAGGAGATGAAACCCTGGCGTCGTGCCCCGCTCAGATACCGCGTACCGATCAGCCACTCGTAGGGGCTATTCATAGCGCAACGCCTCCGCCGGCGGCACGCGTGCGGCGCGCAGCGCGGGATACAGTGTTGCGAGCAGGGTCAGCACCAGCGCTGCGACGGCGATCCAGGCAACGTTGCTTGGATGCAGATCCGTGGGTATGGCCGTGACCGCGTAGACCGTGGGATCAAACAGGTGAAATCCCAGCGTGCGCTCCAGGAACGGCTCGATGCTGTTCATGTTTACCGTCAGCAGCACCCCCAGGCTCACGCCCAACGCCACCCCGGCCCAGCCGATGACCAGCCCCTGGGTGATGAACACGCCCATCACCGTCCGCGGCGATGCGCCCAGCGTGCGCAGGATGGCGATGTCGTTGCGCTTGTCGGTCACGGTCATGACCAGCATCGCAACGATATTGAAGGCCGCGACCGCCACGATCAGCAGCAGGATCAGCGACATCATCGTTTTCTCAATACGGATGGCGCGAAAGTAACTGGCGTTGTCCACAGTCCAGTCGATGATCTTGAGGTTCGCCGGCAGCAGCCCACGCAGCGCCACGCTCATCGCTGGCGCCTGCAGCGCATTCGCATAGCGCAGACGCAGGCCCATGTCACTCGTGGCCGCGCCCATGGCCCGCACATCGGCGATGTTCGCCAGCAGCAGTGCGCTGTCCTGTTCCTGCGCGCCCGCATCAAAGTCGCCGACCGCGCGCACCTCGCGCAGTTTTGGCGCGGGCGTGCCGTCCGCGGCGACGGTTGGAATCAGCAGCGTCAACGCATCGTTGGTCGCAATCCCCAGCTGCCGCGCGATGGCATCGCCGACCAGCACCCGATCCTCACCACCGATCAGGTCGTTGAGGCTGCCCTCGTGCAGCACCTTGGCGATATCGCTGACGGAGCCCTCGGCGGCCGGGTCGATGCCGCGCAGCACGACCGGCAGCATGTCCGGCTGATGGACCGCCAGCGCCTGCACCTCCACGTAGGGCGCCACGCCGATGACACCGGGTCGGGTGCGCAGCCGGGCGGCGACCGCGTCCCACTGGGGCTGGTCCGGCGGCCTGGCGCCAGGAACCGGGACCACCCGGGCATCGGCGCTGAGCGCCAGCAGCTGATCGCGAAGCTCCCCCTCGAAGCCGTTCATCACGGACAGGATCACGATCAGCGCGGCCACTCCCAGCCCGACACCGAGCAACGACACCCAGGTGATGAAGGAGACAAAAAATTTGTGGGTGCGGGCGCGTACGTAGCGCAGCCCCACGAACGGCGCAAAGGGGTGAAACACGCGCCGCATTTAACCACAGACATGCGCCCGTCCGGGGTGCCCGGGACGTGTGTCACAGTTCCGGGCCCCGCTCACGGCCATCCGGCTTTGACAGATTGCGCCCGGTGCTATAGTTGGTCGGTCGGATAGGAGCTGTCATGAAAAGCCATGCCCTTGGTGCCCTGCTGTGCCTGACTGGCGCTGCCCTCGCCCATTCCGGGCTGGCCCGCGCCGCACTCGTTGTTGATGACGGCAAGGTCGCGGTGGCCCCCGCGAACGAGCCCCAGCCGGCCCGCGGCAGCCTCATGAAGACCGTGGAGAAGCAGTTTGGCGCTCCCACCACCCGTCACCCCACCGTGGGCAAGCCGCCCATCACCCGCTGGGACTACCCGAACTTTTCGGTGTTTTTCGAGGGTGATCGCGTCATAGATAGCGTCGTGACCAGCAGCTGAACGGGGCGGCCCAGACCGCCCGAGCCTTCGGATCACACTCCAGGCCTTGTAACCCCGGCGGCGCCCGGTAAGCTGCCGCGTCCTGCGCTGCGCCATGGCCTCTTGCAATGACCCCTCTGCTCAAGCCCCTTCGTCCCAATAGCACCCGGCGCCACGTGCGCTGGCATCAGCTGCACGGCAGCGCGACGGCGCTGGCGCTGGCGGAGTGCATGGACAACGACTCGCGGCTGTACGTCGTCGTGACCTCCGGCGCGCGGGAAATGGAGCGGCTGGCCGCGGAGATCGCCTTCTTCCAGAGTGGCGCAGGTGCCACGCAGTCGCTGATGCCGCTGCCGGACTGGGAAATCCTGCCCTACGACCTGTTCTCCCCGCACCCGGACATCACCTCGCGGCGCCTGCAGACCCTGTTTGAGCTGCCCGACGCCCGCGGCGGTTGCCTGATCCTGGCCGCGGACACGCTGCTGCAGCGCCTGCCGCCGGTGGCCTACGTTCAGGGACGCGCCTTCGACCTGTCGGTGGGGCAGACCCTGAGCGTGGAACCGTTCCGACAGCGGCTCACGGATGCGGGGTACGCGAGCGTCGGCCAGGTCACCGCCCCCGGCGAGTTCGCCGTCCGCGGCTCGCTGCTGGACGTGTTCCCCATGGGTGCGCCGTCGCCGCTGCGCATCGATCTATTCGGCACCGAGATCGAGGCTATCCGCCGTTTCGATCCTGAAACCCAGCGCTCGTTGGATTCAGCCGACACTGTTCGCATGCTGCCGGCCCGCGAAGTGCCGCTGGACGCGGAGAGCATCAAGGGCTTCCGGCGCCGCTATCGGACGCGCTTCGAAGGGGACCCGACCCTCTCGGGCGTGTACCGCGGGGTCAGCGAAGGTCTCGCGCCTCCGGGCGTCGAGTTCTATCTGCCGCTGTTCTTCGACTCCACCGCGTCGCTGTTTGATTACCTGCCGCGCGATGCGGTGATCGTGCACGAGAGCGGCGCAGTTCCCGCCCTGCAGCAGCTATGGACCGACATCGAGCATCGCTACGAGGAACGACGCCACGACATCGAGCGGCCGATCCTCGCACCCCACGAGCTGTTCCTGACGCCGCAGGAGCTCGCCAAGGCCGCCGAGCCGCTCACCAGCATCACCCTGGAGACTTTCAAGGCGGACCTGGAGTTGCACCCCGACGACAGCGTCCGCAACTACCCGACCAGCAATCCACCCCAATTGCGCATCGATGCGCGCGCCGCCGAACCGCTCGCGCCACTCGCCAGCTTCCTCGACAGCTTCGAGGGCCGCGTACTGATCACCGCTGATTCGCCGGGTCGCCGCGAAGTGCTGCAGGACATGCTGCGGCCGCATGCCACCGCCGTCACCGCGGTGCCGGACTGGGCGACCTTCGCCGCCGGTGCGGCACGACTGGCGCTCACCGTCGCGCCGGATATCAGTGGTCTGCAGCTGGACACACCGCGGCTGGCGGTACTTTCCGAAGGGCAGCTGTTCGGCGCGCGTGCCAGCCAGGAGCGCAGACGGCGACGCTCGGCCTCGGATCCGCAAGCCATCCTGCGGGATCTCACCGACTTGAATGCCGGCTCCCCGGTGGTCCACGAGGAATACGGCGTCGGTCGTTACGTCGGACTCATGGCGATGGAAGTGGCAGGCAACCCGGGCGAATTCCTGGTCCTGGAATACCAGGGCGGGGACCGGATCTATGTGCCCGTGCAGTCCTTGCATCTGATCAGCCGCTACACCGGCGCGGCGCCAGAGCACGCGCCGCTGCACAAGCTGGGCACCGATCAGTGGACCAAGGCGAGGAAGCGTGCGGCGGATCAGGTTCGCGACGTCGCCGCGGAGCTGCTGGACCTGTACGCGCGCCGGCGCGCCCAGAAGGCCGCAAGCCTGCCGCTGCGGGAGACCGAATACCGCACTTTTGCCAGTGCCTTTCCCTTCGAGGAAACTGAAGACCAGGCCGATGCCATCCGCAAGGTGATCGAGGATCTGGCCAAATCGCAGCCGATGGATCGCATCGTCTGTGGCGATGTGGGCTTCGGCAAGACCGAGGTTGCGATGCGGGCCGCGTTCGCCGCCGTGCAGGCCGGGCGACAGGTCGTGGTGCTGGTGCCCACCACCCTTCTCGCCCAGCAGCACCTGGGCAATTTCCGTGACCGCTTCGCCGATTGGCCGGTGCGCATCGAGTCGCTGTCGCGCTTCCGTACCGCCAAGGAAAGCGACTCGGTCATCGAGGGCATCGAGCAGGGCAAGGTCGACATCGTGATCGCCACGCACCGTCTGCTGCACGCCAACGTGCGGTTTCGCGAGCTGGGTCTGATCATCATCGATGAAGAGCATCGCTTCGGCGTGCGCGACAAAGAGAAACTCAAGGCGCTGCGCGCCGAGGTGCACGTCCTGACGCTGACCGCCACGCCGATTCCGCGCACGCTGAACATGGCACTGGGCGGCCTGCGCGATCTGTCGCTGATCACGACGCCGCCTGAGGGACGCTTGGCCATCAAGACCTTCGTCAGCGAGTGGCACGACGCCACCATCCGTGAAGCGGTGATGCGCGAGCTGCGGCGTGGTGGGCAGGTGTACTTCGTCCACAACGAGATCCGCGACATCGAAAAGATCGCCGCAAACCTGCGCGCGCTCGTGCCACAGGCCGACGTGCGCATCGGCCACGGCCAGATGCGCGAGCGGGAGCTGGAACAGCTGATGGTGGACTTCTACCACCGGCGCTTCAACATCCTGCTGTGTACGACCATCATCGAAAGCGGCATCGACGTTCCCACCGCCAACACCATCATGATCAACCGCGCGGACCGCTTCGGGCTCGCGCAGCTGCACCAACTGCGCGGCCGCGTGGGTCGCTCGCATCATCGTGCCTACGCCTACCTGATCGTGCCACCGCGCAAACAGCTCACTGCCGATGCGATCAAGCGCCTGGAGGCCATCGAGTCGCTCGAGAACCTCGGCGCCGGGTTTGTCCTGGCCACCCATGATCTGGAGATCCGCGGCGCCGGTGAGCTGCTGGGCGAGTCGCAGAGCGGCTCGCTCAGCGAGGTCGGACTTGCCATGTACCTGGACATGCTCGAGCGCGCGGTCGAGGCCCTCAAGGACGGACGCGAGCCGGCGCTCGACAAGCCGCTGGCCGCGGCCACCGAGGTGGAGTTGCATGTGCCGGCCTTCTTGCCGGATGACTACGTCGCCGATGTGCATGTCAGGCTCGGGCTGTACAAGCGCATTGCGGCCGCGGAGGCGGCCGGACTCGAAGAACTCACGGCCGAGCTCGTCGATCGCTTCGGCGAGCTGCCGCCGGCCGCGGCCAACTTGCTGAAAGTGGCACGACTGAAACTGCGGGCGCGCGCATTGGGCGTACGCCGGCTGGATCTGGGCGCCGGCGGCGGCTATGTCTTGATCGAAGAGAAGAACGCGTTGGAGCCGGCGGTCATCATCCGCCTGATCCAGAAATTCCCGCGGGAACTGCGCCTGGAGGGATCGCTCAAGATCCGGGTCACCGCGCAGCTTGCCGCGGTGGAGCAGCGCTTCGACTATGCCCAGGAACTGCTGCAGCGCTTCAGCGGCCGGAGTGCGTGATACGATCCGCAGCATGAGACTGCGAGACTTCCTGCTGGCGGCGTGCCTGCTCTCGTGCCCGCTGTCGGGAACCAGCCTCGCACAGCAGGCCTCATCCGCACCCGGCGTCGTCCTCCCGCCGGAGCCGCATCCGGCGCCCGCCGCCGCCGCCGCCGCGGGGCCCGCCGTATACAACGTGGAGGTCATTGTCTTTCGCACCAATGCCGCCCTCGGCAGTCCCGAGAACTGGAATGCGGAAGCCGCCCAGGCGCCCGCCGTGCCCCTCGCCGCCGACGACGAAACCGGTGCGGCAACCGATGCCACGACGAACCCCGCGGGTACGCCAGCCCAGCCTCCCGGCAGCCGCTTTGTCCGGGTGCTGACTGCGGCGGAGTTCCAGCTGGGGGACATCGAAGCGCGCCTCAAAGGAAGCGGCACGTACGTCCCCGTGGCGCATGTCGGCTGGGCGCAGACGGCGAGCCCCTGGGGTGCGAAGGAAAGCATGAACCTGCGCCAGCTCGGGTTTGATGATCCGCAGCTCACCGGCACCGTGACGCTCGAGCGGGGACAGTTCCTGCACCTGGGGTTGGCGCTGAACCTCGCCATTGCCAATCCCCCGACGGGGCTGGGCGCCGCGCCCAACACCACGTTTGTCCTGAGCGAGAATCACCGGGTGAAGTTCTACGAGCGCAATCTGTTCGATGCGCCGGCCTTCGGCGTGATCGCACTGGTGACCCCGGCGCAGGGCGCACGACGCGCCGGACGTTAGATCTAAGAACCGACGGCGAGGTTTGCGGCAATCGTCTCGGCGGCGCGCTCGAAATCACTGGCCTCGGTGGCACACGAGGTGTTCTTGCCCTTTCCCTTGGCGCGCTGCATGGCGGTGGTACAGGCAGCAACGAAGGTCGGCAGCGCGAGATCACGGGGCGGCACCAGCGTGCAGGCGCCCGCGCTCAACGTCACATAGCGGCCGCTGGCCGTCGCCCGCGGGTGATGAATCAATAGTTCCCGGACCCGCTGCAGGACCACGCGCGCGTACTCGTGCGCCTTGACCGAGGTATCCCCCTGGGTCAGCACGGCGTACGTGCCCCCTTGCCAGCGACCCACCAGATCGCCGCTGCGGCGGTACGAGGCGGTGATGACGCGGGCAACCCGGCGGATGCAGGCATCGCCGCTGGCGCGGTCGAAGATGTCGTTGTAGGTGCCCAGGTCATCGATATCGAGCAGCGTCAGCCCGATTTCGTGACCATCGCGCTGCGCGACATACCAGTCCCTTTGCAGCAGCTCCTCGAAATAGGCCCGCGAGTGCAGTCCGGTGAGACGATCCTCGCGCATCCAGGCCGGCAGGCCCGCCAGCGCCAGTTTCTCCGGGGCCCGCAGTCGCTCGCGCGTGTCGCGGTGATAACCGACCCACTGCACCAGGTTGCCGGCGGCATCGCGCACCGGCTGAATCAGGATTTCGTTCCAGAACTGCGCACCGTCGGGGCGGTAGTTGCGCATCATGACGCGGCAGGATTCGCCCTTGGCGAGCGCTTCGCGGATTCGCTGCCGTCCCTCCTGGTCCTGATCGTTGCTCTGCAGCAGCCGCAGATTGCGCCCCAGCAGGGCACTGAGCGAATAACCCGACAGCTGCAGGAACGCCGCATTGGCGTAGACCACGGGGCAGTCCGCCGCGGTCGCGTCGCACACCACGATGCCCTCCGGCGACTGATCGACGATATCGCGCCAGCCGCTTTCGGACATGATGTTCATGCGCCTTCCGCCGTGAGCGACAGGGACGGCGCCGCACCCAGCCGCATCAGCAGCTGCTGCGCGGAGTTCCAGGCCGGCGAGGCGCGCAACTGGTCTAAGGACTGCCGCTCCTGGCCGCGCATGCGCACCAGGCGCAATTGCGAGGCCGGATCGGGCGGTGCCTTGAGATTCGCGAGACTCTGCGCACGCGACGCCGGGTCGTTGCAGACCAGCAGCATGTCGCAGCCGGCAACCAGCGCCCGCTGGCAGCGCTCCACGATACCGCCGCCGGCGGCCACCGCGCCCATGCTCAGATCGTCGGTGAAAACCGCGCCCTGGAAATTCAGATCCGTACGCAGCACGCCGCGGATCCAGCGCGCGGACAAGCTGGCGGGCGAGTTGTCCTCGGCGGGCAGCAGAATGTGCGCGACCATGACGCCCGGCAGCCCGTTGGCGATGAGTCTGCGGTACGGGGCCAGATCCGCATCCAGATCCGGCAGTTCGCGGCGATCGACGGGCAGTGAGACATGCGAGTCGGCGACGACGGCGCCATGCCCCGGAAAATGCTTGGCGGTCGCGGCCATGCCTGCCTCGCGCATGCCGAGCATGTAGGACACGGCAAGCTGCCCGGTCACATCAGCCGTGGGATGCAGGGCGCGATCGCCGATGGCTTCATTCAATCCGTAATCCAGATCCACGGTGGGCGCGAAGGACAGGTCGACGCCGTGGGCGCGCAGTTCGGCGGCCATCAGCCAGCCCATGGTGCGCGCGGCGGCGATGCCGGCGGCCCGGTCCGTATCAAACAGGTGTCCGATGCGGCGCGCCGGCGGCAGCCGCGAAAATCCGGCGCGGAAGCGCTGCACCCGACCGCCCTCGTGATCGACGGCAATCAGCAACGGCGGACTGCGTACGGCGTGGATGCTGCGCGTGAGTTCGAGCAGCTGCTCGGGGTTCTCGTAGTTGCGTGAAAAAAGGATGACGCCGCCGACGAGCGGATGCGCGAGCATCTCGCGCTCCTCTGGCGTTACCCGCGGTCCCACCAGGTCGATCATCAGCGGGCCGAGCGTCATAGCAGCGTTCACTCCCTCGAACTTCTAACCTTCAGGCCGCGTCAGGACCGCCAGTGACTCCACGTGCGCGGTGTGCGGAAACATGTCCACTACGCCTGCGGCGCGCAATGCAAATCCAAATTCGTGAACCAGTACGCCGATGTCGCGCGCGAGACTTCCCGGGTGACAGGAAATGTAAGCGACTTTGCGGGGTGCAAGATGTGCGATGGTTGGCATAACCTCCAACGCCCCAGCTCGCGGTGGATCGAGCACCAGGTGGCTGAACCCGTTGGACAGATACGGAGCGTTCGCCGGCAGCGGCTGTGCAAGGTCTGCGGCAACGAACTGCACATTGGTAAATGCGTTCACACGTGCATTATGTCGTGCCCGCTCAATCAACGCAGCGTCTCCTTCAATCCCCAGGACGAAGGCGGCACGGCGCGCCAGCGGCAGCGTGAAGTTGCCCAGTCCACAGTACAGGTCCAGCACCCGGGAGCCTGGCTCCAGCTCCAGCAGCGAAATCACCCGCGAAACCATCGCTGCGTTGATCGCCGCGTTGATCTGCACGAAGTCGGTCGGCGCAAATTCATAGTTCACGTCGAAGTCAGGCAGTGAGTATTTGAGCGGCTCGAGGTCCGAACCCGCATCCAGCGGCGCCACGGAGCCCACGCCCCCGCTCTGCAGGTAGATGCGCAACTGGTGCCGTGCGGCGAATTCCCGCAGCGCAGCAAGATCGGCGTCCGGCAGCGGGCGCAGGACCCGGAAGATCAGCGCGGTAACATTGGCGGCGACGGCCACCTCGATCTGGGGAATGTGCTCCCGGGTCGCCAGCCCCGTCAGCATCACGGACAGGGGTCCGATGAGCGCGCCGACCGGTGGCGCAAGCACCTCGCAATGCTCGAGGGCGGCAATGTAGGGCGCGAGCCGCTCGCGGAATCCCACCACCACCCGGCCCTTCTTCGGCACATAGCGTGCGCCCAGCCGCGCACGCCGCCGATAGCCCCATTGCGGACCCCGCAGTGGCTCGAGCCACGTCTGCGGCGTCACTTTCGCCACCCGCTCGAGCGCATCGCGCAATTCTTGCTGTTTGAGGTCGATCTGCCGGTCGGCAGACAGGTGCTGCAGGGCGCAGCCCCCGCACACACCAAAGTGACTGCAGCGCGGCGTGACGCGATCCGGTGAGGTCTCGATGACCTCCAGCAACTGGCCCTCATCGTGGCTGCGATGCCGGCGGACGCGTCGGAAGCGGATCAGTTCACCCGGCAGCGCGCCGCCGACAAAGGCGGTCTTGCCGGCCCGAACGATGCCTTCACCA
>Ga0302314_10016043_pt1 | contig 12685 bp, 10 predicted proteins | sample III_Palsa_N2_3_FD_200533 | JGI IMG/M metagenome (GOLD analysis project Ga0302314, IMG submission 200533) | Peat permafrost microbial communities from Stordalen Mire near Abisko, Sweden - III_Palsa_N2_3 | ecosystem: Environmental > Terrestrial > Soil > Palsa > Peat permafrost | place: Sweden...
GCGAAGGTCGGCCAGGCTGACCTGCTTGCCCACGTATCCGGACCATGCCGAGCGCAAAGCTGCCCGCGAGACCGTCTTCGCGCCGTCGAACTCGACGCCGCGCAACACCAGCCGGGCCGTGGTGTCCTGCGGGCCGCCGGTTGCGGCGCCCGAATGCACGTCCAGCGGCGCTGAGGAGGAGGTGGCCGGCGGCAGCGCCCGCGTCGGGTCGTTGGGCGCCAGCGGCGCGGCCATGACAGCCTGTGCGCAAGCGAGCGACATCGCAAGAGACACCCAAACAACGGCGCAAGCGGAGTCGGATCGCGAGCGATCAACCCTCCGCCAGGGCCGCCGTTCATCTCGACGGAGCGCGTGTCGCAATGCCCACCTTACCGTGCCACTGACGTCAATACAGTCCGTCACGACATCCAAGTCAAATTCTAAAGCGATGATCGCTTGCCCTCGGCGAAAGGACGCGTACGAATTGCCATCGTCACAAACACACTTGCGGACGACCGCGGTGCAAATGCTAAATCAAAACTTGTGACTGACGCGCAGACGATTCACCCCTCTCAAAAACGCTGGGCTTGGCCGCGCGATCTACTAGGCGGCGAGCGTCGACGCGGCGCGATCTCATTCAGCGTCGGGCTCATCGTACTGTTGCTAATTCAGATTCCGGCCGTCGAGCAGTCGTTCATCGGCGCGCCGGATCGCGAGATGATCCAGTCCGCTTTCGAGCTTCGCAGCGATCTGGTCGGCGGAACCGCCGAACCGGCGCTGTTCCTGGACATCGACGACAGAACCTTGAACCGGCTCTCGCCGGCGCCCTTCGCGCCGCCGCTGGACACAGTGCCGCGCGGCGCGGTGGCCGACGTGCTCGACTTCATTCGGACCGCCCCGCCGGCCCAGGTCCCACGGGTCGTGGTGCTGGATGTCGACGTCGCGCAGCCATCGTCGGATGGCCCGAACGGCGTCGACCGCCTGCAGGCCTCGCTGGCCAGCTGGGCCGCATCCAACACCGCCCCGCCGCTGATTATCGCGCGACAGGCCTTCCCGGCCTCTCTGTTCGGCCTGAATTCGCAAGTTTCGGTGTTGCCGGACTCCCCGTACGACGACGTGGTCCAGCGAGCCCCGAACATCTTCTGGTCGACGCCCAAGGTGCTGGCCGATCAGAACGGCGTCATTCGCGAATTCGCGCCCTTCGAGTGCGTGCAGACCCACACGGGGGTCAGCCCGCTCTATTCGGCGGCGCTGCTGGCCTACCAGTTCGCCGAGCGCGACCCGAATGTGCTAGCGCACGCTCCGGCCAAACACTGGATCGAGGACGGCGTGAGCCACTGCCGCACCCAGCCCGGCGTGCATCTCGGCCATGGCGAACGCATCGATTTCCACATCTCGCTCGACCTCGGTTTCAACGGCAGGGTCTGGCCGAATCTCAGCCCCAAATGGGCCGGCTTCAAGACCTGCGACAACAGCGACAAGGCGATCTTCCGCCGGCTCTCGGTCATCGACATCGTCGATGCGCTGCGCGCGGGCGGCGACATCAGCCACGACCCGCTTTGCCAACGCGTGGTGTTGATCGGCGGCACCAACGCCAGCGCCGGCGACTTCGTGCAGACCCCGCTCAACGAGATGAACGGCACGGTGGTCCTGGCCAATGCGATCCGCGGCCTGGAACTTACGCATGGCGGCCTGCGGCCGATACCGCTCTTCTTCCAGATCGTGCTGCTATTCGTGATCAGCTTGGCGTTTATAGCCTCCGCGAGCGCCCGGGAAAGAGCGAAACATCACCACAAAGTGCTTCGAAACAGCCCGCACAAACGTAGACTTGGGCACCGTGTCGCGATTATTTCATTGAACCCGATCGTCCTAAATGGAATGATTGCGATCTTGGCTCATCTGATTGGCATCGGGTTGTTGCTGGTGTCTTTGAACTTCGGACTGTGGGGGTTTCTTTCGGCGCCGGCATTCGCCGTCGCCATTACCGAAACGATTCAGGAATTCCTCAATGGCCAGAAATGAAATCTCAAAATTGGTCGCCGCGCTCGGCTTGGCCTCCGGGCTCGGCTGGGCCGGTCTCGCCCAGGCCTGCGATGGCGCCGGCGTCATCGTGCGCATCGACGGCCAGCCGCAGGATGTGCTGATCACCCGAGCCCAGACGGTGGTCAGCCGCCCCCGGGTGCTCGAAGTCGTCTGCCAGAACGACCTGATCAAGGCGGTGGGCGCGACGTCGATCGTGCTTTCGATCGACGGCGCCGGCACGGTGCGCGTCGATCACAACAAGGAGTACCGGGTGCCGGCCCGCAGCGGCGCGCCGACGGTGCTCGGCAACGCCTACCGCAGCATCGACGAGCAGGTGATGCCGGACATGAAGCGCATGCCCTGGAACGTGCGCCTCAAGGGCGCTGGCGACGACTTCGGCTTCGCGCTGCCGTCGCTGGAACAGGGCGGCCAACAGGTCAGGGAAGGCACCCGCACGCTGCTGGTGCGGCTTGTCGGCGGCACCGCGCCCTACAAGGTCGAGATCCGCAACGCCCAAGGGCAGGTGGTCGCCTCGCAGACCAGCGACAGCCACGAGGTGATTCTGGCGAACGTGCGGCTCGCGGCCGGCGCCTACAACGTCACCGCTGCCGACGCCAGCCCGCGCTCGCTCGGCGCCACGGTCACCGCCGTCGACGCATCGCCGCCGGCGGAACCCGACTTCGCCGGCCTGACCGACCCGGAAATCCGCACGGCCGCCGCGGCGTCGGAATTGGCCCGCACGGCCCCCGGCGTCTGGTCGTTCGAGGCCGAGCAGGATCTCGCCGATGCGCCCGCCAACGGCCTCGACCGCGACAAGGTCTACGAACTGATCGAGAGCTACAGCGCAGAGTAGCCGCTCAATCGAGAAACCGGATGTCCGCGCCGTCGGCGTCGCGCACAACACGCACCCGCACGTCGTAGAGGTCCGCGAGCAACGCCTCGGTGAAGACATCGCTGGCCGGGCCGGCGGCCAGGATGCGCCCCTCCTTCACGGCGACCACGTCGTCGGCGACCCTGAACGCAAGGTTCAGGTCGTGGATGGCCATGACGACGGTTCGGCCCGCATCGGCCGTCTGACGCAGCCTTTTGACGGCGTCGATGGCGTGCCGCGGATCAAGACCGGCGGTCGGCTCGTCGACGATGAGGAGTTCGGGATCGCCGACTGCGGCGCGCGCCAGCATCACCCGGGCCAATTCACCGCCGGAAAGCATGGTTGCGGTCCGCTCGCGCAGGGCGCCGAGGTCGTAGGCGGCGAGTGCCCGGTCGATGCTGGGTTGGAAGCTGGCGGGAAGTCCGCCGAACGTCGGTAGCGCGGGCGTCAGCCCTAAAGCCACGACGCGCTCGACACTGATCGGCCAGTCGACCTGCGGATTTTGCGGCAGATAGGCCCGCCGCCGGGCGAGCTGGCGCTGTCCGATCGCCGCCAGGGTCTCAGATCCGAAGCTCACCGAACCCTCGGCGGGCGCCAGGAGGCCGGCGGCGACCGACAGCAGCGTGCTCTTGCCCGCCCCGTTCGGCCCGATCACGGCGGCGAGGCGGCCGGCGGCGAAGCGGACGTCGACGCCATCCAGGACCCGGCGCGCGCCCCGGAGCACGGTCACGCCGGAGAGCACGAGATCGCTCACGGCGTCGTCCGTCGCATCTTCAGCACCAGCCACAGGAAGAACGGCGCGCCGACCAAGCTGATGAGCACCCCCAGCTTGATCTCCGGCCCCAGCCGGATGAGGCGGGTCGTGACGTCGGCGACCGTCACGATAACCGCACCCGCCAGCGTCGCCGGCGCCAGGGTCCGGCCGGGCGCATGACCGACGAACGGGCGGACGAGGTGCGGCGCCACGAGGCCGACAAAGCCGATCGCGCCGGCGACCGCGGTGGCGGCGCCGACGCCGAGCGCCGTGCCGAAGAGGGCGAACAGGCGCGCGGCGCGCACGTCGATCCCGAGGCTTTCGGCCTGGGCCTCGCCCAGCGCCAACGCATCGAGCGCGCGTGTGGTGAGGCAGAGCAAGACCCCGCCAGCGACGATCAGGGGCGCGGCGAGCGCCACATGGTCCCAGCTGCGATCGGCGAGCGAGCCCATCAGCCAGGTCGTGATCTCATAGGCGGCATAGGGATTGGGCGCGAGATTCAACGCCAGGCTGACGCCGGCGCCCGCGACGGAGGACACGGCGGCGCCCGCGAGGATCAGCGCCAGCGTGCCGCCGCGCCGCGCCAGCATCAGCGCCGTGCCGGCCGTCACCAGGCCGCCGACCAGGCCGAACAGCGGCCCCGCCAGCGGCGTGACGGCGGCGATCCCATAGTAGATTGCGATCACCGCGCCGAGCGAGGCGCCCATGGAGACGCCCAAAAGTCCGGGCTCGGCCAGCGGATTGCGTAGCAGCCCCTGCAGGACCGCGCCCGACAGACCGAGAATCCCGCCGACGAGGACTCCCAGCAGGGTGCGCGGCGCCCGCACCTCGACCAAGATCAGTCGGGCCAGGCTGGGTTGCGGGGATGTGAGGGCGCGCAGCGCCTGCGCCGGCGTGATCCAGACCTGACCCACGAGCAGGGACGCGCAGGCGCTGGCAATCAGCGAGAGGGCTAGGATAATCCAGAGCCCGCGCGACTTCATGGGACGAGCGGTAGAGAAGGACGCGGGCGGGCGCTCGCTGAACGCATGGCCTCGCGAAGCCGCAGTGCTCCGTCCACGGAAAAGGGCGTGCCGCAAGCGTAGTAGATCGGCGATACGATCACCGTGCGCCCCTTCCAGAGGCGGACAATCGTCGGATTGTCGGCCACGTCCGTGCGGCGGCCAGGATACTCGGGCTCGCCGCGAACCAGCAGGTCGGGAGACACCGCGAGCAGGGTCTCGACGTCCGGCGCGCCGGCGCTGAGAACGCCGTTCTCGCCGGCGACGTTGCGGGCTCCGGCCGCCCGCAGCAGCGCGTCGTACATCGAGCCCGGCGTGGCCGAGAAGCCCGCGCCGTCCCAGGCGGCGACCCGCAGTGGCGGCCCGGGCGCAGCGGCGAGCTGGCGCAGCGCCGCATCCATCCGCGAGATCAGCGCCTCGCCCCGCGCCCTGGCGCCGACGGCGGCCGCGACCAGCCGTGTGTCGCGCCGCACGTCGTCGAAGTTGTCCGCCGAACCCAGTTCCAAGAGCGGGAAATGGAGCTTCTTGAGCAGGGCTCGGGTGGCCGGCGTGGTGTAGGCGCCGGCGATCACCAAGTCAGGATTGTCGCGCAGCACCTCCTCGGCCGAACCGTGGTTGACCGGGACGCGCGCGGCCGCGGACGCCATAATCGACGCCGATGGGTCCCGCGACAGCCAGGTCACGGAGGCGATCCGAGACGGCGGTAACAGGGCCAACACGAGCTGGTCGCTGCACGCGTTGAGCGACATTACCTTGATCGGCCGCGCCACAGCCGCCCCAGCCACAAGCGCGAAAGCCGCGACCGACAGCGCGAGCCGGCCTAGCCCGGTCAGAAACGGCACTTGACGCCCGCGTAGAACCCGCGGCCGGGCCGCAGGAAACCGTACGGATCCTGATAGTTCTCCCCGAACAGGTTGGTGACCCGTCCGTACACGGTCAGCTGCCTGGTGAGATCGTAGTTGGCCGCGACATCGGTCGTCGTATAGCCGGGCGCCAGAAGCCGCGGGACGGAGAAATCGCGGCTGCCGTCCACCCAGGAGCCGATCGCGACGAGGTTGGCGTCGAGCGATAGCCTCCCGGTCGCCTGCCACCGCGCATCGAAGTTCCACTTGTTCCTTGGCCGGCGAAGAAGCTCTTCGTGCAGGATGTCATCTTGAGCGTCGGTGTAGGTGTAGTCCAGCCGCAAGCTGAGGGCGCGGATCGGCTTGACCAGCACGAAGCTTTCCACCCCATCAGTGTGCGCCCTGCCGATGTTTACATCGGTCGTGAAGGCGGCGTTGTCTGTGATCAAGTCGGTGATGTGGTTGTAGAAGTAGGTCGCGCCGAACTGGACCCGCTGGTCCAGCAGATACTGCTCGAAGCCCGCGTCGTAACCGATGCTCTTTTCCGGCCTGAGGTTGGGATTGGCGACGAAGCCGAAGGCCGGGAAGCTTTGGAACAGATCGCTGAGGGACGGCGCCTTGAATCCCGTCCCGACGCTCGCTTCGAGCTTGGTGTTGGTCGCCGCAACGAAGTAGGTCGGCGCGATCCGGTAGGTGAAGCTGCTGCCGAAGCGGCTATTGTCATCGTATCGGACGCTGATCGTGTCGTTGAAGTTCGCGAAGGGGTTTGACACCAGTTCGGCGTAGCCCGAATCGATGCTGATGCTCGCCGACAGTGGCTGGGTGATCGCGTCGCGCTGGTGCTCCGCGCCGATCACCAGGGTCTCGGTGTCGGCCAGCTTGACGTCGCCCTGCCAGTCGACCTTCCAACGACTGCCGTAGAACAGGCTGACGCCCTCGTTCGGGGTGATGTCGGTCGATTCGAGATTGCTGTATGCCACGCCAAGCGTTTGGTCGAAGCGGCCGTCGAGCAGCGAGAGGTGACCCGTCCCGCGAAGGTAATATTGCTTGTCATCGCTCTGACTCTGGATCGGGTCAGGATAGCTGTACGGGAAAAAGTCATCGTCGCCGGTGAAGAAGAGATGCGAGTTGGTGTAGCGCGCGACCAGGCCGAGGTCGAAGTTGCTGGTGACGTCGTAGCCTAGCTTCGTCGATGCGGTGAAGTTCTCGTAGGAGTCGTCGTTCCGCGCCTCGCCCGGCGCCAGCAGATTGAGCGGCGTGACCGGCGTCGCGCCGGAGTCGAAATGCTCGACGCTCGCCGCGTAGTGGAAAGGGCCCGCCGATCCCGAAATGCCGCCACTCTCGTTGGCGGTGTCGAATGAGCCGCCTTCCGCATTGAGCGTGACGTGCGGAGGCCCCTCGCCGCTCGCGGTGATGATATTGATCACCCCCCCGATGGCGTCGGAGCCGTAGAGGCCACTCTGCGGTCCGCGCAGGATCTCCACGCGATCGATATCGCCTGTCAGGAATTGGCCGAAATCGAAGGTTTCGGTCGGGCTACTGGGATCGCTGACGTCGATCCCGTCGACCAGCACCTTCACATGGTTGGAGTTCGTTCCGCGCATGTACACCGAGGTCTGGCCGCCCGGGCCGCCGCTCTGGACGACGTTGAGCCCGGGCGCATCTTTCAGGACGTCGGGCAGCGTCTGCTCCTGCTTTAGCGCGATGTCCGCGGCGGTGATGACGGTAATGCTGTCGGCAACGTCGATCTCGGGCGTCGGCAACCGGGTTGCCGTGACGACGACGGGACTGACGATCGTGGTCTTGCCATCGCCGGGCTGGTCGGCGGCCGTTTGAGCGAAGACGGGCGAGGCCAGCGCGAGCGCCAGCAGCGAAGTCGATGCGAGTAGTCTGGTCATGGGGTAGCCCCGGGGTCGTCAGCGACACCTGCGGGAGCTTCCGCGACTGCGGTCGGGTCACGTCACCGGCGGACCCTGCGCCCGTCACGCGACCCGATGCGGCCCCCGCCGCACGTTCGTCGCTCAGACGGAACCACCGTGCCTTCGCCATCCCCTGGACAAGGCAAGAGCGACCCGCGCCGACCGGTCTCCTGGCTCGCGGGTCATCACGCGGCTTGCGCCTTCCCAGGGCCGGAGCCCCAGTGGCTGCGATCCGGAAATCCGGATCACGGTGCAGGCCGCGCTCGTCGCTTACAGTTGCAGGGACAGCCTCGGTTTCGGGGCGCGAACCCCTCACCGTGTTCCCGTTGAGCCCTCTCGGGCGCCGGCGCGATGTCGCCACGACCCGGCCAGCTTGACCGGACCGCGACGGCGCAGGCGTTAGGTCAAGCCGCTGGCGAAGGCAAGGCGTTTGGCCGAGGTCATCGGAGCCGGTCGCCCGGGAACCTAGACCGTTCATGCGTATTACGACGTATCGACACGGGTGATCGGCGGCGTTTTTTGAAAAAATTGGTCACCTTCCGGTTCGATCTCGAGCTTCTGGCTCGGGCCAGGCGCGCCGCCGAGGCGGAGAACCGGACGCTGACGAACTTCGTAGAGACGACCTTGAAGCGGTCGTTGGATGCGCAGCCGTTCGCCCGACCACCGACCGAGCTATCCGCGATGGATCGGTCTCGAACATGGACAGTTGACCGCGAGCAGGACGTGGAGCCTTCGAGTGACTGACCTTTCGGCCGTGGGGGCCACCGAAAAATACACGCTCGCCAAGGCGCCAACCGGCATCCAGGGCCTGGACGACGTCACCGAGGGCGGCCTGCCCGCGGGTCGCCCGACGCTGCTTTGCGGTTCGGCGGGATGCGGCAAGACGCTGTTCGCCATGACCTTCCTGGTCAACGGCGCCGCCGAGTTCGCTGAGCCGGGCGTCTTCATGAGTTTCGAGGAACGCGCCGACGACCTCGCCGAGAACGTCGCCTCGCTGGGCTACGACCTGGACGGTCTCGTCGCGGACAAGAAGCTGGTCATCGATTACGTCCGCGTCGAGCCGTCGGAGATTGAAGTCAGCGGCGACTATGACTTTGAGCCGATCTTCGTGCGCCTCGGCTACGCGATCGACCAGGTCGGCGCAAAGCGGGTGGTGCTCGACACGATCGAGGCGTTGTTCTCCGGCTTCACCGACCAGGCGGTGCTGCGGGCCGAACTTCGGCGCCTGTTCGGCTGGCTGAAGGACCGGGGCGTCACCGCCGTCATCACCGGCGAGCGCGGCGAGGGCCAGCTCACGCGCTACGGCATCGAGGAATATGTCTCCGACTGCGTGATCCTGCTCGACAACCGGGTCCACGACCAGGTGACGACGCGGCGGCTGCGGATCGTCAAATACCGGGGCGCGTCGCACGGCGCCGACGAGTACCCGTTCCTGATCGACGCGCGCGGCGTCAGCGTCATGCCGATCACCTCGGCGCGGCTGCAGCACAAGATCTCGTCGGAAACCGTCCCGACCGGAGTTCCGGACCTCGACGGCATGTTCGGTCGCCGCGGCTTTTATCGCGGATCAAGCGTCCTGCTGTCGGGTCTCGCCGGCACCGGCAAATCGACCTTCAGCGCCTGGTTCGCCAACGCCGTGTGCGAACGCGGCGAGCGGTGTCTCTATTTCGCTTTCGAGGAGTCGCCGGACCAGATCGTGCGCAACATGCGCTCCGCCGGCATCGACCTGCAGCAGCACATCGACAGCGGCTTGCTGCGCTTCGACTCCGCCAGGCCCAGTCTCTACGGCCTGGAGATGCACCTGACGCGGATGCATCGCGACATCGCGACGTTCAAGCCGTCGGCGGTCATCGTCGATCCGATCTCGGCCTTTCGCGGCGTGCAGTCGGAAATCCACGCGACGTTGTTGCGTCTGGCCGACATCTGCAAGGACCGCGGCATCACCGCCTTCTTCACCAGCCTGTCCCTGGCCAGCGATCACGCCAACGAGGCCGACCGTGGGGTTTCGTCGCTGATGGACACCTGGATTTCGCTCACCGACGTCGAGGTGAACGGCGAGCGAAACCGGGTCATGTTCGTGCTGAAATCACGCGGCATGAGCCATTCGAACCAGATGCGGGAGTATCTGCTGACGGGCGCGGGCATCAAACTCAGCGAACCCTATATCGGCCCCGAGGGCGTCCTGACTGGAGCCGCGCGCCAGGCGCAGGAAGCGCGGGAACGCAGCGAGGCTTTGAGCCGCGCGCAGGTGGCCGAGCGGCGCCAGCGCGAACTGGATCGGCGGCGCGCGACGACGGAACGCCAGATCGCCGAGCTACGCGCCGCCTTGGAGGCGGAGGAACGCGAGGTCGCCATGCTCGCAAACCAGGAAAGCGGCCGGGAGGCGGCGCTGGAGTCCGACCGCATCGCCATGGCGGCCAAGCGCGGAGCGGCCGAATGACCAGCTCGGACATCACCCCCGATCCCGCGCTGGAGGGCCACTACAACCTGCGCCTCTATGTTGCCGGCCAGACCCCCAAGTCGCTGGCCGCGATCTCGAACCTGAAGCAGATCTGCGAGCAACACCTGGCGGGCATGTACACCATCGAGGTGATCGACCTGCTGACCCGGCCGCAGCTGGCGGCGGGCGACCAGATCCTCGCGGTGCCGACACTGGTCCGCCGGCTGCCGCCGCCGATCAAGCGCATCATCGGCGATCTTTCCGACAGCGAGCGCGTTCTGGTGGGGCTCGACATCCAGTCCGGCGAGCCGCCGAAACCATGAGCTGGTCCGAAGCAACCCCGCCCCAGACCTACATCCTGCGCCTGTTCGTGGCCGGCACGACGCTGCGCTCGCAACGCGCGATCTCCCACATCCGCGCGCTCTGCGACGAATACCTCTCGGACCGCTTCGATCTGGAGGTCATCGACGTCTACGCCAACCCGCAGGCGACGCGGGAATATCAGATCGTCGCCACCCCGACGCTGGTGAAGGTGCTGCCGGAACCGCTGCGACGGATCATCGGCGACCTCTCGGACCGCGCCAAGCTGATGAGCATGCTGAATATCAGCGCGGCCGGGGGATCGTCGGAGGCCCTCGCGTGAGCGCGGCCGACCACGATCTGGAGGCCATGTCGGCGCGCGTCCGCGCGCGGGAAGTCGATCTTCGCGAAGCCAACGAAACCCTGGACGCGATCCGCAATGGCGAGGTCGACGCTGTCGTGGTGGGCGGCCCGCAAGGCCAGGTCGTCTTCACGCTGCAAAACGCCGACCGGCCCTACCGCGTGCTGGTCGAACAGATGCGCGAAGGCGCGGTCACGCTCAACGCCCAAGGCATGATCCTCTATTGCAATCAGAGCTTCGCCGAGCTGATCGGGCGCCGCTCTGAGGATATCGTGGGCGAGCGCTTGTTCGACTTCGTCAAGGAAGGCGAGGAACTGCGGCGAATGCTGGCGGGCTCCGGGCGTGAAGGCGCGTCGTCCGAATTCCGCCTCGCGCTGGCGCCCGGCGGCTTCGCGGAGGTCAACCTCTCCGTGGTCGACATGATCGTTGAGGAAGACGCCGATCACATGCTGTGCGTGATCGTCACAGACCTGCGCCAGAACCGCGAGCGGGCTCGCGAAATCTCCGAGGCGAACCAGCGCCTTGCCGCGGAGGTCGCCGATCGCAATCGCGCCGAACAAAGCCTCGCCATCGCCCTCGACGCCGCCGACATGGGCAGCTGGGAGCTAGATCTCGAGAACGACACCTCGATCCGCTCGCCGCGCCACGACGCCATCTTCGGCTATCCGCGGCCGCAGCAGGCCTGGAGCCAGCAGCGCGGCGTCGCGCACTATCTGCCCGAGGATCGACAGGCCGTCGCGGACGCCATCGCGGATGCGGCGACGAGCGGCCGGATCGACATCGAGCGCCGAATCCAACGCGCCAGCGACGGCGCCATCCGCTGGGTCCAGCTCAAGGGACGCACCTTCTATCGCGACGGCCGCGCCGTCCGGATCGCGGGCATCATCGTCGACAACACCGAGCGGCGGCTGATCGACGAGGCGCTACGCCAGGGCCAGAAGATGGAGGCGATCGGCCAGCTCACCGGCGGCATCGCCCACGACTTCAACAACCTGCTGATGATCATCGGCGGCAGCCTGGAGTCGCTCTCGCGGCGTGTGCAGCTCGATGACCGCGTGCAGCGGCTGCTGGACACCGCGCGGCTGGGCGTTGCTCGCGGCGCAAAGCTGAACGAGCAGCTGCTGGCGTTCGCCCGGCGCCAGGACATGCGCGAGGAGGTGGTCTGCGTCACCGACCTCTTGCCGACGTTCGAGACCCTGCTCGATCGGGCCATCGGCGAGGCGGTGAAAGTGAACGTTCGACGCGCGGCCGACCTCTGGTTCTGCCGCACTGATCCGCACCAGTTGGAGACGGCGATCCTCAACCTGGCGATCAACGCCCGCGACGCGATGAACGACCGCGGGACCCTGGTCCTCTCGACGGAGAACCGCGCCGTGGCGGGCGAGCAGGCGGCCGCCAACAACGCCGCCGCGGGCGACTATGTGGTCGTCTCGGTGGCCGACACCGGCGGCGGCATGGCGCCCGAGATCGCCGCGCGGGTGTTCGAGCCCTTCTTCACCACCAAGGCGGAGGGGAAGGGCACCGGCCTGGGCTTGAGTCAGGTCTACGGCTTCGCGCGCCAGTCCGGCGGCTTCGTCGAGCTGGAGAGCGCCGTGGGTCGGGGCACGACGGTGTCGATCTACTTGCCGCGCGCCGATCCCGCCGACGCGAACACGACGGCGAGCGGAGCGGTCGCGACACCTCGGCAGGGGTCTGGCAAGGTGCTGCTGGTCGAAGACGACGCCGATGTGCGCAGCACGACCGGCGCCATGCTGGAGGAGCTCGGCTATGAGGTGGTCGAAACCGGGTCCGCCCATGAGGCGCTGACCGCGCTCGCGAGGGGCGCCCAGATCGACCTGGTGTTCACCGATGTGATCATGGCGTCGGGTCAAAACGGCATCGAACTGGCGCGCGACATCCGAAGCCTGCGTCCAGACCTGCCGGTGCTGCTGACGTCCGGCTACACCGCCCAAAGGCTCGTGCCGACGGCGATGAACGGCGACCTGCCCCTGCTGCGGAAGCCCTACACCCTGGCGCAGCTCGCCGAATCCCTGGGCGATCTCGTGCGGCCCGGCCGCGCGAACGCGGCTTCGACGACCGCCGGGAGCCGAACCGAGCACACATAGCGCACCCCACGTCAGCCGCGCCGACGAATTGACGAACAAGCGTTTTGAGCGTCCAGATTTGCCGGGCCGTACAATCAGAGACTGACGTGAG
>Ga0302314_10016044_pt1 | contig 12685 bp, 9 predicted proteins | sample III_Palsa_N2_3_FD_200533 | JGI IMG/M metagenome (GOLD analysis project Ga0302314, IMG submission 200533) | Peat permafrost microbial communities from Stordalen Mire near Abisko, Sweden - III_Palsa_N2_3 | ecosystem: Environmental > Terrestrial > Soil > Palsa > Peat permafrost | place: Sweden...
CAAGTGATCGCGACATTGGAGCCATGATCCTCGAACAAAACCGACCGCCTGGCCTCCGCGTGCCCGCGGGTTGCAACCGCCGGAAGCGGCTCGATATCCAGGGAAATATGCTCCAGCGCGTCTTCGGCAATCGCCGGGCTTTCGGCAATCACCACCGCAACCGGCTCGCCGACATAGCGAACTTTCTTGTCGGCCAGCACCGGCTGATGGAACGGCTCGAGCTGCGGCAATGGCTGCAACCGCAGCGGAATCGTCGGAACCTTATTGCCGAGGTCCTTGCCGGTGAGGACGCGGTGGACACCCGGCAGCGCGAGCGCTTCACTGCTGTCGATCGACTTGATCAGGCCGTGCGCCGTCGAGCTGCGCAATATCACCGCATAGAGCTGGTTTGGTCGGTTGACGTCGGCGACGAAAGTTCCCCTGCCACGGAGCAGGCGCAGGTCTTCGACGCGTTCCATCGGACGGCCGATATAGGAATTGAAGACCTTCATCACTTGCTCCCAGCATCCTGGTAAAAACTCCGCGATTCGAGCACGGCTTCGACGATCGGAATATAACCCGAGCATCGACAGAGATTGCCGGAAAGCACCTCCCGTATCCGTTCCTCGTCGGCATTTGGCTCGTGGCTCAATAGTGCATGGGCAGTGGTAATGAAGCCCGGCGTGCAGAAACCGCACTGCAACGCGTGATGCTTGCGGAACGCCGCCTGCAATGGCGTCAGCTCGTCGCCGGAAAGCCCCTCGACCGTGACAACCTGCTCGCCCTGCACCTGAGCCGCAAGCATAAGGCAGGATCGGACGGCCTCGCCATTCAACAATACCGTGCAGGCGCCACAGACGCCGTGCTCGCACGCCAAATGCGTGCCGGTCTGGCCAAAATCGTTCCGGATGCAATCGGCGAGTGTCGTGCGGGGCTCGACGTCGGCACCGACCAGCTGGCCGTTGAGGTTGAATTCAATCTGCATCTGATACTCCTAAGCAGCCGATTTCTTCAGGCCGCGTCCAAGCAAGGTTGCGACCAAAGCCGCTCGGTAAGCGCCGGGGGCATGAATATCCGTCGGCGGATCGACGGTTTCCCGGGCTTTGGCCGAGGCTGTCGCAACCAGCTTTTCGCTCATCGGATTGCCATTCAGCACCGCTTCGACTTCGGTCAGGCGGATCGGCCGATCGGCCACACCGATGGCACCCACGTGCGCGTTGCTAACGCGACCTCGGCTGTCCAGATCATAATAGAGCGCAACACCTGCCATCGCGAAATCGCCCTTGCGGCGGGCAAATTCGAGGAACGCCCAGCGTCGCGCCACGGGCCACGCCGGGAGATGTACCTCGGTCAGAATTTCGTCCGGCTCCAGACTGGTTTGCAGCGGGCCCGTAAAGAAATTGTCCGCCATCTCGACGCGTGTGCCCGCGCTGCCAACGATGGTCATGCGCGCCTCGCAAGTCATGGCGACGCCCGGCATCTCGGCGGAGGGATCGGCATGCGCTAACGAGCCGCCGACGGTTCCGCGGTTGCGTATCTGATAATGCGCGACATGCTTGATAGCCTCGGCAAGGAGCGGATGGCTGACCGCGAGCCGCGTATCGCATTCGATATCGCACCACCTCACTTTGGCGCCCAGCCGCACACCATCTTCATCGATGTGGATGGCGCCAAGGTCTTTCAAATGCTTGAGATCGACCAAAAGCTCCGGCGCGGCAAGACGAAATGCAAGCATCGGCATCAGGCTTTGGCCGCCGGAAATGACCTTGGCATTTCCGTCGCGGGAGGCGAGCAGCCCGACTGCCTCGGCAACGGTGGACGGCGACGCGTATTCAAAAATAGGCGGCTTCATCCCGTCTCCTATTAATAGGTGATGAACAGACTTACGATCTTCACCACGCAACTCGATAACGGCCTGATCCATTGCGTTGAGATCGATTGAGCCAGGCGCTCAACCACCGTTCCTTGATATGACGAGATCATGTCTCATGTTGACTAGCTAGTCAACAAGAGAATATATTGATTACTGCCGGAATTGCTGAGATCGCGGGTTCAAAAGAGGGTATCTGCCATGTTCGACAACACGCCTGTCATCGCCATCGAGGAGCACTATTGGGATCCTGAGATGGCGAAGCATTTTCCGGCGGGAGAGAAAAAGTCGCATGTATTTGACCTTCTGACCGAGGTCGGCGACATCCGGCTACGCGCGATGGACGAGGCAGGAATTGACGTCCAGGTACTGTCGCATGGGGCGCCAGCCGCGCAGAAGCTTCCACCGGAGATCGCGGTTGAATTGACGCGGCGGGTCAATGACCGCCTCGCCGAAGCCTGCGCCAGACATCCCAACCGTTTTGCCGCCTTTGCCGCGCTTCCGACGCCGGTTCCGGAGAAGGCCGCGGAAGAACTCGAACGTTGCGTCAAGGATCTCAAATTCAAGGGCGCGATGATTCACGGCCTTACCAATGGCCAGTTCATCGATAACAAGCGGTTCTGGCCGATTTTCGAGGTCGCCGAGAAACTCGACGTGCCGATCTATCTGCATCCGTCGGTACCGCATGCGGAAGTTACCAAATACTACTACGACGATTATGCGAGGGACTATCCGTCCGTGATCCGTCCGGCTTGGGGCTTTACCGTCGAAACCGCGACCGCGGCGATTAGACTGATCCTGAGCCACGCGCTGACAAAATATCCGAAGCTCCAGATCATCCTTGGGCACTTCGGTGAGACCCTGCCTTTCCTGCTCTGGCGTATCGATCAAGCTCTGTCGCGGCCGGGGCAAGAGAGCCTGAGCTTTCGCAAGCAGTTCAGTGAGCATTTCCATGTTACCTGCAGCGGATTTTTCTCGACGCCGGCGTTGACCTGCACAATGCTCGAGCTTGGCATCGACCGCATCATGTTCGCCGTGGATTATCCCTACGTCGTCAACAAAGACGGCATGGATTGGGTCAAGGATCTTCAACTATCGATCGACGACAAGCGTAAGCTGGTGGGCAATAACGCCAGGCGGTTGTTAAAGCTGTAGAAACTGAAGAGACCAGCTCATGATCAAGCTCCCTGAGATTCCTGCCGATCTCCGCGCACTGATGGCGGAGATCGGGCCGAAATGGGCAAGCGACACCAAGGGCCATGTGCGGCAGATGGTGGATGAGTTCAGCAAAGTACTGCAATCTTCGCCGAACGGCGAGATTCGAGTCGAAACCGCCAGCTATGGGCCCCACGAACGACAGGCGTTCGAGCTGTTCCATCCTGCCGGCGCCGGTTCCGCGGCGAAGCCCGCCCTGATCTTTGTCCATGGTGGCGCCTTCACCGAAGGCAGTCGCCATCGCAGCGCCGAGATCTATGCCAATGTCCTCTACTACTTTGCGCGGCATGGCATACTCGGCGTCAACGCTGGCTATCGCTTGGCGCCGGACGCTCGCTACCCCGAAGCAACGCGCGACATCGCCGCTGTCGTGCAATGGGTGCGGGACAACGCAGCGCGCCTAAATGTTGACCTCGACCGCATCTTCCTGATGGGGCATTCGGCGGGCGGCGCCCACGCCGGCAGCTATGCGTATGACAGACGGCATCAGCCCGCGGAGGGGCATGGACTGGCGGGCGTACTGATCATCAGTGGGCGAGTACGCGCGGACGCAAGACCGGACAACCCCAATGCCAAGCGCGTCGCGGAGTATTACGGATCGGACGGCTCGATCTATGACGATGTCTCCCCCATCTCGCATGTCGACGAGCAGAGCCCGCCGACCTTCGTTGCGTGCTCGGAGTTCGAGAATCCGCTGATTGATGTGTATTGCTTCGAGCTTGCCTATCGTCTCGCCGCAGCAAGAGGCCACGCGCCGCCCTTCGTCTGGCTAAAAGGCCATAATCACACGTCCATCATCGCGCATTTCAACACCGCCGAGGACGTTCTCGGCCGCGCCTGCCTCGACTTCATCACCGAACCGCGACAAAAGTCCAATTTTTCCGATTGAACCGAAACGGCGCGTCAAAGTCGCGTTTTTCGGCGCGCTTTCCTTAAACAGACCAGATCCGCCCGGTGCCACAACCCTCTACGCGATCTTGTCTCAGGAAAGGCGAATACCGGTAAACTTCGGCTGCGTATATTCCTCGAACGCGTAAGGCAATCCCTCGCGCCCGACACCTGAACGGCCGACGCCGCCAAACGGATAATTGTCGAGCCGGAAACGACTGGCCTCGTTGATCCAGAGCGAACCGACACGAATTTCCTCGGACATTCGCATCGCATTCGCGAGGCTCGAGGTGAAACACGATCCCTGCAACCCGAATTCGCAATCGTTTGCGATGCTGACCGCATCATCAACATCGCGGGCCCGCATCACCACGACGACAGGTCCGAACACCTCTTCCCGGATTAACCGGGTGCCGGCCGGCGGGTCTATCAAGATCGTCGGCGGGATAATGCAACCGATGACGTCACCGCAGGTCTCAATGCGACAGCCGCGGCTACGAGCATCCTCGATCAACGCCATGATCCGTTCGGCCGCGCGTGACGATACGACGGGACCGAGATCGGTGTCCGGCAATGCCGGATCGCCCACCTTGAGGCTTTTTGCCGCTTCAATGAAACGTGACAGAAACTCATCGAATACCGGCGCCTCGACAATGATCCGTTGCGTCGAAATGCATTGCTGACCGCTCGCCTCGAACGACGACGGGACGATGCGCTTTACCGCGTCCTCGACGTTGGCATCGGCCAGAACGATATTGGGCGAATTGCCGCCCAACTCCCCAACAAAGCGCTTTGCGCCGGCCGCCCTTGCCAGCGCATCGCCTGCCGCCGTTCCGCCGGTCAATGTGACGACATCGACATCCGGGTGCGCGGCCAGGCCGAGCGCTTCCTCGCGGTCGCCGGGAACGACATGAACCAGCCCTTCCGGAAGGCCGCCGGCGATGAACGCCTTGGCTATTGCCTGCGCGATCTCCGTGCCTTCAAGGCACGGCTTGATGATAACGGCGTTCCCGGTGATCAACGCCGGAGCCAGCTTTTGCACCAGGAGGTTCGAGGGCGCGTTGAATGGCGTGACCGCGGCCACAACGCCATAGGGTACGCGGCGGGTAAATCCGAACAGCCCCGCGCCGGCGGGAACCATGTCGATCGGCACTACCTCGCCCGAGACGCTATGCAGATGCGTCGCACAAGCTCGAACAAAGGCGACGCTGCGCTTGACTTCCATCTCCGCCGCTTTGCGCGGCTTGCCGATATGGGCAATCGTCATTTCGACGAGTTCGCCAGCTACCTGCTCCATCGCCGCTGCGGCGCCGTTGATCCAAGCGGCGCGCTGATGGGCCGGGGTTTTGATGAATTTCCGGAACGCCGCTTTCGCCGCGTATACGCTGCGCTCGATTTGAGCCGCACCGCCTGGACTGACGATGAAGGCATCTCGGCCCGTCCACGGGTTCCGCACCGAAAACTTGCCATTTGCAGGCGCAGAACGCGCGGCTGTCGAGGCCGAGGTACCAACGTCAGTCGTAGTCATCTTTATTCCTCCCGATTCGGGTTTAATCCGCGGGTTGTCCCCGACCGTGATTCCGGCAAGGCGCGTCCGGCCCGCGATCCGGATCCGCCAATGCACGACCGTCGAGTGTCATGCCGCGGGCGGCCGCGTCTTGACATCGTGTTGACTATCTCATCAACAGACGCCTTGTCGCGCTTTTGTGTCGATTTGGGATAGCCTAAGCACCTTGCCAGCACCTGAGCGCTCGATGCGGGGCGCGAGACTTCGTCGAAACGACCAGTTGTTACGACGTTTTCAAATGCTCATCGCGGCGCCTGTAGAGCTCTTCATCCGCATAACCCATTGTTTCGGGCTTGGCGCGACCGAGCATGACCTGGAAATAGACCGGCTCAAGACTGTTGTTATCGTAGCCGTGGATCACGCCAGCCGGGCAGGAAATGCATTCCCAAGGACCCAGACGTTTGCTGAGCTTGCGGCCATCCTCGTCCTGCACGAAAACATCGAGATGACCCTGAAGAACGAAGAACACTTCCTCGACTTCATGGGTATGCGCTGCGTTGCCCTGGCCCGGAGGCACGAACATAATCGAAAGCGTGAAATTTCCCGGCGGAATTGCCGTGACGTCATTGTGCTTGCCCGAACCGCCCGCGCCGATGAAACGATGCTGCGCGCGCTTGAAGCCTTCAATCTTGGCGTCCTCGAACGCCGCCCAATCCGCACGCCGGTCAGCATAACGCGCGACGTAACGATCCATGATCTGCTCCAATGAAGCCGATTCCAACTCCTTCGAGCGAGCGTGCCTTGCCGTAGCCATCTTGATTCTCCTGTAACATCAAACAAACCGGTTTGGTCGAGCAGCGGCATTCCGCAGGGGCCGGTCTAGACGACCACGCCCAACCCATGTGCAAATGATATTTCTAGTTGACCATCTAGTCAACATCAAAATCCCAGGAGCTGCGGAACGGCAGTATTCCGGAGCAGCGTTTCTCACGCCGGCTTCACGGCAACGACGCACGGGCTTCGGCTCCTTTTTCAGCACAGGCGTCGCGTTTTCTCATCGGCAATCGCAAGTATTGCGGTGGTGACCTATTTTCGTTTGTTCGCACCGAGTTCGTCAAACTGCTTGAGAATGTCGTAGATCTCGGCGCTATCTTCCTCGGAAAGAGGAGATTGCGGGGGCACAGGCGCTCCGACATCGTACCCCTGCAACGAAAGGCCGCGCTTGATGCAGGCCGCTAGATTGTACTTTGCAAAGACCTCGTTCACGCGCCACAGTTTTCGCTGCAAGGTTGCCGCCTCCTTCCAACGTCCGGCAATCGATAAATTATAGAGCTCTACGCTGGTGCGTGGCAAAATGCAGGCCGGTCCTGCCATCCATCCGAGCCCTCCCATCATCATGACCGCAACGGGAATATGGGAGGAGGCAGCAAACACGCCCAGATCAGGACAACGGTTCATAATCGAAAGCAGCCGGCCCGTGTTGTTGGAGGCGTCTTTCACGTATTGAATTCTAGGATGGCGAGCCAGGCTTTGTATCAGATCGATCGAGAGATCTGTTTTTTGAAACTGGGGATTTGTATAGATCAAAAGCGGCAGCTCAATCGCATCTGCTACCGAGAGAAAGTAGCTTTCGATCTGCTTCTCCTGCAACGGAAAATAGGACTCAAGCACCAGAAGGATGCTGTCGGCCCCCAGCTCCTGGCAACGGCGGGCCTGGCGAATGGCCTCTCGGGTCGTCGTCGACGCAACGCCTGCAATAACGGGTACCCGGCCTCGGGCGGCATGAGCGGTGTATCGCACAACATCGGCGCGCGCGTCTGCATCAAGATAGGCATATTCGCCTGTCGAGCCGAGAGCCGCGAGACCGTGCACGCCGGCGTTGATCAAATCATGGCAGAGAGTCTCCAACACGGGACCATTGACGGCTCCGTTTTCGTGGAGAGGGGTCGGAAGGTATGGGAACACGCCTCGAAATTTGGTCATAAACGTCTCCCGTGCTCCAAACGAAGCGGTGCTAGATACAATCATGTTGACTATTTAGTCAACTGAGGCCACCGTTGGAAAGCGTCCATCGTGCGCCTCCGGTTTTTCATTTGGGGGGCGGTAGAAAGGGGAGATCAGTTGCATGGCTATGACTATGAGCGGCGAAGTTCAGCTTTCGGCGTCGCGCGAGACCGTGTGGGAAAAATTGAACAATCCGGAGATACTCAAGGCCTGCATTCCGGGCTGCGAGGAGCTGGAGCCGACCAGCGAAGGTGGCTTTCGCGCCGTCGCCAAAATGAAGGTGGGTCCGGTATCCGCTCGTTTTAAGGGACGTGTAACGCTAAGCGATCTCGATCCGCCCAACGGCTACAAGATTACCGGCGAAGGCGAAGGCGGCGTAGCCGGATTTGCCAAGGGCGGTGCGACGGTGACCCTGGACGGCAGAGACGGTGGCACGCTCCTGACTTACAATGTCGAAGCCCAAATCGGCGGTAAGCTCGCCCAACTGGGGCAGAGGCTGATCCTCGGTTCGGCAAAAAAAATAGCGGACGAGTTTTTCAGTAACTTTGCTAAGCAGATGTAGGGATGGCTCCGTCACTGATCGTTCTCTGGTCGAGGGACAACGCGTCGAGCAAAGCAATGGTCGCATATCGTGGTCGGCGGGGCGGCACGCCGCCCGTCGTTCATACGCGTATACCCACGATTTCGCCGGTGTTGCGCGAAGCGTTAGATCAGGCGCCTCCCCCCGAAAAGGGAGGGCTATCTTGTATGGAAGTACCCGCGGGGCCGATCCTCATGATTGCGAACCATTAGGGTGGGCGCCGCGATCTTGCTTTGCGTTAGCTCTGGCGCGAGAACCGCTCAGTCAACGAACCGATCCGAGGTCAAACTCCTTCGCTTGTTGAATGATGGCGTTACGATCGTAGTTGTTGATTTCGTCGATCAGGTCATTGGTGTACATTCGCGAAGTTGGAACGGGCTGGGCTATCTGGCCTCCAGCCAGCAGAAAGCTGCTCAGATTGTTCCAATCTTCTTCTATGAAGAGTCCGTTCTTGCCGTTGGTTTTGGCGCTCGTCCAGCCAGGCTTTCGTGCCTCAAGGATTCTTACTCCCTGGGTGAGAGCCTTCTGGGCATCAGGTTCCCTGGGACGGCTCTCTGGATACGCCTTCCAGGTGATTAGAACCGCTGCCGCCGGGTTGGCGATGGTAAAATCGATCGCTTTCGACACGGCTCGTGCAAATCCGATCAGCATTTTCGGGTTGTTTCTGATGACATCATTTTTTGCGAGAAACGACAAATCCGGTAGCGTTTCATATTTTTCACCAATATCGAGATTCCGTAGCGCGACGCCGCTAAGCTCAAACCGAACGTTGGCGGCATCCCAAAATACGATCGCATCAACGAGCTTTTGCCGAATAGCTGTCACAGCCTGAGAGCCGACCCCGATCGGAATAAACGTAACGTCCTTATCTGGATCTAACCCCGCTGAGCGCACATAAGCTTTGCCGTAAGTGACGCCCCCGCTTCCCAACGATGTTATGCCAATTTTTTTTCCTTGAAGCTCCGCGATCGTCCTTATGTTGCTGTCTGCTGGCACGGAAATCGTCCAGATATTGCGATAACCAGCGTCGTAGAAGTAACGAACGTCCAACGGTGCCGCTGCATTCTGCTGCATGCCTATCACGGCTTGCGCCGGACTGGCCTCGCCAAGATTGGCATTACCGGAGCCGACTTGAATGGCGATTTCGTTCGAGCCGCCGACGGTCAGCAGATCGACATCGAGCCCCTCGCGACCGAAATAACCCAGATATTTCGCGACGATAAAGGGCGCCTGCGACTCATCCATGTTGCGCACGCCGATCAGGGCTTGAATCTTGTCGGCGGCGAGTACGGGCTGACCGAGCACGTTAAACGAGATCATCAAGGCACAAAGAAACAGTCTAAGCCCGCTCATGCTTGCCCTCCTGAAGAAGATACGGCCAGAGCCGATATCATCTCCCAACAACGGGTTACTTTACTTCGATGCGAATAATCGATTTGTACATATGTTGACCATCCAGTCAACACCACATAAGGTTATGAACGATTTCGTTCGGTCAATGTGTCCGCTCGCGCGCTCGACCGGCCGATACTTCGTCGTAACTCTTATGCAACTCCGAAGTGCGGTTTGTCGCCGGCCGCAATCCAGGGGAGCGCTACGCTGGAAAGCAGTCGATGGAAGAGATCAGGAGCTTCTGCACGCTGTGCGGCTCGCAATGCGGAACAATCAATGTGGTTGAAAACGGCCGGCTGGTCGCTGTGCGAAACGATCCCGGTCATCCCACCGGACACGCCATTTGCCCGAAAGGACGGGCTGGTCCGGAGATTGTCGCCGCAAACAATCGGATCCTTTATCCGATGCGTCGCACGCGGCCCAAGACCGATCCTGATCCAGGATGGGTACGCATTTCCTGGGAGGAGGCACTCGATCTGTGTGCCGAAAAGTTACTCGATATCCGGGAACGTTACGGAGCCGAAGGCGTCGCTTTTGCTGTAACGACGAAAAGCGGAACCGGTATCGCTGACAGCGTCGAATGGATCGATCGATTCGTCCGTTTGTTTGGGAGCCCGAACATCGCGAGTTCTACCGACGTCTGCAATTGGCACAGGGACGTCGCGCATCGGTTCACTTTCGGCGTCGGCATGCCGACCGCCGACTATGCGCACGCAGAGCTGATTATCCTCTGGGGGCACAATCCTAGCAGCACCTGGCTGGCTCAAGCGGACGCGATCGCGCGTGGCCGCGCGAATGGTGCAGCCATGATCGTCGTCGATCCGCGAGCCACACCGCTCGCGCTAGATGCTGACGTGTGGCTTCAGGTTCGGCCAGGCACCGACGCGGCTTTGGCGCTGGGAATGTCCAATCTCCTGATCCAGCAAGGAGGAACAGACCTGGACTTTCTTAGGCAATGGACCAATGCGCCGATGCTTGTGCGCGAGTCCGACGGACTTTTCTTGAAAGCGCGAGATTTTGCTCAAGACAAGAACGACGAGACAGCTGAGCGATTTGTCGCGTGGCACATCGGGACCGATAAACCTCACGTCTACGATACGACTCGCCTGCTCGACGTCGGTACCGCCCGCCGATTGGCCTTGGCCGGGCTATATGAAGTTCCAGGTCATCGTGGCGAAACGATCGCGTGTAGGCCCGCCTTTGATCATTTCCGGAGGGCCTGTGCCACTTGGACACCAGAGCTCGTCGAGCAGGTAACAGGGGTCCCTCGCGAAAAGCTGAAAGCCGCGGCATCGCTCATGGCGCGCCACAACAAAATTGCCTACCACGCATGGACAGGTATTGGTCAAAGCAGCAACGCCACTCAAACTGAGCGCGCCGTCGCCACACTCTACGCGCTTCGCGGATGCTTCGATGAGATCGGCGGGAACCGCATCTATGGCAAGCAGCCCGTAAATAAGGTCGATTCCGCTTCCCTACTTGCCCAGACGCAATCGGCCAAAACTCTCGGACGTGACATCCGCCCGATCGGACCTGCGGCCGAAGGACGCGTGAAGCCGCTCGACATCTACCGTGCGATCTTAACGAGCGAGCCTTACCCGATTCGGGCGCTGGTGGGTTTCGGATCCAACCATCTGCTCACGCAGGGAGACACCGACGAGATCCGACGAGGACTGGAAGCCGTGGAATTCTACGTCCACAGCGACATCGTCGAAACACCGGTCGCTCGTTATGCCGACGTCTTGCTGCCAGCAAGCACTCCATGGGAACGGGAGGGCCTAAGATTTGGTTTTGGCATCAGTGAAGCGGCCCAGAATCTGATTCAATTGCGCCCAGCCGTCCTGACGCCACGGGGAGAAGCCCGTTCCGATCTGGAGATTGTATTTGCCCTCGCTGAACGCCTGGGCATGGGAGACGAGTTCTTCCACGGCGACATAGACGCGGGTTGGAACTACATGCTGGCTCCTCTCGGGATCACCGTCGAGGACCTGCGAGCGAATCACGGACAAATTGTTCACCCTATCGAACATACCACGCGCAAATATACTCACGCGGATAGCAAAGGCCGCGTGGCTGGCTTCCAAACCGAAACAAGACGCGTCGAATTTTATTCCGAACTGCTGTTTCGCAATCTCCAATCCCCCGTGCCGATCCACGTGGACGAGGACGTCGATCGATCGCTTTACCCGTTTACGCTGATTAGCATGAAGAACGGCGTCTACTGCCATAGTCAGCACCGCGGGATTGCCTCCCTGAGGCGCCGAGCCAGCCGACCGACGATCCGCATGCATGGGACTGCCGCGCGCCTGAAGAACATCGGTGAAGGGCAAGCCGTCGAAGTCGAAAGCCGTCATGGGCTGACGCGTTTCGTAGCCGAGATCGACGATACTCTTGCACCCGAGGTACTCGCCGCCGAGTTTGGATGGTGGGAGGCCTGTGAACCGCTGGGCAAGCAATCGTTCACGCTGTCAGGGGCGGCCAGTTCCAATTTTAACGCTCTCGTGTCTGCCGAGCGACGCGATCCGATCAGCGGTTCTGTCAATCATCGTGCGGTCGCCTGCAACGTGAGGTGCGTCGATGATTTGGAGCGCTACCCGTGGCAAGGTTTTCGGCGTTTCGTGGTGTCGCATCTGCATCGAGAATCCGACTCCGCCCTTGCCGTTTCGTTGTCACCACTAGACGTCCACGCTTTGCCCGACTACGAACCCGGACAGTACCTGAGAATTCGAGTGGCGCATCCCGACGCCGGCGAACTGACCCGAGCCTATTCATTGACTGGAGCGGCCAGCATTGAAGATCGCCTGGAATACAAGATATGTGTGGGTCGCTCGTTGGCCAGCGCTGCCCAGTCGGCAACCTCGCTCTCGTCTCTCATACATGAGACCTTAAAGATAGGCGATACGGTGGAAGTCGAAGCTCCGAGCGGCGCTTTTACGCTGCCGACGGTGTCGTCCGTCCCTCTGGTCCTGGTCGCTACTGGTATCGGCATTACGCCATTTATCAGTCTTCTCGATTCGTTCGGCGATAGCGATGAAATGCCTTTCATTACCCTATTGTATGGCAACCGGAACGGCGCGGAGCACGCATTCAGGAACCAGCTTCAAGCTCTCGAAACACGTTGGCCGCGATTGGCAATCCGCAATTTTTATAGCCAGCCAGGCGTTTCGGACATCCTTGGACGCGACTTTGATGTCGTTGGTCGTCTCGATGCCGATCAAATTGACCCTTTGCTGATCGCGAAACGAGCGCG
>Ga0302314_10016045_pt1 | contig 12684 bp, 12 predicted proteins | sample III_Palsa_N2_3_FD_200533 | JGI IMG/M metagenome (GOLD analysis project Ga0302314, IMG submission 200533) | Peat permafrost microbial communities from Stordalen Mire near Abisko, Sweden - III_Palsa_N2_3 | ecosystem: Environmental > Terrestrial > Soil > Palsa > Peat permafrost | place: Sweden...
ACCTCACCGCCAGCCTCCCCGATTGCACGGATTGCATCTGGAAAACGGAGTGCAATCATCGGCCGGATCGCGCCTGTCGACGTCCGATTGCACCCACTGCACCGTGATGATGGCGTGCAATCTCGGCTCTCGCCGCGCCTCCCGATTGCACGCATTGCACTATGAAAACGTGGTGCAATCGCCCGTCGATCGGGGCCGCTGCCGGGCCCTAGACGGGCGCCAGCCCCTTGCGGCGCAGGATCGATGGCGTGGTCTCCTTCATCAGGGCCATGGCGACGATGCTGATCGCGGTGGCGGCGATCAGGAGGTAGGCGGGGGACATGGCGTTCCCCGTCACGTGCAGGACCCAGGCCAGCACGGGCTGGGTCAGGCCGCCGAAGATGGCGATGCCCAGCGCGTAGACCACCGCCAGCGCCGCTGAGCGCACCCGCTTGGGAATGCCTTCGGAAAGGCAGATCAGGGCGGCGCCGTTGCTGAAGGCGTTGAGGGCGCCGAGGATCGTCACAGACAGGAGGAAGACCACGGCGGTCAGCTTGGTGGTGACGAGATAGAAGGCTGGGAAGATGGCAAGGAGATAGACCAGCCGCGGCCAGATCATCACCGGCTTGCGCCCCACCTTGTCCGAGAGCCAGCCGCCCAAGATATTGAAACTGAAGCCGAATATGCCCCAGACGATGGTGGCGGCGAAGCCGATGCTGGCGCTGAGATGCAGGGTCTGGGTGGCGAAGGTGTTCATGTAGCTGAGGACGTAGGTGCTGACCGTGCTCATGGAGATCATCACGAAACCCAGCGCCGCAATCCGGCCATAGGGGGGCTTCACGATAGGCAAGCCGTGGGCGGACGGCGGCTCGACCTCCAAGGTCTCGGGCAAGTTTCGTCGGATCACAAGGCCGAGCGGCAGCACCACAGCGCCGATCAGGAAGGCCACCCGCCAGCCCCAGGCCTGCAGGTCTGGCGCGTCCAGGCTCTTGGTGAGGGTGAAGCCTACAAGCCCGCCCACCAGCGTCGCCACGCTCTGGCTGGCGTACTGCCAGCAGCCGTAAAGCCCGCGCTTGTCCTCCGGCGCCGCCTCGATCAGGAAGGCCGTGGTCGGTCCGATCTCGCCGCCCAGCGCCAGCCCCTGCACTACCCGCGCGATCAGGACGATGATGGGCGCAGCGATGCCGATGGCCGCGTAGGAGGGCGTCAGGGCCAGGGCGAGGATGGAGACCCCCATCATGGCGAGGCTGATGAACATGGCGGGCTTGCGCCCCACCCGGTCGCCGTAGAGGCCGATGATCGCCGCCCCGATAGGTCGCCCGATGAACCCGACCCCGAAGGTCGCCAGCGACAGCATCAGGCTCTCGAACGGCGTATGGCCGGGGAAGAAGGTCCGGCCGATCTGGACGGCGAAGAAGGCGTAGGTGGAGAAGTCGTAGAATTCCAGCGCATTGCCGATCACCGCCGCCGCCACATGCACCGGCTTGATGGTCAGGGGCGGCGCAAGATCGCCGCTTGTCGCTATGGTCGCATCGGTCATTCAGGTGTTCCGCCCAGCCTTGCGGTGATCAGCGGCGCCCGTGGCCCTGCGGTCAATGCTCAAATCCAAGGAGCGGCGCCAGAAAACATAAAAGCCCGTTCGCGCGGCAGGACCGATTGCCCAAGGTTTTCCCCGCCGGTATGGAACAGGGCATGACCTCAGACGACGTTCTCGCCGAATTCAAAGCCGCCGACGCCCTGAAGGAGGGTCACTTCGTGCTGTCCTCCGGGCTGCACAGTCCCATGTTCCTGCAGAAGAACCGCGTCTTCATGGACGCCGCCCGCTCCGAGCGCCTGTGCAAGGCGCTGGCGGACAAGATCCGGGCGCGGGTGGGCCAGGTCGATGTGGTGATCTCCCCCGCCGTGGGCGCCATCATCCCAGGCTATGAAGTCGGTCGCCAGCTCGGCGTGCCCTCCATGTTCGTGGAGCGGGAAGGGGGCGTCTTCAAGCTTCGCCGCGGCTTCTGTCTGGAGCCGGGCTCCAAGGTCGTGATGGTGGAGGACATCGTCACCACAGGACTATCGTCCCGCGAGTGCATCGAAGCCATCAAGGCGGCGGGGGGCGAGGTGCTCTGCGCCGCCTGCATTGTCGACCGCTCCGGCGGCGCGGCCGACGTGGGCGTGCCCCTGGTGGCGCTGGCCAGCCTCGTGGTGCCCGCCTATCCCGCAGACGCCCTGCCGCCCGAGCTCGCCGCCATCCCGGTGGAGGATCCCGGCAGCCGCAGGCTGAAGGCGTGACGGACGCCGCGGGTCGCCTGCGCCTCGGGATCAACATCGATCACGTGGCGACGATCCGCAACGCCCGCGGCGGCGCCCACCCCGAGCCCCTGCGCGCCGCCGAGCAGGCCATCGCCGCGGGTGCGGACGGCATCACCGCCCATCTCCGCGAAGATCGCCGCCACATCTCGGACGCCGACATCGAGGGTCTTTCCGCACTGGTGAAACGCCTAGACCGCCCGCTGAACTTCGAGATGGCCGTCACCGACGAGATGGTGGAGATCGCATTGCGCCACCGCCCCCACGCCGTCTGCCTCGTGCCCGAGAAGCGGGAGGAGCGGACCACCGAAGGCGGCCTCGACGTCGCCAAGGGGCACAACACCGTCGCCCCCGCCGTGCGGCGGCTGCGGGAAGAGGGCGGCGCCCGCGTCTCCCTCTTCATCGAGCCGTCCAAGGTGCAGGTTGCGGTCTCCGAGGCCGTCGGCGCCCAGGTGGTGGAGCTGCACACCGGCGCCTATTGCGACGCGCTCAGGGCCGGCGATCCGTCCGCCCCCGAGCTGCTGCGCCGCCTGCAGGAGGCCGCGGCCGAGGCGCACAAGCGGGGCCTGGAGGTCCACGCCGGCCACGGCATCGACTATGATTCGGTGACGCCCGTCGCCTCCATCCCCGAAGTGATGGAGCTGAACATCGGCCATTTCCTGATCGGCGAGGCGATCTTCGTCGGGCTTGAGGCGGCGATCGGACGGATGCGCCTGCTGATGGATGCGGCGCGGGCCGGAGACGCGGGATGATCCTCGGCCTCGGCAATGATCTGACCGACATCCGCCGCATCCAGGACAGCCTGGATCGTTTCGGCGAACGCTTCACCAACCGCCTGTTCACCGAGGTCGAGCGCACCCGGTCGGAGCGGAAGAACGACCGCGCCGCCAGCTACGCCAAGCGATTCGCCGCCAAGGAGGCCTGCGCCAAGGCGCTCGGCACCGGCATCCGGCGCGGCGTGTTCTGGAAGGACATGGGGGTGGTCAACATGCGCTCGGGCCAGCCCACCATGGCGCTCACGGGCGGCGCGGCGGCGCGGCTGGCGGCCATGGTCCCGCCGGGGCACGAGGCGCGCATCCACCTCAGTCTCACCGACGAAATCCCCTACGCCCAGGCCTTCGTGGTCATAGAGGCCGTCTTATCGGCTGATGGGCGAGATGACTTGCCGCCTTCAAGCTGACGCTTTACGCAGCTAGTCACGCCGCAATATCCGCACCTGCGCGAACAAGAGACCCTCCGTCCATGACCACCGCTTCGTCCGAACCCGCCGAGGCTGACGCCTCGAAGGACGCAAACTCGTCCGGCCCCAAGGGCTCGGCCCGGGAGATGTTCGAGCTCGGCAAGACGGTGGCCTACGCCCTCCTGATCGCGCTGGTGCTGCGGGTGGTGCTGTTCCAACCCTTCACCATCCCTTCGGCCTCGATGAATCCGGCGCTGCTGGAGGGCGACTACATCATCGTCTCCAAGTTCGCCTACGGCTGGAGCAAGAACTCCATTCCCCTGTCGCCGCCCCTGTTCCACGGCCGCATCTTCCAGCGCGGGCCGCACCGCGGCGACATCATCGTCTTCAAGCTGCCCCGCGACGGCCACATCGACTACATCAAGCGGCTGGTGGGCCTGCCGGGCGACCGCATCCAGGTCAAGCACGGCGTGCTCAACATCAACGACCAGCCGGTCAACGACGTGAAGCTGGCGCCGACCAACGAGGACTCCTCCTTCGGCCTGCCGCGCCAGATCGACCGCAACCAGGAGACCCTGGGCGACAAGACCTTCGTCACCAACTCCTTCGGTACGGACGGCCCCGCCGACAACACTGGCGTCTACGTGGTGCCCAAGGGCTGCTACTTCATGATGGGCGACAACCGGGACGACAGCCTCGACAGCCGCTTTCCGCCCTATAATGCGCCGGGCTCTTACGCCTCCAAGGCCTGCCCTTGGGACGACAGGCTCGACCAGTATGTGGGCCAGCCCTACGCCGGTCCGGGCTTCGTGCCCGACAACGCCGGTGTCGGCTTCGTGCCCGCCGAGAACCTCGTCGGCAAGGCGGACGTGATCCTGTTCTCGTGGAAGCAGGGCGCTTCCCTGTTCAAGCCCTGGACTTGGTTCACCGATGCCCGCTGGGAGCGTTTCCTCCATTTCCTCACGTGATCTTCCGGCCTTGAGCCCGCGCGCGGAGGCGATCGCCGGCCTTGAGCAACGCCTCGGCTATGAGTTCCGGGACAAGGGACTGATCGACCGCGCCCTGACCCACGCCTCCATCGGCGAGGGCGCCCGCAACACCAAGACCGGGCGCCTACGCGACAACGAGCGGCTGGAGTTCCTCGGCGACCGGGTCCTGGGCCTGCTCACCGCCGAAGCCTTGCTGGAGCGCGATCCGGAAGCCCGTGAGGGCGATCTGGCCCTGCGCCTCAACGCCATGGTCAACGGCGAGACCTGCGCCGCCGTGGCCCGCGCCATGGAACTGGGCGACGCGCTGCGCCTTTCCGGCGGGGAGACCCGCACGGGCGGGCGTGAGAAGCCCTCCATCCTGGCGGACGCCTGCGAGGCGGTGATGGCGGCGGTCTATCTCGACGGCGGTTTCGACGCAGCCCGCGCCATCTTCCTGAAGTTCTGGACGCCCGCCTTCGCGGATTTGCAGACCTCCCGTGGCAAGGACCCCAAGACGGCGCTGCAGGAATGGGCGCAGAGCCTCGGCAAGCCCTTGCCCACCTATAGCGTCCGAGGCCGCGACGGCCCCGATCACGCCCCCATCTTCACCATAGACGTCGCCGTCCTCGGAATGGAGCCGGCCACGGGTGCCGGACCGTCCCGGCAGGCGGCGGAAAAGGCGGCGGCGCAAGCGTTGCTCGACCGGGAACAAACGCAATGACCGATACTGACGCCACCGGCGACCTGCCCACCCGCTGCGGCTTCGCCGCCGTGATCGGCGCGCCCAACGCCGGCAAGTCGACGCTGGTCAACCGGCTCGTGGGGGCCAAGGTCTCCATCGTCACCCGCAAGGTGCAGACCACCCGCTTCCCCGTGCGCGGCGTCGCCATGCAGGGCCAGAGCCAGATCATCCTGGTGGACACGCCGGGCGTCTTCACCCCCAAGCGCAGGCTCGACCGCGCCATGGTCCGCTCCGCCTGGGCCGGCGCCGACGAGGCCGAGGCCGTGGTCCACCTCGTGGACGCCGAGGGCGAGATCGCCGTTTCGGAGAAGTCCGCCACCGCCGCCCAGCACCGCTCGGCGGAGGACGACGAGACCATCGTGGCGCGCCTGAAATCCAGCGGCCGTAAGGCCATCCTGGTTCTGAACAAGATCGACGCGGTGAAGCGGGACAAGCTCCTGGCGCTGACAGACTCCCGCTTCTTCGAATCCGAATGCTACAGCGAAGTCTACATGGTCTCGGCGGAGAACGGATCGGGCGTGCTGGACCTGAAGGCCCGCCTCGGCGCCCTGATGCCGGAAGGGCCGTGGCTCTATCCCGAGGACCAGACCGCCGACCTGCCCGCGCGCCTGCTGGCCGCCGAGATCACGCGGGAGAAGATCTACCTGCGCGTCCACGAGGAGTTGCCCTACGCCGCCGCCGTGGAGACCACCGCCTTCGAAGAGCGCAAGGACGGCTCGGCCCGCATCGAGCAGACCATCTTCGTTGAGCGGGACGGCCAGCGCGCCATCGTGCTCGGCAAGGACGGCCAGACCCTGAAATGGATCGGCCAGAAGTCCCGCGAGGACCTGGCCGAGATCCTCGGTCGCACCATTCACCTCTTCCTGCATGTGAAAGTGATGGAGAACTGGTCCGAACGGCGCGATTTCTACCAGGGCTCAGGCCTCGACTACGATGCCTAGCCTTTTTTTCCTCACCTGCGCAGCGGGGGAGGGGGACCCCGAAGGGGTGGAGGGGGCGAGACCGGGCGCAGCACCTGACCTGCGCCCCCACCGTCACGGTGCAATGCACCGCGCCACCTCCCCCGCTTCGCAAGGGAGGAGATAGGCATGGAATGGCAGGACGACGCCTATGTGCTTTCGGCGCGCGCCTACGGCGAGACCGGGGCGATCGTCGAACTCCTGACCGAGCGGCATGGCCGTTTCGCCGCTCATGTGGCGGGCGCAGCGTCCCGCAAGATGAAGCCCTTCCTGCAGCCCGGCTCCCGCGTGATGGCCGCCTATCGCGCCCGCACCGCCGACAACCTCGGCTCGGCGCAGATCGAGCCGGTGGGGGAGGGGCCAGCGTCCTTGTTCGACGATCCGCTGGCGCTGGCCGGCCTTTCCGCCGCAGCCGCGGTGGCGCAGGGCGCCCTGCCCGAGCGTGAGCCCCACCCCGGCGCCTTCATGGCCTTCGAGGCGCTGGTCTCCGCCTTTTCACTGGACGAGATCTGGCCCGCCATATTCGTACGGTTCGAGGCGGGGCTGCTGGACGAGCTCGGCTTCGGCCTCGACCTGACTCGATGCGCCGCCACGGGCGTGCTGGACGACCTCGTCTTCGTCAGCCCCAAGACCGGCCGCGCCGTCAGCCGGGCGGCGGGCGAACCCTATCGCGACCGGATGCTGGCGCTGCCGCCGTTTCTCCTCTCATCACAGGGCGGGCTCGTGGAAGGGGACGTGGCATCAGGCTTCACCCTCACCGGACACTTCCTCGAGCAGTTCGTGTTCGGCCCCCTGAACCGGCCCCTGCCGCCGGCGCGCGTATGGCTGATCGACAAGCTCTCGGCGGCGGGGCGGCTGTGACGGCCGTGGGCGCCACGATCCGCAAGGACCTCCGCAAGGCGGTCACCGACCTCTTCGCCCGCGGGCCCGAAGCGCGCCAGACCGTGCGGGTGATGGCGGGCACCGTTCTGGCTTTCGCCGCCTACCACATCCTGAATTTGCCCCAGGGCTACTGGGCGGTGTTCACCGTCGTCATCGTCATGCAGGGCTCGATCGGCGGCACGCTGGCCGCCTCCATCGATCGCACCAAGGGCACGGCGTTCGGCGCCGTGGTGGGCGCCGCCGCGGCGCTGCTGCACCCTCACACCCCCGCCGGGCTCGGCGCGGCCATGACGGTGGCGGTGGGGATCACCGCCTTCGCCGCCGCCATGCGCCCCAGCCTGAAAGTCGCGCCCGTCACCGCCGTCATCATGCTGATCAGTCCGGTGGGGGCGACCATGGGGCCGCTGGAGTCGGCGGGCCTGCGCGTGCTGGAGATCGTCATTGGCGGGGTGATCGGCGTCGTCGCCACCCTCGTCATCTTCCCGGCGCGCTCCACCGACCTTGTGGCGAGCCGGGTGAAGGCGGTGCTGGACCTGATGGCCGAAGTGCTGGACGGATACGCTGCAGACCTCTCCGGCCGTGCGGCGGTCACCACTCACGAGAATGTCCAACTGCGCATCCGCACCACCCTCGCCGCCATCGAGACCGCCATGGCGGACGCCGACCGGGAACGGTCCAGCCGCCTTGGTGAGCACAGCCTCTCAAGCGCCCTGCCGCGCACCCTCTGGCGTGTCCGCAACGACGAGATCAGCGTCAGCCGCGCGCTCGGCCCTCTGCCCGACAGCGTGTCCGCCCTGATCGCCGGGCCGACGCAGGAGCTGATGACCGCCGAGACCGCCTTCATGCGCGCCTGCGGCGACGCCCTCCTGAAGGAACGGCTGGTGGAGCGCGGCGCGCGGGCGGACAAGCGCAAGGCGTTCGAGGACAGCATCGGCGTGCTGCGCCACTCCCGCCTGACCCATGATCTGGATTTCGACGGCGTGGGCCACCTGTTCGGCCTCGCCTTCGCGCTGGAAAGCCTGCATCGCAACCTAACCGACCTCGGCGACCGGATCGACGAAGCAGCCAAGACGACGCCTTAACGGCTTCCCATAGGGGAGAAGGATTTCAGCGACTCTGCTAAGACGTTCCCATGTCCAAGCACGTCCCGCCCCCCGAGCCGCCCCAAGAGGGTGGCCGCATCGTCGATGAACAGCTCTCGGAGGCCCTCTCCAAGCGCTACCTGGCCTACGCCCTATCCACCATCATGAACCGGGCCCTGCCGGACGTGCGCGACGGGCTGAAGCCCGTCCACCGGCGCGTGCTCTACGCCATGCACGAGATGAAGCTGAACCCCGGCTCGGCGGCGAGAAAATGCGCCAAGGTGGTCGGCGAAGTGATGGGCAACTTCCACCCGCACGGCGACCAGTCGATCTACGACGCCCTCGTGCGTCTCGCCCAGGACTTCGCCCAGCGCTATCCGCTGGTGGAAGGGCAGGGCAACTTCGGCAATATCGACGGCGATAACGCCGCCGCCATGCGCTACACCGAATGCAAGATGACCGAGGCCGCGACGCTGATCCTCGACGGCATCGACGAGGATACGGTCGACTTCCGCCCCACCTACGACGGGCAGGACGAAGAGCCGATGGTGCTGCCCTGCGCCTTCCCCAATCTCCTCGCCAACGGGTCCGCCGGCATCGCCGTCGGCATGGCCACCTCCATCCCGCCGCACAATGTGGGCGAGCTGATCGACGCCTGCCTGCTGCTGCTGCAACGCCCCGACGCCACCACCGCCGACCTCGTGGAGCGCGTGCCGGGGCCGGACTTCCCCACCGGCGGCGTGATCGTGGAGCCCAAGGCCAACCTCCTGGAAGCCTACGAGACCGGGCGGGGCGGCGTGCGGGTGCGCGCGCGCTACCTCGTGGAAAAGCTCGATCGCGGCGGCTGGCGCATCGTCGTCACCGAGGTGCCCTACCAGGTGCAGAAGTCCCGCCTAGTGGAGCAGCTCGCCAGCCTGATCGAGCTCAAGAAGGCGCCCCTCCTGGGCGACGTGCGCGACGAGTCCGACGAAAATATCCGCCTCGTGATCGAGCCCAAGGTCCGTAATATCGAGCCCGAGATGCTGATGGAGAGCCTCTATCGGCTATGCGACCTCGAGACCCGCTTCCCGGTTAACATGAACGTGCTCGACAAGACCGGCACGCCGCGGGTGATGGGGCTAAAGCCTGCGCTTCAGGCCTTCCTGGATCACCGCCGCGAGGTGGACGGTCGCCGCGCCCGCTGGCGTCTAGGCAAGATCGACGCGCGGCTGCATATCCTCGACGGCCTTCTCATCACCTTCCTGAACCTCGACGAGGTGATCCGGATCGTACGCTACGAGGACGAGCCCAAGGCAAAGCTGATCGCGGCCTTCGAGCTGACCGACATCCAGGCCGACGCCATCCTCAACACGCGCCTGCGCCAGTTGGCCAAGCTGGAAGAGATGGAGCTTCGCCGCGAGCACGCCGAGCTTTCCGAAGAGAAGGCGGGGTTGCTGGGCCTGCTGGATTCGGACAAGAAGCAGTGGGCCAAGGTGGCGGACGATCTTCGAACCGTGCGCGAGACCCTTGGCAAGAAGCCCGCCCTGGCCAAGCGCCGCTCCACCTTCGCCGACGCCCCCGCCATCGACGCCCTGCCGTCCGCCGACGCCTTCATCACCCGTGAGCCGATCACGGTGATCATCTCCGAGCGCGGCTGGATCCGCGCGGCCAAGGGCAAGGTGGAGGATCCGTCCGAACTGAAGTTCAAGGAGGGCGACAAGCTCGGGTTCCTCGTGCCCGCGGAGACCACCGACAAGCTCCTGATCTTCGCCTCCGACGGCCGCTTCTTCACCCTGCCGTGCGACAAGCTTCCTTCGGCGCGGAGCCAGGGCGAACCCCTGCGCCTGATGCTGGATCTCGACGACAAGACCGCCTTCGTCTCCGTCTTTCCGCACAAGGCGGGCGCGAAGCGGGTGCTGGCGTCGTCCGGCGGCTACGGCTTTGTGGCGCTGGAAGATGACTTGCTCGCCAACCGCAAGGCCGGCAAGCAGGTGGTCAACGCCGACAACGGCAAGGCCGTCATCTGCCTTCCGGTAGATGGCGACCATCTTGCGGTGGTGGGCGATAACGGCAAGGCGCTGATCTTCCCCCTGTCGGAGCTGCCTGAAATGCCGCGCGGCAAGGGGGTGAAGCTGCAGGCCTACCGCGAGGGTGGCCTCCGCGACGCCGTGGTCTTCAAGGGCGATGCAGGCGCCGCCTGGATCGACAGCGCCGGGCGCAACCGCGAATGGCCGGAGTGGAAGGACTGGCTCGGCAAACGCGCCAGTTCTGGGCGGCTCGTGCCCAAGGGTTTCCCGACGTCCAAGCGTTTCCGCCCTAAGTAGAAACCTTTCGCCCCGAGGGGGCGAGGGGTTAGTCCCCCGATCTCTCGCGCGCGGACAGCAATCGCCACCCACCGGGCTTCAGCACTTCGAGCGGGGAGAACCGCGCCTTGTAGTCCATCTTGTGCGAGCCCGAGACCCAGTAACCCAGATAGACGTAAGGCAGCGCCGCCGTCCGCGCCTGCCGCACGTGATCCAGAATCATGAAGGAGCCGAGGCTGCGTTTGGAAAGGGTCGGGTCGAAGAAGCTGTAGACCAGCGACAGGCCGTCGGAGAGCTGGTCCACCAGGGCGCAGGCGGCAAGGTCGCCGGGGCCATGATCCTGCGTGCGGGTGCGGTATTCGATCAGATGGGTTCGGACGGCGGTGTCCTCCACCATGGCCACGTAGTCGGGCCAGGTCATGTCCGCCATGCCGCCCTCCGCGTGGCGGTTCAGGAGATAGCGGCGCAGGAGGTCGAACTGCTCCATCGTCGCTTCCGACTCGACCAGATGGCGCTCCAGGTCGGCGCTCTTCTCCAGCACCCGCTCCTCGGACTTGGAGAAGATGTAGTCGGCTACGGGGATGCGGGCGGAGACGCAGGCGTCGCAGTTTTCGCAGGCGGGGCGATAGGCGATGTTCTGGGAGCGGCGAAAGCCCACTTCGGTCAGGGCGTCATTGACGGCCGGCCCCTCGGAAAGCGGCAGGTGGGCGAACACCTTGCGCTCGTCCCGGCCGGGCAGGTAGGGACACGGCGTCGGGGCGGTCAGGAAGAACCTCAGTTGCCGCGTCGCAAAATGCTGTGTCACCGCGCGACTCTATCCCTTCCTATCGCCTCGTCGAGTTGATTTGGACCGATGATCGTGGCGGGCGCAAGGCCCCTCGTCTCTACGGGGATCAGGGCATCCCGCCGGGAGGCAGCACCGGCTTCTCGCGCAGCAGCACGATCGCGATGCGGCGGTTGCCGGGAAGGGTGGGGTCATCGGCGTAAAGCGGGTCCGAATTAGCCTTGCCGGAGACCTGATAGACGCGGTCGGCCGGAATGCCGGCTTCCTGCAGCACGCCGCGCGACGCGTTGGCGCGGGCCGCAGAAAGCGCCCAATCGTCGCCGCCCTTGACGCCCGGCGCTGAGGCCGAGGTGTGGCCGGCCACGGTCACACGGTTGGGAAGCTGGTTCACCACCTTGGCGACGGCGCGAAGAAGAAGCCGCGCCCGATCGTTGGGCTTGGCCGAGCCGGGATCGAACATGGAGCGCCCCTCCTGGTCGATCAGCTGGATGCGCAGGCCCTCGGGGGTCTGGTCCACCAGTACCTGCTTGGAGAGTTCGGCCAGCTCCGGCATGTCCTGCATGGCCTGACGAAGGGATTGGGCGGCGCTTTGGAACTCGTCGGCCTCCTTCTGGGCGGCGGCGTCCTTCATGGCCTTTTCGGGATCGGCGGCGGAGGCGGTAGAGCTCTTGCCCGCATCCTTGGTCTTGGGCGGCGCTTCGGGGGCGAGTTGCTGGTTCACGGTCTGCGAGCCGTCGCTTTTGGCGCCCTGGTCGCCGAGCGCCGTGCCGCCGAGGATGCCGCCAGAGCCGGAAGTGGATTGCGAGACGCTGGCCGGTGCGAAATAGTCGGCGATGCCGCGCTTCTGCTGCGGGCTGGTGGTGTTGATCAGCCACATGAGCAGGAAGAAGGCCATCATCGCCGTCACGAAGTCGGCATAGGCCACCTTCCAGGCGCCCCCGTGGTGGCCGCCGCCGGAGACCTTCTTGACCTTCTTGATCAGGATCGGCGCGTCAGCGTTGTAACCCATCGCTCGGACCTCATTTACGTCTGAACATCCTTAATGGGCCGCTCGTTAAGATGAGGTTGAGCATGCGCACAGGATGGCGGGGTTCAGAGCGCTTCCAGAAGCTCCAGCCGGTTCCCGAACGGGTCGTAAACGTAGGCCTGTCGCCAAGTCTGGAACGGCGCGGGGTCGACTGTCTCGCATCCGGCGGCGCGCGCCCCGGCGAGGAGGGCGTCGAGGTTGGTCACCACCAGAGCCACGTGCGCCTTGCGGGCGGGACGGAAGTCATCCTCCACGCCGAGGTGAAGTTTAACGCCATCAGTTTCGAACCAGCATCCGCCTCGCCGGGCGAGGTCCTCAGGCTTGGGGACTTCGGGAAGACCGAGCACGCCTGTGTAGAAGATGCGCGCATCATCCTCCCGCCCAAGGGGCAAGGCCAGTTGAACATGCTCGATGGCGAGGAGAGCCATCGACGATTAGCCCCCCAGCACCCTGGCAGCCCTCGGCGCGAAATAGGTAATGATCCCCGCCGCGCCGGCGCGCTTG
>Ga0302314_10016046_pt1 | contig 12684 bp, 10 predicted proteins | sample III_Palsa_N2_3_FD_200533 | JGI IMG/M metagenome (GOLD analysis project Ga0302314, IMG submission 200533) | Peat permafrost microbial communities from Stordalen Mire near Abisko, Sweden - III_Palsa_N2_3 | ecosystem: Environmental > Terrestrial > Soil > Palsa > Peat permafrost | place: Sweden...
GAGGGACTTCTCTATTGTCGCCGCCACTGCGAACGAAGTCAAACAGAGCGACGGAAGCGCAATCCGGTTTAAACAACTACAGCGCCGGAGAGTTCAAACTCTCCGGCGCTGCGGATGTAAATGCGTCTAGCGCCAGTGTCCGTCTACCCAGACATAGCCGCCGCCACGATGATCCCAGTGGCCCGGGATCCAGCGCGCATGCGGATGCGGCGGGTTCTCATAGTGCCCGCCAACCCAGACGTAGGCATGTCCATCCCAGCGGTGATAGCCGGGCTGCCATACGTAACCAGGATGCGGCGGAGGCGGAACTACCTCACGCTGCGGAGCAGGCGGACCGATGCGGACCACAAGTTGTGCGTTAGCTGCCATGCTTACGGTAAGCAGGGTTCCAAAGGCGAGTATCAGGATTTTACGATTCATCGTTTTGGCTTTCCTTTCGTGCTGCAATTTCTTGCTGGAAACTCTAAACCGTTCAGGACAAAAAAGTCTCCCCAGCGGATCCATTAGCTCCATCAGGAACATAGGATGGTGCTGGCGGTCGCCGGGAGGCCTGACATTCTGAAATATTTAGGAACAAATGCCTTCCTGAACGTGTCTAACTTTATAGAGTGAGCGAGCACTCTCACCGCCGGCGGTGCAGCAGTACCAGCTGTAGAAATATCAACAGGAATGAGCAGAGCGACTTGCACACTCCGCAATGAGTTTCGTACTGTAAAGGACACCCGGTATGCAGGCGGGCATCACAGTGGGCAATCTGGCGAGCGCGATTGGAGCCGCATCCGGCGAGGCAGCCCTCGTCTCCGAGCTGAAGGCCGGCTCCGAGGCCGCCTTTGCCCTGCTCATCGCCCAGTACCACCAGCCCCTCTATTCCGTTATATCGCGCAGCCTGCAGGACCCCAGCGACGCCGCCGACATCACCCAGGAGGTCTTCCTCAAGGTCTTCCGCGGCATCGGCGGCTTCCACGGCGATGCCAGCCTGAAGACCTGGCTCTACCGCATCGCCCTGCATGAGGCCTCCAACCGCCGCCGCTGGTGGTCGCGCCATAAACAGCAGGAGCTCACCATCGACTCTCCCATCTCCGAGAGCGATGACGGCAGCGAGAGCCTGTGCCTCGGCGATACGCTGGCCGACAACGGCCGTTCTCCCTTCGAGCGCGCCGCCGAACAGGAGACGAAGCTGCGCGTCGAAGCCGCGCTGCAGAAGCTTCCCGAGAACTTCCGCACCGTCGTGGTGCTGCGCGAGATCGAAGGCTTTGCCTACGATGAGATCGCCGAGATCCTGAACATCCACATCGGCACCGTAAAATCGCGCCTCCTCCGCGGACGCGCCGCGCTCAAGAGCCATCTGCAGGAGCCCGCACGATGAACTCCCAAACCACTCTCAACTGCACCACCGCGCGCTCGCACTTCTCCGCCTATCTTGACGGCGCAGTCAGCGGCGCGGTGATGCAGTCGATTGCCCAGCATCTGGAGACCTGCACCGCCTGCACCGCCGATTTCGCCCAGTGGCGGGCCATGCAGCAGGCCCTGGCCGCGCTCGGACCCGCCAAAGCGCCCGCCGATCTTGCCCTGCGCCTCCGCATTGCGCTCTCGCAACAGGCCAGCCGTATCACCTGGCAGGACAGGCTCGAACTCGCCTGGCAGAACACCATCGCTCCGCTGGCGCTGCAGGCCTCCGCCGGGCTGGCCAGCGCCGTGCTGCTGCTGGGAACGGTCCTGCTTCTGCTCGGCATGGCCTCTGCACCGGAGCAGGCCGCCGCCAGTGACGAGCCCACCGGTGCCGCCACCGCGCCCCACTTCCTCTATGCCTCCGCCGGGTCAGACATGCTGCGGATTCCCGTTGCAGCCAACGCGCAGCCCATCGTCGTCCAGGCCCTCGTCAACACCAGCGGCGAGGTCTACGACTACCGCATCGTCTCCGGCGCGGTAACGGACGCCGTCCGCGCGCAGCTGGAAAACAAGCTGCTCTTCAGCAAGTTTGAGCCGGCCACCCTGTTCGGCGAGCCCACGCGCGGCAGGGTTTTGCTCTCCTTCACCGGCATCTCGGTGCGCGGCTGAAATGAAGGGATTAGGGGCCAGGGTTTAGGGATTTAGAGAAGCAATTCCACGCCCTAGTCCCTAATCCCTACCCCCTAACCCCTGTTTCCCTTACACTCACCGTATAGGCTCTCAAGCGTCCAAATGAGAGCTATCTTCGCAGTCCATGGTGAGTTACCGCAGCCTGATGTCTTCCAATTCCATCCAGAGTTCTCGCCGCGCGCTCTTCGCGTTCCCGCTGCTCGCGTTCCTGCTGCTGCCGTCTGCCCTGCGCGCGCAGGTCATCGCGTCCCCGCCCGGTTCCTCGTCCTCCACATCCGGCCCAGGAAAAGAAAATCCCAACGCGTCCCCCGATCAGGAGCAGGCACCGCCACCACGGCCCGTACAGCGTCCCTACGCGGTTGACCCCGCCGGCCCGGCCATCACGCTGGAGACCAACGAAGCGCTCTTCGACATCGCCACCGCGCTGAACGTCTGCGGCTATGACGCCGGCCTCGCCGAATCCGATCCCGTCCGCCAACAGGTGCGCGACGATGTGAACGCCGCGCTGCTCGCCTCTTCCATCGCCCGCGACGATCGCGATGCGCTCTGCGGCTACATCAGCGACCACAAGCTCAACGATCCCGGCCGCGACCTGGCGCAGTACGTCTCGCTCGCCGTTTATCTCACGCCGGAGCTTGAGCCCAGCGTGAGCGAAGCGGACATGCCGCCGGACGCGAACGCCGTCGTGAACATGCTGCCGCAACTGCGCGCCTTCGCCGACGCCACGCAGTTGCACACCATCTGGATCGAGCATCGCCCGGAGTACGAAGCGCTCACCGCGCGCATTCACGACCCGCTCACGCGCATGATCCTCGAAACCAACATCTACCTGAAGCAGCCCACCAGCGCGTATGACGGCCGCCGCTTCCTGGTGCTGCTGGAGCCGATGCTCTCGCCCGCCGAGACCAACGCGCGTATCTATGGGACCGACTACATCATCGTCACCTCACCCGCGAAGACGCCGCAGGATCAGCTTCCCATCCGGCTGGACCAGATCCGCCACATCTACCTGCACTATGAGCTGGAGCCTCTCATCTATGCACGCTCCGGCTCCATCGCGCGGCTCGCTCCGCTGCTGAGCACGGTGCAGGATGCGCCGCTGGATTTCACCTTCAAGAGCGATGTGACGGCGCTGGTGACCGAGTGCCTGATCAAAGCAATTGAAGCGCGCACCCTGGAGGTTCCCGGCCTGAAGCCGAAGCCGACCGACTCCAAAGTGCGCTCCGATCAGGCTGTCTACGACGCCCAGATGAGCGCCTATGAGCACAACGCCGAACAACTGCGCCGCGAACTGGTAGCGCGTGACGTGAAGCAGGGCTACATACTCACCCAGTACTTCTATGGCCAGATGCAGCTCTTCGAGCACGATCCCGGCGGCCTGAATGAGAACATCGGCGAGATGGTCTACGGCATGGACGTCGACCGCGAGAAGCACTCGGCATCGCAGGTGATCTTTGACAGCGAAGGCAGCTCCGACGTGCTGCGCCGCGCGCCACGGCAACTCACCGGCCTGGACCTCGCCGAGTTGAAGATGATGCGCGGCGATATGGACGGCGCAGCCGACCTGGTACAGAAGGCGCTCGACAACAAGGACCCAGACCCAGCGCGCGCACACTTCCTGATGGCCCGCATTGAGACGCACGAAGGACTGATGGACGATGCGCAGTCCAGCTTCGAGCAGACCATCGCGCTCTCGAAGGACCCGCGCACCACCGCGTGGTCGCATATCTACCTCGGTCGCATCTATGACATCCAGGAGCAGCGCGACAAGGCGCTCACCGAGTACCGCGCCGCGTTGAACAGTCGGGATGGCCGTCCGGACACCAAGGCAGCGGCCCAGGGCGGCATCGACAAGCCCTTCACCGTGCCGAAGCGCACGGAGGACGACGACAATGCTCCGCTGGACCCCACCGGCAAGGCCGAGAAGGACTCCTACAAGCCGGAACCTATCGTAGTGCCCATTCCGCCCAAGCAGTAACTTGCCCCAACCCGCTAAAGTAGAGAGAGCACCTTCGCGGAGACACAGGAATGAGCAAGCGCGCACAATCTGACAAAGCCACGCCGCTGACCGCTCTCACCGGCCACAGCTTCCGCTCGCCCGCGCTGCTTGAGCTTGCGCTCACCCATAGTTCGCAGGCCTACGAAGAGAATGTCGAGCGCGTAAAGACTCCACCCGCCGACAATGAGCAGCTTGAGTTCGTTGGCGACGCCGTGCTCGGCCTCATCGTGGCCGAATCGCTCTACCGCCGCTTTCCCCATCTGCGCGAGGGCGATCTCACGCGCCTGCGTTCGTCGCTGGTGAGCCGCAAACATCTGGCCGAGACCGGTGCTGCGATGCATCTGGGCGAACATCTGCGCCTCGGCAAAGGCGAAGAGCGCACCGGCGGCCGCCGCAAGCCGGCCCTGCTGGCAAACGCGCTGGAAGCCATCGTCGCGGCTCTTTATCTGGATGGCGGTCTGCCCGCCGCCGCCGCATTCGTGGATAAACACATCGTGCAGACTGCGCTGCCCGCGCTGGCTGCGGAGATCGTCGAAGGCGGTGCCATCGGCGACTGGAAGTCCGCGCTGCAGGAGCATCTGCAGGCCACCGGCGCAGGCCATGCGCGCTACACCGTCACCGCGGAGAGCGGTCCCGACCATCAAAAGCGCTTCTCCGTCGAACTCCGCGTCGAGAAAGACGGAGCACACACCGTACTCGGCTCTGCTAACGCCGCCACGAAGAAAGAAGCGCAGCAGAAGGCCGCGCAATCCGCCTATGAAACGCTGCGCAGGAAGGCGAAGCCTTGAGCGCCCCGCTCGTGCAGGAGACGACGGTGCAGCAGGCAGCACCGCCGATCGACACCACGGACATTCCGCACCGCGCCCATTACGCTCCCGATGCCGGCGTTCTGCACATGTTGCAGTCACTGGCGCGCATCGTCACCATCGCGCTCTTCATCCTCACGTTTATTGTGCAGCCCTTCCGCATTCCATCCGCTTCCATGGAGCGCACATTGCTCGTCGGCGATTTTCTGCTCGTCAATAAGCAGGTCTACGGCCCCGCAGGCATCTGGTCGCACCTGCTTCCCTACCGGAACATGCAGCGCGGCGAGATCATCGTCTTCCACTATCCCGTCGACCCGTCCACGTACCTGGTGAAGCGCGTCATCGGCCTGCCCGGCGACCGTCTTCGCCTCATCGGCGGCCGCGTCTTCGTAAACGGCGTTGCCCTGCACGAGCCGTATGCCGTCTTCCGTCCATCGCGCGCGGACAACTACCGCGACAACTTCCCCCAGATGGAAGACGCCGACCCCGCGATCGAAACCCGCTGGTGGATCCAGATGCGGTCGTTAGTGCAGGACGGCGAACTCACCGTGCCGCCCGGCGATTATTTCGTGATGGGCGACAACCGCAACGACAGCCAGGACAGCCGTTACTGGGGCTTCGTCCCGCGCGCCAATATCGTGGGCGAGCCGCTGCTGATCTACCTCTCGCTGCATGAGCCGGATGCGGACGAACCGCTGCCGCAAGCGCCCGAATCCTTCCCGAATTCCTTGATGGACAAGCTCCGCTGGGGACGCACCCTGCAAGTCGTGCGCTGAGGCAATGGAGTAAACTGGTCGCACTTTGTCGCCGGGGTTTTCTTCGATGCGTACATCCCTCACCGCTCTCTTCTTTATCGCCGCATCCACCATCCTGCTGGCACAACAGCCTCCACACGCTACCCAGCCACCGGCTCCCATCGTGGAGGGTGCACCGGAGCAACCACCGGCTCCAGCACAAGCCGCGCCCGAGCAACCCGCAGCACCGCAGCCCGAGGCTGCTCCCGCAGAGCCGGACGATCTGAACGAGATCAACATCGACTACCGCTGCCGCATACTCGTCCAGGACCGGCCCAATGCGGCCGGGCACTACTCGCGTCCGCACTTCAGCGAGGACCCTTCCGTCTGCCGCCTGAAGGATATTCACCACACGCATCTCTATGAAGAGCAGCTGGACAACGGTGTGCTGAAGCGCACTTCCTACCAGGTCAACGAGTGCACCTACGTCCTGCACAACGTCACGCCCGATTCCATCGCCTTCGTTGTGCACCAGCCGGTCACCAATGGCTGGCATGTTGACTCCGAGCCGGCTCCGGTCGATCTCACAGACGGCGTCGCCAGCTTCCGCGTCATCGCCAAACCCGGCCAGACCATCAAGCTGCATGTGGGCGAACGCCGTTAAATCCTCCAAAACCCGGCGCTCTCCGTCTTAAGCCCCCAGCGCATCGCCATGCGCGCAGCCCCGCGATACACTTTCATTACAGCTTAGGAGATACCGTTGCCGAACCCATCCCAGCCGCAACCAGACGAGCCGCGCCGCGAAGAGACGCTGCTGGAGTCCATCGCCTCCATCTGCACCGTACTGGTGGCCGGCCTCTTCGTCATCACCTTCGTCTTCCAGAACTTTGAGATCCCCTCGGCCTCGATGACCAAGACATTGCTCATCGGCGACCATGTGCTCGTCGACCGCATCACCATCGCCCCGTCCACAAGCTGGATGCCGCTGGTGCACTACCGCAACGTGCGCCGCGGCGATATCATCGTCTTCCTCAAGCCGGGCGAACCGGACCTCTTCCTCGTCAAGCGCGTCGTCGGCATCCCCGGCGACCGCCTGCACCTGCGCAACGGCGTCGTCTACCTGAACGGCGTGGCCCAGCAGGAGCCCTACGCCGCCATGCCGGTGGACGATAACGATCCTGACCACAGCTACCAGCCCTACCGCGACGACTTCCCTTCCATCCCCACCACCATGGGCAACGGCGTTACCGAGACGTGGGCGCTCGACCTGCCCACGCACATCCAGGGCGACGACCTCGTCGTGCCACCGGGTAAGTACTTCGCCATGGGCGACAACCGCCTCGACTCGCTCGACGGCCGCTACTGGGGCTTCGTGCCGCGCGAAAACATCGTAGGCCGCCCGCTCTTCGTCTACTGGTCGTTTGAAACCCCGGAAGACCAGATGGACAAGACGAGCCTCAGCGACCGTCTCGGCTTCATGCTCCACATCGCCATCCACTTCTTCGACGGCACACGCTGGAAACGAACGCTGCACCTGATCAAGTAGCAACCGAAAGCGATTATGACGGACGCGCCGATCCAAACGAAGAAGAGAAAGCATCGCGGATGGATCGCACTCGCCGCTGTCGTTATGCTTCTTTTGCTCATCCTGCTTCCGCCGTTCCTCAACATCAATCGCTACCAGCGGCGCATCGCGGCAAGCATCAGCGGCGCGCTTGGCCGCCCCGTGCACATCGGCAGCGTTGGCTTTCGCATCCTGCCTACGCCTGCCTTCACAATTGAGGGCTTCGTCGTCGGCGAGAATCCCGCATTCGGCGACGAACCCTTCCTGCGCGCCGAAACAGTCACCGCGACGCTGCACCCCAGTTCGCTCTGGCGCGGCCATCTGGAGTTCGCCACCATCTCGCTCGACACCCCCAGCGTGAACCTCGTCCGCAACGCCGAGGGCAAGTGGAACATCGAAGGCATCCTGCTGCAGGCCGAGCAGATTCGCACCGCGCCCACCGGACAACGCAGCGCAGGCTCCGTGCCGCGCTTCCCCTACATTGAAGCCACGCAGGCGCGCGTGAACATCAAGCTCGGCGCGGAGAAGATGCCTTTCTCGCTCACCGATGCGAAGCTCGCGCTCTGGCTCACCGATCCCGAGACGTGGCACGTCCGCATGGAGGCCCATCCCCTGCGCACCGATATGAACGCGACGGACACCGGCCTCGTCCAGGTGGAAGGTACCTTTCAGCGCGCATCATCGCTCGATGCGATCCCGCTGGAGCTCTCCGGCAGCTGGCACAAGGCGCAACTCGGCGATGTGAGCCACATGCTGATGGGCGCGAACGCAGGTTGGCGCGGTTCCATTGACGCCGAAGCCAAAGTCACCGGCCACTTTGGCGATGCGCAGGTCAATGCAAAGCTGCATCTGGATGAGGTGCGCCGTGCCGAGTTTGAACCCGAGCGTTCCCTCGCGCTCGACATCGCCTGTACCGCGAACGCGCTCCATATCCAGCACGCGTTCCAGGCAATCCACTGCACGCTGCCGCTGGGCGATGGCAGTGTGACCATGGAGGGCCAGCTCGCAAACCTGCGCGGAGCCGCCGAGCCCGCACTCACCTTCACCATCCAGCAGCTTCCCGCCGCGCAGTTGCTGGAGATCGCGCGCCACGCTACCAACCGCATTGACCCCGCGCTCACTGCGGAAGGAACCATCGACGGCGTCTTCACCTACGGCATGGCAGGCACGCAATCCATCTGGCAAGGCTCCGGCACTCTGCCCACGCTGACATTGAACGTACCCGGCATCCCCGGCTCGCTCACCATCGCCGGTCTGCATCTGCATACAGCCGACGCGTCTATGAGCAAAAAACATCACAGCGCTCCAGCCACTACCGGCGCAGTGCTCGATCCCGTCACATTGTCTCTGGGCGGCCCCACTCCGATGACGCTCGATGGTGCCCTGCGCCATGATAACTACGTACTGCATCTGCGCGGCAGCGTCATCGCATCCCAGCTGCTCGCGCTTGCGCATGCTGTGCCGCAATTCGGAGACGGCATCGACGATGTGCTGCCCGCACCATCGCCAACCGCGGAGCCGCTGCCCATTACCATCGACGCGACAGCGCTACGCACCTGGTCCGGCATGGGAATGTACTCCGGGTCGAGTCCTTTGAACCAGACTGGCGAGACCTGGACCACCACCGCGCAGCGCAAGCCGCACAGGCGCTAGCTACTTCTCTTCCGTGATCACGATCTGCTTGTGATGCAGCGTGGTGCGCAGCTCCGGCACGCTGCCGTCGTTCACCTGCACCTCTTCCGGCTTCACCTCGAACAGGATGCGCGTGGTGGCATGCGCGCGCGCCGGCACCAGCAACCGCTCGGTGATAGAAACAGCGCCGGCCCGCACCGTCACCGGCACCTCGGCCGCGGCATAGCCGTCATTCGCTACCTCCACCGCAACCAGGTACTCGCTCTTGCCCAGCACCGCGCGCGGGACCACGGCGGCGATCGAAAGATCAGGCAGACCGCGGTCACGGTAGACCCAGTCGTCAAAGAACCACTCCAGGTCTTTCTTTGACGTCTTCTCCAGAATCTTCTGGAAGAGCGACGGCTCTTTCTCCAGCACCATCTGCGTGCGATAGATCGCCAGCGCCTGCTGCAGCGCCGTATCGCCGACGATATCGCGCAGCATCCACCACACATCGGCCGCCTTGGTGCGGTAGTAGATCTCATCCGTCGCCAGAATTAAACTCTGCCCCGCACTCGCATCGCCCGTCGCATTGCCCGCAACAGACATATCCGGTTCAGCCAGTGCCAGCGCTGTGCCATGCTCGTTCATCTCATCCACCGCCGCCTCGCGCCCATGCGTCTTCTCCATCCACAGCAGCGCGATGAACTGTGCCAGCCCCTCATCCATCCACGCACGCGGAGGCACGTCCCCGCTGCTCAACTGCGCGCGCGCCAGGGCATGCGCCATCTGCAGCGTCAGCTCCGACGGCTGTGCCGCACGCAATCCCAGCGCCAGCATCGCGCCCGCCTCAAACGGCTGGTCTGCATCCTCCGGCAGGTCTACCAACGCCAGCGTTGGCGGCGCACCCAGCCAGTCCGTCACCAGCGGCAGCACCTGCGATGCCGCCGTTGCATACGGTGCGATCAACTCGGGATGCGTTGTGTACACGCGCAGTGGACTGTCTGCATCATGCCCGGCAAGAGGCGACTGAATCACAAACAGACTCGGCATGCGGAAGCCCATCGGCCGCGCCGCAAACTCCGCTGTCGCAGCGCGCGGTATGCCGGCGTCAGCGGCGATCTGTTCATCGCCGTTCGCGGTCAGCGTCTTGCTCGCGCCGTTCAGCATCACCGCTGCAGGCGTAGCTCCGGTGTACTCCACCGTAAGCCGCAGCGAGAATGGCGCCGGGGCCTCGCGCAACTTCATCCGTCCGATGTCCTGAAACAACCGCGCGCCGTCGCCGAGAAAAAGCGCAGGCGCCACCGCCGGATACCACAGCACATTGCCGAAGCCGCGCAGTCCAGTAAACTCCGGCGCAATACGGTCCCACTCCGACGCGCTGGCCGCCGCCGTCGGCGCGCCGATCCGCTCCAGCCGCTCCGCACTCTGCGTGATGTGGCCGGAGTAGATCGCCGTCACCTGCACGCTCGCACCCGGAGCAAGCGGCACAGACGGCGTGATGATCGCCTCCGTCACCGCGCCCGTGTGGTCCGTGTCCGTCGCAATCGTATGCTGCTGCCAGTCGTGGTTCTCGATGAGCTTCTTGCCGTCCAGCTCAATACTCTCCCACTGCAGCGACGACGAGATCTGCAGCGGCAGATACGGTAGCGGCGTCGTGCTGTCATTGCGCAGCGTCAACTGCGCATGCACCGCGATGCTCTGCTCCGCAGGCGCAAGATGCACATCCAGCGCATAGCGCGTGAAGGTCACGGCGTCGCGCTGCGTGTCGGTCAGCGCCATCACAGCCGCTGCGGCCACCACATCGTGCGCCGTCGGCGTCGGAACTGTTGTCGCAGTCTGTTCGTCACTGCGTGAAAAGATCACCGTGCCGTGCGATTGCGACTGCGCGGGTGCAGATGGAGCAGACGGCGTTGCAGCATCCTGCGCGACGACCGGCGCAACTGCGACGGAAACAACAAGCACTGCACTCAAAAAATATTTTACGATTCTCACTAAGACCCCAACCCCTTGCGCGGCTTCGCAACCTTCACCGGCTCCGCAACCACCGGCGTTCTCGCCACCCGCCGCTGCCGCGCTGCCTCATACATCACCACCGCGCCCGCGACCGACACATTCAGCGACGCCACGCCGCCCGCCATCGGAATCCGCAGCAGATGGTCGCATGTCTTGCGCGTCAGGTCGTGCAGACCCTCGCCCTCGCGCCCCAGCACCAGCACACAGTCCGCGTTGAAGTCGAACTCGTCATAACTCTTCTCGCCGCGCTCATCCAGCCCGATGCACCACACGTTATTCGCCTTCAGCTTCTCCAGCGCGCGCACAAGGTTCGTCACCTTCGCCATGCGTACATGCTCGGTCGCGCCGGCAGACGTCTTCGCCACCGTCGCATTCACCGGAGCAGCCCGCCGCTCCGTCAGCACCACGCCGTCCACGCCCGCGCCATCCGCCGTGCGCAGCAGCGCACCCATGTTGTGCGGATCTTCAATGCCGTCCAGCGCCAGAAAGAAGCGGTGCGCACCTTCAGCCTTCGGCGTCTCCAGCAGATCCTCGATCGTCAGAAATTTGCGCTCGCGGATGAAACCCACCACGCCCTGGTGCGCATCCGTATTCGCATAGCGCGTCAGCTGGTCGCGCGGTTCCACCGTCACGCGGACACCCGCATCGCGGCACGCCTGCACCAGCCGCTCCAGCTTGCCGTCGCGAGCCTCTTTCGCAATGCTCACACGGTCCAGCGCATCAGCCCGTGCACGAATCGCCTCCTCCACCGGGTGGAGGCCGTAGAGAACGTCCATCCCGCTATTTTACCCGCCGAGCGCACTCCAAATGCCACGCACTGGCAACTCCCCAGCCAATCTGGCATCTCACTGTATGTAACCTGCAGAACATAAACATTGGGTTATGGTTTGGAAGATAAAACCGGCAGAGATTGGGCATGCCGGCCGGCCAGCGCGATGAACACAGCACTGGCCTTCCAATGGGTCGAAGGAGTTCCACATGACCCATGCGCTTGCACTTCGCCCTGCCTCCCGTAATCTTTTGCCGCTTGCAGTTCTTTCCCTGGCAGTATTCGCTGCCACCGGCTGCAGCATCCATCAGACAGCCCCAATCTCTTCCACTCCTGTAGCGGAGAACCAGCCCATTGAGGGCCGTGTCTATGCCGGTGAGCAACCGCTCGTGGGCGCATCGATCCAACTCTACGCCGCCGGCACACCCGCATCGGGCGGCGGCAATGGCCTGGGAGCCACAGCGCTCATCACGGGAACCCTGCCCACCACCAACTCCACCGGCAACTTCAGCATCACGGGCCATTACACGGCACCCACCGCGGCCAGTCACTTCTACATCGTGGCCACCGGAGGCAGTCCGGGCAGCGGCAATCCAGTCAATCCCAACATCACCCTGATGGCCGCCATCGGCGGCTGCACAGCCACGAACGGCTTGTCTTCCTCCATCTTCACCAATATCAATGAGGTCACCACCATCGCCACCATCCTGGCGCTGCAGCCCTTTATGGCAGCTCCCGTGGCAGGCAATGTGAACACACCGCTGATCGGCGCATCCAGCACTTCGGCCAATAGCCTGGCGAATGCCTTCGAGACGGTGAACAACCTGGTGAATACCTCTACCGGAGTCATCGTATCCCCGTCGCAGAACTTCGCAGCCACCACAGGCAACGGACTCACCATCAACACACTGGCTGACATCCTGGTCCACTGCGTGAACTCCGATCCCTCCGGCACCAGCTACTGCTCCACGCTCTTTGCAGACGCAACACCTTCCGGTGCAGCCTATGTCGCAACTGACACCGCGCAGGCAGGCTGGTACATCGCGCAGAATCCCACCAATGACGTGCCCGCACTCTTCGGCCTGGTTCCCGCGTCGCCTCCCTTC